>ENA-OFCI01000445-OFCI01000445.1-metagenomes-genome-assembly--contig:-NODE-445-length-25148-cov-32.323716_pt1 | contig 25148 bp, 25 predicted proteins | sample MGYA00153391_OFCI01 | MGnify analysis MGYA00153391
ATCCCTATTTTAAATTATATCTGACGATTCATCAAGTTATTAATTTTTCATTCCTAAGTCAAAACGTGCGATCGCTCTTTATATTATTCTACATTCTCAGATTCATCCATTTGCAATGTATACTGCAATGCTACCTGTAACCTTGATACATAATCTGCTGAAAGAGTGCCGATTTTTTTGATTAATCGCTCTCTATCGATCGCTACTATTTGATAGCAAAGCACTACTGAATCTTGTGTTAAACCACCTTCACCTGTTGGTAAAATAATTGTCCCCGGTATTTGAGCATCGCCGCAGATTACTTGTTACCGGAATTACGACTACTGTTGTTGTAAAGCGGTCTAATGTATCTCGCTGTACAATAATGACTGGTCTAATTCCTGCTTGTTCTGAACCTTTAGAAGGATTCAGATCGGCTAAATAAATATCTCCTAGCATCAATTTTTATCCTGTTGCTGAAGTTGGGGCAGATAATCACTTAAGACGACTTCTGCAAAAGCTAAATCTTCGGTGGTAAACTCAGCTTTTAGTACCGCAGCTTCCTCATCAGAAATGGCATCCCATTCTTGAAATAATTGCTTTTTACTAACAAATTTTTGAGTTAGTTTTTGTTTAGTAGCTTGCTGTTTCTGGGCCAGATATTTCGCGATCGCACGTTCTAGTTCCTGTAACTCGACAAATTCCAGCATTTCAAGCTGATTAACAATTTGGTTGAGGATTGCCTGTGACATAGGTTTTCACTTTTTGCGCTTGTCTAGCTTGTCTAGCTTGTCTATTATACAACTATTAGCTTCCAGTTGAGTGCGATCGCTATCGCCTTTTACCAGCTAGATTTTACTGAGTGGATTCAGCTATCATCAGAATTAGAAAGCCTCATCATTCAAGCGGTTAACCCACCCTATAACGTGAAAATTCCAGCGAGGGACTAATTCTATGCAAACTCAGCCTATTATCACCGAATATTTGTCACCGGAATTAGCACAAATCTTCCTAGAAGGATTACCCAAAACCATTCGTGAAGCACTATCCCTGCGCGCTAAAACAATGAACTATCCAGTTTGGGCAGTAATTGAAATGGCGATCGCCGGTTATCTCGATGAAGAGGCTTTATCCTTTGTCGATTGCAAGCCTAAGATTGACTAACGATCGTACAGTGCGTGAAGCGCAGCTATCCCGTAGGGAATCGCCCTTTGGGAATAAGTCAAAAAGTGCGATCGCCTTTTTCAAATAAACTCTATATGGTTCTGCATATCCGACGCTTCGAGTACCTCCCAAATCAAAATCAAACCGCGCACAATTTCACCCAGTGAACGACTGTTTTGATGACAGTAAACAATACCGCAATGCTCCAAACCCCGCTGATGAAGTGCTAAAAAATCATCATCTTGGGTAAAGATTACTCGTTCTTGAGAAATCGCAAAAGCTAATTGTTCTTCATCAGCAGCACCTAAAAGTCGTGCTTCCGGTGTAGTAGTCACATCAATACCGCGCCTTCTCAAAGCTTCTGCGATCGCCCGATCGACTTGTTCATCACAATGAAATCGGATCTTTTCCAAGATTTTGTCCTCTCAACTTCTGCTGCACCTTGGAAGGAGTCTTTGCTTGCAATTCCCGCACAAAAGCTTCGCTTTCTCGTATTTGCTGTCTAATTTCCTCAAGATTGTCGTGGTAATAAGTTAAGGCTGCGTATACATCTGCTAAAGTAATTGTGGGATACCGCGACACAATTTCATCAGGAGACATTCCCATCTGTTCGTGCCAAATGACAACATCTTGAACTCTAATCCGATGTCCGGCAATGCGCGGTTTACCGCCACAAATACCCGGACTAATTTCAATATGTTCTGCAATGACTGCTATCATATAATTTCCTCAAACTTCAAGTTAGCATCTATATTAGTTTATCCCAAACCATGTCTACTCGACAACTAGGGCGATCGCCCTTTTGGAATAAGTCAAAAAGTGCGATGCTCTTGTGGGGATATGGAAAGGTCGAGATCCCTTTATTCCTTTTTCTCGATCGAGGTCGATTTGGGGATAGAAAGGGGAGCTCGCTTTTTGATTGCGGTTGCGGGGAAATCATCTCATCGACTGATTACTTTCTTTCTCCAGCTACGCAAAAGCAGAATATGATACACTAGGTAAAAGCGATCGTCTTCAAGAAATGCAAATCATGAAGGTTATTTCCTTGTCCGCACATTTTGATGGGCAGTCTATTCAGCTAGATGAACCCTACAAGCTTGAACCAAACACAAAACTCATTGTCACGATCCTCCCAGAACGATCGGCAGAACGGGAAGCCTGGTTGGGCCTGTCAAAGCATCAACTAAACAATGCCTACAGTCAGGACGACGATTACCCGCTCAATGCAATTAAAACACTAAATCCTGACTATACAGGAAGCTGATGTTGTTCTCACCCCAATACCCCAAGCTGACGGGACAACTAAAAATCGTCCAGCCATCTTTCTGAGGGAACTCCCACCTTATAGAGATTTTTTAGTGTGCGGTGTTAGTACCCAACTAAATCAACAGGTTCCAGGTTTTGACGATATTATTTCCCCCTCTGACTCAGACTTTGCTGCCAGTGGCTTACGGTCTCAATCGTTGATTCGGTTAGGTTTCCTTGCTGTATTGCCTCGCAATCAAATTATCGGTTCTATTGGAGCTATTTCATCAGATCGACATCAACGCTTACTAAAAACTTTGAGTGATTATCTTGTGAATTAGAGAGCAGGTCGATCGCTCTTTTTTTCATGGAAAGGTTGATCGCTCTTTTGTAAGCGCACATTAACGAGATCCCTTAATTCTTCTTTCTCAAACAAGGTCGATCGCTCTTTTGGCATAAGTCAAAACGTGCGAGGCTCTTTAGTGCAGATGGTCGATCGCTTTCTATGCGGCAAGTTTTGGGCGGTGGCTATTCCCCAAAGACCGATCGCCCTTTTGGTTACGAGTGTTTTGTCGGGAAGGGCGATCGCACTACCTATATGTAAAGTTATATTACAATCAGCATTCGGTAGCTTTAGATACAGAATTCTCTGTTATAGTGAGAAATAGGAAGAGAAAACCAGCCAAAAATTAATCAAGGAATACGGAGAAACCCCATATGTCTACCGAAAATCAAGCCCGCTCCCTGATGATGCGCCACCACCACCTGGTAAAGAATCGGCAGCAATCCATGCTCAACCGCACCGCCACCGAAGTCGGGATGGAAGATACCCACTACTGGGGTCACATTCAAGGCAAGGCACAGCCCAGCCTTAAAGACAGCTACGATCGCAGCAACGCCACCATGAGCTAACTTTTTAGTAATGGCGAGACTGTCGAATCTACTTTGTTGAATACCCGCTAGAAATTAATAATGTCAGTTACAAAATCGTCGCGACTTCTTCTTGAGTTCTAACTCTCACGAAAAAGTCGCGATTAATTTTATGAGTTATGAGTTGTTAGTTATTGGGCTTGGATACTTGATATAATTCCCTCTCAATAGAACAGAAGGCTCTAGGGAGGGAATCATGTCAGACTGGAAAGTAATTGGCGGCGGAGTTACAGCACCGAGAGGATATCGAGCATCGGGAATTACAGCGGGTTTGAAGCCTTCAGGCTTGCCGGATTTAAGTTTAATTTTGTCAGAAGTAGACGCGATCGCCGCAGGAGTTTTTACTACATCCACAGTCAGGGCCGCTTGCGTAGACTACTGTCGCCAGCGACTGCAAGCAAAACCCAGCGCCAAAGCAATTTTGTGCAATGCAGGACAAGCTAATGCAGCGACGGGCGAACTCGGTTTGGCAGATGCCCTCGAAAGTGCCAAATTGTTGGGAGAAGCCCTGAACATTCCGTCAGAATCAATTCTGTTGGCCTCCACTGGCGTCATCGGACAGCGGATTAAAATGGAGCCGCTGAGGGCGGGAATTCCCCGATTAGTTGCTGAGGCTTCGGAAACTGGTTCAGATGCCGCTGCTAAGGCGATTTGTACAACAGATTTAGTGCCGAAAACGATCGCCCTAGAAACCATGTTTGGCGATCGGCCAGTACGTATCGGCGGCATTTGCAAAGGTTCGGGAATGATTCACCCAAACATGGCAACAATGCTAGCATTTGTAACTTGCGATGCAGCAGTGTCGTCGCATTTGTGGCAAGAAATGCTGAGTCGGGCGGCTGACAGAAGTTTCAATCAAATTACTGTTGACGGAGACACGAGTACCAACGATTCGCTAATTGCTTTGGCGAACGGTCAATCTCGCACACCGGCAATTACGGAAATGGGCCCGGATGCTGAAAAATTAGAGGCGATGCTAACAGAAGTTTGCGTGCATTTAGCAAAGGCGATCGCCCGCGATGGTGAAGGTGCAACTTGTTTAGTGGAAGTGCAAGTTAGCGGTGCACCGGATGAAATTTCTGCGAGTAAAATTGCCAAAACAATTGTCGGTTCTTCTTTGGTGAAAGCTGCTATTTTCGGACGCGATCCGAATTGGGGCAGAATTGCAGCGGCGGCTGGGCGGGCTGGCGTACCTTTTGAACAAGAGAATTTGCGGATTCAATTGGGGGATTTTTTGATGATGGAAAACGGACAACCGAAGGACTTCGATAAATCTGCTGCGAGTAATTACATGAAAACGGCGGCGGCTGGTGAATATTTGAAATCCGACACGGTTTTAATTCAGGTCAGTGTCGGGAATGGCGCAGGTTTTGCGAAGGCTTGGGGATGCGATTTGAGTTACGACTACGTGAAGATTAATGCGGAGTATACGACTTAATCGTCATTTTTTGGTAGTCACAACCCCAACTTCTTGAAGAAGTTGGGGTTGTGACTACCAAAAATCGTTGACTCTGCGATGAGTGATTGGCGCTAAAAAAGCAGGATTATCTATTGACTTTGGTTGATTTCTTGTGGTATATTTTAGATAATCAAAGTGGTGAGATAAATAAAAAAAGTTTTAATATTTCCATTATTTAATAATACTTTATTAAACAGTGAAAGTCAAGTGTTTTACCCTAAAAAAAAAAGGCGATTTTTTTTTATTTCAATCATAAAAAATAAATTGCTAGGGTAGCATCGCGATAAGTGTAAATAGATCCTGATGCGTTCTGGCAATTAGCTTCTTTAAATAATTGATAGCCAACAATTGATTAATGACTAATACAAGTTAACAGTCAACCGTCAACAGTCAACCGTCAACTAACTCAAACTTTCGCTTCCAAAGACTTAAGGAACTCAGTATTTACCCCCGACTCCCGCGTCATGGCAATTTTCCCAGTACGAGCAATTTCCTTAATCCCAAATCTATTCAGAACCTGGACGATCGCCACCATTTTACCCGGATCTCCGACCACTTCCAAAGTCAGCGTATCATCACCAATATCGACCACTCGCGCTCTAAAAATCTGAGCTAACTCAATGATCTCCGATCGCGTCCCGCTAGCAGCATTAACTTTTAGCAACATCAACTCCCGTTCCACACAGGGAATTTCCGTTATGTCCTGAACTTTCAGCACATTAATCAACTTGTACAGTTGCTTGGTCAACTGCTCGATAATCTGGTCATCTCCCGGTACAACCATCGTAATCCGAGACACTCCCACTTGCTCCGCCGGGCCGACAGCCAGACTTTCAATATTAAAACCCCGACGGGCGAACAAACCAGCAATTCGAGTGAGGACACCCGCTTCATCTTCAACTAAAACCGAAAGAGTGTGTTTCATTTATCCCAAAAAACGCATTTCGTGCAATTCTACTGTCGCCAATTCGCCTTTTAGCAGAAGTGCACGGTCATTGAACCTGCATTAAACAATGATAGAGGAGACGGCAATGCCGTGTCCCTACCCAAAATAATATTGTAGGGACACGGCACGTGCAGTCTCCTCATTTCTCAAACCGAAATTTTTGAGACCAATTGGTCTCAAAATTCCTTCACAGAAAAACCCGATGTTGCAGTGAGGGCATTTGGCGGCGGACTTGTTCTAGCCGATCGGGATTAATTTCGGCGATCGCCACACCCGGTTCCTCCCCCGCATCCGCCAAAACCACACCCCAAGGGTCGATAATCATCGCGTGACCGTGAGTTTGACGGCGACCGTAGTGGTGTCCAGTCTGTGCCGGGGCGATCGTATAACAAGTATTCTCGATCGCCCTAGCCTGCAACAAAACCTTCCAATGATCCTTGCCAGTGTAAGCCGTAAACGCCGCCGGCACGAACAAAACATCCGCCCCCTTGTGCGACAAATGCCTGTACACTTCCGGGAACCGCACGTCGTAGCACACCGAAAGTCCCAGCGTCCCCAACTCCGGCGACACATAAACCGGCGGCAAATCTTCACCAGCTTTCACCGTGCTCGATTCCCTGTAAGTAATGCCGTCTGGCACATTCACATCGAACAAATGTACTTTTTTGTACCTTGCAACTTCGCTGCCGTTTTGGTCTACCAGCAAGCAAGTATTGTATACCTTTCCCCCCTCCGTCGGCACGGGAAACCCGCCACCGAGAATCGTTACCTGGAACCGCTGAGCCATTGTTTTGAGGAATTTTTCGCTCTCTTGTCCGATCGCCTCTGAAGAAGCCATCTTCTCCTCCTCTTCTCCCATAAACGAGAAATTTTCTGGTAAGGAAACTAACTCCGCACCCTGACGTACTGCCAGGTCGATTAATTCCTCTGCCTGAACCAAATTTTTTTGCAGGTCAGGCAAGCTAGTCATTTGAATTGCTGCGGCGAGATAAGACTTCATCGATTCACAATATTAATCATTAGTCATTAGTCATTAGTCATTAGTCATTAGTCATTAGGCACTAATTTGACAACTAAATATTTGAAATTATTGCTTTTTTACCCTGTATGTGCTGGTCTTCAACCAACTGGTAGGGTTTGAGAGTTTTGATGTTTGAGTTTTAAATTAACCTTTAACTAACTCACAACTCAAAATTCAAAACTCTCAACTTTTATGCCCGAGATTTTACGACCTAATTTCGGTCAAATCTTAAGGCATCGGATGGAAAAGCAAGTCGGGGAAAAAGCGGTTAAATTCAATTAAAGCCGCACCTTGAATAGATAGCCAAAGGATAGCCAATACTGGTGCGGTCGAAAGAAACTTGACAAAATATTGCATGAATTCTGCTCCTAAAAATTTGAGACAGTTGGTAATTGCCGATCGATCGTGACGCTAATTCCTAATTTGCAGTTAATCGATTAACTACTAGCTATTAGCGCGTCTGGATTTCCCAATTTTAGCGGGGGGAAACAGTAATTTCGTCGTCCTTCGCAAACATTTCACCACTGGTGAGTTCTTTGAGAGCTGCCAGAGGCCACAGAACACCGCTCAGCATAGATTTGATTGCCAAAGGAACATCGATAATAATCTCTTTTTCCTCTGGAGTTGCGGATTTTTTGCTAACTTGCAGATAAGCGCGGCCTACCCAACCAATCCAACCAGCCATATACAAGAACAGTATGCTAGGAATCAAAAAGTCTCCTGCTTTGCTCAAGTTGCCGTCTACGATTAAGTGCGGGTATCCTTCCGGGCCGCACAAAGCTTGAGAATAGCGATCGAATCTTGCTTTTGCAGATGCGGGGTCGCCATTGGTAGAACGGGCATTTTTAGCCAGTTCCTTGAATGCAGGAGAGTCTTTGCACGGCACCAAATTGTAAGCCGAAGCAACTGGAGCAAAACTGATCCACAGACTAACCACTAAAATTACAGCAAACAATCGTCGCATGAAATTGTTTCCCTTTGTTACAAAACAATAAGTTTTTTTTACAAGCATTTCAACTTGCCGATCGCGAATCCAGATTACCGCATTTGTTGACCGTGTAAAGTATCGATCGTGGATGCGGCAAAGCCGAATAGAATCAGGGATTCGCGTTTCACAGGTTAGTGCCGAGCTAGCAATACCGCGAAGATATTACCTGACGGGACAGATGCTCCCGATCGCCATAACCTGAATACAAGTATAGCGGGGGAGTTGCGCCTTTATTAGTTAAGCTAGCAATAGCAATAGCTAACCTACTAAATAAAATTACCAGTTAATGGCAACCATTTTCGCAATTGAAACAAGTTGTGATGAAACAGCAGCAGCGATTGTTAAGAATCGTCAAGTTTGCAGCAATGTTGTAGCATCACAAATTAAAATCCACGAGCAGTATGGCGGGGTAGTGCCCGAAGTCGCTTCGCGGAGTCACCTAGAAATGTTAAATCAGGTAATTGCGCAGTGTCTGTCTGAAGCGAACCTCAGTTGGTCAGAAATTGACGGCATTGCAGCGACTTGTGCCCCCGGTTTAGTAGGTGCATTGTTAGTCGGGCTGACAGCGGCGAAAACCTTGGCAATAGTCCACCAAAAACCCTTTTTAGGTGTCCACCACCTCGAAGGGCACATCTACGCTTCTTACCTTACCGAACCCGAATTGCAGCCGCCGTTTTTGTGCTTGTTAGTTTCTGGGGGACATACCAGCTTAATTCATGTCAAAGATTGCGGCGTTTATGAAACAGTAGGACAAACACGCGACGATGCAGCCGGCGAAGCTTTTGATAAAGTCGCGAGACTGTTGCAGCTAGGATATCCTGGCGGGCCGCTGATGGACAAATTAGCCGCCCTCGGTAATCCCCAAGCATACCCCCTACCCGAAGGCAGAATTTCGCTGCCAGGAGGCGGATATCATCCCTATGACAGCAGTTTTAGCGGGTTGAAAACAGCAGTTTTGCAATTAGTGCAAAAACTGAAAAAACAAGATATTAATGCCGGCGGCGAAGGTATCTTGTCTGCCTCTACAATTAATGATATTGCGGCTAGCTTTCAGGAAACAGTAGCTAAGGGTTTAACAAAAAGATCGATCAACTGCGCCTTAAATTTCGGGCTTACCACGATTGTAGTCGGTGGCGGAGTTGCAGCAAACAGCGGACTGCGAAAACACTTACAAGCAGCAGCAGCCAAACACAACTTGCGAGTATTGTTTCCCCCATTAAAATATTGCACAGACAACGCAGCAATGATCGGCTGTGCGGCGGCAGAACACTTGCAGCGAGGACACACATCGCCGCTGACTTTGGGCGCAAATTCAAGAATGGCAGTTAGCGATATTATGGAACTCTACAATTTGCCGTAAAAACAAGTTTGTCTTATTGTTACCAGACTATGTTTCAATACGGTTCAGATAAGACAGATCCCCCCTAGCCAAGAGGGCGGGCACGGGGGCACCGCCCCTACAAAGGGGGGGACAAGAAGTTGCTCAAAGTCCCCCTTCTTAAGGGGGATCTTCGGGGAATTAACAGTGTTATCTGAACCGTATTGGACTATGTTTGGTAACAGTCAGTAGTCAGCAGTCAACCAAACGATGAAAATTCGCGACGCAGTAGAAACCGATTTACCCGCAATTGTCCAAATATACAACGCAGCAATACCAGGGAGAATGGCCACAGCAGATTTAAAACCAGTTTCAGTCGAAAGCCGCCTCGCGTGGTACAGAGAACATTCTCCCAATTCCTTGCCCATTTGGGTAATAGAATCAGAACAAAAGATTGTTGGCTGGCTGAGTTTTCAGCTTTTTTACGGACGCGCTGCCTATCAGCATACAGCAGAAGTTAGCATCTACGTCGCACCCGATCGCCAACGCTGCGGAATTGGACAAAAATTATTGCAATCGGCAATTGTGCGGAGTCCAAAATTGGGACTAAAAACACTCATGGGCATAATTTTTGCACACAATCAGCCGAGTTTAAGATTGTTCGAGAAATTTGGCTTTCAGCAGTGGGGATATCTGCCGCAAGTCGCCGAACTTGATGGCGTTGAAAGAGACGTGATAATTCTGGGATTGCGTTGTCTGTAGGGACTTAGGCGAGATCCCATTAGTGTCAAATTAGCATTAAATGTAGTACCGGTCTGCTGTTTGACGATATAAGGCCCAGATCCCCCCTAGCCCCCCTTAAGAAGGGGGGGACAGGAAGCGCTCAAAGTCCCCCGACCTAAGGGGGATTTAGGGGGATCGAGACTACGGTAGAAGCGAGATTTTCAAGGCTCTGATGTTTGCTCAATCTGCTAAAATTGTCATTTCATCCAAAGATGCGATCGCCACATCAGCTTTTTCCAAATGACTAACCTCCGCCTTTCCCCAACAAATCCCGATACAGCCAGCCGCGCCTGCATTTTTACCCATTTGAATATCGCCCGCCGAATCTCCCACCATCAAAGTTGCTGCGGGATTTACTCCGAGTTTCTCGCAAGCTTGCAAAAACAATTTCGGATCGGGTTTGTGAAGCGTTGAATCCACTCCCATTTCTAACTGAATGTAGTCGGCTAATGCGTGGTGTTTCACGAATTTCTGTACCGCTTCTGTTGTAGCAGCCGAAAGAATTCCCAGTTTTAAACCCGCTTCCGAAAGATATTTCAACACTTCCAAACTGCCGACAAATAAAGGAGAAACAGCACTATTTTTAAACATTTCGTCCGCTTCGTCAAAAGCGCGACGCGCAATAGTTAAAGATTCCAACCATCCCCTGCCGGTTTCGGCGATGTATCCCGCCGCCACAATTTCGTTTTCTCGGCGACTACCGACTGCTAGCAAGCCTGTGGGATCGAGGCTGCTTCCTTCGATACCGAAAGCCATTTGTAAAGGCTCTCCAACGCCGGGAATTTGAGCGTCTGCGAGGCGCGCTCTCTTCATCCCCAACAATCTCAAAAACTCTTGAGAATCCTCTAGAGTGCCGTCTTTGTCAAAGATTATAGCTTCGATATTTGAGAAGGTAATGCCCCGACATTTAATAGTTACCAAGAATCATAACTCCGTAATTTTTATATTTTTTTCTATCTTCTCATATTGCGCTATTTTTGGCAATTGTTGTTACCGCAACATAACCCCCCTAGCCCCCCTTATTAAGCTATGCCTTATAAGGATCTTTCTTAACATTTGAGAGCGATCGCGATCGAGGCTATCAAACCCTTATTCCTCGATCGCCAATTCTCAATAAATGCTAGCTATTTTCAATAAACAAGGTTGTTAAATTGTCAAGGCTTGTGTCGTGATTGCTCCCAAAAGCCTTGATTTACAAAGCTTTCAGGATTGTTAAGAAAGATCCTTATAAGGCATAGCGACCTAAGGGGGATTTAGGGGGATCTCCGGGGGACAAGAGTTTAACTGCCTAATCTAATCTCAAACATCATAAATCAAAACTCCACAATATTTAAAGTCGTCCCGCTAAATTGGCAACCATTAATGCTAATTGAACGGGCTTCACAGGCTTGGAAATATGCTCGTTGAAACCCGCTTCGATCGCCCTTTGCCGCTCTTTATCGCCCGCATACGCAGTCAGCGCAATGGCTGGAATTTCTCCTCCGGCTTCCGCAGCAAGGGTTCGCACTTCTCGAATCAAGAAATACCCATCTTCCTCTGGCATTCCGATATCCGAGATTAGTACGTCATATTTGCCGGGATTCTCAGTCATAGCCGCGATCGCACTTTTGGCAGATGTAACTGTCAAAACCTGTGCCCCGTAGCTTTCGAGCACAAATTCTAATAACTCCCGGGTATCGATCCGATCGTCCACAGCTAAGATGTGCAAACCTGCGAGAGAAGGGACGATATCGCTTGAGGGGTTTGCAGGCGCTACCAAAGCAGTTGACTTTAAATCGATCGCCGGTGTCAACTCTGGAGACAACGATCGCAGCGGGAACCTCAGAGTCATTGTAGTTCCTTGTCCCTCACCCGGACTATCGGCTTGCACCGTTCCCCCGTGCAATTCTACCAGATGACGCACGATCGACAAACCCAATCCTAGCCCTTGATTAGCCTTACTGGTGCTGGAATCGCCTTGATGGAAACGATCGAAAATATAAGGCAACATTTCTGCCCGAATGCCTTTTCCGGTGTCGCTGACTCGAAGTTGAGCGCGATCGTTGATCGCCTCTAAGACAATTTCCACTCGTCCCCCCGCTGGAGTAAACTTAATGGCGTTAGATAGCAGATTCCACACAACTTGCTGCAAGCGAGCAGCATCGCCTAAAACAGTCGCAGAACTGCACTGCGAAACAATTTGAATGCTTTTGGCATCCGCTGATAATTGCACCCCGTCGATCGCATTTTGTACCACCACAACCAGATCGACCGGACTGCGATCGAGAGCCAATTTGCCGCTCGTAATCCGGGAAATATCCAGGATATCTTCGATTAACTGAGATTGCGCCCTCGCGCTCCGTTCGATCACCTCTAGAGCGCGAGTAGCGGCTGCTTCCTTAAGCTGGCCAGAACGCAGAATTTGTGCCCATCCCAGGATCGGAGTCAGGGGATTGCGGAGTTCGTGGGAGAGATTCGCCAGAAATTCATCTTTACTACGGTTAGCGGTTTCTGCTTGTTGGCGCGCCAACTGTTCCTGCTCCAATAACTGCGATCGTTCTATCTCAAACTGCTTGCGCTCAGTGATATCCTCGATCGACAACAAAAGCATTAAAGCTTTTTCTTCTCGTTCTAGTTTACAAGCATTCAGCAGCATAGTTTTCTGCCCGATCTGCTCAAACAGGTGATCCAACTCAAAGTTGTGAAGCTGAACATCACTCACCAGAATATCTTCCAATATCGATCGCAATTGCGGGATATTCCACTGCCCGTTTCCCAATTCAAACAGCGAAGATTTCGCTGTTTCTGGGGATGAAACCTGAAACGTTTCATAGAACGATCGATTTGCTTTATTCACTCGGAAATCAGCATCTAGCGCCACTAAAGGCGTTTGCACAGTTTCCACGATGGTTTCAGCGTAGTTTCGGGCATCCTCCAAGGTGGCGGCACTGCGTTTGAGCGCGTCAATATCGATCAAAACCATTACCACACCGTCAATCTGGTTTTCCGTGGTGCGGTAAGGACGAATGCGGATGTTGTACCAATATCCTGATAAAGTTTGGACTTCTTGTTCTTTCGTATGGAGAGTATCAATCACCTCCAAAATCATCTGTTCCAAGTCAGGAACGTTCAGAGTTGATCGGATATCGCTAAAAGGTCGCCCCACATCTGTGGGAATCAGATTAAAAATTCCCTGGGCCGTTGGCGTAAACCGTCGAATCTGTAAATTGTTTGCCAGCATTAAGATCGGGATATTGATACTCGCAAAGAAATTTGTCAGATCGTTATTGAGCTGGCTTTGTTCCAGATATTGGCTGCGAAGTTCCTCGTTAGTGGTGGTGAGTTCCTCGTTAGTGGCTTGAATCTCTTCTTTGGCAGTTTCTAGTTCCTCGTTGGTGCTTTGCAACTCCTCGTTGCTCGATAGGATTTCTTCGTTGGCAACTTTGAGGTCTTGGTTGAGATTTTCCTGCTCTTTAATCAGCGATTGCAGGTGCACTAGAGCCGCCGTTTTTTCTTGGTTAGCGGTGGCAAGTGCCTGCCTCAGCAGCTCATTTTCAGGATCTAAATCACCTGGCTCGCCGCTTTCAGAAGGGAGGGTGCAGAAATTGCTCGCCGCGACGGGTAAAACTTCTTGAAATACCACCAAAAAATAGCGTGCTGTGGAGGTGTGGGGTTGGAACGGCATCACCTCAATATTGACGGTATTCGATCGTCCGCCCGATTCAACCGATATCCTTTCTTTCCTAACGGTGACGTTTTGCGTTTGTGCCTCATAAATCGCCGTGCGAAGCTCAACCAGCAATCCTACCCTTGCCATTTTTAGCAAGTTTAAGTCCAGCATCCCGGCTGCGACTCTCAAGTAAAAATCGATTTCTCCGCGCACTTGCACGATTTTCATCTCCTCGTTGACAAGCACGCTGGCTGGGGCATAGCGATTCAAAATCAGTTGGTCAGTTTCTCGCTCTAAGTCAAAGCTATCGATTGAATTTTCTTCATTCACTCCCGGTGGTTGAGCAGCTTTAGCGACCGGATAGGAACTCGGCGTAAACGAAAAAGTGGGACGAGTCTCGGTCAACTTTTTGGCATAAATTTTCGACTTTTTATGCACTACCGTAAATAATGATGAAAATTTTCCGGTACTCTCAGAAGTGCCTAACAAAAGAAAGCCTGCTGGGTTAAGACTGTAATGAAAAATGGGCATCACTTTTTTTTGCAGTGACTCTCCCAGGTAGATCAGCACATTGCGACAGCTAACTAAATCGAGATTGGAAAAAGGCGGGTCGCTAGCTAAGTCTTGTCTGGCAAATACACACAGTTCGCGGACTGCTTTGTTGATTCGATAGCTACCAGCTTTTTCGGGAATAAAGAAACGAGTACGTCGCTCTGGTGAAACATCTACCATCTGGTTTTCTGAGTAGATGCCAGACCTCGCTTTGCCGATCGCCTGTTCGCTAATATCCGTAGCAAAAATCTGGATCGGCGGCGGGATGACTCGAACGCTCAAAAACTCTAACAAACAAATGGCGATCGAATAAACTTCTTCACCTGTGGAACATCCCGCCACCCAAATCCGAATCGGAACACTTGCCGATTTATTTTGGGTAATCACGGGGAAAACCAGCTCTTTTAACTTTTCAAAGGCTTCGGGATCGCGGAAGAAACTGGTAACGTGGATCAGGATTTCTTCATACAAAGCTGTGACTTCAGCCGAATTGTCTCGCAGGTGTTGGGCGTAATCATCCAAGCTCTCCAGCTTGTACAATACCATCCGCCGCTGGATGCGTCGAGCGATCGTGGTGCGTTTGTAGTGGGTAAAATCAACCCCTGTGGTCGATTTCAGCAGCGCAAAAATAGTTGCCATGGCATCTCCCGGTTCGGGAGATTCATCAATTACTGTCAGGGGAAGCGGGCGAGTCAGAAGGGGACTGTGACTGTAGTGTGCCAGTTCTTCGGCAATTTTTTCGGGCGGCAGGATAAAATCGACATTCCCTGTCGCCACAGCGGTATTCGGCATACTATCGAATTTTGCCGTGTTTTGACATTGAGCAAAACTCATGCCTCCGGCTGCTTTGATTGCCTTGAGCCCCAGTGAACCGTCTCCGTCTCCCCCGGATAATACTACGGCGATTGCTTTGTGCCCGCGATCGATCGCCAATGAGGTAAAAAACGCATCTCCCGGCATATATTTGCCATAAATCTTCTCGCGGGGGGATAGTTGCAGCAGGCCTTTCGATAGCACCATCTTGGTGTTGGGCGGAATCACGTAGACTTGATTCTGCTCTACAGCCATGCCGTCTTTTACCTCATTAACAGGCATTTCCGTCGTTCTCCCCAGAATCTCGCTCAGCAGACTTTTGTGATCCGGGGATAAATGCTGAATCAGCACAAACGCCATACCCGTATCAACCGGTAAATGGCTCAGTAACCCGGTGAATGCTTCCAGCCCTCCCGCTGAGGCGGCAATCCCGACAATCGGAAAGGGGGCATCGATTTTTGCTAATTCTTCGATGTCGAGGGCGGCTGGGGCGATCGATTCGGGTGTATTTTCTGGAGATAATTGATTAGAAGTCATAATATGAAGTCCTGGACTTCTGTTATTTAACAGCAAACATATTAAAGTTAAGCGTGCGACTCAGTAATTTGTACTATGTTGATTAGAGCTTATTTTACCTTGCGATCGCAACTAGCTTAAGTAGTAGGGACACGGCATTGCCGTGTCCATTTGTGTCTTAAGCTGTCAGTCAGTCCAGTAAATCCTCTCGCTCACCCTCCAGTCCGCCAGGGAATGAATTCCCTGTCTAATAGCGAAAGTCCTCGGTCGAGGACTAATATCAATTCCGGTTGCATCGGAATTAATATAACCCAAAATCAGGACACGGCAGTGCCGTTTCCCTACAATTAATCTGGCGTAGGGACACGGCAATGCCGTGTCCTCTGTATCATTCCGGCGCAGCCGGAATTGATATGATACCATGTTTTAAGGAATATTTTCTGGAGCCATTGGTTCTCCGGCTCTTGCAGTTTGAGAAGGTATAACGGGCAACTTTTGTTTTTTGTGCAAATTGGGAAATCTAGGTTCTACTGATTGATTTTCCGCAGTTGTACTCGCAGTTACTTTCTCAGAAAGGGGAGCTAATGTTTCAGCAACTTTAACTTGTTGCCGCAATTGTTCGGTGGAACCCAACAAGTTACCCAGTCCCTCAATCAACCTCCGAATATTGTTGCGGACAGCCGGATTTCCTGTGATTTCATCAACATCCGAAGTGATTTTCTGGACATTTTGAAGAGTAGCTCGTGCGGAATTTAAAGTTTGCTGTAATAATTGCAAGCTAGTGGGATTGTTTAGGTTATTAGATAAATCTCGCAAATTAGCAGAAGCTTGGGCTGCATTGGCTGATAAAGCTTCTAAATTGTTCAAGAGTTGTCCTTGGTTAATTCGATTAATTGTCGGACTCAAACTGCTGACAGTTACACGAAGTTCTTGACTGGCTTGATTGATATTGTTCAAAGTTGAGACTAAACTGGCTCGGTTGGTTGCTACTAAGGAATTGAGTTGGTTGGCTGTTAAGGTAATTTGATTGGCTGCTTGAGTCACTGAATTAGCCGAAGTTATCGCAGCAGCAGTTACTTCTTTTGTGGAATTTTCGGCTGTTGTGGTAACTTTGCGAATATCAGTTGATACTGCTGATAATTCTCCTTTTGCTGATTCGTTTAAACTTCCGATTTCTCCTCTGACGGATTGACTTAAAATTCCGACTTCTCCTTTTAATGATTGATTTAAGCTTCCTAACTCTCCTTTAACTGATTGATTCAAACTGCCCATTTCTCCTTTGACTGATTGACTCAATGTTTTTATTTCTGACTTAGCAGTTAAGGTTAAATTAGATAAGTTTTCAGTGAGTTTAGCCGCACCTTTAGCTGTATTTGCGGTGTTTTCAGAAATGGATTTAATATTGTTGAAGAGAACGGGGTCTGTGTACAAGTTAGCGAGGCGGACTGTGGAACGAATTAGTTCGTCGAGACTGACTCCAGCTTGACCTTTTAAGCGGGAATTTTGGCAGATAATCTCAGGCGGACATTCGGCACTCATGGGATTGGCGGTAAGTAAAGATTCTGGTAAGATTGAGTTGGGTGTAATGTCGATCGACGATTCGCCAATTAAACCGGATTTATTCGCTGCGATTTCCACATCCCGGGGAATCACTAAAGTACCAGGGGCAATCTCCAGCCTCACATCTACGCCGTTGGAACCTGGTTTGAGGGCGGTAATTTTACCGACTGCAACCCCGCGATACCTGACGGGCGTGCCTATTTGCATTCCCTGGGCGCTAGAAAACTCTACGGCAAATTTGTAGCTGCGGTTGCCAATCTGCACCCCGCGCAGCCAGAGAACTAAGCCTCCAAATAAGCCGATTCCTACTAAAATCAAGAACCCGACAGAACCTTCTCTTACAGTTCGCGATCGCATATTACCTCCTTAGTCAGTTGATAGTTGACAGTTGACAGTTGGCAGTTGGCAGTTGATAGTTGGAAGTTGTTAATTTTTTTCTACTTGCCTAACTATGAATTTTAGATAGTTAATCTGTAGGGTGCGTCGGTACGATATCTTGGATATAACGCGGCAGATTGTTGATGCGACGCACCCTACTTGCCTAACTATGAATTTTAGATAGTTAATCTGTAGGGTGCGTCGCTACGATATCTTGGATATAACGCGGCAGATTGTTGATGGCGACGCACCCTACTTGCCTAACTTCTGAAAGTTTGTTTGTGACATATCCTATCTCCCAATAATACTAACAATTAACCACTGCCTAAGTAAGTAGGCTCTAATAAAACATATGTTAAGTAATTTGACAATTACTAAGATTCTTTTGTAGTGAGGGCTTGAGCCCTCTTTTACAGGGCTTAAGCCCTTACTACAAACCTTGAATTATTTACGCCGACTTGCTTACTGACAATTAACTAATGACTAATGACTAATAACTATCCAATAACTTGAATCGGCCCAGTAACACTGCCACTAAAAAATTGTTTGATTAATAAATTGTCTGTCGTTGCAATATCGCTGACAGTTCCCTCCCATTGCACTTTGCCTCGATAGAGAAACACGATGCGATCGGCTGTGCGGCGGATGGTACTGTCTTGGTGAGTAACGATCGCATAAGTGCTACAAACACCTTGGGCCGCCTGTAACTCGCGAATTAAATCTTCAATTACCGTTGAGGCGATCGGATCTAAGCCCGCCGTCGGTTCGTCATACAACAAAACCTCTGGATTATCCCTAGCATTGTCGGGATTCGCCATGATGGCGCGGGCAAAACTTACCCGCTTCCGCATTCCCCCAGACAACTGCGCTGGATAGCGTTCGCCAATTCCCGGTAAACCCACCATCTCTAACTTCTGTTCCACCAATTCCCGAATCCGGCGGCGCGACAGCTTAGAATGCTGGTACAGTAAAAAACCGACATTCTCCTCCACCGTCAGCGAATCAAACAAAGCCGCTTGCTGAAACACCATCCCAATCCCGATCGGATCTGCCACGTCGTCCACCCATCCAACCCTGCGTTGTCCCTGAACAAAAACCTCACCGGCATCCGGGGTCAACAAACCCGCAATGATCCGCAAAATCGTAGATTTACCCGTCCCAGAAGGGCCAATAATTGCCAGCGCCTCTCCCCGATAAATCCTCAGATCCACTCGATCGAGGATCGGGCTCTGGCCGAAGGACTTACTTACCCCTTTGAGTTCGATTAACGGCTCAGTCATAAGATGTTATCAATAAGTTATCAGTCATCAGTCTAGCTAATGATTAATGACTTAAATGTGCCTGTCAAAATCAAAACTCTCTTGTATTGTAAATTTGTCAGCTTCAGCTATTCCAATACCCTTAAGACTAATTAACCATGTCAATTAGTTCATTTCCCAAAGCCCTCCGTGTCTGGGCTAAAGCCAAACAGGTTGTTGCCAAGTCCAGAAATCCTTACCCTTCCTCTTTGCGAAACGGGCGACTTCACCAGTGGTTTAAGTGGTTGTCCCCCGGATTGTTAGTGAAACGATGGCTGTTAATTAGTGCAAGTGGAGTGGTACTTGCCACTTTGGGTTTAGCGATTTGGACTGGGATGACTCCAATTTTCTTTTTCTTGCAACTGTTGAGAAATTTTTTGACCTGGATTGCGGAAGTTGTTCCCAATTACATATCGGGGCCCGTAGTCATCGCGACCGGGATTTTGTTGATTCTCTGGGGACAAACCCGCAGTTTGAACTCGATTACTCAAGTTTTGATGCCCGAAGGAAACGAGGAATTGGTCGATCGGCTGATCAATCACCGTAGACTAAACCGTGGGCCGAAAATTGTGGCACTTGGTGGCGGTACAGGCCTCTCTAATTTGCTGAGAGGATTGAAGGATGATAGTGCCAAAATAACTGCCATTGTCACGGTAGCTGATGATGGAGGGTCTTCGGGGCGACTGCGACGGGAAATTGGGGTGCCACCACCGGGTGACATTCGTAATTGTTTAGCTGCTTTGGCCGATGAGGAAAAGTTGTTGACTGAGTTATTTCAGTATCGCTTTCGGGCCGGTGACGGTTTGGTTGGTCATAGTTTTGGGAATTTGTTTTTGACAGCGATGAGTGATATTGCTGGAGATTTTGAACAGGCGATCGCCGCGAGTTCTAAGGTTTTAGCAGTAAGGGGGGAAGTGCTGCCAGCTACTCTGAGCGACGTTTCTTTGTGGGCAGAATTGGCGGATGGTAGGAGGATTGAGGGGGAGTCCAGTATTACCAAAGCTAACGGCAAAATCCTCAAAATTGGTTGCACTCCTGCTAATCCTCCGGCATTGCCTAGGGCTGTAGAAGCGCTTCGGGAAGCGGATTTTATTATTATTGGGCCGGGGAGTCTTTATACGAGTGTCATTCCAAATTTGTTGGTAAGGGAAATTGCTGATGCGATCGCAATTAGTCAAGTTCCGCGCATCTATGTATGCAATATTATGACTCAGCCGGGGGAAACTGACGGATATAGCGTTGCAGATCACATTCGGGCGATCGATCGGGCTTGCGGCCGACCGCTGTTCGATGCTGTAGTAGTTCAAGGAAAAGTCCCTTCTGCAAAATCTTTGATCCGCTATTCTCAGGAGAATTCCTATCCGGTTGTGCTCGATCGCGAAGCAGTAACACAATTGGGGCGACGAATTGTCATCGCCAACGTCATGGATGAAGATAAAAATACGGGTTTAATTCGCCACAATTCTCAAAGGTTGGCGGGAATGTTGTTGCGGTGGTACAGTCGTGCCCAAAACATTTAAGTTGCTGACTGTTAACGGTTGACTGTTAACGGTTGACTGTTAACGGTTAACTGCTGACTAATGACTAATGACTAATGACTAATAACTAATATGATACTTGATCTTCCAGATGCTGAAGCTACGCGCAAGTTTGGTGTTGCGTTAGGTCGATCGCTCGCAGCCGGCACTGTCATCTTATTACAAGGAGATTTAGGTGCTGGCAAAACTACATTGGTTCAAGGTATCGCCGAAGGCTTAGAAATTCAAGACTCTGTTGAAAGTCCTACTTTCACCCTGATTAACGAGTATTTGACAGGGCGAATTCCGCTTTATCATTTAGATTTATATCGGTTAGAACCGGAAGAAGCCGAGGCTTTGCACTTAGAAAGTTATTGGGACGGATTAGAAAGGGATTTGGGAATTGTAGCGATCGAATGGCCGGAAAGATTGCAATATAAACCAGATAATTATTTGCAAATTTGTCTGAGTTATCAAGATAATGGGCGGCAAATTGAAGTGATTGGCGATCGCCAATTATGGGATTTGTCATTATAGAGTTGAGAAAGGGCGATCGAACTTACTGCGGACGGTTGACACGAATCAATTTGCCTCTCAAAGTTTCTTCACCAGAAATAGCATCATTGATGCGTGTTGCCAACATTTCTAGATTCCGATTTTTTGTACAAACAATAATACCAGCGTGTTCTGGCTGTCGGTTGTGCAGTCCGATAAAATCAAACCGATTTAATGTCAAAACAGCTCTATCTTTGCTTATAGCAAATGCTAGCACCTCTGGATCTGAAATCCCAAGTCCTGCTTTTCCTGCTTCCTGAACAGTCAGGACATTGTGACCAAAAGCGCGCAGCAATTGGACGACTGGCAAAGGAAATTGTTCGTCTGCATACAAATTCAGCATGACTCAGGCTTCCTCATTCTTGCAGATTGCTTTTTCGATTTCCTCCAGATGTGCATCAGCATAAGTCCAAACATTGACTAGATCGGCAGCGCCCAGATGGGGATAAAATTGTAGAAGTTCAGAATCGCTTGAACCTTCACGGCGAAAACTTTCAAGCAGCCAAACTGGGATGCGAGTTTTGGCAATGCAAGCATCGCCACCACACACGTCGGGAGTTTTGGTAATTCCTGGCCAGCTATTGTTTAAACTTTGGGTTAAAAGCCGGATGGCTTCAGCTTTTTCAGTCGGAGTTAAGGCCAGGAGTTGTGTTTCTAGTTCTTGGATAAGCATGAGTAATATCGCCTTTGCGATCGGGAATACCCAATTATAACACTTTACTTTATTTGAGGCTTACTCTGCGTCAAATGTCAAGGCTTCTCCCCTCACATTTGTATCCAATTTCCCATTCTCAAAAACTACTTTTCCTCCTACAATCGTTACAACCGGCCAGCCAGTCAAATTCCAACCTTCAAATGGACTCCAGCCGCACTTACTCGCCATTTCTTCCCGCACAACTGGCCGGTAATTGTCCAAATCTACCAATACTAAATCTGCATCAAAACCCGGTGCAATTTGCCCTTTATTCGGAATCTTGTAAGCTTTAGCAACCGCCGCCGACATCCAGTTAGCAACTTGAGCAACCGTACACCTTCCCTCAACAGCTTGCGTCAACATCAAAGGCAAAGAAGTTTCAACACCGGGCATTCCTGACGGTGTATTGGGATAAGTTTGAGCTTTTTCTGCTAAAGTGTGTGGCGCATGATCGGTGGCGATAAAATCAATTACGCCGTCGCGTAAAGCTTGCCAAAGTATTTCGTTATCGCGGGGTTCGCGCAAAGGTGGATTCATTTGAGCGAAACTACCAATGGTTTCATAAGCACTGGTATTCAATAACAAATGCTGTGGTGTTACTTCCGCCGTTACCCAACTCGGTTTTGACTCGCGCAAAAACTCAGCTTCTTCTCCTGTAGATAGATGCAGAATATGCAATCGACGCTGATATTTTTGAGACAGTTTCACTGCTAGCTGAGTTGCCAATAAAGCAGCTTGATTGTCTTGAATTTGTGAGTGCACTGCAATATCCGTAACACCAGCAAATTCTTGACGACGCTGATTGATTCTAGCTTGGTCTTCGGCGTGTACTGCAATCAGCCGATCGCCCTTCGCAAACACAGCCTCTAAATTTGCTGCATCGTCCATCAATAAGTCCCCGTGCATCGAACCCATGAACACCTTAATTCCCGGTGTCGGATTGGCATTCAGCAAATCGGGTAAAATCTCAGCAGTAGCTCCAATAAAAAAGCCATAATTGACCAAACACTTCTCGGAAGCGCGGCGCAGTTTATCATCCAAAGCAGCTTGAGTTGTCGTCAGAGGTCGCGTATTCGGCATTTCCAAAAACGATGTCACGCCGCCCTTAGCGCACGCACAGCTAGCGGTAAACAAGTCTTCCTTGTGTTCCAGACCCGGTTCGCGGAAGTGTACCTGCGGGTCAATTACTCCGGGTAACAGAGTTAAACCCGTAGCATCTATTTCACGATCGCCCGATTCGACAATTTCCGCAGCAACCTTGACAATTTTGCCATCACAGATTTGCACATCTCCTAGCAAAAACTCGCCGTCGGGTAAAAGAATACGAGCGCGACGGATTAACAAACTTGATTTAGAAGTCATGATAAGTCATCAATTGAGTAAACAGTGTGTTAGCATGGAAGAATTATTAAGTCTATAATTTGTATCCAGCTCAGTCACTACAATACCCTATGACTCGTCCAGACAAGTCAGCCGACGAAAAACCACCGCAAGATACCGAAAATCCTTGGATAGAAGGAATTAAGACGATCGGCTTAGCAGCATTCTTGGCCTTTGGCATCCGCACCCTGGTGGCGGAAGCTCGCTACATTCCCACGGGTTCGATGCTTCCAACCTTGCAAATTAACGATCGATTAATTATAGATAAGGTGAGCTATCGACTCAAAAACCCCCAACGAGGCGATGTCATCGTATTTATGCCTCCCGATTCGGCTAGTTTGTGTACGGGACAACCGCCACCGATCAAAGATGCCTATATCAAACGAGTCATCGGACTACCCGGGGATACCGTGGAAGTCAGAGAAGGAAAAGTTTTTATTAACAAGCAGCCACTACAGGAAAAGTATATTGAAGAAATTCCGCAGTATCCCTACGGGCCTGTAGTTGTATCTCAAGATTCTTACTTGGTGCTCGGCGACAACCGCAATGCAAGCTGTGATAGCCATTATTGGGGCTTTGTACCCAAGCAAAATATCATCGGTAGGGCGATCGTCCGTTTTTGGCCTCTGAATCGCACAGGCTCGATCGACCCCACACCACTTTATCCCGCTAAAAAATAGTTACAACTCGCAACCGATGTTATATCCCCGACTTCTTGAAGAAGTCGGGGATATAATTATTAGCCAATTACAAAATTCTGTCATTCCAGCAGATTTAGTATGACGTTTCGCGATCGAGCACCTTCACAACTTTGTTATACATCTCCTCTGCTTCTTGCGGCGAATTGCCGATACTCGTCAATCCCAATTTGCCAAACTCCGACAAACAACCCATCAAATGAAACACACTCCCCGTCTCAGTACCGCTGTCAAAATGCAGTTGATTGTCAGCAATAATATCCATCAAATCATTCGGCAATAATCCTCGATACCGCGCTTTTTTTAAATTGTCCGAAGCGATATAATATTTCGGACGGCCCTGCTGGCTGTAAAATAATCCCGTAGTTCGCTCGTATCGACCATTTGTTAACAGCTTCAGAGCCATAAACGGATGAGTTGTGCCTCCTTTTCGCAAGTTAATTTCTATTGCTTGAATGTCCCATTTACCGTCAGGTTGCCGCACCGCGAGAAAATCTACTCCAAATCTCTCTAAAGCGCCTTTTTTAGATAAATTTTTCCCGACTTTCCATCCCAATTCCTGCAACGCCAGCCGATAGGATTCGTCCGCCGGAAATCGGCAACCGAAGAAAATTTGACCGTCAGGGCCTCCTAAAATTTGGTCGTGGGTTGACAGAATTTCCACTTCGCCGCTGGGGACAATTCGACCTTGGACGCTGGGCGAGAACTTTTCTTCTCCTTCGATAAATGCTTCAGCAATTGCCCCTAATTCAGGAATTCGGCTGCTGAAATTTTCCCAGGTTTCGCTGCTTGATTGAAAGCGCAAATTCGAGAAGCGATCGCTAATTGCTTTGACTCTTTCTTGAGGCGCTTGATCTGCGATCGGCTTCAAGTCTAAAATTGCATTTCCTTCCCCCGAAAAACCTTCATTTAACTTGATTACTATCCGCTGCAAATGCGGCTGCCTTTCCCACAATGCGGCCGTCGCTTCCGCCAAATCTTCCACACTCCAAACCAACTCCGAACCGTCAGGATAAGGCACGCCACACTCTTGAAAAATTTGCCTGCTGCCGCTTTTTGTTCCCCAATAAAGCAAATCTGGATCGCTAGCCCACAAAGGAATTCCCAATTTAACCGATAACTCCCGTTCTAAGGGCGTCGAATTGTAACAAACCATATAAGATTTTGTCGGCCGCACTGCTTGACGAATCCGCTCCATCAACCGAGGACGATCTAAAATTTTCTGGGTGAGTGATTTGGCAGAAGCATCGTAAGCCGAGAACAGTAAAAGCCGATCGCGCGCGTGAGAAAAAGGAATTCCCGGCAACAATTGTAGGTAATAATCCACAATCATTGGGTGCAGCGGCTCCGAGGTAATATAAATCAAGCGCGTGCGGGGATTGCGCAGGCGAATCAATGAAAATAAGTGCCGTTCTTCGTAGTGGTAAGCACCCTCAACTTTCTGCATTTCTCGCTGGTCTAAACTGAGAGAAGGAATGACGATAATGTCACAATCTCCACTGTCGAATTCTTCGACTCCTCCCCAACGTTCTCGTAATTCTGTCTGAAGATTGCGAAATTGCTGTGCGGATTCGGAAGATGAATTATTTAACTCTTGCATGGCGTTTTATGCTAAGTATTCAAATAATGATTGCTGATGATGTAGGGTGCGTCAGCCCAAATAGTTGAAGCAACTCAAACAGTTTTTTTGCTGACGCACCCTACC
>ENA-OFCI01000446-OFCI01000446.1-metagenomes-genome-assembly--contig:-NODE-446-length-25146-cov-3.602885_pt1 | contig 25146 bp, 24 predicted proteins | sample MGYA00153391_OFCI01 | MGnify analysis MGYA00153391
ACTTCATTCCATTTCGCATATCCCACCGTCCAACCAAGGATCCCGCGATGTGACAACTAGTCGCTGTTTCGATTCGCGCCAGTCAGCAGAGACTTGAAAGGGTTGGCGCGAGGGGCGTTGAGGCGAAACAACAGAGGTGCCACTTTGGTCACGGACATCCACTCCTTCCACGTCAAGGCAGGCATAGATGCTCACTAAGTTTTTGCCACTCACCGACTCTGGCGCAAATTTTTGTAATGAGACGTGGTCAATCTTTGATTCTCCCACCGAGTGTAATCCTTGTTGTCTAAAGTCGGTATAGCCTGCCAGCGCTCCGTCCAACGCTTCCCCTGACGCGACCTGCTCAATTCGTTCAGGATTCTTGCCGCCATCTGCCAAGATCTCATCCGAAACCCTCACGTACGCCGCATAAGCCTCTGTCGCAGCCGCAAGCGCCTCGGCTTCGGTGGCGAACACGGGAGTCGCGCTGGGCTTCGGGGCAGTGCTGGCGGGAGTTGTCGTCGGCACGCAGCCGACCAGCACTAAAGCCACAACGAGGGCTGCACCGGACACCCGAGCGATGATCCACATAACTACCGACGGTAGGGCACCAGGGGCACACCTCGCCAGAAGTTTCCACATGCTGTGGGTGCAGAGGCCCGAACCCACGCGGTGGAGGAGCTACGGTGGAAACGAAATCATCTCCCCCGAATGGAAGTTGTCAATGGATCTCAGCGGAGCATGGCAGCGGGCTGCACGGGGCGCGATGCTGCTGGGCGCGGGTGGTGCGCTCAAACACACGATCTTCGCCGAGATGTCTGCCCTCGCGCTGAGCACGGGCGCGATCAACCTCGGTCAGGGATTCCCCGACGAGGATGGCCCGGCCGAGGTTCTCGAAGCCGCCCGACAGGCCATCAGCGATGGAGTCAATCAGTATCCGCCGGGGATCGGCTTTCCCGTGCTGCGCGAGGCGATCTCCGCGCACCAGAAGCGATTCTACGATTTGGCACCCGATCCCGATCGGGAGGTGGTCGTGACCGCTGGCGCGACTGAGGCGCTGGCGGCCACAATTCTCGCCCTCATCGAGACCGGCGACGAGGTCGTCACCTTTGAACCGTTCTACGACTCCTACGCGGCCATGATCGCGCTCAGTGGGGCTGTTCACCGCACTGTCGCGTTGCGGGCACCTTACTTCCAGCCCGATCATGACGACCTGCGTCATGCCGTCTCGGATCGCACCCGAATTATCCTGATCAATAGTCCGCACAATCCCACGGGCGCCATGATGGGTCGTGAGACCCTCGAACTGATCGTCGAGCTCGCACACAAGCATGACGCCATCATCGTGACCGACGAAGTCTACGAACACCTCACCTTCGGCCAGACCCACGTGCCGATCGCTACCCTGCCCGGCGCCTGGGATCGCACCGTCACGATCTCGAGCGGTGGCAAGACCTTCAGCACCACCGGCTGGAAGGTGGGCTGGATGACCGGACCGAGTGACCTGTTGCAGGCGATCCTCGCGGTGAAGCAGTTTCTCACCTACGTAAACGCGGCACCCTTTCAACCGGCCATCGCCGTGGGACTCGGCCTGCCCGACGCCTTCTTCGAGGGTGTCGCCGGCGTACTGCAGCAGAAGCGTGACCTGCTATCTGCCGGGCTGTCACTGGCCGGCTTCACCGTCAGCGAGTCCCAGGCCTCCTACTTCGTCGTGGCGGATGCTCTGCCTCTCGGCTTCGCGGATGCCGCGGAGCTCTGCCGTCACCTCCCCGAGCTCACTGGGGTGGTCGCCGTGCCGATAAGTGCCTTCGTGAACGACGAGAACAAGAGCGGGTACGCATCACTGGTGCGATTCGCGTTCTGCAAAAAGGTGGAGGTGCTCGAGCGAGCATCCGCCCAACTGGCCGGGTTGGCCCGCTAATCGTCTAGCGACGCCTCCGTGAGCGGCAGGGTCATGATGAATGCGGTGCCGACACCTTCCTCGCTCTCCACATCGAGCTCGCCCTCGTGGGCCGTGACAATGGCTTTCGTGATGGTGAGTCCGAGCCCGACTCCGGGCACCGCGTTCCTGGTCGCTGTGGAAGCCCGAAAGAACCGCGCATAGAGCTGATCGAGTTCCGACTCGGGAATCCCTATTCCGGTATCGCGAACCGTCACCACTGCACAGTCACCGCGCGACCCGAGACCCACCGTCACGCGACCCCCGCGAGGGGTGAATTTCAGCGCGTTCGAGATGAGGTTGTCGCACGCCTGCCCGAGTCGAACCGAATCCCCACGCACTGACAGGGCAGCGGTGGGCAGGTCGATGAGCAATTCAACCCCGGCCCCGAGCGCCAGCGGACCTGCCGAGAGTACCGCTGCGGAGACCACCTCGCCCAACTTCACCGTGCTGATGGTGAGGGGGAACTTGCCCGAACTGACTTGCGCGGTGAAGAGAAGGTCGCCCACGAGGCCAAGGAGGCGATGCGCATTGCGCTCCGCCACGCCCAGGTATTGAAGCTGTTCTGTCGACAGTGGCGCCTCGTCATCATCTCTCATGAGCTCGAGGTACCCGAGAATGGACGACAACGGCGTACGGAGTTCATGAGATATCAGGCCGACGAATTCGTCTTTGAGGCGGGACGACTCGAGAGCGTGAGTGACGTCGGTGGCGACAAAGATGTAGCCAATGGTTTCGCCCTGGTCGTCAACGCGGGGGGTGACAGCGATCGAGACGGAAATTTGCGAGCCATCGTCTCGAACGTAAGTCCAGTCCCGCACCTCGGCCCGACCGAGCCTGGCTGACTCGACGAGTGCGGAGAAGCCAGGGTTCAGGACGGTGGCGCCGGGCGGATAATTGAGCTCGCGGGAGCGGGCATCCAACTCCTCGGCCAGGTGGAAATCAAAGACATAACGCTTGCCCTGTGCCTGAAACGGCGAGAGGCCCAGCATCACTTCAGCGCCAGGATTCCACACGTCGATGAGCCCGGTCAGGTCCGTACCGACGACGGACTGCTCGGTCACCGCGTCAAGCACGCTCCGCGTGAGGCGATCGGCCGCACGCAGCTGTACCTCGTTGGACTCGAGCTGGGCCGCAGCGGAGAGTGACTCGACCAGCAGGTTTTCGCCCTCCCTGACCAGCCGTTGCACATCATCTACCTGTTGTCTGGCCTGCCGGGATAATTCGTTGACAACGACTGCCGCGAGACCGAAAATCGCCGGCGCCACGATTCCACGCAACCATTCCGAGGCGTCCGACGGCCACCGGTGGTCGATGACAGAGGGCAGCATCAGAGCCGCGGATGTGCCAAAAATTGCCACGATTACCCAGCGTCGCCCGGGCTGAGCCGAGATCCACAACACGGGAAGAATAATCAGCGCCGCGAACAGCGAGGTCGTGCCTCCCGTCCCGTAGCGCAAAAGCGCGATCGAGAGCAACGAGATCCCCGGAACGATCAGAGACCACCGAGTGCTGCGAGTCCCGACGGAGTAGTACGAAGCGAGCAGCGTGGCGCCCACCATTACCAGTGCAGCCCAGAGCAATGCAGGGGGGTGGGTGACGACCACGTCACGAAAGAGAAACGCAACGAGGATGGAAGCTGTGAACGCGGCCAAAGTGGGGAAGTGTTTGAGTAATGGCCGCGATGAGTTCGTCGAGGTCCGCTTCATCGCCGCCCCATAAGCGGTCGCGAGAATGCTCATTCGGCGTGCCCCATCATTTCGGCGAGAGTGGCGGCGAGCGCCTTCGGGCTGAAGGGCTTGATCAGGTAGTGGTCGGCACCCGAGGCGAGTCCAATTCCCCTGGCCCGGTCGTCTGCACCGGCAGATAACAAAACCAAACGCACGCTATCGAGCGATGTGTCCCCGCGCACAGTTCGGCACACCTCGATGCCGGTCATTGCCGGCATCGAGACATCCAGAATTGCGAGATCCGGCTGGACACGTCGAACGGCATCGAGCGCGGCCACGCCATCCGACTCCTCGGCAACAACAACAAGGCCGGCCTTCCTCGCGGCGATCGCGATGAGGACACGGATGTCCGCGTCGTCATCCGCGATAACGACCCGCTTGGGTCCTGCCTCCACCGCTGTGCTCACGCCGAGTTCCATTTCGGAACGTAGTCGTGAAGGACCTTGCGCACCTGCGCACCGGTGAATGGCTTGGGCAGATTTGCCTGGGAATCCGGATACTGGCTGATTTCGAGCACCGAAGTGATCACGACAACACACTCCGGATACTCGGCCCGAAGGCAGTCGGTGAGTTCCCAGCCTGTCATTCCGGGGAGCACGAGGTCGATCACTGCGAGATCCGGCGTTGCGGCGCGATATGCGAGCATCGCCTCTTCCGCATTCTGGGCTGTCGTCACCATGCACCCTTCCCGCTCGAAATACCGGCGGAGAAGAGCACGTTGATCATCACTGTCGTCAACGATGAGTACCGCTACCTCCTGATCCAGTTGCACTCGCCGGTTCATAGCTTGAAAACCTCTCGGAGAACGATGAGCGCGGCGACAATCGCAAGCGACAGGAATGTTTTTGGGATGAGCCAGAACTCGGCACGCCGATTGTCATCGATTTCTCTGGCGAGGAACTCCTCGCCAGGATTTCGACGATCTTTCGGCACCGGCAGTTCGGCACGGCGTGTCATAGGACGACCCGTCCGGTCTTCTCCGTCTTGTCCCACTTGGCCTCCGCACGCTGAAGTTCTTTGATGTAGGAATCAAGCGTTATCGCACACAGCAGCGATCCATAACCCACGAGGTAGATCATCGCCGGAGCGAGGAAACGACCGATCCGGGTTTTCTCCACGCGCCGAGCCAGAAGCGCGCCCAGCATGGAGAACGGGATCCAGGTGTAGATGAACTCGGTGAAGGCGAACAGGCCATCCTGGGTGAATTTCACGTCGAACAGTGCCGGTATTTGGCGTTCGACGAGACCGGGGAAGAACGCGGTCAGCATGATGAACATCGAGATCACGCCCGGGAATGTCAGGACCTCCCTCCAGGCCTGTCGACTGATGCGCCGGTCGAGCTGAGCGCCGAGCCCGAGCATGAAAATGTAGGTGCAGGCAGCGAGGATCCAGAGTGCTCGGAAGACGACTGTGGCGAGGTCGCTGTGCATCAGGAGCAGGCCGATCAGGCCAATCGACGACAGGATCATGGCGATCGGGAGCAGGTAGAGGCTGAACCAGATAAGCCCAAAGGAGATCGAGCCGAGCCGGTGTGTTCGGGAGGGTCGAAACCACACCTTCCGATAGCGCGCGGTGACCGTGACATTGCCTCGAGCCCAGCGAAGGCGTTGCTTCCAGAGTGCGTCGATCGAGCCGGGCTCCTCCGCGAGCACCACCGCATGGGGTTCAAAAACAACCCTGTGGCCCCTGAGTTGCGTCTCGAACGTGGTGATGGTGTCCTCGGCGAGGGACGACGTATCGATGCGACCGCCGATTGCGAGCAGGTTCTCCCTGGTGTGTAGCTGGGCACCGCCGGCAAGGCACGCCTGCGCGCCCAGTACATTGTGGGCACGACGGGACGCCGGTTGTGACAGCACATATTCGAGGCCGATGTAGCGAGTCAAGTAGTTCTTGTCGGCGCTTCCCTCGCGAACATATGCCGAGACAGCGCCGACCCGGGGATCGGCGAAATGACGTGTCATCCGACGAAGCGAATTGGGAAGGTAGATGACGTCGGCGTCCATGATCAGCAGCGCCTGCATCCAGTCGTCCTCGAGGACGACTCGTATTCCGTGATTAAGTGTGTGCGCCTTGCCTTCGCCGCCCTTATCCCGGCGCAGGTGAAACACGGATCCCGGATACTGCTTCGCTTTCGCCGTCACCACCCGCGGTGTATCGTCTGTGCTCGCGTCGTCGACGACATAAATGCGAAGACGATCGAGGGGGTAATCGAGAGCCATGAGACGGTCGATGGATGTCGCGATCACCGCGCCTTCGTTCCAGGCGGGGACCACGATCGCCACTCGAGGAAAATAGGGCGCCGCCCGGGAATAATGATTGCGGATGGCGTGCAGGGGGATCAGCAGGAACGAATAGGCACCGACCACCACGGGAATCGCACCCGTCGCCACGAAAGCGAGAAGCACGATCTCCAGCACCCGAGTGCCGAGGAGGAACCAATTCATGTCATGGCCTCTAGCACCGTCGCGACTCGCTCATATCGGCCGATGTCACTGGCGATATGGCTATCCGTCGAGGCCACGATGGTGGCGCCCGCCTGGCGAGCCGCTACAAGAGCGCGTGGGCCGGGGCAGGCCCATTTCTCGTTTACCTCAATCAGAGTGCCCGTGCGCGCTGCCGCGGAGGCCCACGCATCGAGGTGCTGCGCGGTGAGATCGTCTTCGTTCAATCCGACCTTCGGCAGAATTGAAAAGCAGTGCGCCAGCTGCCCGGCCGAGACGGATTCCATCGCCGCGATGAGGGCACCGACCAGCAAGTCGATCGCATCCGAGGCGGCGAGGCCGCGCTGGATCCGCTCGCGAACCTCGCGGGGCGACCAGGGGCCATCGGTCCCCGGGAATTGGTGATCCGCGATGAGCACCGCATCCACTCCTCGCACTCCGATGATCAGGTCGGAAGGGATGTCCAGCCTGCCGGTGCTGTCGAGGATCTTCGCCTCGACGCCGGTCACAATCATGAGCCCATCGGGAACTCGTTCCGCTGCGACAGCAGCCACGAAATCCGGCACCCACGTCGTGGACTGGCGCACGTGGTCGACAAGGCGAAGTTCCCGAAGCCCGATCGAGTGCGCAGCCGCGATGTTTTCAGAGGGAGAACTCACTGCATCGTCGGAGAAGGTCGAATGAACGTGATAGTCGACACGGAGCGGGTCAGACATCAGCCGTCGGATTCATCGTGCGCCGCGTTCTCCGAAAAGAGGATCTCCGACGGGTCGAGAAAAACATCCTCGAGAAATCTCACGTTCGCCACCTCGCGGAAGTCGATGTGGGCGGGCAGCGGGAGTCCGAGCGCGAGATCGAGCGCGAGCGAGGGCATGTCGACCCCTGCCGCTATCGTGAGCGGCATCGCACCCGGAAATCGTGGATTGACCTCGAGGAGTGCTGCCGCGCCGTTGGAGTCGTAGCGCAACTGCACGTTTGCCACCCCGGTCAGTCCCACCGCACGGGCCACCGCCGACGCTGTTGCCTCGAGCTCCTCGTTCTTCACGGTTCGGCCCGCGATGGAGACACCAGAGTCGACCCTGGTACGCGTGCGCGGCACCGCCGCAATCACGTCTCCGACAGCGTTTGCCAATACGTCGACCGAATATTCGTCGCCCGGGAGCAGCTCCTGGGCGATGAGGCTGGTGTCGTCGCCAAGGGCATCGAGACCAGCGCGATCGTGCACCACTCGCACCCCTCGCGAACCGGCGCCACGACGCGGCTTGACAATGATCGGAAAGTCCCAGTTCTCCGCCCGGCTTGCGTCACCCACGAGCCGGGTGGTCGGTACCCGGGCAGCGGAACCTACCCGCTCGGACAGCGCAAATTTGTCGAGTGTGACCTCGAGGGTCTCCAGAGAAGGGGCGGCGAGTACCGTGGCGCCGAGCTCGAGGCGTCGAGCAGCGAGTGCGGGTAGTTCGGAATCGACCGTGGAGAAGAGCACGTTTGTACTATCGGCACCGCACAGGGAAATGACAGCGTTCACGAACTCCGGGTCAAGAGCCCGTGGCACGATTCGTCGGTGCTCGGCGGGTACAAGGTAGAGGCCGCTCGCCCAGCCGTCCATGTCTGCGGCATAGACCTCGACATCCGCTCTGGATAGCAGGGAGCGGATGACCGCCACTCCCGCCGGTCCTCCAGCGCCGGTGACCAGGACACGAATCATCCGAAAGCAGCCTTCCCTCTGGCCTGACGTTGCTTTTCCTCACGAATAGCCGCCGAGATCTCGTTTCGAGACACCGACATATCGGCAGACTCCCGCACAATCTCCAGGGGCTCGCTGGCCACTCCGCCGCCGTAGCGGGACCAGTACCGCGCGGTTGCGAGAACGAAATCGGGCTCGAGGTACCAGCGGATCTCTGCCTGCGAGGCGAACGATGCGAGCAGAGCATTCTTAGTGTCGATAAATCCATCGATGGAGACAAATCGGTTCGGACGAAAGTCAACCGTCGCCGATGGGCTTTGATAGCACGCGACGGTGCGGACCCCGCGCGTAGCCACGAGCGTGGCATCATGCACCGCACGATGATCCTGGTGCCGGTCGTGATTGCTGTGCGTGTAGACGATCGACGGATTCACCTCGGCGACGACCCGCTCGATGATTCCCACTGTGGGATCGGCATTGCTGATCCGGGTGTCTTCGAGGTCCTCGAGGAAAAGGCGCGCACCGATGAGTTCTGCGGCCATCAAGGACTCGTCCTGACGATTTTGCGCTTCGCCTCCGCGAGCACCCCGGGAGAGCGTGAGGATGGTCACGGAGTCACCAGCCGCGCGATGTGCGGCCAAAATCCCACCCACGCCGATCTCGACGTCGTCGGGATGGGCTCCAATCGCCAGAACTACCTCGCGTGCGGGGGCTTCGGCCTGGGCTCGACGGAATTCGTCGGCAAGTCGTGACACCACTGCCATGAGCTGCGAGGAGGGCACAGGCTTGGTCAGGAACTCGTCAGCTTGCCCACGCAGCGCCGCAATGGCGTAGTCCACTGATACGTGTGCCGTCATCACGACGACCGGCAGGCCGGGATGCTTCGCATGGATCTGGTCGATGAGATCGAGTCCAGTCATTCCCGGCATCTCGATGTCCGTGACGACGACGTCGGGGTCGAACCGACCTATCGCGCTGAGGGCAGTGAGCGGGTCGGCGATGACGCTGACGACGCACCCGCGCTTCTCGAGTACGGTCTTCGTGTAGAACGCGACATCCGGATCGTCTTCCACCACGACGACGCGATACGGGTGGACCATCAAATTTCCCCCTGGAGCAGAACAGCAGTGTTTCCACTCTAGGGTCGGATTTGGGCTTATAGCGGGTGAGTCCCGAATCGACGTATCCCCAGTGCGGGGTTCACGGCGCGCACGTCCGCGATGCGGCCGGTCGATATCCACGCGAGCGCGACACCCGACTCCTCGCCGATTGTCGCAAGTTCGACACCCATAGGGTCCACAATCATGCTGTTGCCCGCTCCGATTGGCGGACCATGATCGGCAGCGGCGAAGTAGACGGTGTTCTCGATAGCGCGCGCGGTCACGAGGGTGCGCCAGTGCTGCTCCTTGAGCGGCCCGCGCACCCACTCGCTCGGAAGCACCACCACATCCGCGCCGGCATCAACGAGTCGACGGGTCACCTCGGGAAAGCGGATGTCGTAGCAGGTCTGCAATCCCACCCTGAAGTCGCCGAATTCGAAGGTCTCCGGCTCCTCAATCGGCCCGGGTACGACCCAGTCGCTCTCCCTCTGGCCGAACGCGTCATACAGGTGCAGTTTGCGATATTTGGCGACGAGGGAACCGTGTGGATCGAGCGCCACCAGTGTGTTGAAGAAGCGGTCGTTGTCTTCATCGCAGAGCTCGAGCATGCCGGCCACGATGTGGATGTCGAGCACCTTCGCGATCGCCTCGAGTCCCGCAACGAACGGGCCGTCGAGCGCCTCGGCCGCCGCGACCGAGTGCGCACCGAGCGAAGGCGTGAAATAAGAGGAGTATTCCGGAAACACCACGAGCTTCGCGCCGCGGGATGCCGCGGTCGTCGCGAGATCGCGCATCTCTTCAAGATTGGCCGCCTTGTCCTCGCCGGGGGCGAACTGCGCGACAGCTATTGCTAGGGGTCCGACTGTGTCGCTCATGCGGCCAGCCTATTCGCCTAGGTCAATCCGCCGGCCGCGTGCGCCGCGATCTCCTGTCGGTAGGGCAGCAGCTCTGCCTTGAGGCCGAGGCCAACGACTCCGACGAGGTGATCTGCCCGGTAGTACCCGATGGCGACCGCGCCGGACAGGTCACCCTGGAGTGTGCGGATGTCGCCGTCGTTCAGGGCCGGCAGGCCATAGGCCTGAACGCTCACTTCGAACTGGTTCGACCAAAACGCGGGCATCGGCGTGAATCCGCGCGCCACGACCTCGCCGAAGGATCCGTCGCGCGCCAGCCACGCGCCGAGTACAGCGCCCGCCCGTTTGCCGGTGTCGGTGGGGATGTTCCAGTGCTCCACGCGCCGCGGCACCTCATCGAACAGAAGGTTCGGAAAGCGCGCGACATCGCCGACCACAAAGACGTCGTGGCGTGCAGTGCCGTCCGTCGACACCGCGCGCAGGGCGGAATCCGCCAGTACGCCGTCGGAGAGGTCGAGATCCGTGGCATCCAACCACTCGGTGTTGCATTCCGAGCCGATCGCCTCGACCAGCACGTCGCCCATCACGATCTCGCCATTGTCGAGTTGCAGTCCCCCGAATTCGAACTCGCCGAGCATGGCGGACACTGTGCGCCCGAGATGAAAGGTCACCCCGTGCGCTTCGTGCCGTCGACGCAGTTCCGCACCGAGCTGCGCCCCGAGGGAACGGATGAGCGGCTCGGCCCCCGGCGCAACGATCGCCACCTCGCACCCCAGCTTTCGTGCGGTCGCCGCGACCTCGCAGCCGATGAAGCCGGCTCCCACCACCACGACCCGGGCGCCGGGAACAAGTTCGTCCCGCAGGGCCATCGCATCGTCGAGAGTGCGCACACAATGCCTGCCGGTGATAGCGGGAAAGTCAAGTCGCCGCGACCGCAGCCCGGTCGCGATCACCAGGGCGCGCCACGGATGCTCACGGCTATCGTTGGTCGTCACGGTGCGGGCCTCGAGATCGGCCGAGACGACTGGTGCGCCGAGCATCCACTCGACGTCCGCTGTCGCCGCCCGCGCGGGAAACGCAACAGCCTCATGGGAGACGCCGGTGGAGAGAACATCTTTTGACAGCGGCGGACGGTTGTAGGGAGCGTGCGGCTCTTCGCCGATAACGGTGACCGGGCCCGCGTAGCTGGCGCGGCGCAACGCCTCCGCTGTTCGGAGTCCCCCCATCGACGCCCCGACGATGATGACGGGCCCGGCGTCGGCCATGGCTCTACTCGACGATTCGGATGGCCTGCATCGGGCAGACGTCGACGGCGGCCTCCACGTTATCGCGCTCCGAGTCATCCGCTTCGGCGTGGTATTCGAGCTTGTCATCGTCGTTGAGGCTGAAGAGGTTCGGCGCCTCGAACACGCACTGCCCGTAATGCTGGCAGAGCTCCATGTTGACCTCGATCTTGATCACTGTTGGCCCTTCACTGTCGACGGGTAGAGGTCTTTAGAGGGGGTGCGGATGCCTCGGAACTCCCAGTCGCCCCCGAGCGCGGTGGAGACCACCTCTTCGCTCTCGGTGGGCTGGGCGCCGACATCGGTGCGGATGGCGGTCGGTCCGGTGACGATCAGGTTGCGCAGGGTGCCGAGGCCCTCGACCTCGACCTCGACGATATCCCCCGGCTCAACCGGGCGGGAGAACGCCGGCGTGCCGGAGAAGAGCAGGTCGCCGGGGCTCAGGGTGATGGTGCGGGCGATGTCGGCCACGAGGTAGTTCATATCCCACTCCATGTTCGCGGTGTTGTCGTCTTGTTTGACGACCCCATTCACGAGCGTGCGGATCTGTTTGCCGCGGAAGTCCCAGCCGCTCACGAGCCCGGGTCCTACCGGGGCGAGAGTGTCGCTGCCCTTCACCCGCAACATCGAACCCGCGTCGGTGTCGCGAAAGTCGTGCAATCCGAAGTCATTGCCGATCGTGTAGCCGGCGATGTAGTCGCCCGCTTCGGCCGGAGACACGTTGCGGCAGGTGCGGCCGATCACGATGACGATCTCGCCCTCAAAGTTGAGCCACTTGCAGCCCTGGGGACGAACGACCGATCCCCCGTGGCTATTGAGCGCGGTCACCGGCTTGTGGAAGTAGGTTGGTGCCGCCGGAAGCTTCGTCATGAATTCGTCGGTGCGGCTCGCATAGTTGAGGTGCACCGCGATGATCTTCGACGGCACGGTTGGCGGCAGGTGCAGCGCGTCATCCACCCCCACCTCACGACCGTCGGCGGCAACCAGGGTGTCGCCGCGGCGCAGGCACTCTTTCAGGCGCACCGAGGCCTGCGGCCACCAGGGTATCGCCGTGGCGCACCACCTCTGTGGCGAATCCGTCGAGCAGGATCCGGCGGGTCTCGGTCATCACTGCGTCACTCACGCGACAGCACCAGGTTCTTCGCGGCCGGAAAACCGCCCTCGGGGCGCGGGAACCAGACATGCACCTGGCCGGTGCCGATCGAGTTCTCGTACTCGCTGTAGAGCACTCCCGGAGCGGTGCACGCCTCTTCGCCGATCGCTCCGATCGTGAGCAGCCAATGCCCGAACATGCCCTCGGGGCGCACCTTGTGGAATGCTGGCATCGTCTCGAGCACCCTCGCGTGGTCGCCCGCCGTGAACCAGTCGAGGCGCTCGTAGTCGGCGACGCGGGCCGCCTCCGAGAAAATATGGCTCGGGTCGGCCATCTCGTGCTTGCGCAGTTCGCGCAGCTTATAAAAGGTGTGCGAGAGGGCCCCGGAGGCAAGCAGGATCACGCGTCGATCGCTCTTCGCGATCGCCTCGCCGATGGCCCGCCCTGCGCGTAGGAAGTCCTCATCCGTCGCGGTCTGGCAGAGACTCACGCTGATCCACTTCTTGTCGGGCAGCCCCTCTCCGAGGTACTTCCAGAGGTTGATCGTCGCGTACATCACCGGAAGATCCGGGTCGTCTATCGGGGTGATCCAGGTGCCGTTCTTCTCGTCCTGGGCACCGATGAGCTCGGCGAGTTCCGGGTCGCCCCGGTAATCGAATGGCACGCCGTGCATGCCACGCGGAAGTTCCTCGGAGGTGAACAGCCCGTGGCGGCGTTCCTGAGACGTGACAATGAACTCGACGGTGGATGCCCAGTGGCTGTCGAGCACGATGACGGTGTCGTAGTCGTCGGACTCGAAAACATCCGCTCTCAACTTCTCCAGGCCCGAGACCAGCGTGGAGTCCTTGCCTTCGTTGAGCTCCATGCGCGTCTGAACTGGCAGCATGATGGTGGGCACGTGCGCGATGAGGCCTACCCCGACAATTTCACCCATGAGCTATTCCTTCCATCCGTTGGGAGCGACGACCGTGTTTTTCACGTCCGCGTAGAAATCGAAAGACCAGGTGCCGCCCTCACGGCCCACCCCGGACTTCTTCGAGCCGCCGAAGGGCGCCCGGAGATCGCGCACGAAGAAGCAGTTGACCCAGATCGTGCCGGCCACCAGGCGTGTCGTGATCGCCTCCGCATGAACACGGTTGCCCGCGACGACCACGGCGGCGAGACCGAATTCTGTGCCGTTGGCGAGCTCGATCGCCTGCTCGTCGGTGGCGAAGGTCTGCATGGTGAGCACCGGCCCGAAGACCTCCTGCGTCACGATCTCGCTGCCGGGCGTCGGTTCGTCCACGAGGGTTGGGCGAAAGTAGAGACCGCCGAGCCGGGAGTTCTGCTCGCCACCGAAGACAATGGTCGCGCCATCCGCCTTCGCCCGGTCAACGAATCCGGTGATGCGTTCGAAATGGGTGCGATGTACCTGCGGGCCGATGTCGCTGAGCGGATCGCGCGGATCGCCCTGCACGAGCGACTCGACCTTGCGCGTGAACGCGGCGGTGAACTCGGCGGCGATGCTCTCGTGTACGAGCAGTCGCGTGCCCGACAGGCAGACCTGGCCGGCATTGTCGTACTGCTCCACCGCGAGGGATGCCGCGAGCTCGATGTCCGCATCCGAGAGCACGATGCACGGACTCTTGCCGCCAAGCTCGAAGCTGCACGGGGTGAGGTTCTCGGCCGCCGCACGGGCGATGGTCTTGGCCGTCGGCACCGAGCCGGTGAAGGAGATGCGGCTGAGACCGGGATGCGCGACGAGCGCGGCGCCGGCTTCGGCACCGTAGCCCTGCACGACGTTGAACACGCCATCGGGGAGCCCGGCCTGCTTGGTGAGGTCGGCGAGGAAGGATGCCGTGAGCGGCGTCCACTCCGCGGGCTTGAGCACCACGGTGTCTCCAGCGGCGAGCGCCGGGGCGATGCGCCAGGTCGCGAGCATCAGCGGAGCGTTCCAGGGGGTGATGATCGCGGCGACGCCGGAGGGATCCCAGGAGACGTGGTTGGTGTGGCCGCGGGTCTCGAAGTCTTCGACGTCCAGGTGCTCGACGAGCCAGTCGGCGAAGAATCGGAAGTTGTGGGCGACCCGCGGCATGACCCCGCGCAGGTTACTGCGCAGCAGTCCGCCGTTGTCGAGGGTCTCCATGTTGGCGAGCGCATCAAGATTTTGCTCGACGAGGTCAGCGATGCGGTGCAGGATCGCGGCGCGCGCCGACGGTGAGGTCGCCGCCCAGCCGGGGAAGGCATCCCGGGCGGCCTGGACGGCCAGCTGCACCTCTGAGTCGCCACCGCGGGAAATCTCCCCGAGAAACGAGCCATCGATCGGCGAGCTGTTGGAGAAGCAGGCATCGGATGCCACGCGCTCGCCGCCGATGTAATGGCGTGTGTCGACCGAGACACCCGCGACCTCAATGCAGGGAGATGTCGCGCGGTGAGGCTTCGCGCGCTGCGAGCTTTCTGTGCTGTCTATCACGCGACCCTCCTGCCGGGCGACTCCTCATAAAGTCATTCGGATGCTAATGAATGACCATAGCGAATCTCGTGAGGCTCTACAACCATCCCGTCTGGCCGTGTCCCCGGCGCCTTCTCAGCCGGAACAGTGTGAAAATATTGTCATTTGCTTTGCTCCTGTTGAGGTTCTGCATCTCAAGTGAGCGTCGCCGCAATGAGTCGAGGGTGTTGTGTTTGAAGCTGTATGGCGCATTCGCCTGGTGGACGGGCCTGTTCCCGCCATCATCAGCGCACTCGCCCTCATCGCGGTGCTCGGGCTGGTCGCTCGGACGCCGCGCGGACGCCGGAAGATCACGCTGGTGGCCGGCGTGGCGGGTGCCGTCGCCGGGAGTATTCTCGGCTGGCTGCTCTGGAATCAGCTGAATACCTTCACTGGCACTTCCGGTTTGAGCGATCGGTTCCTGCTCGCGATCAGCCTGGCCGGGCTCGGGGTGCTCGCGGTCATTGTCAGTGACTCCCGTGTTCGGCGGCGCTGGATCGGGGTTGTCGTCGCCACGAGCGTTCTCCTCGTTGCCGGGGCGGCGGGAGTGAACATCCAGACCAATCAGTTTCCTGCGGTCGGATCGCTGGTGGGCAAGACCGTGGTTCCCGACCTCTCCCTCCCCCCACTGTTGGCGCCGAGCGTCGGTGGCGAACCGTCAGAGTGGCACCAACCTCGCACCATGCCACTCCACGGTCGGGTGGGGAGCATCCGGATACCCAGCGTGGTGTCCGGTTTCGGCGTGCGCGACGCCGTCATTTACCTTCCTCCTGCTGCTCTCGTGGCTCATCCACCGCGCCTTCCGGTTCTGGTGATGCTGTCGGGGCAACCCGGAATTCCGACCAACATGGTGTCAACCGTCGACATGCCGACGATCCTCGATCAATTTGCCCGCACCCACCGGGGATTGGCACCGATCGTGGTGATTCCCGATCAACTCGGAATGGCCTACGCAAATCCGATGTGCGTGGACTCGCCACTCGGAAATTCTGCAACCTACCTTTCGGTGGACGTACCCAACTGGATCCGCGCCCATCTCAACGTGATGAACAATCGCACCAAGTGGGCGATCGGGGGCTATTCGCAGGGCGGCACCTGCTCGATTCAGCTCGGCTCACGATTTCCCGGCCTGTTTGGCAGTATTTTCGACGTCTCCGGGGAAATCGCGCCCCACCGAGGAAGCGCAGAGGCGACAATTGCGGCAGCGTTCGGAGGGTCAGCGGATGCCTACGAGGCGGCCAAGCCGCAGTCGCTGATCGCAGCGGGTGCACCCTTCGCCGACACGCTGGCGATCTTCGCCGTTGGGGCGACCAATCCGAAGTATCGCCGCACCGCAGCGACGTTGGAAAGTGCAGCGAGAGTGGCGGGGATGCGAACCGTCACAATCGTGGCCCCACACTCCGGTCATGAGTGGCCGACCGTTGGCTACGCGGTCGAACACGGGCTGCCGGTTCTGTGCCGCAACTGGGGCCTCGAGTAGCACTCCACCACGGACAACACCCGGAGGAAGTGACCGACCCGGCTACTCGGCTTTCTCCACATGTGCGGTCACGAGGCGAAGCATTTCGGCGAATTCGTCCCGACGTGAAGGATCGATCGGACTCGCGATGTGCTGCTCCTGGAGGTTGAACGCCGGGAACAGGGTGTTCATCAGCGTGCGGCCAGCGGGTGTCAGCTGTACGACAACGAGGCGCCCGTCGCTCGCGCTGCGCTCGCGCACGAGCCATCCACGCCCCTCGAGTGTCGACAGCACCCCGGTGAGGGTGGCCTTGGAGAAGCCGCCCTCGAGGGCGATCTGGCGGGTTTCGATCGGCTCCCAGATCCAGGTGACCCACAGCACGACGAAGGCCGTCCACGACAGGTTGTTCTCGGAAAGAACGGTGCGTTCGAAGTGATTGCGCACCGCATTCGCCGCACGAAAAAGATTAGAGGCGACGGCCATCGCGGAGTAGTCGAGCCGCAGGTCACCGAGCCGGGCATCGACCTGGCGCTCGGTCTCGGCAAGGGTGTGCGCTCCGGCCATCGGGACTCCTTCTCACAGACGATGCTGACTCCGCTCACTCTAATTGACTGCCCGATACGCTCCGCCGCCCTGTCGCGCGAGAGTCGGATGCCCTATCGTGAACTTGTTCGTGTCCAAACAACATCCCACGACCTGACTGCGAGGACTGAGTTGACTTCACCGACGAGTGTCACCCTGGCCGATCTGGACCTCTTCGAGACCGGCGACCCCTGGCGGGTCTTCGACGAACTTCGCGCGAACACTCCCGTGCATTGGGACGAAGAGGATGCCCCGAACCACGGCTTCTGGTCGCTGACCAAGTACCACGACATCGTGGGCGTACTCCGCGACACCGAGACCTTCTCGAGCGAGCGTGGCACTGTCAACCTCGAGGAGCTGGATGCCGAGCAGATCGAAGCGCGCAAGTCGATGCTCGAGACGGACGGCGTTCGGCACCGCTCCCTTCGCCGGCTCATGCAGGGCGAGTTCACGCCCAAGGCCGTGGCCGGCTACGAAACCTTCCTGCGCGGGCTCACCGCCTCAACGCTCGATGCCGCCTTCGCCAAGACCGAGTTCGACTTCGTCGCCGAGGTGGCCGCAGACTTTCCGATCCGCGTGCTCGCCCGCATGCTCGATGTGCCCGACGCCGATATCCACAAGCTCATCGACTGGGGCAACCGAATGGTGGGTAACTCCGATCCGGAGCACACCGATGTGCTTGCAGATTCGGAGGAGAGCGAGAAATATCGGCTGCTGCCGTTCCGCTCCCCCGCCGCCCAAGAGGTCTTCGACTATGGAAACGACCTCGCCCGTCAGCGGCGCGGTGGCGATGGCACCGACCTCGTCTCGCGATTGGTGAACCAGACGCCGATGGATGGCATCCCGTTGAGTGAACGCGACTTCAACAGCTACTTTTTGCTGCTCGTCGTCGCCGGCAACGAGACCACCCGGCACACCATCACCCACTCGATGGACTATCTCATGCACAACCCCGACCAGCTCGCGCTTCTCCAAGAGAAACCAGAGCTCATCCCCTGGGCTGTCGAGGAATTCCTGCGGCTGGCGAGTCCGGTTTATCACTTTCGCCGCACGGCCACCCACGACACCGAGATCAATGGCCAGGAGATCAAGGAAGGTGACAAGGTCGTGCCGTGGTTCGCCGCCGGTAACCGGGATCCCGAAGTCTTCGACGACCCGTACCGAATGGATGTCACGCGCAACCCGAATGAACACATGGCATTTGGCCGGGGTGGGCCGCACATGTGTCTCGGTAACGCGCTGGCCAGGCTCGAGATCCGCGTGATGTACGAAGAGCTGCTGCCCCGCATCACCGGAATGCATCGACTCGGGGAGGTTTCGAAGCTGCGCAGCAACTTCGTCAACGGCATCAAACGGTTTCCCGTGAGAGTCGAGCTGGCCAGCGCGAAATGAGCAATCAGATTCAGCCGCCCGAGGCGCACCCCACCGAGTCGTATCGCACAGAGTCTCACGCCACAGAGTCGCACCCCACCGACGCGCACTCCATCTGGGGTGACGAGTCGGCGACAGTGGAACTGGCCGCCGGGTGGGCTCTCCAGCGGGTGGTTCGGCACACTGATCCGCTCACCACCGCGCGGTCGGCGACACAGCTCGCCGCGGATGCCGGACCAACGATCACGTCGTCCGGCATCGGAGCGGAAGCTGCGCTCAGCGTGTTCGACCGCGTACTCGAGCCCGCCACCCGCTCACAGGAAGATCCACTCAATCTCGCGTACATCGCCGCTGCGCCCACCCGTGCGGCGGTCGCCTTCGACCTCGTCACCAGCGCCGCGAACATCTTCGCCGGTTTATGGGAAGCCGGCGCAGGCGCAATCTATGCCGAGAACGAGGCACTGGCCTGGATCACGGGCATGCTCGGCTGGCCAGAAAGCTCGGGCGGATGCTTCGTCGCCGGCGGTACCTCCGGCAATCTCTCGGCCCTCATGACCGCCCGCGAGACCGCAAAGGCTCGCCGCGGAGGTCGCCCGGCCGGCGGCTGGCAGCTCGCCTGCACCGCCAACGCGCACTCCTCGATTCGCTCGGCAGCAAAGGCGCTCGACGTCGACGTCGTAGAAGTGCCGATGGACGCCCGCGGTCACCTCACCGGAGTGGCCCTGCGAGCAGTGCTCGAGCGCTCCCCCGACGTCTTCGCGGTGGTGGCTTCGGCGGGCACGACCAACGAGGGCATCGTCGACGACCTCGCGGATGTCGCGGCCGTCGCCCACGAATTCGGGGTGTGGGTGCACGTGGACGGAGCCTACGGCGGGGCCGGCCTCGCCGCCCCCAGCGTGCGCGCGCTCTTCGACGGCATCGAGTCGGCCGACAGTTTCATCGTCGACCCGCACAAGTGGCTCTTCGCCCCCTACGACTGTTGCGCCCTGCTCTATCGCGAACCGGCGCTCGCTCGGGCGACGCATTCGCAGCATGCGAGCTACCTCGATCACATCGACCGCGAATCCTGGAATCCGAGCGAACTCGCACTGCACCTCAGTCGGCGAGCGCGCGGACTCCCGCTTTGGTTCAGCCTCGCCACCCACGGCACGGACCGCTATCGTGACGCCATCGAACGCTCGCTCGACACCTCGCGGACGGTCGCGGCGGCGATCCGGGCATCCGATCACCTCAGGCTCGTGCGAGAACCGGAACTCTCGGTCGTGGTATTCGACCGTCCCGGATGGCAGCCGGCCGACTACGAGCTGTGGTCCCATGCAACGGCCCTCGAGGGCACCATGCTCTGCGTTCCGACGACTCTCGATGGTGCGACGGTGCTGAGGCTCGCCTTCGTCAACCCGGAGACGGATGCGGCGAGAGTGATCGAGATTCTCGAAACCCTTCGCTAGCCGACCGCGGACTCGGGCAGCAGCCCGGCAACCCGTTCCAGGTAGGCATCCACGAGGGCGGCGGTGCGAGTCCGGGATGCGGTCTCCTCGGCGCGGGTATGTGCGAGCAGGGCGTCCGGATCCTGGCCGTCCGCCGCCACCTTCTCAGCCCCACCCGCGTTCAGCCAGCCTTCGAGGCTGGCGGCGGTGAGTTCGGGGTGAAACTGCACCGCAAGGCTGCGGCCGTGGGTGAAGGCCTGGGAGGCAGCGGCTGTGCGAGCGATCTCGCGAGCTCCGGCGGGCACTGTCCAGCGGTCGTAGTGGAATTCGAACCAGGGACCGGATGATACGAGCTGGGGATCATCGGTGTGCACGGCCGTCCAGCCGATCTCCGGTCGTCGTGCGACGGCGACCGCCCCGCCAAGGGCACGGGACATCAACTGGCCACCGAAACAGATACCGAGCACCGGGATCTCCGCGTCAAGAGCGGCACGCAGCCAGGCGACCTCTGGCACCAGCCAGCGGCCGATCTCCTCGTCGTCCCAGGCACCCCATGGCGCACCCATCGGCACGAGCAGGTCGTAGTCCGCTGCGTCCGGAAAGTCGAAGTGCACGTTGGGGCGGCCGACATGGTTTTCGTCCACGATGAGGAGCTCATCCACCTCGAACCCGCGCTCACGCAATCGATCGGAAACCGGGCCGGTGGGGCTCACGTGATCGTGCTGCACAAAGAGCGCGCGCATCCGCATCCTCCCTGTCGATCCGGAGGGCCGAAAATTTCGCAGATGTCGTCGTCGACCGGATTTAGCCTTAGTATCGCACTAATCGTTCAGGGCCGAACGATCCAGTGCCCCTGGTTACCGGGCCGGAGGACAAATGAGTATCGATGCAGCCGCTCTTCACACGCAGCTGGAGGAACAGGGCATCGACGTATTGCGGCTGGTCTATGCCGACATTCTGGGTATCACCAGATCGAAAGACCTGCTCGTGAGCCAACTGGAGCGCACCGCGACCACCGGCCCGACCTTCTGCCAGGGCGTGTGGGTGACTACGACCCAGGGCGGGGTGCTCGACGGAAACGACATCCTGTCCGCCGGGCTTCAGGACCTCGTGAGCCGCATCGATCCGACTTCCGTGACGCTGATGCCGTGGGAGCCGGGGGTGGCCTTCGCAATTGCGGACGCTTTCGAGCCCGACGGTGCGGCGAGTGCCCTCGCGCCGCGGTCGGTACTCCGCGGGGTCATCGAGCAGTACACCGCTCTCGGGCTCACCGCGGTGATCGGTCCAGAGCTCGAGTTCTACATCGCCGAACGCGGGGAGACCGGCCAATGGCAGCGCGCGCTCACCCGCACTGGTCGCGTCTATACGACCGGCGCCTGGGTCGACCCCGACGGCACCTTCCTGCACCTGCTTCGGATGCTCGACCGCATGGATATCGGAGTGGTCGCCGGAAATCACGAGTTCAGCCCGTCGCAGTACGAGATCAATCTCTGGCACGGCGAAGCTCTCCGCGCCGCGGACCGCACCTTCCTGTTCAAGACCGCGATCAAAGACATCGTGGCGCGCACCGGCAAGCTCGCCACCTTCCTCGGCAAGCCGTGGAGCGATGAGGGCGGCAGTGGTTTCCACCTTCACTTCTCAGTGGTGGATGCCTCCGGTACCAACCTGATGAGCGAGCCGGACGGACAGCTCTCGGCCACCGCAAATCACCTGATGGCAGGCATCCTGGCTCACGCTCCCGCGCTCGCCGCATTTACCAATCCCACTGTGAATGCCTACAAGCGCTTGGGTCCGGACACGCTCGCGCCGTACCGCGCGAACTGGGGCCACGACAACCGCAGTGCGATGGTGCGGGTGCCGCCGGAGCGCGGAGCAGGCACGCGTCTCGAGGTTCGCATCGGCGACGGGGCGGCCAACCCGTACCTGATGATCGCCGCCGTGCTCGCGGCCGGGCTCGACGGACTGATCCACAGGCGACAGGTGCCGCCGAGCGCTGATGGCTGGTCCTATGAAAATGAGGCCGCCGAAGTGCTGCCGACCACCCTCACCGCCGCTCTCGATGCGCTTGACGCCGATACCGTTTTGCGTGGGGCGCTCGGCGCTCCGATCGTCGACGTCTTCAGCATATTGAAGCGGGATGAGGTGGCGCGCTACGAGCACGCCACCGACGACCCTGGCACCCGCGATGTGACCCCATGGGAGTTGCAGGAGTATCTCGAGGACTACTGAGGAGCGGTGTCGGTGTCGGAGGCCCTGCGCCCGGTAAGGGAGGTGCATGCCTCTGCAGCTGCAGTCCTCTGCGGCTGCAGTCCTCTGCGGCTGCAGGCGTCTGCATAAGCAGCGAAGGAGGGAAATCTGCCGAATAGCGGAAAAACCCCCTCCATCAGGTGCGGATCGCGCAAAAGACCCTCCCTCGCGGAGCGGCGCAAGCGGGCCACGGGTACCACCGCCGCGAGTTCCTAGGATCAGCCGACACGCACAGCACCACACCGCATCATGTCGCACAGCGCCACAACACCCCACGGCGGTGTCGGATCTCACACCGCGCGGGAGCGATCCTCCACGAGCTCTCCGCCGGTGAAGGTGACACCGAGTTCGCGATAATATCCGCCAAGGATCTCCTCGACCGGCAGGATCGAGTGCAGCTCGTCCCACGGTGAGTCGGCGAGCGAAAGCTCAGCATCTCCGCGCCACGCCGGCCCGAGGTCAGCGTCGATGGTGCCCATCGCCACGAGCTGATCGAGTGACAGGCCCTCCCCCTGGCTGATCGATGGCATGAAACGGTTGTGCAGCATCCGGTGCCCGTTGACGAAACCATTGTGTTCGGAAGGTTCGCGCAGCGTTACGACGGCGGATGCCAGCCGATGATCGTAGGCCGCGAGCGAAGCGCCGATCTGAGCCCCGGCTTCGAGCCGTGGCGTCGCCTTGCCATGCGAGAACAGCCGCGTGACGTGCACGGAGCCGAGTTTCTTGGGGTAGCCCTGGAACCATCCGCGGCCGATGGCGAAATCCTTGGTGACCCAGATGGCGACGCAGCGGCTAAAGGTGACTCCGCGGTGCGAGCAACGCACCACCACGAAGGCCTCGAGATATTGCGCGCGAACCGGATCGAGCAATTCCAGGCCGCCTTCGCTGCAAGATTGCCAATCTGCCCAGATGATGGCGACGGCGCCCGGGCGGTCGGGCGCGAGTTCGATATCGGACGGAAGAATAGCCCGCACATTGGCTGGGTCGGTGAGGTACTCCACCGTGAGCAACGTGCCGGAGTAGTACCACGGCGGCTTCGGCACGAGGGCGCTCGCGCCGGTCGGTGTCAGCGGGGCCAGAAATCCGTTGAGAGCAGTCATAGCGCCAGAGTGTAGTCCAGTTCGATCGCTTGTTTGTATCCAAATGAACTTCTCGAAAGCACTTGACGGCAGGGCTCCCGTTCGTCATTGTTAGCTAACTCGTTCGGATACGCACGATAATCGCCTCCCTGAACTGCACTCCCGCCCTAACTCAATGAGGAGTATCGCAATGGCACTTGCGCAAGAGACCCCCGCCTCCGATACCGACGCCCAAACCTCCCTCAATAAGGGTCGCCTCGGCACTGTCGGAATCGTGTTCTTCGTCGTCGCGGCAGCTGCTCCGCTTGTCGGAATGACTGGCGCCGTGCCCGTGGCCATCGTGCTCGGCAATGGGGCGGCCGCTCCTGGCGCCTATCTGGTCGTCGGCATCACCCTGCTGCTGTTCAGCGTGGGGTACGCCGCTATGAGCCAGAGGGTCACCAACGCCGGAGCGTTCTTCGCTTACATCGGTCGCGGTCTCGGCCGCCATGTGGGTATCGCCTCGGCGTTTGTCTCGATTCTCGCTTATGTGGCGGTGCAGCTCGCGATCTTCGGTTTCTTTGGTGCAGTCATGGCTGGCCAGGTCGGAATCCTGCCGTGGTGGGTGTGGTCTCTCGTTTCTTGGGCGGTGGTGACCGTGCTCTCGTTGCTGCGGGTGGACGTGGGCGCACGGGTGCTCGGCGTGCTCATGCTCCTCGAACTCACCGCGCTCGTGGTCACGTCGGTGGTCATCCTGGCGAGCGGCGGGCCGGAGGGCATCAACTTCCTGGCATCCTTCAACCCGGCCGCGATCCTCGCTGGCGGACTCGCCGGATCGGCTGGCATCGCCTTCGCGTTCGCCTTCGCCTCCTTCATCGGATTCGAGGCCACCGCGATTTACGGTGAAGAATCAAGGGATCCCAAGAAGGTCGTGCCCCGTGCCACCTACCTTTCGGTGATCGTGATTACCGTGCTCTTCGCACTTACTGCCTTCGCAATGGTCACCGGCATGGGCGCCTCCCACGTGGTCGAGAAAACCGTCGCGCTCTCGACCGTCGCCAAAGTTCCGCTTGCCGCTCCCGCGGAGGTGCTGTTCTCACTAGCCGCGCAATACGTGGGACAGTGGATGGCGACGGTCATGTCGATCCTGGTGCTCTCGAGCCTGTTTGCCGGTCTTCTTGCCTTTCAGAATGCGGCAAGTCGCTACCTCTTCGCCATGGGCCGCGGTGGAGTGCTGCCCGCCAGGCTCGGAACTGTCAATGGCCGAGGGGCGCCGGCCGCGGCATCCGTCGTCACGTCGGTGATTACTGGACTCGTCATCGCCGTGTTTGCGCTATTCAAGCTCGATCCCGTGCTCAATCTCTTCTACTGGTTCAGCGGCCTGTCGGTCGTGGCGATCGTGCTCATCGAAATCCTCGTCTGCATCGCGATCATCATGTATTTCCGCAGGAACAAGGGCGAGGAGAATCTGTTTCAGACGACGATCGCGCCCATCCTGGCCACCATCGGTCTCGTCTTGGGCGAGTACCTGCTGATGTCCCGCTTCGGGCTCCTCGCCGGCACCGTGGCCGACGGCGTCGACCCGACGGTCACCTCGTGGGGACTCAGCGTCATCGGTTGGGTGCTCGTGCTCCTGCCCTTCGCGCTACTCGGCGTCGGCTACCTGCTTTCCCGCGTGCGCACTTCCGTGAACGCGGAACTGCTTCGTGACGTGCTGTCGTAACGAGCGCCCCCGGTCGGCAGAGCCACGGGGGTTATGGCGCGACCGCGCGCCTTTTCGTCAGCCATGCGGCCCTCTGTTTGACAGCGTGGCTGACAAACGGTCGCACGGTCGCACGGTGATGCGAGGACCGCAGGCCTCGGTCGGCATCCGGCCGGTCCCTCGTTCATGCAAGTATTTCTGACCTGCCTCGGCACAGAGATGGGCTGTTCGCCTGCGGTGTCGGCGAGGTGGCCGGGTCCGAGTGGGCGGAAGCCGCCTCGTGGATCGGGCACATCCGGTCCGCTTGCGTCGGGAGCGCGACCTATTGTGGTGAACACGACCAGAGCAATAGTGTGAGCGCATGACTCAACCTCAGCGAACCCGAATCCGCTCCCTGTCGCGCCTCGGCGCCGTCTCGCTCCTCTCCCTCGGCCTCATCGTGGCCGCCTCCGTCGCCCCCGCTACCGCCTCGCCGGGTGCGACGCCGGCCTTCTGCGGTTCCTCGCCGGTATTGAGCTGGATGAACAATTCCAGCTGCTTTTTCTGGGAATTGATTTCCTTGGCTAACGCTTCGCAAATGCTCGGACGATCGACCGAATGAATGGCGTGGAACAGTGCCACGGCCTCCTTGGCCTTGTTGGATTGCAGCGGCCCGATCAGATGCAGGGCGATGCCGGGATGGTCAGACATCAGCTCCGGCCACTTCGCTTTGGCCTCCTGCACGCGA
>ENA-OFCI01000450-OFCI01000450.1-metagenomes-genome-assembly--contig:-NODE-450-length-25069-cov-3.887423_pt1 | contig 25069 bp, 27 predicted proteins | sample MGYA00153391_OFCI01 | MGnify analysis MGYA00153391
GGGCTTAGGCCTCGCGCGCCTGATCGTCGACCTCGTGCAGACCGGCAGCACGCTGAAGGCCAACGGCCTGCGGGAGACGGAGGTGATCGCCCATGTCACTAGCCGCCTGATCGTGAACCGCACGGCGCTGAAGACACAGCCTGAGCGCGTCGGCGCCTGGATCGCCCGCTTCAGGGCGGCGCTGGCATGAGGCGCCTGTCCACGGCGGACGCCGGCTTCGACGCCGCATTCCGCGGCTTGCTGAACGAGTCGCGGGAGACGACGGCGCGGGTGGACGGCGTGGTCGCCGCCATCATCGCCGCCGTGCGGGACCGGGGCGACGCGGCGCTTTGCGACTACACCCGGCAATTCGACCGCCAGGACCTGACGCCCGCCACCCTGCGCGTGACAGCGGACGAGATCGACGCCGCCACCGCCGGCATCCCCGCCGAACTGGCCGCCGCGCTGGACCTGGCCGCGCAACGGATCGAGGCGTTCCACCAGGCGCAGATGCCGTCAGACATCGTGCACACCGATGCGGCGGGCCTGACGCTGGGCATGCGCTGGGGCGCGCTGGATGCGGTCGGGCTGTATGTGCCCGGCGGCAAAGCGGCGTATCCGTCGTCGGTACTGATGAATGCGATGGCGGCCAAAGTTGCAGGTGTGGCCGAACTCATCATGGTGACGCCAACGCCTGATGGCGTCATCAATGACACCGTACTCGCCGCTGCTGCGCTGGCGGGTGTTGATCGGGTGTTTCGTATCGGTGGTGCACAGGCCATTGGCGCGCTGGCATTTGGCACCGCCACTGTGCCCGCCGTCGATAAAATTGTCGGCCCCGGCAACGCCTATGTGGCGGCAGCTAAGCGTTTTGTGTTTGGCCAGGTTGGCATCGATATGGTGGCTGGCCCCTCAGAAATTTTGGTCATCGCGGATGGCAAGACCGATCCTGACTGGGTTGCGATGGATTTGTTTTCGCAAGCCGAACATGATGAAATCGCACAATCTATTTTGCTCTGTCCTGATGCGGGCTATATCGAACAAGTTTTGCGCAGTATGGAAAAATTGCTGTTGACGATGCCGCGTGCCGCCATTATTCGTGCCTCTCTGGCCAATCGTGGCGCGCTGATTAAGGTGCGAGATCTGGCACAGGCTTGCGTGATCTCGAACCGGATTGCGCCAGAGCATCTGGAATTATCGGTGGCCGATCCTGACGCGCTGCTGCCGCAGATTCGCCATGCGGGCGCGATTTTTATGGGGGTTTTTTCATCTGAATCGATTGGTGATTATTGCGCCGGGCCCAACCATGTCTTGCCAACCTCGCGCACCTCGCGCTTCTCGTCGCCACTAGGTGTCTATGATTTTCAGAAGCGCTCAAGCATCGTGCATGTCTCGCGTGAAGGTGCTCAAACCCTGGGCCGCGTTGCCGCCACTCTGGCACGCGCTGAGGGCCTGGAAGCGCACGCGCAATCAGCCGATTTCCGCCTGAAATAATTTGTGATGATCCCGCCAGATATTATTCGGCCCGAAATCGCCGCGCTGTCTGCCTATCCTGTGCAGTCAGCCTCAGGTTTCATCAAGCTGGATGCGATGGAAAACCCGTATGCGTTTCCCGAGATGCTCCAAGCTCGGCTACTGTCGCGGCTTTCCGAGGTATCGCTGAATCGTTATCCGAGCGCCGATGCGCCTGAATTGAAGGCGGCGATTCGCCAGGCCATGAGCATTCCGGCTGAGCTCGATATTTTGCTGGGCAACGGTTCGGATGAAATTATTCAACTCATCGCGTTGGCCTGCGCACGACCGGGTGCGAGCCTGTTATCTGTCGAGCCTGCGTTCGTGATGTTCAAAATGATCGCTAAATTTTGCGGCCTGAAATATGTGGGCGTACCGCTGAAAGCGGATTTTTCAATCGACATTGAAGCCATGATCGCAGCGATTGAGCGCGACCAGCCCGCCGTTACTTTCATCGCCAATCCCAACAATCCCACCGGCAATTGTTTTGATCGTGCATCGCTTCATCGTCTCATCACCACGGCTGACAAAAATCACGGCCTGGTGGTTATTGATGAAGCTTATTTCGCATTCTCCCGCGAATCATTTTTGTGCGACATCGCGCAATATTCCAATGCGGTTTTAATGCGCACCGTGTCGAAACTCGGCCTCGCGGGCGTGCGGCTTGGCATGCTGATCGGCCGACGGGAATGGCTGCAGGAGTTTGATAAATTGCGCTTGCCCTACAACATTAATTGCCTGACGCAAGCGGCCGCCACCTTTGCGCTGGAGCACTACGATGCCTTGCTATTGCAGGCAGAATCCATCAAACAGGAGCGTAGCCGCCTGACAACCATGCTCAGGCAAATTGCCGGCCTTCAACCATTCCCCAGCGACGCTAATTTCATTCTGGTGCGCGTAGCCGATGCAGACAAAATCTTTAACGCCCTGCTCTCGCGTAAAATCTTGGTTAAGAACACCAGCAAGTCACACCCGCTGATGGCGAACACACTGCGTTTAACCGTTGGCACCCCTGCCGAAAACGATGCGATGATAAGCGCATTAAAATATTCAATAAGCCTATGAACAGAACCGCCGATATTACCCGTAACACCCAGGAAACCCGGATTCGCGTAGCCGTTAATTTAGACGGCAAGGGCGTGGCCAAACTCGATTCAGGCATTCCGTTTCTGGATCATATGATTGATCAAATTGCGCGTCACGGCATGATCGATATTGAATTAAAAGCCACCGGTGATTTACATATTGATGCGCATCATACGGTGGAAGATATTGGCATCACACTCGGTCAAGCCATCACTCAGGCGCTCGGCGACAAGATGGGCATTGTGCGTTACGGGCACGCCTACGTGCCGCTGGATGAAGCCCTGTCGCGCGTAGTGATTGATCTGTCGGGTCGGCCCGGCTTGTCGTATCACGTCAACTTCACGCGCGCACGGGTCGGCGATCTGGATGTCGATTTGTTCATCGAATTTTTTCAGGGCTTCGCGAATCACGCATTGGCAACGGTGCACATCGATAATATTCGCGGCGTGAATGCACATCATCAAGCCGAGACCATTTTCAAAGCGTTCGGACGCGCGTTGCGGATGGCGTGCGAGCGGGACGCGCGTGCAGCAGGTATCCTGCCCTCAACCAAAGGTTCGCTTTAATAAAATTAAAACCCGAGCAAAGACGGGCATCTTGAAGCATTTTTGATTCAAGATGCCCGTCAATAGGGGAGTTAGCGCTATCTATTTTCATTATTGATTAGCTGTGTTGAATACCCTTTATGCAAAAAATCGTTGTTGTTGATTACGGAATGGGCAATCTGCGCTCAGTGGCGAAGGCCTTTGAATTCGTGGTGCGCGAACATGCGTTGCCGTTTGAGGTGGCGATTTCTGACTCACCCGGCGATGTGCGTAAAGCTGACCGCGTGATTTTTCCGGGTCAAGGCGCGATGCCGGATTGCATGCGCTATCTGCGCGAAAGCGGCCTGGAAGATGCCGTCCGCGAGAGCGCCGCCGCCAAACCGTTTTTGGGTATTTGTGTGGGCATGCAGATGTTGTTCGATGTTTCCGAAGAGGGCAACACGCCAGGTCTGAGTATTTTTGCAGGCACGGTAAAACGCTTTAGGCCGACAGATGCCACCCTGAAAGTGCCCCACATGGGTTGGAATGAAGTCATGCAAACCCGTGAGCATCCGCTATGGAAAAACATTCCCGATGCAGAGCGTTTTTATTTCGTGCATAGTTATTACTGTGAACCTATTGAAAACTCGAACATCATTACCGACCCCAAAGTCACTACCGCCGTGGCAGACTATGGCCAACGCTTCACCGCTGCGGTGGCGCGCGACAATATTTTTGCAACACAATTTCATCCTGAGAAAAGTCATCACGCCGGCTTGACGTTATATAAAAATTTCCTTGAATGGATGCCTTAAGTTTTATTTGCGTTCTTGCCGGGTGCGCCTAGGTTTCTGTTTAAATTCTTTTTTAAAATTCGCTTTCTTCCCATTCTTTTTCCCACTCCTTTTCTCCACTTATATACGCCCCCAACGATGTTGATCATCCCTGCAATTGATATCAAAGACGGTCAATGCGTGCGCCTTGAAAAAGGTGAGATGGCATCGGCTACTGTGTTCTCTGACAACGCTGCCCGCACCGCGCGCAAATGGCTTGAGATGGGCGCGCGACGCTTGCATGTCGTTGATCTCAATGGCGCATTCGCCGGCAAGCCGCGTAATGAAAGCGTGGTCAAGGAAATCATTGCTGAAGTCGGCAGTGAATTACCGATTCAGCTCGGCGGCGGCATTCGCGATCTGGATACGATAGAGCGCTATCTGGATGATGGTGTTGCCTACATCGTCATCGGCACCGCCGCGGTTAAAATATCAGGCTTTCTGCATGAGGCCTGCGATGCATTTCCGGGGCACATCATCGTCGCGCTCGATGCAAAAGACGGCAAAGTCGCCACCGATGGCTGGTCAAAGCTCACCGGGCATGATGTGATTGACCTGGCGGTACGGTTTCAGGATTACGGCGTGGAAGCGGTGCTGTATACCGATATTGGACGCGACGGCATGATGACTGGTGTGAATATTGAGGCCACCGTCAAGCTCGCTAAAGCCCTCACGATTCCGGTGATCGCCAGTGGCGGGCTCAATGATATTGAAGATGTGAAACGCCTCATGGCGGTGGAAGATGAGGGCATCATGGGGGCGATTACGGGCCGCGCCATTTATGAAGGCAAGCTCGATTTCAAAAAAGCCTGTGAGCTGGCGCATGCGGTTGGAACGTGACTGCGAATGTGACTGAAAATTGGTTTGTCTGAAGCGTCGTCACGCGCGGATTATTTATTTATTAAGGTTGTCATGCTTGCCAAGAGAATCATTCCCTGCCTGGATGTCAATGCAGGCCGTGTCGTCAAAGGCGTCAACTTCCTGAATCTGCGCGATGCAGGCGATCCCGTTGAGATCGCGAAAAAATATAACGATGAAGGTGCCGATGAAATTACTTTCCTCGACATTACCGCCAGCTCGGATCAGCGTGGCCTTATCCTGGATATTATTGAACGCGTGGCCGAGCAGGTTTTTATTCCCTTAACGGTGGGTGGCGGCGTACGCGAAGTCAGCGATGTGCGCCGCCTGCTGAATGCCGGTGCCGACAAGATCAGCATCAATACTTCAGCCGTGACCAATCCGCAGCTGGTTCAGGCAGCGGCTGATAAATTTGGCTCGCAGGCGATTGTGGTGGCGATTGACGCTCGCCAAACAACGGCTGGCGGATGGGAAGTGTTTACCCACGGCGGCCGCACCGCCACTGGGCTTGATGCAGTGGCCTGGGCACGACATATGAATGCGTGCGGCGCGGGCGAAATTTTACTCACCAGCATGGATCGCGATGGCACCAAATCCGGTTTTGATTTAGCGCTGACACGCGCCGTAGCTGAGGCCGTCAGCGTGCCGGTGATTGCGTCTGGCGGGGTGGGCAGCCTGAATGATTTAGCCGATGGGGTGATCGACGGCAAAGCCAATGCGGTGCTGGCGGCTTCGATTTTTCACTTTGGTGAATTTACGATAAAGCAAGCCAAACAGCATATGGCAGCGCGTGGCATTGAAATGCGCTTGTGATGGATTCCCGCTCTCATGCCATGCTGCTTGATGCTATTAAATGGAACGACTATGGTTTGGTCGCCGCGATTGCACAGGATGCCACCAGCAACGACGTGCTGATGATGGCCTGGATGAATCGTGAATCGTTGATGTTGACGCTATCAACCGGTGACGCGCATTATTGGTCGCGCTCACGCCAGATGCTCTGGAAAAAAGGTGAAGCATCGGGCCATATCCAGCACGTACAGGAACTCAGACTGGATTGTGATGGCGACACTATTTTGCTGAAGGTAGAGCAGGTCGGCGGCATTGCCTGCCACACGGGCCGCGCTAACTGCTTTTTCAACCTGCAGCAGAACGGAAACTGGGTCGTCACTTTACCCGTGCTAACATCGCCCGAAAATTTTAAAGCTGATTGAAAATATAATGAACGACAGCCTGCAACGACTTGAAGCTACTATTGCCGCACGGCAACACGCCGCGCCGGAATCGTCTTATGTGGCAAAGCTAAACGCCAAAGGACTTGACACGATTTTGAAAAAATTGGGTGAAGAAGCCATTGAAACCGTGATTGCCGCCAAGTCCGGCGCGCGCGAAGCGACTATTTACGAAACTGCGGATTTGTTGTTTCACACGCTCGTCATGCTAGGCCATCAACATATTGCTTTGGCTGAGGTGCTGGCTGAGCTGGATCGACGCGAAGGCACTTCGGGAATTGATGAAAAAAACGCCAGACCCGTAATATGAACACCCACATCAACAACGACATAAACACCGACAAGAAAGCTGACTTGAACACCACCATATTCGGTAAAATTTTACGCGGTGAAATTCCTTGTCAAAAAATTTACGAAGATGATGAGCTGTTTGCATTCCACGACATTCACCCGATTGCGGAAGTGCATTTTTTGATTATCCCGAAAAAATTTATTCCGACGCTGGCGGATGTCACCGCGGATGATTCAGCACTATTGGGCAAAATGCTGAGCCTCGCGCCACTATTAGCGAAACAACAAGGTCTGATCGATGGTTTTCGCACGGCTATTAATACCGGCAAGCTGGGCGGTCAAGACGTGTATCATTTGCATATTCATGTGTTTGGCAATCGCCCGGGCGCGAATGCATTGCGGGCAATGGGTGCGCTCACTTCATAAGCGTTCAATGCGTTCAACCTTGTTTGTACTGGAACCTTGGCTGGCCCAGTGCATCCAAGTAATGGCTTCATGAAACTTTGTACTCAGCCCCCACATAAAGCGTGACCATACCGCGATTGAACCATTACTGTTATAGGAGATTTTCATGGGAAGTTTTAGCATTTGGCACTGGTTGATTGTGTTGGTGATTGTGTTGTTGGTGTTTGGCACCAAGAAACTCAAAAACATCGGCAGCGATTTAGGCGGTGCAGTAAAAGGATTCAAAGATGGCATGAAAACAGATGAAGCCGACAAGAAGCCAGAGCAGCTTGCCGCCGAGAAAACTGGCCAGACCATTGATGGAGAAGTTAAGGATAAGCAAAAGTCGTAATCGCGATTGGGTGACCTGTCTACCTTTTGCATCCCATTTTTCTCTCATCAATATGGCCCACGACTGCTAGCACTTTAACTTTATGCTCGACATCAGTTTTTCTGAAATCGCCGTAATCGGTGCCGTCGCGCTGGTGGTGCTCGGCCCGGAGCGTTTGCCGAAAGTGGCGCGGACGGCAGGGCATCTATTTGGCCGTTTGCAGCGCTACGTCAATGGCGTGAAAGCGGATATCGCGCGCGAGATGGAAGGCTCGGAGCTGGCCAAAATCAAGCAGGAAGTACAAGATGCCGCCCGCTCTTTCGAGCAAACAGTGCAGAAACATGCGGGCGATGTTGAGTCAGAAGCAAAGTTAATCCAAACGCATACCAAAACACTAGCTGCCAACACCAGCGCACCAGCAATAAGCGGCGCTAGTGTGGATGCCGATACAAGCGCGACTGAGGCGACATCAAATAGCACTCTCAAGCCAGAATCCAAGTCCGCATTTACAGCTATTGAAGCCCATGCACCGTCTAAGGTCATTGTCGAGGCCGCGCATTCATCCGCCAACCCGGCCGTTTTTGGCCAAGGATTGTTTGATTTTGGAATCGAGCCGCTACGGCACGCCGTTCCTCAATCTCCCATAGCGGTTGCACATATTGCGGCGACGGCGGCATAAATAAGTCCATGGTCGACCTTATTGAGCCCAGCGGGCAGGACACCTTCGTTTCGCACCTGGTGGAATTGCGGGATCGATTGGTTAAAGCCATTTTTGCATGGCTGGTTGTGCTGATTCCATTGATCACACCGCCCTGGTTTTTAGCGGGCAAGATCTATGATTTTGTCGCTCAGCCGATGATTGACGCTTTGCCTGCCGGATCAACAATGATCGCGACAGGTGTGATCGCACCGTTTTTTATCCCGCTCAAAATTGCCATGCTGGCGGCATTTTTGGTGGCGTTACCGATTATCTTGTATCAGGCTTGGGCGTTTGTTGCACCGGGGCTCTATAAACATGAAAAGCGCTTTGTGCTGCCCCTCATTTTTACGAGCACGCTGCTGTTTTTTGTCGGCATGGGGTTTTGCTATTTCTTTGTTTTCAAGATGGTGTTTAGTTTTATTGCGCAAATGGCACCCAGCTCGATTACGGTCGCACCGGACATCGAAAACTATTTCAGTTTTGTCATGGGTATGTTTTTAGCGTTTGGCCTCGCGTTTGAAACCCCGGTGGTGGTGGTGGTATTAGTGGCCACTGGGCTCGTCAGTATTGAGACCTTGCGGGAAGTCCGTCGCTATGTGATTGTGGGTGCATTCGTGGTGGCTGCTATCGCCACCCCGCCTGACGTTACGTCACAGCTAGCGCTCGCTATTCCGCTTTGCATTCTGTATGAGCTGGGCATAATCTTTGCGCGATTTTTTGTAAAACCCAGAACCGCCGACATCGTTACAGAATAAATAGGCGCGTTAATTTAAGCTGGCCAATAAAGTAAAAACGACTATCGCTGCCTGAGCTCTTTCGCGCGTTTGCCGATATTGACATTGATCGTCATTTCTTTCTGATTGCGAATGACTACAAATTTAGCCGCCGTTCCAGGCTTCAAGGCTGCAATAACCGCCATGGCCGCCACACTATCCAGAATCGGTTTGCTATCAATCGCGGTAATTACATCGCCAGCCTTTAGCCCGGCTTTATCGGCGGGATAGCCTTTGCTGACGCCCTCAATCAAGGCGCCACGGGCAACCGGGAGCTTTAATGCTTCGGCTAGTTCAGGCGTAATATCTTTGGGTGAAATGCCAACAAAACCACGCGTGACAGAGCCCTCCGCAATAATCTGCTCCATCACGCCTTTGGCCATTGAAACGGGGATAGCAAATCCGATCCCCAACGAGCCGCCTGATTGCGAATAAATAACGCTGTTAATGCCGATCAGATTGCCATTCACATCCACCAATGCGCCGCCGGAATTACCTGGATTTATCGCAGCATCGGTCTGAATAAAATTTTCATAACGGTTTACACCCAAGCGGTTGCGCCCCAACGCACTCACAATGCCCATGGTCACCGTTTGACCCACACCAAAGGGATCACCAACCGCGAGCACGACATCACCTACCTGGGCTTTTTCAGACTGGCCAAAGGTAATCGGGGTCAGGCCCTGGCCTTCAATACGCAATACCGCCAAATCACTTTCCGGGTCAGTCCCCACCACCCTCGCGGTCATGACACGACCATCTGCAAATGAAATTTGGATGTCGCTGGCACCGTTCACCACATGGTCATTAGTTAGTACATACCCTCCCTTATCGTCAGCAGTAACAATGACTCCGGAGCCCAACCCCGATTGCCGATCAAGCTGTGCATCGCCGTCTTCTTCAGGCTGTGGAAAAAAACGACGAAACAAAGGATCACCCACCATTGGGTGCCCCTTAGGCAATCGTACATCGCGGGAAGACGATACATTAACGACCGAAATCATCGCTTTCTTGGCGGCTTCAGCATAAGTCGTGCGCAAAGTATTACCACTACCGACGCTGAGTAATCCACCAGGTAGCAAAGATTCGCGGATTTCCACTACATTTTTGCGCCAGGGATTCCAGTCGGGACGAATCAACGTAACCACAAACACAATGGCTAGCGTGATGGTGACAAATTCAGCAAAAATAACCCAGAGACGACGCATAGACATTGGCCTAAAGTAATACCAAAAAAAATAAAAGCGCAGTCACAATCTACGCTTAAAAATACAAATGACCCTTAAATTGGGTCATCTATCATGCCACGTTTGACTTGGTATTTTGGGGCGTAATTTCATAAAACAATGGAAGCCTTCCGCCACAAATCTCCCATCATATTGCTTATTACATGGCGACAGATCCATACCAGCCTGCAACCATCCATAACAAAATTAATCGTCCACCACGCTTGATGCGTGGCCCACCATTTCTCTATTTTTTGAGGGAATCACGAATTTCACGCAGCAGCATTACATCTTCCGGCGTGGTGGCAAGTACGGCAGGCGGCACATCTTTCTTCAATTTATTCATTTGCTTGACCAGTAGGAAAATAATCAGCGCCAGAATGACGAAATTGAGCGCGACGGTGATGAAATTACCGTAGGCAATAACCGCCCCCGCTTTTTTGGCTTCAGCCAACACCAAGCCGCTGGCTTGACCATTAAGCGGGATGTACATACTCGAAAAATCCAGTCCGCCAAATATCTTACCGACAACCGGCATAACTATGTCGCCCACGACAGAATCCACAATCTTGCCAAAAGCCGCGCCAATAATGACGCCAACTGCCAAATCCATTACATTGCCTTTGACGGCAAATTCTTTAAATTCAGACGCTAAGCTCATTTTGATCCCTTTTGTTTTAAATATTTTTAAAAAAGTTGTAAATGCCCTATGAAGGTATGCTCTGCTGCATTTAGAGTCAAATAATGTGGTGCCATTTTAGGAATGTTTACTGCGCGCACTAAAGTAGCAACGCCAGAACTGACCGCTTCAGCGACCGCTGTCACACCCCCAGAAACCGCCAAGATCCATCAAAATGGGTGTCGGGAGTACAAAACTCACCAATAAACCAAGGTTTATCGCTCAGGGGGCTTAAGTTTATTGTTCGGTTCAGATAAAATACGACTCCGACGCGTGCTCTCTACACCGCACGGCAAACTATGTTCCAGCGTTTGCAGCGAGCCCCGCGACGCCAATTGAATTACACACCATAGAGACTGCTCATGAGCGCTATCGTCCTAAACCAAGTTGACCCCAAAAAACGCCGCCTTTTAATAATCGGCACGGCGGGCGTAGGCGCTATCGCCGCCGCATCGGTTGCCATTCCGCTTGCAATCAGCATGAAACCTTCAGCGCGCGCACTGGCCGCTGGCGCAGCGGTACCGGTGCAGCTTGGCACTATGGAACCGGGCCAAATGCTGACTATTGAATTTCGCGGCGCACCGCATTGGATCCTTCGCCGAACCCCGGAAATGATTGCACAGCTTGCAAAAAATGACGCTCTGCTGGCTGACCCCACTTCTGCCTCATCAAAACAACCCGCCTATATCAAAGGCGCAGGTCGTGCAATTAAAGACGAGTGGCTGGTTCTCAAAGGCGTGTGCACACATTTGGGCTGCTCGCCCACGCTTCGTAAAGAAATTGGTGCCGCCGATTTAGGCGCCGATTGGCCGGGCGGCTTTTTTTGCCCGTGTCATCAATCCAAATTCGATTTGGCTGGCCGTGTTTTTAAAGGGATGCCCGCACCATTGAATCTCTCAATTCCCTCATACACATTCGTCTCCGATACGCAGTTGATGATCGGCGAAGATCCCAAAGGAGCATAACGTATGGCCAGCATTCCAAAACCGGCCGTCTCGCCGTCTGTTGACGGCTTAGGCGGAAAAATTCTTGGCTGGGTCGATGATCGATTCCCGCTTTCCGCTCTTTATAAAGAGCATTTGTCCGAGTACTACGCACCAAAGAATTTTAACCTTTGGTATTACTTTGGCTCGCTTGCGTTGCTGATTTTAGTCATGCAGATCGTAACCGGTATTTTCCTCACAATGAATTACAAACCTGACGCGAAGTTTGCTTTCGCCTCGGTTGAGTACATCATGCGCGATGTGTCGTGGGGCTGGCTGATTCGCTATATGCATTCCACCGGCGCCTCCATGTTTTTCCTGGTGGTGTATTTGCATATGATGCGCGGGCTGATGTATGGCTCCTATCGCAAGCCGCGCGAATTGTTGTGGATTTTCGGTTGCATGATTTATTTGGCGTTGATGGCTGAAGCATTCTTCGGCTATCTCCTGCCATGGGGCCAAATGTCGTACTGGGGCGCACAGGTTATTATCAATTTATTTGGCGCCATCCCATTTATTGGTGAGGATCTAGCGGTCTGGATTCGCGGCGATTACAATATTGGCGATGCTACCCTTAACCGCTTCTTTGCGTTTCATGTGATTGCTATACCGATGGTCCTGCTGGGCCTGGTTGCCGCGCATTTAGTGGCCTTGCATGAAGTAGGATCAAACAATCCCGACGGCATCGAGATCAAGAAAAATATAGATCCCGTTGACGGCAAGCCCGTTGACGGTATCCCATTTCACCCCTACTACACGGTTAAAGATTTGGTCGGCTTGGTGGTATTTCTGGCGGTATTTACGGCAATTATATTTTTCGCGCCAGAGATGGGCGGCTACTTTCTGGAAGGCCCCAATTTTGTACCGGCTGACCCTCTGGTAACGCCCGCACATATTGCGCCCGTTTGGTATTTCACACCGTTCTACGCCATGCTGCGCGCGGTCCCATCCATGTTTGGCTCGCAGTTTCCGGGCGTGGCCGTGATGGGTGGCGCAACCCTGATTCTGTTTACGCTGCCATGGCTTGATCGCGGCAAGGTTCGATCGGTACGCTATCGCGGGCCGATTTATAAAGGGTTCCTGACTGCGTTCATCGTAAGCTTTCTGGTGCTGGGGTATTTAGGCGTCGTGCCCACCACCGTGTGGGGTCAGCTTCCGAAAAACGTGCCGCTTCTAGGCGGAGTAGATACCGCCACCTTGGTATCGCGCGTCTTGACGGTGGTGTATTTCTCTTTCTTCATTTTGATGCCCTGGTACACCAAAATCGATAAAGAAAAACCAGAACCGACACGGGTTACCTACTGATGAAAACGCCGATCAAAAAACTCCTTGCAACGACCTTGCTGGCGCTGGTATTTCTAGGTGCCAATGCTGGCCCAGCATTCGCCAATAGTGATGAGGTGCGGCTCGACACCGCACCCATTAACCTGCGCGATCAAGCCTCACTGCAACGCGGTGCAAAAATCTTCATCAACAATTGCCTCAATTGTCATAACGCGCAATTCATGCGCTATAGCCATTTGACGCAAATCGGCTTGACCGAAGATCAGATTAAGCAAAACCTGATGTTCACAACCGACAAAATTGCGGACAGTCTGGTCACCGCGCTCGATCCACAGGATGCCAAGGATTGGTTTGGCAAGGTGCCGCCCGATTTGACGCTGGTGGCCAGGGTTCGGGGCTCTGATTGGCTATACACCTATTTGCGCAGTTATTATCGCGACGACACAAGCTCGACTGGATGGAATAACGAGGTTTTCAAAAACGTTGGCATGCCCCATGTGCTACATGATTTGCAGGGCACCCAAGTTTTATCCAAAGTAGGCGAAAAAACGGTTCATGGCCATACAGAGCCAGTCATGAAATTGACGCTGGATAAACCCGGCACCATGACCCCGCTGGCGTACGACGCTTACGTCGCTGACCTGGTGAATTACCTGACTTACATGGGCGAGCCCGCTCGCCCGCAACGTACTCAGCTAGGCGTGATTGTGCTGTTCTTTCTGGTGCTGGCATTTTTTGCCACGCTATGGTTAAAGAATGAATACTGGAAAGATGTGAAGTAATTGGTCTTATTTTAGTACGAAGTTTTGTGAACGCCGCGCGGCTTGCGCGGCTTCGCATTTATAGGTTTTGTAGGCCTTGGAAGTTTTATAAAAGAAAGTTGGTTATTCATCATGATGACGCTCTATTCCGGAACCACCTGTCCGTTTAGTCACCGCTGCCGTATTGTGCTGTACGAAAAAGGGATGGATTTCCAGATTCTGGATGTTGATCTCATGAATAAGCCGGAAGATTTGGCCGTCATGAACCCGTACAACCGCACGCCTGTGTTGGTCGAACGCGATTTGATTTTGTATGAATCTAACATCATCAATGAATACATTGATGAGCGCTTTCCGCATCCACAATTAATGCCCGCCGATCCGGTTATGCGTGCTCGCGCACGGTTGATTTTGTTCCGGATGGAAAATGAAATTTTCAATCATGTCGATATTCTGGAGCGCGGCAAATCCAACACTCACGAAAAAGCGCGCCTCTATGTGCGTGAAAATCTGATCCAGCTTGCGCCTATTTTTGTAAAGCAAAAGCATATGCTGGGCGACGAGTTTTCGATGCTGGATGTCGCGATTGCGCCGCTACTGTGGCGTCTTGAACACTACCAGATTGAAATGCCCAAAACTGCAGCGCCGCTGCTGAAATATGCAGAGCGTTTATTCTCGCGCCAGGCGTTTATTGATTCCATGACGGCGTCCGAGAAGGCAATGCGAAAGTAACGCCATGCCGTTTGTCCGGCATGTTTTCACCTGCTACATGAGCCATGAATAACTTTTAAATGACCGAGCTTTCGACCAAGCCGTACCTGATCCGCGCCATTTATGAATGGTGCGCTGACGCCGGTTTTACGCCGTATATCGGCGTGCATGTCGATCAAAATACCCGCGTACCGGTGGAATACGTGAAGAATGGCGAGATCGTTTTATCCATCGGCATGCAGGCCACCCGCGATCTCACCATAGGTAACGACCTCGTGCAGTTTTCGGCGCGATTCGGCGGCGTCTCACGCGAAATTGCGGTGCCGATTTATGCTATCGCCAGTATTTTCGCGCGCGAAAACGGCAAAGGCATGTACTTCGAGCCAGAATTGCCACCGCTGGCAAGCGCCTCAACCCTGCACGCAGGCGTTCCACAGCTCGCCCCCCAACCTGCTTTGCAGGCAGTGCCTAGTCGCGCGTTGGTAACAGCGCCGACCACATCATCAACAACAATACCGGCCCCCTCCACCGAAAGTGCAGACGGCAACGAAAAAATAACAGTGGCCAGCCTCGCTGCAATTCCCAGCGAAGAGCGCGACGCCCAAAGTAATACCGACGCCGGCGGCAACAACAAGGCAAGCGGCGCAGAAGACGGCGCGCCCAAGAAGCCCAAAGGCCCACCACGCGGCAAGCTCAGAGTGATCAAGTAAGCCGCGTCTATAAATTGTATCGCTATCACCGAGTCAGTAATTAGCGCATTTATAATGTTGCCAGGTTAGCCACAACTGAATTGATTGCATATCGCCTGGCAACATTTGTTATGCTTTAATTGTGTTGCTGCGGTTTCATATTTCCTTATATTTTAGATTGCGATCATGAGCGCTACCGTCGCCGAATTACTCAAGGACAAAGCCAGGCAAGCGCCTGACAACAAACTCTATTCAGTAGGGCCCGATGTATCGGTATCCGATGCCGTCAACATGATGGTGAAAAACACCATCAGCTCAGTCGTCGTTATGGATAATCACGCCATGGTGGGCCTGATTACGCTGCGTGAGTTGCTGCAGGGGCTCTACCAGCACAGCGAAAAATTGACGCAGGCAAAATGCCGTGATGTGATGAAAACCAACCCGCCAGTGGCTCATCTTGAAGACACCGTTGATCATCTGCGCGGCCTCATGACCGAGCTGCATATCACCCACGTGCCGGTAATGAATCAGGAGGCACTAGTGGGCATTTTGTCATTTCATGACATCGCCCGTAGCGCGATTAAAGATGCCGACTTCGAGAACAAATTACTCAAGCAATACATCCGCAATTGGCCAGAATAATTTTGTAGCCAAACTCTGCTCCTGGCTTGCCGTTTGAGCCATTTATGCCCTGAACGCCGCGCCAGTTATAGAGTTTTATCTGCTTTTTTTTGCAAAAAATCTACCCCAAGAATAATTGATACGCCGGATTATGAGTCTCATCAACATACGCATAGCCGAGCGTTTTAAGAAATTTTGCAAACTCGGCACGCTCATTTTTCGGCACCTGCAGACCGACTAAAATTCGCCCGATGTCTGCGCCGTGATTGCGGTAATGGAACAAACTGATATTCCAGTTCGGGCTCATGCTGGTAAGGAATCGCATCAGCGCACCGGGCCGATCCGGAAATTCAAATCGATAGATAGCTTCTTCATGGGCCAATGGAGAACGCCCGCCAACCAAATGGCGCACGTGCAGTTTCGCCATTTCATCATCGGTTAGATCCAGGGTTTTAAAACCTTTTTTATTGAAATTGGCGACGAGCGTTTTTGCCTCATCGCGGCCGTGGATCTGTACACCTACAAATAAATGCGCCACTTTGGCATCTGTCATCCGGTAATTGAATTCGGTAAGATTGCGCGGTCCAATCAGCTCGCAAAAGCGCCTGAAACTGCCGCGCGTTTCAGGCACCGTAACGGCCAGCAGCGCTTCATGATGCTCGCCTACTTGGGCACGTTCCGCGACAAAACGCAAGCGATCAAAATTCATATTCGCGCCACAGCAAATCGCCACGTAGGTTTTGCCCGTCGATTTTTCGCGACTGACATAATGTTTGATACCCGCCAGCGCCAAGCCGCCCGATGGCTCCATCACGGAACGGGTGTCCTGATAAATATCTTTGATTGCCGCACAGATTTCATCGGTGGTTACCAGCACCACTTCATCCACCCATTTTTTGGCCATGCGAAAAGTTTCTTTGCCGACTTGCTTGACCGCCACCCCATCCGCAAATAAATTCACATGCGAAAGCGTTACGCGTTTATTCGCTTTCAGAGATTGATACATCGCGTTTGAATCCACCGGTTCCACGCCAATAATTTTTGTTGCAGGTGACAGCGCTTTAACGTAAGCCGCAATCCCGGCGATCAAACCACCGCCGCCAATCGGTACGAAAATCGCATCAATCGGATGCTGAAACTGGCGCAAAATTTCCATACCGATAGTGCCCTGCCCGGCGATTACCAGCGGATCATCATAAGGATGCACGTAAGTGAGTTTTTTGGCGGCAGACAGTTTTTGGGCAAACAGGCTAGCCTCATGATAACTATCGCCTTCCAGCATCACGGTTGCACCGCGCCGCGCCACCGCATCAACTTTAATTTTAGGGGTCGTAACCGGCATGACGATGGTCGCTTTGCAACCCAGTTTTTGCGCCGCTAGCGCCACGCCTTGCGCATGGTTACCTGCACTGGCGCAGATCACGCCACGCTTTAATTCAGCGGGTGATAAATGCGCCATTTTGTTATAGGCGCCTCGAATTTTGAACGAGAAAACGGGCTGCATGTCTTCACGTTTAAGCAGTACTTTGTGGTGCAGATTTTCAGAAATGCCGACAGCGATTTCTAATGGGCTTTCGATCGCGACATCGTACACGCGCGCGCTCAGGATGCGCTTCAGGTATTCGTCTTTCATGTTGCCTCTTAAATGGATCGTATTAGCCAACGCTGGGCATCAAATTTAGCAGGAATTGGGCTATGCTTTCCGAATTGGCTAATTCTCTATTCTCATTTCTCAAATATCAATTCTATAAGAGCCCTTAATCACTATGGATCAAAACGGACTCAAGCTTGCCGCCGCCGCCGCCGCGTTGCAATACATCGAAGACGACACCATCATCGGCGTTGGCACGGGCTCCACGGTAAATTTTTTTATCGCCGAGCTTCTCAAGGTCAAGCATCGTATTAAAGCCGCCGTATCGAGCTCCGAAGCCAGCAGCAAGCTTCTGCGTGCGGGTGGCGTGGAGGTCATGGAGCTTAACGACGCCGGAACGCTTTCGCTGTATGTGGATGGCGCGGATGAGGTAACGGCGAATCTAGCGATGATCAAAGGCGGCGGTGCCGCACTGACCCGCGAAAAAATTGTAGCGGCGGCCAGTAAAATATTCATTTGTATCGCCGACGAATCCAAGCTGGTTCAGGTGCTCGGCACTTTCCCGTTGCCGGTTGAAGTCATCCCGATGGCGCGCAGCTTCGTGGCGCGCGAGCTGGTCAAACTAGGTGGCCACCCCGAATGGCGAGTCCGCGAAATTGACGGCGTTATGAAACCGGTAGTTACCGACAACGGCAATTGGATTCTCGATGTACACGGCCTAAAGATCACTGATCCGGTGGCGGTGGAGACGATCATTAATCAGATCACCGGCGTACTCACCAATGGTCTGTTTGCACGTCGTGGCGCGAATATCCTGCTGCTCGCCACCTCGGACGGTGTGAAAACCATTGTTTAACAAACTGCTGCGCATGATCCTCGCGCCAGCACCAACGTCACATTTTTGTCATACTGCAGGGCTAGACTTCTTTCTTTACGCGATCAGGTTATGAACCATCATCGCGTATCGCAGAAGCAACGCAATTAAATTGAATAAGCAAACTCAATAAATAAACTGACCATGGCTAACGAACATATCTCGAAAAAATTTGACGCTGAACTGGAAGCAGTACGTTCACGCGTATTGCAGATGGGCGGATTGGTAGAACAGCAAATTACCCGCGCCATGGAATCATTGGCACTGGGTGACATGGCGCTCGCCGATCAGGTTATTGTTGATGATCATCGAGTTAACGCGATGGAAGTCGGCATCGATGAAGATTGCGTTCATATCATCGCCAAACGCCAGCCTACCGCGAGCGATTTACGGATGGTGATGGCCGTGGTAAAAACCATCACCGATCTGGAGCGTATCGGCGACGAAGCGCAAAAAATTGCACGCATGTCTAAACAGATTCATGCCCAGGATCAACGCCTTTCGACGCGGTTCGCAGAGGTACGTTACGCCAGCAATGTGGCGCTGGAAATGCTCAACACCGCATTGGACGCATTTGCCAGACTGGATTTGGCCGCCGCCGCCAAGGTGGTAAAACAGGACCAAATTGTGGATGAGCAATTCCGTGGAATTTTGCGCCAGCTGGTGACGTTCATGATGGAAGACCCGCGCACGATTTCGTCCGCGATTGATATTTTATTTATTGCCAAAGCCATCGAACGCATCGGTGACCACGCCAAAAATATGTCCGAATACGTGGTCTATCTGGTTAAAGGCAAGGATGTGCGTCACATTACCCCCGAAGAATTTGAGCGCGAAACGCAAACGCCTTAAGCGCTTCCAAACTTCAGCCCGTACCAAAAACGCCGCAATACTTAAACGTAATTGCGGCGTTTTTATTTATGGCTTGGCTTTCATTTGGATAGCCGCCTGAGTTGTGTGCAAAGGCGCATTACAGTAAGCTCTATAAGCATTTTCTTGTTGTGTGAAAAGGAAGCAGCCAAATATGATGCTTTTGGAGGCATGGCTTATTGAATTGGGCATGGAAAAATATCTTCCGGTATTGGTCCAAAATGATATTGATCTTCAGGTTCTGCCCACCTTGAGCGATGCCGATTTCGAGAAGCTCGGCCTTTCTCTCGGACATCGTCGCAAAATAATGGCTGCTTCTGCGCGCATAGGAGATGCACTAGCGCCCGTCGTCGCATCTCTCGATAACATACGCGACACGTTGCCACAGGTAGAACGTCGGCAGGTGACTGTATTGTTCGCCGATCTGGTCGGCTCGACCGCCATATCAGGTGTGCTTGATCCAGAGGATATGAGTACGCTGTTGCGTAATTTTCAGGAACGATGCGCAAAAATTATTGAGAGCCATGACGGCTATGTGGCGAAGTATATGGGCGACGGCATACTGGCCTATTTTGGTTTTCCGGTTGCCTATGAAAACGCCGCCGAATATGCTATTCGCGCCGGACTTGAAATTGCTCGCGAAGTCGCCAAAATGCAACGTCTCGATCAAGAGTTTCTTGCCGCCCGCGTCGGGATCGCCACGGGCTTGGTGGTGGTCGGCGAGATCATTGGGGCCGGAGCCTCTCAAGAACGTAACATTGTCGGCAACACCCCAAATCTGGCCGCGCGATTACAAGCGCTAGCGGAACCAGGCTGGGTTTTGGTTAGTAGTTCTACTGAACGTCTGGCAGGACGTTTTTTTGATTATGCATACCTTGGCGAACATTCTCTCAAGGGTTTTGCGCAATCCATACCGGTCTGGCGCATGCTCGCTGAAAAAACGGTGCAAAGCCGGTTTGCCGCGATTCAAACAGGCTTGACGGGCCCACTCGTGGGGCGCGGTCCTGAGCTTGGGTATGTGATGGAATTCTGGGCGTCGGCGTGCAATCGAGAAGGCCATGCCATATTGTTGTGCGGAGAAGCAGGTATGGGCAAATCGCGCCTGCTTGAAGCTATCGCCCAAAGCGTGATGATGAAGCCACATCGTTTGTTACGCTGCCAGTGCTCACCGTATCACCGCAACAGCGCGCTCTATCCGATTTTGCAATTGCTGCGCCAAGTCGCGGAAATTCGCGCCGAAAATGGCGACACAGAAAATCTTCACGCGCTGGAATTTTTCCTGAAAAAGCAAAAACTGGAAAGTCGTTATGCCTCTTTATTGCTAGCCGAGGCGCTGGATATTTCGACTCCCGAACAGATTTCGCCGATGGAAATGACCAAGGCACAACGCAAGACAGAAACCTTGACTTTGTTGCGTAATTTTTTATTTGGTACGGCCGGAGATGAGCCCACTTTGCTGCTGTTGGAAGACGCGCACTGGATAGATCCCACCTCCCAGGATTTAATTGATAGCTTGATAAGAACAATCGAACAGCACCGGCTGCTCACGGTCATCACCCAACGACCGGACGTAAAATTACCTTGGGCTGAACTACCTCAAGCCACAATGATCGCCTGCAAAAAGCTCAACCGCGATCAAAGTATGGTGATCATTCGCCATCTAATGCAACAAAAATTGATTGCCGAAAATGTGATTGAGGAAATCGTGAACCGGAGCGACGGGGTACCCTTGTTTGTAGAGGAACTCACCAAGGCAGTGTTGGAAGATAGCGTCACCCGTCCGGCCAATGTGCCCGCTTCTTTACAGGACTCCTTGATGGCTCGGCTTGATCGTCTCGGACGCGCCAAAGATATTGCTCAGGTGGCTTCTGTCATCGGCCGTGTTTTCGAATTTTCTCTGTTGGCGGAGCTCATAGAGATAACGCACGCTGAACTTTCAGGCGCGCTGGGGCACTTGCTGGAATCAGGGCTGGTTTTCCGCCGCGGTGCCCAGGGCGAAGAGCGTTACAACTTCAATCATTCGTTGGTGCAAGAAGCGGCGTATGAAAGCCTTCTGAAAAGTCGACGTCAAATATTGCATCAAAAAACTGCTCTCATTTTGCAGCGCCGCCTTGAGGAGAGTCGCGGTGGTGAACCCGAGCTGATTGCACACCATTTTAGTCACGCGGGCCAGCATGCAGAAGCTTGTCGATACTGGCATGCAGCGGCAGACCTCGCGTCCAGTCGTTCCGCATATGTCGAATCAGTTGCCAGCCTTAACCGAGCGCTGGAAGATGCAGCACAAATTGCCGACGCTGAAGCGCAGGTGCAAATGCGGCTCGAAACTTATCTCATGTTGGGCACGAATTACCTTATTCAGCAAGGGCCCATGAGCTCCTCGGCAGGAACCGCGTTAACTGAAGCGCGTACGCTTGCGTTGGGAACATGCTTTGACGAGCAGCTTTATCAGGCAACTTGGGGCCTGTATCTCAATGCAGCCACTAACCGCCATTTTGACCTCGCGCGACAGCGAGTTAATGAGCTTTTTAGTATTGGTGAAAAATTAAATGATGAAGACACCGCCGTAGAAAGTCTGCATCACCGCTGGGGCTTCTCGTTTTTTACCGGCCAAACACGAGACGCACTGAACTACGCGCTGGAGGGCGCAAAGCGTTACACGCGCGAACGACACCACCGCAACGCGCATGTATCCGCTTTTCACGATGTCGGCCTTTGCGCCAGATGCAATGTCGGCATTGCCCACGGCATACTCGGTAACTTACCGGAAGCAAAGTTACATCTGCTTGAAGCGGCGCGAATTGCCGAATCACTGGGCCATCCGAACAGCATTCAGTTCGGACTGGGCAATGCCAGTTTTGGCATGTACATATCAGGGTTTTACGCCGAATGTGAAGACTATGCACAACGCCAGTTGGCAATCGCTAAGCGCTATGATTTCCCAATGGCCGTAACGACCGCGAATTTTTTTATGGCGGCGGCCGAGGTACGTAACGATCCGGGCGGCATCGCGATCAAGGTTATGGAGGACAACCTTGAGGCGACGATCAAAGCAGGGTTTTTCGTTATGACGCCCGGCTCGATCTTGGCCGAGGCGCTTGACAAGGCAGGGCGTACTCGCGAGGCACTCAGGCTACTTGATCGCTTGCTGGAAGCAACACGCGATCCGGAGGTCGGCTCATTCATGTCTGAACTCTGGAGATTGCGTGGCGAGTTTACGTTATGTGAGTCGCGCGAGAATAAAAGTCTAGGCGAAAGCTATTTGCGCACGGCGGTACGCATTGCTACTGCACAGGAAGCAGGTCAAATGCGTTTGCGCGCAGCATTACCGCTAGCGCGACTGCTGGGCGACGATGGCCGACGTAAAGAAGCGCACGATCTATTGGCGGCGGCGCTGGATGAGAATAGCTTGGCCGTTGACTGCTCCGAGCGAGCAAAAAGCACACTTTTACTCGCAGAACTTGCCTGAAATCTGATCACTGACCATTTCAAACAATTTCGACACTTTCAAGTTGTCATTCTAGAGAATTGACGGATCAACTCGCGGATGAAGGCGTTGGCGGAACATAGCCCGATGCTTTTTCTGCACCGTCGCCAAAAAAATGGCGCATCATTTGTTCTTCCAGATATTTACGGGCACGTTGATCGGCAAGGTTCAAGCGGTTTTCGTTGACCAGACGCTTTTGATCTTCTTGCCATTCTTTCCATGCCACTTTGGAAACCTGCTCATAAAGTTGTTTGCCAATCGGGCCGGGATAAGGTGCGAAATCAAGGCCCTCGGCTTCGGTTTTTAGCTTGATACATTGGATCATTCTGGGCATGTGAAACTCCTTCAATAAGAAACGCAATTTAATACCAGACAACGCCGCTGCTACAGCGATTTGCTGTAGATTTTGCTGCGCCGCTGGTAGTTATACAAAGCCTGCTTTTCAGCAGGCAGTTTCAGGACGTCGCTTTCTACAAAGCCGCGCTCCACAAACCATTGTGTGGTCTGGGTGGACAATACAAACAGGGTCTTGAAGCCTTTATCTTTCGCGCGTTTTTCGGCAAACGCCAGAATGCGTTCGCCACGGCCGCCATCCCGATAAAATGGATTGACCGCGAGACATGCCAGCTCAACCGACTTGTCGTGCGGGAACGGATAAAGTGCTGCGCAGCCAATGATTTCCTCATTTTGTTCAAGCACCATGAACCGGTCAATTTCTTTTTCGATCAATCCACGCTCGCGTTTGACCAGCACGCCTTGCGCGACCAGCGGATCAATAATCGCAAGAATACCGTCCACATCATCGCGTTTCGCATCGCGCAGTCTATCCGGCGACTCCAGCGCTACCATGGTGCCGATACCGTGATGCGTGAACAGCTCCATCAACAAGGCGCCATCAATATGCCGACTGATCAAATGTGCGCGCTTCACTCCATCACGCACGGCGCGAATCGTACACGGCAAAAAGTAGCGCACATCGTCCGACAAGGTGCTGACGGCAGCGCCCAATAATTCCTGTGCCTGTAGCGCTGTCAACTCGCCCAGCAGCTTGCCTTTGGCGTCGGTCGCACCCATCGCTTCAGTCAGAAAAATAAGCTTGTCGGCCTTAAGCGCAGTTGCCACCGAGGTCGCCACATCTTCCAGCGTGCAATTAAAAATATCGCCTGTCGGTGAAAATCCAATCGGCGAAATCAGCACCACCTCATGATCATCGAGGCGTCGCGTAATGCCTTCAACATCAACCTTGCGTACCTGGCCAGTATGGATAAAGTCCACGCCGTTATGTACTCCAAACGGTCTGGCGGTGATGAAATTACCGCTCGCCACGCGAATATCTGCCCCCGCCATGGGCGAATTCGCCAGCTCGGTTGAGAGCGTCGCTTCTATTTCCATACGCACAATGCCGTTGGCTTCTTTGACACATTTAAGCGCGGCATCATCGGTGATACGGCGGCCTTCGGCATAGCGCGGCGTCACCCCGTGTTGTTTAAGCTGGTCTTCGATCTGTGGGCGAGTACCGTGCACCAGCACCACACGCACTTCCAAGCTCACCAATACATTAATGTCGTGCGCCAACTGCATCAACTCACCATCAGACAGCACCTCGCCGCCAAACGCGATCACAATCGTGCCGCCACCGAATTCGTGAATAAACGGCGTAGCCGAGCGAAACCACTTGACGAAGACTTCGAGTTTTTTGGCGGCGTTCTTGGGCATTTTCAGTATTTTTGAAAGATGGAAATCCAGACAACCCGCAGTTTATCAGTCCCGCCCACTCAGAGGTCGCCCATCCCCGCTTGCAACGCAGCAAGCGCCGCGATGCCGGCTGTTTCGGTACGTAATACCCGCGGCCCAAAACGAACCGCCTGAACTCCAGCCCGGATTGCCGCAGCCACCTCATCCGGTGTAAAGCCACCTTCGGGGCCGATCATGAGCGCGATAGATGCATGTGTTTTTGTTTTTCCCGCCAGGGCAATTTCGGCCACAGGGTCCAGTAGCAAGCGCATGCCATCATCTTTTCGCCATATCCACTCCGCCAAATCAGCCACCGGTGCGATTAGCGGCACGCGATTACGGCCACACTGCTCGCAGGCGGCGATAGCCACACCTTGCCAATGTGCGGCCCGCTTGGCAACGCGTTCTGCGCTCAGCTTGACAGTGGCACGTTGCGTCTGCACAGGCTCAATTGAAGTCACGCCCAGCTCAGTCGCCTTCTGGATAATCCAATCCATTTTGTCACCTGTGGCGAGTGCTTGCACCAGCGTGATGTTAAGTGGCGATTCGCGCTCAATAGCATGATGCGTCTGCAGTTGCACCGACACTTCACGTTTGTCGATGGCCGCAATGGTTGCCGCAAATTCACCGCCGTGGCCATCAAACAAGGTAATGCTCTCGCCCTCACTCAAGCGCAGCACGCGGATATGCTGCGACACTTTTTCATCCAGTGCTGCGAGCACCGGGAACGCAATGGCGCGTGGCAGCTGCGTGGCTATAAAAAATCGGGGGGCATGTATTGAAGACGACAAGGGCAAATTCCACAAATGGGTGGGGTATTATAACGACGGTTCACATTAAGACCTGATGCAAATTCTGCACCCGCCCAAACCTGCCTTACATGCAACCACTTTTTATCCCCCGCCCCACTTTACCCGACGGGCATCCGCATCTCAGCGAGTTAGCCAAGCCGGTGATGGCGCTGCTGCGCGCGGTGTCAGCTACAGAGCTGATGCCGCG
>ENA-OFCI01000454-OFCI01000454.1-metagenomes-genome-assembly--contig:-NODE-454-length-24815-cov-4.072738_pt1 | contig 24815 bp, 21 predicted proteins | sample MGYA00153391_OFCI01 | MGnify analysis MGYA00153391
GTTTTACCAATTTGTGATGCAGGGCGAATACTAACAGTCTTATCACTCTGAGCTGCTTTTTTAAGATTTGCAATTTCAGTAGAAGAAAGAACCTCCTGTGAGTTTTGTAACGTTCCTGAACCTACAACAAGCATATCAGAAGGTGTATCCAAGGTATAGTCAATATCACCATATTCAAGGTAAAATTCACCAGCACCCAAATAGGGCAGGGTGTTCCAGCCCAGGATATCATCAAACACTTCCATTCTGGGATACCATTGACCAACCTCATAGATCCAGCCATTCTTAGTATTCATACGGCCCATACGATCTGTTCCATGTTCAGGAATTGGAAAGCTGTACGTGATTTTAATTTTTAATGTTTCTCCATTACCATTTAAGGCAGTTGGCAGGGTGATACGCATTCTGGTATCATTTACCATATAATTACCTTCAGAAATCTTGGATCCCTGTGTTATCTGTACTTTTCGAAGCGTATACCCACCCTCGAAGTCTTTATTTGCCCATCGTTTACCAGCCGGAGTCTGGGTTGTAGCAACCGAACGGGAATCTGATCGGTAGATATTCTGATCAAGCTGTAACCATAAGTAAGGAAGCTTTTCAGGGCTATTGTTTTTATAGGTGATCTCAACTGTGCCGTTAACTGCTTTTGAAACAGTATCAAGGCTGGCGTTAATTCTATAATCAGCCCTGTTCTGCCAGTATTTTGGGCCAGGGTTACCTGAAGCTGAACGGTATTCATTGCCATTGGTAGTATAAAAATAAGGGCTGAATACTTCATGCTGGTCAAATACACCAGCAGGAGCTTCATTAGTAACAGGCTTACCCGTCTGTGCATGTAATGTTGGAATTCCCAATAGCAGCGCCAGGGCTAATGAGGTTAATGCTATTTGCTTCATATAAAATTGTTTGTGGGTCTAAATTAGCAAGCTTTCCTGTTATTTATCAGACAATGTAAAAGTATTGTTAGAAGAATCAATATCTGGATAGATATGATCGGGATCTATAGTTACTGACTTTACCGCTTTTATAGATGGGTAGCTGAATGAGTATGATCCACCTCTCTGCCATACTTCAACTGGTAGCCGAACGATACTTACTGTGCCATCTTTTAAAACTATTTCAACTACTGCAGGCATGACCATTTGTTGCAGGTTTTCAATCTTTATGACAATTCCTTTAGTTATATCATTGTCGGTATAATTAACCTGGGTTACGGCCTGATCAAATCTGGCATCAGACATAAACCAGCCTCTCCAAAACCAACCCAGATCTTCACCTGCCGAATTTTCAATACTCCTGAAGAAATCATCTGGCTGAGGATGTTTATATGCCCAGCTACTTATATATGCCTGAAAAGCTTTATCAAAACGATCTTTGCCAAGAACCTCATTGCGCAGCAACATCAGTGCCTGACCAGGTTTGCGGTATGCCGCTACCCCTACTCTTCGCTCCTGAAGAACATCAGGCCTGGTTAAAATTGATTCTGATTCTTTACCAGATAAAACCATTGCTACTTTATGTTCATCTAGTGGCTTATTCCGGTATTCACCCTGATTAAAATTATCAGTTGAAATCTGATCAATAAACGTATTGAACCCTTCATCCATCCACATAAACTTTCTTTCATTTGAACCCACGATCATTGGAAACCAGGTATGACCAAATTCATGGTCAGTAACGCCAAATAAATCGGCACCCCCGGCACCGTAACCACAAAAAACAATTCCCGGGTATTCCATTCCACTTACGTTTGTAGCAACATTTGTGGCTACAGGGTAAGGATATTGAAACCATCTTTTGCTGTAATTTTCAATGCTGCCTTTTGTAAATTCGGTAGCTCTGCTCCATTTTTTATTGCCATTACTTTCTGCTGGATAAACGCTTTGTGCCAATGCCTTTTTCCCCCCTGCAAGGTTAATTTTTGCAGCATCCCAAATAAATGATTTTGATGATGACCATGATACATCTCTTGCATTCTGCATTTTAAATTTCCATGTAAGTGTACCGGAACTTTTTGGTCTGGATGTTGGATCTGTTACCTCATTTTCGGAACGAATTATGACAGTAGCATCGCTGTTTCTTGCATCTGTTAATCTTTTAAGTTGAGTTGCAGTAAGTACTTCAGCAGCATTTTGAAGCTCGCCGCTTGCTACGACAATATGAGAAGCCGGTGCTGTTATGCTAAAATCATAATCACCATATTCTAAATAAAATTCGCTTGGGCCAATGTAAGGTAATGTGTTCCATCCTTCAACATCATCATATACACACATACGTGGATACCACTGAGCAACTGCAAAAATATTTCCGTATTTTGTTTTTAATATACCGCAACGATCTGCGCCTTCTTCAGGCAGGGTAAAAGAATAATCAATTTCAATTTTAATGATATCGCCTGATGGCTTTAGTGATTTTGGTAATCTTATTTGCATTCTGGTATCTGTAATTAAATAATCAGCATTTACATTGTCCGTTATATTTTTTACAGAAGAAATTTTATAACCACCATCAAAAGTACTTTCCGCACTTCCATAGCGGCTGTGGCTTCCAACAGGCATACGATCCTGACCCCTGCTGCCTTTCGCAAATAAATTCTGATCTAGCTGCAGCCACAAAAAAGGTAAAGTGTAAGGACTGTTGTTTTTATAAGTTATAATAACTGAACCGGAGATTTGATTTGAATTTTCATCTAAAGAAACGTTTATCTGATAGTCCGCACGGTTTTGCCAATAATTTGTATTAGGTGAGCCATCGGCACCTCTTGTTGCCGAACCGTTCGGATAAAATATAGGAGAGAATAATAAATGCGGATCATAAGTGGAAACTTTTTGAGCCTGTGTAAGTCCTAGAATGCTTATAAAAAAGCAGCTAATTAATAATTTTAAATGCATCTGTAATTTTTTCATTGAAGATATAATAATTTAAATTCAGCAAAAAGAACTTAAACTTATTTGCTTAATAAAATTTATAGTTTAACAATAAAACCAATGCCATTGGAAGTAGAAGCAAGTTTAATATTTTCTCCCATTTTATTTAAAAATTTGCCGTGGTTGTTGTGTAGTACATACATAACGCCATCAAAAAGCAATAAAACACTGCCTTGCAGCATAATACTTTCTCCATAACCTTTTAACCTTAAAGGATTTTTTATGGTAGTTTTAGATCTTTCTTTTAAATATGCACCACCGGCAATGTATGCTACATCAAGCCCGGCATTAAATAAAAATAATTTTTCAATGTTCGCCTGTTTTTTTAAAGAAGCATTGTAGGAAAGTTGCCCCTCTTTTTTTGCAGTTAAAATTCCAATGCCTGTTATGCCCAATGTAATGCCATTCCAAATAGCATTCATTTCATGAAAATATTTATTGCTGCCCGTACTTTGAGATGCTGCAATAGTGCCGTAGATAATGTTTGCAGCTGAATAGACTGCCAATCCTTTTATGCCCGTTCTGCTTAGCCGCACCCGCTCTTTATTAAAACCCGTAAGGTTTGTTTGCTGCGCAAAACCTGTTACAGATAAAATGCAGATGCATACAGTTGCTATTAGTTTTTTCATTGTTTGCTGTTGATATTGTTATAAAGGTAGGACGGTTATAATTGTATAGTTACGGGAGATTGGGAGAAAATGATTTTTGGGGGTCGGAAACGTTTCTTGGCTTTGGGCTGTGTGCTGCGAAACGTTGTTGAACAAAAGATGAATATGGCTTTATAGATTACAGCCCCAAATGTCCTAAACCTTTTCTTAATCCGCCTTTCCATTTACCTTCGCCAAAAAAAAGATTATGCCACTACTTACCGCAAACAGAACTCATGCTGATTATGGAATGACAATTACTGATGCAACCGGAAACAGCATGATGATTGATATTCCTGTAAACGAAGGTGGAACCGGAAAAGGAATGAGACCTATGCAAACGCTGCTTGCAGCTTTTTGCGGATGCAGCGCTGTAGATGTGGTGAGTATTTTAAAAAAACAAAAGCAGGACCTTACCGATCTGCAAATATTGGTAGATGGCGAAAGGCAGCATGGCAATGAGCCATCAGTTTGGGAAAATATCGATTTGATTTTTGAATTGACTGGCAAGGTAGAACCTGCCAAGGCTTTTAGGGCAGTACAATTATCAATAGAGAAATATTGTTCAGTTGCTGAAACTCTCAAGCGTGCAGGAGCAAAAATACACTTTAAAGTAAAAGTAAATGGCCTTTGGTTTAATGAGTAAAATTTTTTAAAATATTTTTTTAATAACAAAATAAATAACCTACCGTCCTGGTAATAATTTCACAACCAATTCTTAATTAATTTTATTGTAAATTATTTATATCGTTTACAGTATTTCGATTTGTATTTTATGGAAAACCTACACCCCATTACAAAAGCAATAAGGCTACAAACACAACAAACTGCCCAAAAAGAACACAGTACGCCTATATTCTTAACTAGTAGCTTCACGTACGATTCTGCACAGGATATGGCCAATGCTTTTTCAAGTGATACCCCGGAAGCAAATATATATTCCCGTTTTTCGAACCCAACTGTAGATGAATTTGTTGCAAAAATTGCGGACTTGGAAAATACAGAAGATGGTGTGGCTACTGCAACGGGTATGGCTGCTGTGTTTGGTACCTTTATGGCTTTTCTTCAGAATGGAGATCACATTCTTTCAGCATCAGCTGTTTTTGGATCCACCCACACACTACTCACAAAATTTTTACCAAAATGGGGTATTGATTATTCTTATTTTGACATGAACAATCCGGCAAGTATAGAAGCTTTAATAAAGCCAAATACAAAAATGCTTTATGTGGAAACGCCTTCAAATCCTGGGCTTGATGTTGTAGATATCGAATTGCTATCATCCTTCTGCAAGCCTAAAGGAATTTTACTTGTGGTTGATAATTGTTTTGCTACACCAGCTGTACAACAACCAATAAATTTTGGTGCAGACCTTGTAGTACACTCAGCCACAAAATTTATTGATGGACAAGGTCGTGTACTTGGTGGCGTGGTGGTTGGTAAGAAGGAATTGATTCATCAACTCTATCTTTTCATAAGAAATACTGGACCTACATTAAGCGCATTTAATGCATGGGTACTTAGTAAAAGTATGGAAACCCTGCATCTTAGAATGGAAAAGCATGCAGAAAATGCACTCCAGTTGGCTAAACAATTACAAGGCCACCCAAAAATAAACAGTGTAAAATATCCCTTTTTAGACTCCCATCCTCAGTATGTGATTGCAAAAAAACAAATGAGTAATGGTGGTGGTATTTTAACTTTTGAAATAAACAAAGGATTAGAAGGGGGCAAACTTTTTTTAGATGCCTTACAGCTTTTATCTGTTACGAACAACCTTGGCGATAGCAGAAGCATTGCATCCCATCCTGCTTCTACCACCCACTCAAAACTTAGCCAAGCCGAAAAAGATGCTGTGGGAATAACACCCGGTCTTATAAGAATATCAGTAGGGTTAGAATATATAGACGATATAGTAAAGGATATTTTGCAAGCGCTTGAGGCCTGCTAAAATTTTACATCCAGTTTTTTAAAAGCGTTTGCGCTTCTGATTTTATCCGGGGATCATCCTCTGTATAATTTCTTAGAGTGAGCAGATAGTTTAGTTGGGCTAAAGCTTTTTGTTTATCACCATTTCTTTTATATGCTTTGGCAAGTTCAAGGTAATTTAATGTAAATGTTGGACTAAGCTGTTTGGCTTTTTCATAGCAGGCAATTGAATTTTCTAGGGATGCCGGTGGCAAACCGCCATAAACTATTTTTGCACCTATCCTTTCAAATACATTTAAATTACTTACTTCATAATTCCATTTACCTAAAACATGCCATGCTTTAAAATTTTTTGGATTTTCAGCCACAGCTTTGTCGCCGTAATCCTTTAACTCTTTAACAGCATTAATTTTTTCTTTACCACTTTTTAACAAAAGACTTCTTGCAATTGATAGTGCCATTACAACATTTGCATCATCGCTTTTTGGATAAAGCTTTAATGCGGTTTTTGCATAAATTAATGCAGTGCTGTAATAATCATCCCTAACCTTTGTGTCGTTTTCTCTGGCCCCTATTCTGCAACAAAGTTCACTGGATTTTGTTAAGGCGTACAGGCTTGTAGGCTGTAACTGAAGTGCTTCTTTAAATTTTATGAATGCAGCTTTTTCACTTGGAATAGCTTCCAATCTATCAGCTTCTAATATAACCGTTCTATAATCTTGTGCACAAATTTCAGTAATTGAAAATACGAAAAACAATAAAAATGAAAACAGCTTCATTAGGGATAAGATTTTGAATAATTAATACCGACAGTACCGGTAAAATTACAGATCGGTGCATTTAATTTATCTATAGTAATGTTAATTGATGAAATTCTATTGTCAATTTTATAAATTTCTTCTGAAATTTTTTGAGCAAGCGTTTCTAATAATTGCTCAGGAATTGCAAACAGCTTTTTTACAGCATTAAACACTTCAACATAATTTACAGTATCACCCAATGCCTCAACTTTTTTATTTTCTGAAAAAGATATCAGGATAGAAACTTCAAATTCGTTTCCTACAATAGCTTCTTCAAAATGTACACCGTGGTAGGCAAAAAATTTTAATTTATTTAATCTTAGGGTAAACATTAATGCAAACCTTTTTCACTTAAATAACGCTCGGCATCAAGGGATGCCATACAACCACTGCCCGCAGCTGTTACAGCCTGTCTGTATATTTTATCCTGCACATCGCCGGAGGCAAATACTCCTTCAATGTTTGTTCTTGTTGTGCCGGGAATAGTTTGTAAATATCCCGCTTCATCCATATCTAGCCAACCTTTAAAAATATCACTGTTCGGCTTATGGCCAATAGCAACGAAAAAAGCACTTACGGAAATTTCAGTCTTTTCGTTTGTCAGGTTGTTTAAAATTCTTACGCCTTCTACTTTTTTATCTCCTAATATTTCGTCTGTTTCGCTGTTCCAGTAAATTTTAATATTGGGTGTTGCAATTACCCTATCCTGCATAATCTTGCTGGCACGCATTTCACTTTTGCGTACAATCATATGCACCATGCTGCATATTTTTGATAAGTACAAAGCTTCTTCTGCAGCAGTATCTCCTGCCCCTACTATAGCCGCTACTTTTCCTTTAAAGAAAAACCCATCGCATACAGCACAAGCACTAACGCCATATCCGTTAAGCCTTTGCTCACTTTCAATGCCCAGCCATTTTGCAGCTGCACCCGTACTGATAATAACTGAATCAGCTTCTATCCATTTTTCTTCATCAATTTCTACTCTTAAAGGTCTAACACCAAAATCTACTTTTGTTGCAAGCCCGTAACGAATATCTGTACCCATACGTTTTGCCTGGTTCTCAAAATGCTCCATCATTTCCGGACCCTGTATCCCATCGGGGTAACCCGGATAATTTTCTACTTCTGTTGTAATGGTTAGCTGACCGCCGGGCTGTATACCTTGATACAGCAATGGTTTCATGTTTGCCCTTGCTGCATAAATGGCTGCAGTGTAACCTGCAGGTCCTGATCCTATAATTAAACAACTTACTTTTTCTGCTGTTGTATTTTCCATCTGTGTTTTCTGTTTAAAAAATTATTTTTATTGTGATATGATTGTTTTGTACTTAACAGCATAGCCGCAAAATGAACCGAGTGCTCCGTTGGAAATATTTCCCAAAACTTTGTTTGGTTGGGCAAATGGGTTTCCTATTCCCTGAAAAGCAAATTCCCAAGTGCTCCAAAACCTAAATGCTGACTGGGAAATGTTACAATATTTTAAAGTTATAGTATCACCACGCTTAAAAAAACTGCTGTCAGCTTTTGTTGGATTGTTTCTGTCAATGCCTTGTGGCAACTGTATAGTAAATGTTGATCCAACTATCACCTGGTCATCAAAAACAGAATTTTCACCCGGTAAAAATGGACCGCTGTTTTTCTTTGTAAAATACCTTCCAAAATTACCAAGCCCCGGTGGGTCTGTTGACCTCAATAACAAAATCCTTTTTGCAGTATCTGCATTTAAAGGGGCTATTCGTGTATAGATAGAATCCAGTGTTATGGCGTTAGTAGGTATAAAGGTAGAAGATGTGTATTCCTTACCTTCTGCAACAATTCTTAAAGTATAATTTTTATTAAGCTGGCCTAAAAAAGCGGTTGACGGATTTAGATTATCGTTGCTGTAAAAATAACCTGTAAAACCCGGTGCAAGTGGCTTTGAATATTCTTTTAATTTGTGCGTTGTATTGCCGTTTGAAACAAATACATCAGCATTGCGTAAAAATGAACCTGCCAAAGTTTTCGGATCAATTTTACTAAAATAACCAAGGCTTTTTGTTAATACAATTAGAGGTGACTGTCCATCTTCAATCTGGGCATCAACCACAACCAGGGGCACCGCATCTTTTAATTTTAATGTAACATCTTTTTCACAGGCAGAAAGTAATACAGCAGCTAAAACCCACACACAAAATTTGATCTTCATTCTTTTATTTTCTCTTAAATATTGATACAAATTTACAGCAATTCATTCAAACGAAAAGGGCAGCTAAAAAGCAGCCCTGATCTAAGTGTATGAAGAAGAAAATGTTAATTTAGTACAACACGCTGTGTGCTGTTGAGTGTTGGCGTGCGAACCTGAATAAAATACGTTCCTTTTGCATAACGGGAAAGATCGATCTGTATTTTATTTCCCGATATAGATGCAACTCTGTATTGGTTTACAACAATACCTGCTGCGTTTGTAATATTAATTACTGTTGCTTCGTTTACGTTGAAAGAGGAAATTTCAATATTTAAAATTCCATTTGTTGGGTTTGGATAATACTTTACTGTTGCAGCATTAAGCCCATCAAACATTACCACCCTTGCAGGTGAGTAAACAAATCTTCCATTAACATCAATTTGTTTCAGTCGATAATAATTCAGTCCCTTTGCGGGATTATTATCTGTAAAAAAATATTCAACCGGTATTAATGAATTACCTGCTGCATGCACGAGCCCTATTTTTGTAAAAAAGATAGCATCTACGCTCCTTTCAACATCAAAGCTGGCAGCATTTATTTCCTGAGAAGTTTTCCAATTAAGCAAGGCGGAACTAACAGTATTTTTTTTAGCCGTAAAATATAATAATGTTACAGGTAATGGACCCGAAGGGCGATAAGCGCTTGCCCACCCATCTCCTGAGCCTCCTATAAAAATATTATTTACAGATTGTATAAATCCTGTTTTATCCCACCCATCTCTTGAGCCTCCAATAAAAATATTATTTACAGGTTGTGTAAAAGCAGTTTTATCCCACCCATCTCCTGAGCCTCCAATAAAAATATTATTTACAGACTGTTTAAATCCTGTTTTATCCCACCCATCCCCTGTGCCTCCACCAAAAATGTTGTTTACAGATTGTATAAATCCTGTTTTATCATATCCGTCTCCTGTACCTCCAACAAAAATGTTGTTTGCTGCCTGTGTAAAGTTTGTTTTATCAAAACCATCATTATTACCTCCTCCAAAGATTGCGCTGCTCGGTGGGGGTGCCTGTGCAAATAGAGTTGATAAGGTTACCGAAAACAGCAGCATCATAAAAATATTTTTCATAATTACCTGTTTAAAAGTCAAATAATTTATTGTGCTGTTCTTGCTAACCGAATACTTAAATAAGGAAAATTACTGCCGCCTCCATCGTTCGTCCCTGCTGTAGCCCTGTCAGATGTTCGTGCAGCACTTAGAGCACTGTTGTAAGCACCTCCACGCCATCCGTATGAAAGAGAATTTGTCCAATTGGTTATATCAGTATTCCCGGTTGCATTAAGGTACCCATCGCCATTTATGCTGCCGTCAAAAGCAAGCCCTGTAGCGTTTACTGTATTAATACAAACTTCTAATGCGTTATCGGCCATATTCATTACCCCGTAATAAGAAGAGCCACTTAATTCTCTTGTAGATAAGGTTGCTCTTGCAAAAATACCTGCTCTGGTTAAAGTACCAGCACTAAAACTACCTGCAATATTCGTATTTGCAGTTGAAGGCAAGTTAACAGCTTCATTGGTTAACCCGGTATTTGTAACAGATACTAACGGACTAATTGTGGTACTGCCCCAAACATATTCGTTAGGCAGCGGAGGTATATTAGCACCTCTGCATATTTTTTCAAATTCCATTTCGGTATATGGGCGCAAGCCGCTCCAGTCAGCCAAGGCAGCCAATCTTTGAGAATTAACATAATTCATAGTTCTTTCAGGTTGTGGAGCTATAAGGTTTGGGTGAGTTCCTGAAAAAAAAGTGGCCACGAGATTATTTGTGTTTGCACGTGCAAGATCCAGGTGATTTAAAAAATCTACGTATTGCTGCTGGGTTGTTTCATATTTCATTATCCAGAATGCATTGTAACCCGTTGGGTAAGCTGTCGGGAGGGTACCGGTTGTAGGCCCATTTCCGCTTGTATTTAAATTGCCAGCTAAATTTCCAAAGGTAATAGCTGCGTTAGTTACTTTGTAAGGTACAGAATTTGTTCCTGCAGCTGCTGTTGGCCCTGTTTGAAAAGCATAAGTTTCAGTACCACCACTACCTAATTGAAATGCACCGGTTGGTATGTATACCATTTCTAAACCAAATACATTTATTTCTACAGTTTCGTTATCAGCCACACCATCTGCACCGTAATTCCATACCAGCTGGTTACCTGTAAAACTTACATTCCCAATTCCATCTGCATTTCGGTTAATGAATGCACCTTTTAAATCGTTTTGTACAGTCAATATTCCTGGTGTCCCTGTCCCAACAGTAGCAGCAGTTAAAGTGCAATGCCGCCAATCACCGGTACCTGTAAGTCTTCTAAACTTTACAAAAATCCAAGCTCCATCATAATTACTTTCGTTGATGGATGTGTGCCAACTGTTTTCCCAACTCACAGTAAAGTTTACAACTTCTGTGTGGGCTGATAAACTTTGTCCGCTCAGTGTTGCAGCAGTTACTGTAATGTTGTTTGCCATGCTGTTCAGCGCTATAAAAGCTACTGTAATTGATAGTAATATCTTTTTCATAAAAATTTTTTAGTGTACAGTAAAATTCAACTTTATAAAACTTGTATATATACCCTTCAGTGGGTATTTTTATATAAATTATTTTTTGAATAAATCGTTTAATATAAATAAATTTGAGATGAATATTAACTGCTGATAAATTTGCTGAATGAAATGAGAGTTGTAGATTTTAAAAGAAAAAACATATTTGTTTTTACATTTTTTTGCCTCTTTTGTACCTTAAAATCTAATGGTCAATTTAATAAAGACAGTTTTAAAATCTTGCATAAAAGTGAAAGCTATTCTAAAAAAATTAAGGCATATTTGGCGTTTGGAGAAACAACCGGTAAACAGCATTTTGACGATGTAATATATATTGCTAATGAAGGCATTTTAATAGCTAAAAAAAATGGGGATTCTGTTGTGGTAGGGAAATTAAAAAGACAAATTGGCGAGTCTTATTATTTTAAAGGAAATTATAATGAGGCGGCAGAATATTTTTATGCATCAGTTAAAATATTTGAGGCATCCGGCGATCAGCAAAATTTAGCTAACAGCTACAATGCTTTAGCAAAACTGTACCGCAAAACAAGAGATCTTTCCCGATCACTTCAAAATTATGATAGGGCAATGTCAATTTTTGAGTCTTTAAACGACTCTACAGGAATGGCAATGATATACAACGAATCAGGTGTAGTATTTGAATATCAAGAAAAATACCAAGAAGCTGCCAGACGTTATACGGCCTCTTTAATAATTGATGAAAAAAGAAAAGACTCAGTGGGGATTTGTTATGCACTAAGTAATCTGGCCGGAGTCTACACCATCCAAAATAAATTTATTTTAGCTGAAAAATATTTATTGCAATCATTAATTTTTCGAAAACAAATGAGTGATGCGCTTTCCGTCGCATTGAATTATTCTGACCTTGGTAATACCTATTTCTCAGCTAAGCAATTTATAAAAGCAAAATTATATATTGATACAAGTAACAGTATTGCTTTTACTATGGGCTACCCGGAATTAAGAGGAAATAATTTTGATTTGCTCGCAAAAATTGCAGAAGAACAGGGCGAATACCAAAAAGCACTTAGCTACAATAAATTAAAAACATCTATAAATGACAGTATTTTTAATATAGAAAAAACAAAGAAAATTGAAGAATTAAATACCCGTTACGAAACTGAAAAAAAAGAACGAACGATTCTTGAACAAAAGAATCGCATCGTACTTCAAAATACAATAATGATCGCTGCAATTGTATTTGTCATTTTAGGATTTCTGTTGGTATATACACAATACCGCCGGTATCAATGGCGGCAGGAAGCTAAAATGCAGGCTGAAAGTTTACTGCAACAGGATAATGCAGTTAAAGCCGTGATAGATGCGGAAGAAGCCGAAAGAAAACGGATTGCTACAGACTTACACGATGGGGTTGGACAAATCATGAGTGCAGCAAAAATGAATTTATCAGCCTATGAACATTATACCAAGTTTCAAACAGCAGAGCAGCAAGAATATTTTCAGAAAATTATTTCTCTGGTAGATTCGGGTTGCAAAGAAGTGCGGTCAGTTTCTCATAACATGATGCCAAACGCTCTACTAAAAAATAATTTATCAGAAGCAATTAATGAATTTATTAACAAACTTGATAACAGAACATTAAAAGTTTATTTACACAGCGAAGGTTTTGAAGATCCTGTTAATTCTAATATTGAAACTGTACTGTACAGGGTTATACAGGAATGCGTAAACAATGTGATTAAACATGCAGAAGCTAATGTGCTGGATATTTCTCTGGTAAAAGAAGCAAATGAAATAACTGCTACAATCGAAGATAATGGTAGAGGATTTGAAGTAAATAAAACTGCTTACAAAGATGGAATTGGATTAAAAAATATTTTTACAAGGGTGGAGTTTTTAAAAGGGACAGTAGATTTTACCAGCGCTCCGGGGAAAGGTACATTAGTGGCAATTTATATACCTCTTTCGTAAACATTTAAATTAAAAAATCCCTCTAAGAATAAATTCAGAGGGACAATTATTATTCTAAAATTTATTTAGCCTAAGTAAGCCTTTAAAGCCCCACTATACCTTGCTTTTTGTAAACGTTTAATTGCACGTTCTTTAATCTGGCGAATTCTTTCTTTTGTAAGATCATACTTATGACCTATCTGTTCAATAGTAACTCCATTTTCGCCATCCAAACCAAAATATGCATTTACTATTTCTGCTTCTCTCGGGCTTAAAGATTTAAGAACCCTGCGAATTTCATTTTTCAATGAATCATGCATCACATCTTCATCTGTTTCAGAACCACCTTTGAGCAAATCTCCCATAGCAACATCTTCAGCTTCGTGCACCGGTGCATCTAAAGAAGTGTGACGGGTGTTGCTTTGAAATATATTATTGATTTCAGTTTCACTCATTTCCAGCAATTCTGCCAATTCTTCTGTGGATGGTTCACGCTCATGTTCCTGTTCAAAAGCCATGTAGGCTTTGTTTGCTTTGTTGTAAGTTCCAATTTTATTTTGAGGTAAACGAACCAAACGACCTTGTTCGGCCAAAGCCTGCAAAATTGACTGGCGGATCCACCAAACTGCATAAGAAATAAATTTAAAGCCTTTAGTTTCATCAAAACGCTGTGCAGCTTTTATCAAACCCAAATTTCCTTCATTTATAAGATCTGATAAAGAAAGTCCCTGATGTTGGTATTGTTTTGCAACAGAAACTACAAAACGTAAGTTTGCCTGTACAAGCTTATCAAGTGCACGCTGATCACCCATTTTTATTTTTTGAGCAAGAATGGTTTCTTCCTCGGGAGTGATCATTGATATTTTAGAAATTTCCTGCAGATATTTTTCAACAGCTTGAGAATCACGGTTGGTAATCTGGGTTGCGATTTTTAATTGCCTCATTGTATTTGTTATATTCTAGGGTGAAGTTCATTTTATACAAAATGCGAATGCAAAGTTACAGAATTAAACCTGCTCTGCAAAAAAATGACTCAATAAATTTTGTTATTTCAATAATTATATTTATATGCAAATATCGTGCTAAAAAACTTTTTATAAAGGATGGATCTTGTTATACATAAACGAAATTTTATAATTGTAAAGAAATAATGTTGTCAACAATTTGAACAAAATTTTTTCTACTTTACTCTTTCTCTTTTTTTTTACTTTTGTTAGATGATAGATTTACGCTCTGATACTTTTACCAAACCTTCTCCCGATATGTTGAAGGCAATGTTTGACGCCCAAGTAGGTGATGATGTTTTTGGCGAAGACCCTACAGTTAACGAATTGGAAAAATACTGTATGGAGTTGTTTGGCATGGAGGCTGCCGTATTTTGCCCAACAGGCACTATGACAAACCAGATTGCCATTAAATGCCATACCCAGCCGGGCGATGAAGTTATTTGTGATAAAATAAGCCATGTATATATTTATGAAGGAGGTGGCATTGCTTTTAACAGCGGCTGCCAGGTAAAAACAATTAATGGTACCCGAGGTTTAATAACTGCTGAAGATGTTGTTGCTTCAATAAATCCTGATGACGTCCACAAAGCGCATACATCATTGGTTGTGCTGGAAAACACTGGCAACCGTGGCGGAGGAAGTTGTTATGAAATAGAAGATATTTTACAGATACAGGAAGTGTGCAAAGAGCATGGGTTAAAACTGCATTTAGATGGTGCCCGGCTTTTTAATGCTTTGGTTGCAAAAAAACAAAATCCATTACAATATGGTGAAATGTTTGACAGCATTTCAATATGTTTAAGTAAAGGCTTAGGCACTCCTATTGGAAGTGTATTATTAGGAAAAACTGATTTTATAAAAAAAGCAAGGCGTGTGAGGAAAGTAATGGGCGGCGGCATGCGGCAAGCAGGGTATATTGCTGCAGCAGGCTTATTTGCTTTACATAATAATGTGGAAAGGCTGGCTGAAGATCATCAGCATGCTAAGCAAATTGCTGAAGCGCTACTTAATAAAGATTTTACAGGTAAAATGATGCCGGTGGAAACGAATATTGTAATTTTTGAGGTGTTGGGAGATTACACCGCTACCGAGTTTTGCAAAAAAATGAAAACTTACGGTATCTTATGTTTGCCAATTTCGCCAACTCAGGTAAGAATGGTAACCCATTTGGATGTAACCAATGAAATGGTGAAAGAGCTTTTGGAAACAATTGCTGCCTTTTAGAAGCAACATTATTAATTGAAATTTTTATTACCTTAAAATGCCTTCTATGTTTCCAGCAATAAATCCTACAAAAACGAGAGCATGGGAAAAACTCAAAGCCGATTATCAAACTAAAAAAAATACAAAGATTGCTGATCTGTTTATAAACGACAGCAATCGTTTTCAAAAATTTTCTATTCAAACCAATCACATTTTATTTGATTACTCAAAAAATACGATTGATGAAACAATACTTTCCAATTTACAGGATCTTGCAAAAGAATGTAAACTTGCTGAAGCTATAAAAGCCATGTTTGATGGTGAAAAAATAAATCAAACAGAAAACCGGTCAGTATTACACACAGCGCTTCGCAATTTATCAGACAATCCTGTTTATAAAGATGGGGTAGATGTTATGCCTGAAATTAAAGATGTACTGCAACAAATGAAAACTTTTTGCAATGACATTCATTCGGGCCACTGGAAAGGCTATACTGGTAAAAAAATAAAATACATCGTTAACATTGGTATTGGTGGTAGTGATCTTGGGCCTGTAATGGTTACCGAGGCATTAAAACCCTATTGGATTGAAGGCATACAACCGTTTTTCGTAAGTAATGTAGATGGAACACATATTGCAGAAACTTTTAAGAAAATTACTGCTGATGAAGCTGTTTTTTTAATAGCCAGCAAAACATTTACCACACAGGAAACTATGACTAATGCACATACTGCACGAACTTGGTTTCTGCAAAATGGCGGAAGCGAAAAAGATATTGCCAAACATTTTGTAGCGCTGAGTACCAATAAAAATGATGTGGTAGATTTTGGTATTGATGCAAAAAATATGTTTGTATTTTGGGATTGGGTTGGCGGTCGATACAGCCTTTGGAGTGCAATAGGTTTAAGTATTGCTGCAACAATCGGTTTTAACAATTTTGAAGAATTGTTGAAAGGAGCTCATGAAACAGATATTCATTTTAGGACAACTTCCTTCGAAAAAAATATTCCGGTTTTAATGGCGCTTGTGGGTATTTGGTACAGAAATTTTTATGATACAACGAGTGAAGCTATTTTGCCTTACGATCAATATTTGCATCGCTTTGCTGCTTATTTTCAGCAGGGAAATATGGAAAGTAACGGTAAACATGTTGACAGAAACGGAATTGTCACAGATTACAACACAGGCGGCGTAATATGGGGTGAACCAGGTACAAACGGTCAACATGCATTTTACCAGCTGCTGCACCAGGGAACTGAATTAATACCTGCAGATTTTATTGCTGCAGCAAAAAGCCATAATCCAATTGGCGATCACCAGATGAAATTAATGAGCAATTTTTTCGCACAACCTGAAGCTTTAATGAATGGATCGGGTAATGAAAATCCTTACCGTGTTTTTGAGGGTAACAGACCCAGCAATTCTTTTTTAATCGATGAAATAACACCTTTTGCACTTGGCGAATTAATTGCTTTATATGAGCATAAAATCTTTGTGCAGGGTGTAATATGGAATATATACAGTTTCGACCAGTGGGGTGTTGAACTTGGTAAAAAACTTGCAGTTAATATTCAGGATGAATTAGTAAATGAAAATGTAATTACGAGCCACGACAGCAGTACAAATGGATTAATTAATGTTTTTAAAAAATTGCGTAAATTATAAGACTCAAAACAAAATCAAAATGAAAAAAAATCAAAGTATAATCTGCTTTTTTTTATAACATTATTTGCTAAAGTTCAGGATAGTTCTCTGATTCTAAAAAATTATAAACAATTTAAAATGCCTTTAATTAAATTATTTAAAAAACCGAATTATTTAAATGGTGATTTAAAAAAAAGATTTCCTTATAATAAACCCGTTTTACAAAAACGAAACTGTAATAATTTTGCCATTGGATAATATGCCCTGTTTTATTCATGATATGTCAAAAGTAAGTAAAATGCCAAATCATCAATTTAAAGGTATAGCTGTCAATATTCCAAATAAAATAATTGTTAAATCAAAATAAAAACCCCCGTTTTTTCGGAGGTTTTTTATCTATCTGTATTTTTTAATTACCATTTATCTACTTCTTCAGTACTTCCATTATCCAAAGGAACAATAGGCATTTCCGAAACATGAATCGTTTCTACCGGCTTCTCTTTAATTTCTTCTTTATTATCTACATTCATTGATGGGGAGGATCCCGGAGATGTTGATGCAGTTGCATTTTGTTCATCACCTTCATAAGGAGTATCATGGTTAAATGCATCAAAATCAAAATCAGGCATTAACTCAGTTTTTACATAATCTACCGCTTCAGTAAGTCCTTTTATAAATTTATTAAAATCTTCTTTATAGACAAAGATTTTATGGCGGTCATACCCATCAGAATCAAATCTTTTTCGGCTCTCTGTTATAGTTAAATAAAAATCACTTCCACGTGTTTCTCTTACATCAAAAAAGTACGTTCTACGCTTTCCCGCTTTAATTCGCTTACTGTAAACACTTTCCTGTTTTCTGTCGTTGTTATCGTTTTGTTCGTACGCCACTGTATAAGTTGTTTTAAATTAATTGGTAAATAAATGTTCTTGACAAAGATAAAAATGTTTTTGAATTAGCAAAATATATATCATCATAAAAATATGGTTTCTCGACTACTTTAAATTATCTGTTTCCTGTTGTTTTTTATACATTTTAAAATACAAACCTTTTAGAGCCATTAAACTTTCGTGGGTGCCTTGTTCAACAATATTACCATCATCCATTACCACAATTTTATCAAAATTAAACAACGAAAAAATTCGGTGGGTGATTATAACAGCCGTTTTATCTTTTAAGTAATTGTACAAATTTCCAATAATTTCATTTTCTGTTCGGGCATCCACAGCACTTAAGCAGTCATCAAATACAACTATCTCAGGTTTTTTTATTAGGGCACGTGCAATTGAAATGCGTTGTTTCTGACCTCCACTTAATGTTACTCCACGTTCGCCCACCAGTGTTTCAAATTTTTCATCAAAATTATTTATTTCATTAAATATACTTGCCTGCCGGGCAGCTTCAAAAACATCTGCTTCCAAAGCATTTTTTTCTCCAAAACGAATGTTATTTTTTATGCTGTCGCTGAAAAGAAATACATCCTGTGGCACATAACTAATTTGAGATCTGATGGAGAAGGTTTTTAAAGTATTGATATTTTGTTCATCATATGTGATACTACCCGATTGTACATTGTACATTCTTAACATTAGTTGTGCAATGGTGCTTTTTCCACAACCGGTTTTTCCGATAATGGCAACTTTCTCTCCTCTATTAATTTGTAAGTTGAAGTCTTTTATTGCATGAATTCCTGTGTGAGGATAAACAAAATTGATGTTGCTGAAATTTATGTTTCCTTCCAATTTTATATCTTTTGCAGATATATCATCTTTAATAACAGGCTCAGTTAATAAAAATTCGTTGATACGTTTTTGAGAAGCGACTGCACGTTGTGTCATACTCGCCGTCCAGCCAATAGCGCTTACAGGAAAAGTGAGCATTTGGATATACAAAACAAATTCTGCTATTTTACCGACAGATGCGCCGGGAATATGATTAACAACATCTAACCCACCTACTAAAATTGTAATTAAAGTACTTAGGCCAATTAGTAATCCCATTGATGGAAAATAAATTGCTTCTGTTTTTGCTAAGCTTAATGCATTGCCACGGTAAGATTCGCTGTTAACCCTAAAAAAATTGAGCATGGCCTTTTCCTGAACAAACGATTTGATTACCCTGATCCCTGAATAAGACTCCTGTGCATTTGTAGTAAGATCACTTAGCAGAGATTGTATGCGCTCACTTTTTTTGTTGATGATGGTATTTACAAAATAAATCGCAAAAGCCAATAATGGCAATGGTCCCAGAGCAAGCAAAGTTAATTTTAGATCTGACCTTATCATAAAATAAAGGCTAAATCCGATGATTGCTGCAAGGTTTATAAAATACATAATTGCCGGGCCGGTGTACATTCTTACCCTACTTACATCTTCAGAAATACGGTTCATTAAGTCTCCCGTGCTATGTGTTTTATAAAAACTGGTATCTAATTTTTGGTAGTGTGCAAAAATTTCATTTTTCTGATCAAACTCTATGTGGCGGCTCATTACAATAATCGTTTGCCGCATTAAAAACATAAAAAATCCGCTTATTAAAGCTATTACCATCAGTATTAAACCGGTATATAAAATTCTCGCCTGAAAAGATTCTCTATTAAAAAAGTCAATGATTTTTCTTACGGTAAAATCATAATTATAAAGATGTGATGTATCAACCGGAGCATTTTTTCCATTTAAAACGGTTACAACCGAGTTAACCACATAACCGGTAAGCTGTGGTGATAAAATTCTAAAATAATTTGTAAGAACTACAAATAAAATTCCAAGAAAAAAAGAATACTTATATTTTTTAAAATATTTATTAAGCGTAGAGAGTTGCGTCATTATCTACAAAAATAATAAATTTTGATTGCTTACAATATTTGCTTTCAGTAAATGTCTTAAGAAAAAATGAATAATTTTTATTTTAAAGATTAGCAATAAATTCATTTTTTTTTAAAATATAAAACTCTTTTGTTTTTAAAATTTGAACCCTTATTTTTGCAACGGAGAGCTGGCAGAGTGGTCGATTGCGGCAGTCTTGAAAACTGTTGAGGTGAAAGCCTCCTGGGGTTCGAATCCCTAGCTCTCCGCTTTTATTAATACAAAACTTATCAAACCCCTTCAAATCGTAGTATTTGAAGGGGTTTTTAGTTTGGCGTAATGCCAAAACATTCATTCAATACCAAAATGTTGGTGAGTGTTTCGGTGAGTAAAGATTTTCTTAAGAAATTTACTCACCAACTTTTGCTCAAAAGCTTTGTCAGCAAGCAGTTCAGCATTTGAACATCTTGTTTGGTAGTGGTGCCAGGTCTATTTTTATAAACTTTTAAATGTCACCACAACATGCAAAACAGTATCAGTTTACTTTTTTATTTAAAGAAACCTAAAGTATTAATCGGTAGCAAAGTCCCCATTTATGTTCGAGTAACAGTAGCTGGAAAACGGGCAGAAATATCTACCGGCCGGGAATGCCTCCCCGAAAAATGGAACGCTCAGGCAGGCAGATCAAACGGTACTAAGGAAGTAGTAAAAGCACTCAATAGTTTTTTAGACACCATCCAGTCCAAGCTTCAGGAAACACACAGGTTAATGATGGCTGCAGGTGAGTTAATAAGTGCCGAAACTCTAAAAAATAAATACACAGGTAAAGGCGAAAAGCCAAGAAGTTTGGTGGCAATATTTGAGGACCACAACAAAAGAGTGGAAGCTTTGCTTGGCGATGAATTTGCGCCCGGTACTTTGGGCCGCTACAAAACTTCTTTAAAACATACCATTGCATTTATGCAGTGGAAATATAATATCAGTGACATTGATATCAAAAGAATTGATCACAGCTTTATTGCTGACTATGAATTTTATTTACGCAGTGTACGAAAATGCGCCAATAATACTGCAGTAAAATACATTAAGAACTTTGGTAAAATAATTCGGATATGTCTGGCAAACGAATGGCTCACCAAAAATCCATTTGTAAATTATAAGGCCAAAGTAAAAGAAGTAGATAGGGCATTTTTAGTACAGGAAGAAATTGAGGCCATTTCTCAAAAGCATTTCAATACAGACAGGCTCAATCTTGTAAAAGATATTTTCTTATTCAGCTGCTTTACCGGGCTGGCATATATAGATGTAAAGAAACTTACTCAGAATAATATCACCATTGGGATTGATGGCGAAAAATGGATTTATACCAACAGGCAAAAAACAGATACTCGTTCTAATATCCCACTCCTACCCATGGCAGCCGAAATTCTTTTAAAATATAAAGATCATCCTCAATGCTTGAATGAAAACCGATTGTTGCCCATACTCAGCAACCAAAAAATGAATAGCTATTTAAAAGAAATTGCTGATTTGTGCGGCATCACCAAAGAGTTAACTTACCACATTGCCCGCCATACTTTTGCCACAACCGTTACACTTACAAATGGTGTAAGCATTGAAAGTGTAAGTAAAATGCTTGGGCACAAAAGCATTAAAACTACACAGCATTATGCAAAGATTTTAGACAGCAAAGTGAGCGACGATATGAAAATGTTGAGGGCAAAGATGGCATCTAAACAGGATGAAGTGATGCACTTAAAAGAAGCCTTATAGCACAGGGGAGCTTTTCTCCCCATTTATTTTCCCCTCCTCTAGCTTCAGATCACAAAAGAAATTGCCAAGTTATATTCTACAGCCTTTAATGAAGGCTGTAGGGTTTGTGTACTTGCTAATTACGAGTTTACCCACTAAGCTGTTTACAAGAGTGATTTTATAAAACAACTATTAAACTTATATTGCATGTAGTCAAGAAATTCACCACAACTAAACTGATGGCCAAAACAACAAAAGAAAGAAGCATTGAAGAAACGCTTTGGGAAAGTGCAAATAAATTAAGGGGAAGTGTAGAACCGGCGGAATACAAACACGTAGTGCTTGGGCTTATATTTTTAAAATTTGCGGCAGATAAATTTGAAGAACACCGCAAAGCCCTCATTGCAGATGGCAAAGAAAAATACATAGAGCTTGCAGATTTTTATAATATGAGCAATGTGTTTTTTTTAGATGAAACGAGCCGTTGGAGTTATATAATACAACACAGCAAGCAGAATGATATTGCACTCATTATTGATACTGCTTTACACAACATAGAGAAAAACAACAAGGCATTAAAAGGCGCCCTGCCTGATAATTATTTTAGCCGCCTCGGGCTGGATATTACCAAACTGAGCAGCCTGCTGGATACCATTAATGATATAGATACACTAAAGGACAAAGCACAGGATATTGTGGGCCGAGTGTATGAATATTTTCTGAGCAAGTTTGCACTGGCAGAGGGAAAAGGCAAGGGCGAATTTTACACACCAAAAAGTATTGTAAACCTTATAGCCGAAATGATAGAGCCTTACAAAGGCATTATTTACGACCCTGCATGTGGCAGTGGCGGTATGTTTGTGCAGAGTATAAAGTTTATAGAAAACCACCACGGCAATAAAAAAGAAATATCTATTTACGGGCAGGAGTATACCAACACTACTTACAAGCTGGCAAAAATGAACCTTGCCATACGTGGCATAAGCGGCAACCTTGGCGAAAAAGCTGCAGATACTTTTGGCGATGACCAACACAAAGATTTAAAGGCCGATTATATAATGGCCAACCCGCCCTTTAACCAAAAAGACTGGCGGGCAGAGAAAGAACTGACCACCGACCCACGCTGGCGGGGCTACGATGTGCCACCAAAAAGCAATGCAAACTATGCATGGATTTTAAATATGGTGAGCAAGCTGAGCGACAATGGTGTAGCGGGTTTTATACTAGCCAATGGCGCACTGAGCGGCGGTGGCGAAGAATATAAAATACGCAAAACCCTTATAGAAAATAATTTGGTGGAAGCCATTTTGGTATTGCCCCGAAACTTATTTTATACAACAGATATAAGCGTTACACTGTGGATATTGAATAAAAACAAAAAGGCACAGTCAAAAAATGTGGGTGATGAAAAACGCCTTTATAGAAACCGTGAAAGAGAAATACTGTTTATGGATTTGCGGCAAATGGGTGAACCATTTGAAAAGAAGTACACACAGTTTAGTAATGAGGATATAAAAAAGGTAGCAGCAACTTACCATGGCTGGCAAACAAATGAAATAGAAAATGTGCCCGAGTTTTATTGCACTGCCAAGTATGATGAGATAGCAAAAAAAGATTACTCTTTGGTACCAAGCAAATACATTGAGTTTGTGGTCCGAGATGAGCAAATAGATTTTGATGAAAAAATGAAAAGCCTGCAAACGGAGTTTGCTGATTTGCTGAAAGCAGAAGCAGCTTCTAAAAATGATTTGCTCACAGTGTTTAAAGAATTGGGGTATGAGATCGAATTATAAAAGGATTGGAGATTTTATTAAGAGGGTTGAAAAAAGGAATACCGATTTAAAGGTGACGAAGCTTTTAGGATTGAGTATGACAAAGGAGTTTAGAGAAACTACTTCTAATATTGTTGGTACTGATATGAAGGTTTATCGGGTAATGAGAAAGTATCAATTTGCCTGTGATTTTATGTCGCCCATTCGAGTAAATAAATTACCTGTGGTTTTAAAACTTGATGATGAACCAAATTTAGTATCACCTGCATATCCGGTATTCGAGGTCAAAGATAGAAACCTGTTAGACCCCGAATATTTAATGATGTGGTTTAGGCGAACAGAGTTTGACCGCTACGCCCGGTTTATGAGCCATGGCAGCGCAAGAGAATTGTTTAGCTGGGAAGATTTATGCGATATGCAATTACTTATACCATCTATTACCAAACAAAAAGAAATAATAAAAGAATACAACGTTATACAAAACCGCATAGAGCTTAATAAACAACTGATACAAAAGCTCGAAGAAACTGCACAGGCAATTTATAAGCAGTGGTTTGTTGATTTTGAATTTCCTGATGAAAATGGAAAACCGTATAAGAGTAATGGTGGGCAGATGGTTTTTAATGGAGAATTGGAGAAGGAGATTCCAAAGGGGTGGGAAGTGAAATCACTCAAAGACATTTGCTCTAAAATTGGAAGCGGCTCAACACCTAAAGGCGGAAAAGAAAGCTACCATAAAATAGGTACTTCTCTGATAAGGAGTTTGAATGTTCATGATTTTATTTTTTCATCGAGTGATCTTGCTTTTATAGATGATAAACAATCTAAAGCATTAGAAGGAGTGAAAGTTATTACAAAAGATATTTTATTAAATATTACTGGAGTTTCAGTTGCAAGATGTTGTATCGTTCCAGGTTTTGTTTTACCTGCAAGAGTTAATCAGCATGTTATGATTATCAGACCTAAGATTGAATATAATTTGACATATTATCTTTTGTGCCTTCTTTGTTATTCTGAGAATAAAGCAAAACTCCTTGGCATTAGCCAATCGGGTTCAACTAGAGAGGCAATAACCAAGGAAGAAGTTGAAGGTTTTAAAGTAATTGTACCTATTGAGATTATTGCAAAAAGTTTCGACTTAAAAATTAGAAAAGTGTTTGAGTTGATAGAATTCAAAATACAATACAAGAATAAATTAAAAGAACTCCAGGATTTACTTCTTTCTAAACTAGCAACAATAGAAATTAAATTATAATGGGTAACTATTCCGATTGGTTTAAAGTAGACTTACACATTCATACCGATTTTAGTAATAAAACTAAAATTAATGATTATGATGGTGAGTTTGACTTGCTCAAATTAAAAGATAAGTTATTAGAAAATGAGGTTAAATTATTTTCATTAACAGACCATAACATTATCAATACGGCTGCATATAAATCATATTATGAAAGTGAACAAGAAAATGACCCTTCATTATTGGTAGGCTGTGAATTCGATATTAAAGTTGACCAGAATGATGGCAGTTTTCTTACTTACCATACTTTGCTAATTTTTAATGAAAATACTTTTGAGAAAGCTGAAGAAATATCTGTAAGTATAAATAATCATTTTATAGATAAGTCAGT
>ENA-OFCI01000456-OFCI01000456.1-metagenomes-genome-assembly--contig:-NODE-456-length-24754-cov-5.067614_pt1 | contig 24754 bp, 22 predicted proteins | sample MGYA00153391_OFCI01 | MGnify analysis MGYA00153391
TATTCAATATATTTTTTTGTTTCATCGCTGAATTTTATTTGCGCAAAAGCAGGAGTGACTAAAAGGCAAACAATGATAAGAGAAATCCATATTTTTTTCATATTTTTTTTGTTGATTGTATTGCTGTTGATTTTTAACTTCGGTTAATAAGTGTTGAATGCAGGTGCTTTACTTTCCACTATTTTTTTTCTTTAACTAAAACTTCTGTTTCCAGCCATTGTACAGTTGCCTGTTTACCATCCTTTGTTCTTGCTGATTGCAGGCGATAATTAACCAATGCCATAGACTTACCTGCTGTGGTATTGATAAAATCAAAAGTATTGGTGCGTTTAAAATCTGCAGACTGGTTTAGTGCAATAGCCTTCTGGATAAGTGTATCTATATTCCATACCTGGCCATATTCATACAATGTAATGTCTGATGTGCAATGGGCTTTCAGACTGAATGAATCCCGGTTTGATAAAGCATCAATCATTTTTATAACTGTTTGTTGCAAGGCCTTATCGCTTTTAGTAAGGGGATCCTGTGCCATCAGCAAAGCTGAAATAGAAAAGGCAATAAGCAGTAGTGATATTTTTTTCATAAACTGTTTTTATATTTTTACAATTCCCTACCCACGGGATATAATAGATAACGGTCGTCATAATATTTTGTTTTGCTGTAAAACCAGGTCAATATCGCATTTTGATCGTTAGCAAAAGTTTTGTCTGCTGCTTTCTTTTCTTCAAATTCTTTTCGCAAAGCAGGTGAATCGTCCAGCATTTTTTTAGCCATTGGTTCCATTACATAGGTTTCCATATATTCCGTTCGTTGAAAAATGGAATGAAAAAACCCCCAGCTGAAATAAGAGTCTTTTGAGGTGGGTTCCAGTAACATCATAGCAAGATCGCCCAATGGCTGATCGGTGGAAATATAAACAGAACCCGCAGGGAATAACTGTTTGCGGGTTTCGGTTTTAGTTATTCCGGTAACCTGTACATGTCCTTCAAAAGGCTGCATAATATGATTATCATCTTCAAATACATGATCTGTTATCCGGTACATTTCTACCATTACTTCCCGAGGCTGAGCGATGATACCCATCTTTATTCCGTGCAATTTTAATCTTGCAATTATGTCATCGCAAGATGCAGGAACCCAATAGCCTTTTGGTCTTGTAATAAACTCCAAAGGTTCTGTTGATTTGTAATCTGCAACAGTTGTAGTTACTGCTTTGCCCTGCCATTCCACATAATCTGAATTGGTTACAGATGACTTTCGGATCACAGCTGCTATTCCCAATAATTTCAAACTATCAGTAGCTGTAACTGTTGTATCTGCTGTTGTTGGATTTAACCTGGTATCAAAGCTTACTGTATTTTTCATTTGCGGAACTTTCCATGCCACGGGAAACTTTGCAATCCTTACGGCCTTATCCTTTTTAGTAATTTCCTTTAATGATTGTCCTTCGGCAGCTAAAAGTTTTAAAGTGCTTTCAAGCAAAACATAAGTACCCAAAACCCGTTGCTTATAAGGTTTTAAAGAATGATTTTCTACCAGTATGGCAGCCAGGTGCCGCAGGTCGCCATAACTATCAGAAAACCTGGGACCACCCGTAGTTACAATATTGCCCTGCGAAAAATCACTGTTATTGAATGTATTTAACAGTGGCCCGGGAATATGCCCGTTAGCGGTTAAGTCTTTACCGGTAAAAGTTTTGTGTGTATTTTCCAACCAGTTACGGATACCGTTTGAGTATCCTTGTTTTCCAATTCCTCCATACGTAACGTCGTACTGATAATCGGCGCCATCCGTTACATGAATATCTATGTACAAAACAGGATCGTAATCATTGATAACCTGTATAACTGATCTTATTTCCTTGGTATCCAGTTTGGCATAATCCCTGTTCAGGTTTAAATTTTGTGCATTGGTTCTCCAGCCCATATTCTGTGGGCCACGCTGGTTAGGCCTGTTGTAGGGCGACGAACGCTCATGTGCATCCACACTCAAAATTGGAATGAACAGGAAATTTACTTTATCCAATAATGATTTTTTATTGCCAAAAGCAATATCACGCAACAGCATCATACCGGCATCTTTGCCATCAATTTCGCCGGAGTGAATACCGGCCTGTGCGAGTAAAAGCGGTTTGGCTGATTTTTTTAATGCAGCGGCTGTTATTTTTTTTTCGGTAGATGCAATGATCATAAATATATCACGCCCTTCTACACTTTTGCCGATAGAAATCATGGTTAGCAGCGGAGATGCATCTGTCAACTTTTTAAACCAGCTCATGGTTTCTTTATAATCCGGTGTGGTTACAAAGCCTGATTTTTCAGTTGCTGTTATCCAGGGATTATTTGCGTTGGCAATTAGTGCTTCGCTTTTGCCATGCCAATCCATAACCGGCGGAAGAATGGATTGTGCAGTGGATGTTATTGTAATGCAAATAAGAATGGTACAAATTGCGAATTGTATTTTTTTTGAGTGGCGCATATTTTGTTTATTTTTCATTTCAAAAATTTAATTTATTGTTTAATTATTTGTGATGAAGTGTTTTCTTCTTTCCTTTTTCTTTCAACTAAACCCATTATTTGTTTGCTGTGCTTCTTGTTTATTTTCTTCACTCACTTTTTAAATGATATTCTTTTTGAATAAGGCGGATCAGTTTTTCTCCTTTTTCTACAAGGCTCTTTTTATATTCAGCAAGACCAATCCTTGTGTTCTTAATATAATGCACCCAACCTGCCAGGTCGCCCAATAACTTTTTATCAACTATACGCAAAGCAGGGTTGTTAGAAGGGCGTACGACTGTATTTGTAGAATTAATTTCATTAAACACAGATGCACTAAAAATCTGTACTGCAATTTTTCTGTATTCATTTGTTTCACTCTGCTCCGTTAATTCTAATGATTGTATTTGAGGCAACTCAGAATAATAAGACATAATAGCATTTGCGACCTGTTCCTTTCTTATCATCCTGAAACCTCCGGAGTTTTTCATTTATCATGTTTGTTGGTTTTGGGTTGTATGAATATTAGTTTAGATATTCCTTTACAATAATGGATTTTGTAGTTGCCGAATTTGCCCTCAATCCGGTAATAGCGATATATTCAGCCGATGTTGCAAATTTTTGCAGCTGCTCCATCGAATTCCATTGTACGATGATGAGTCTGTCAGGATTCCAGCCACCTTCAACAGGAATTACTTTGCGGGTTGGGTTTGTATAGAATGCCATGCCACCGGAACGGATCAGGTATTTTCCCTCGAATTGTTTTATGATAGGTTCTACCTGAACCCGGTACTGCTCATAAATGACTGTATCATGCACAGTGATATCCGGGAACATAAATATTTTGGGAGCTTTTGCAACAGTATTGCTTTGATTTTTTTGCGCATACAGGTTTATTACGCAGAGTAATATTACCGGAAGCAGCTTGATAATTTTTTTGGTCATATTTTTTATTTTATCTCGTTAGCTTTTAAGACCCTTAAAAAATTGCCGCCTAAAATTTTATTGATGTCTTTTTTACTGTACCCTTTTTCTACCAATGCTTTTGTAATTAATGGATAGGTAGTAACATCATCTAATTGCTGCGGTGTAAGGTTGATGCCATCAAAGTCGGAGCCAAGGCCAACATAATCAACGCCAACTAATTTCACGATGTAATCAATATGATCAATGAGCATAGATAATGGCGGCCGCATTGGCTCTGCTTCAGCTGTATATTTTTTATACAATAAAGTCATCATGTACCATTCATCCATACCGCTTTTTAAAAGAGAATCACTCTCTGCTTTATGCATTTTTAAAAAAGCTTCTTCTTTCTTATGAAAGCTGCTGTCGATAAAACCGGGGTTAAAATTTATTTGAATTACACCACCGTTTTTTGCAATAGCTTTTATTTGCTCATCTTTTAAATTGCGCCGGTGGGCTACAAGACTGTACACTGAACTGTGTGAAGCAACGATGGGTTTTGTGGTAATCTTAATTACATCCCAAAAACTCTGGTCGCCAAGATGACTAACATCAATCATCATTCCTAATTGATTCATTTTTTGTACTACCTGGAGACCAAATTTTGTAAGGCCTTTTTTGCCTTCGGAATTAAGCCCCTTTCCTGTAACAGGATTTTGGCTGGTTTCGTCTGCTGCGCTGGTAGCCCAGGAGGGAGGAACATTATGTGTTAAAGTCAAATACCGTGCACCACGCTTGTATAGCGCTTCTAGTTTGTAAAGATCATCTTCTATCATGTGGCCGCCTTCTACACCAAACATGGAGGCTATCTTATGTTGCTTAACTGCATTCATGAGTTCAGCATAGTTGGCAACCTTCACGATCTTGCCCGGGTTGCGTGACACTACTGCATCAAGACTATCCATTTCTCTGTTGGCATAGGCATAGGCATTTTTAAGTGCCCCATCGCAATACACAGAAAAGATCTGTACATCAAGACCGCCTTTTTTCCAGCGGGCAAGATCACTATGTGTTTTACCGGTAAGGTCCTGGTCAAATACTATTCCCTTGTCAGCAGCCTGCATCAGTATATCATTGTGTGTATCCACTACAATGGCTTTGCGATGGATTCTTTGCCAGGATTGGGCATAAATCTGTTCTGTAAAAAGAAGGCTGAGAAGAATTAAAATTATTTTCATTTTATGATTATAAATGTTGGGGTTACATATTTAGTGGAAATTATTTTTAATCAGCATTAACCTGCCTGGTATTTAAGCCAAAAGTATTTTGTACAGCGTTGTACCATTCGTCATCAGTAGCTGCATTCCAATCAACATACTCCTCATCTGTCATAGATGCCCGCCATTGCAGAAAGGGTAATTCATCAGGGCCCACCGGGTACCGCAATTGCCAACTGTTGCTTTCTGCAATTTCCAGGATCTTTTCTGCAACCATAGAAGGATGCGTTGGTGTTTTAAGAGAAGCTGTAAAAAGTCCTGCAAAAAGTTTTGATTGTGGGTAAATAGAATCTTCGCATATGCCTTCGAGCCAGGTACCTGTAGGAAATTGTTTTTTGTAAATAGAATTACGAAAGCCAGATACTTTGTGGTATAAATATTTTCTGCTACAACATCGTCAACAGTGTAAACATAATGCTGTAATATTTGTTGCAGATCAGCATAGCAATTTTTCATCTGCTGCTCCATATTACCCCGTGCCACTATCATTCCCGAATCATTCATACTTACAGCTCCGGAAATTTTAAGGTCATCACCAATTTTTACCGCATGGTTTAGCCATATTGTTTTTCAAGTTTTTGGCGAAGGTTATAATACTCAGGTGCTTCAGTTGGCGCCGATTTGTTTTCTTTTCCTGAAGTCTCGTTGGGATTTACTGCAGTATTGCAGGCAGTAAAGAGAAAAAGGCTAAAGCAGCTTGCTGTGATTAATGAATGATTTTTTTTCATGTTGTTAGGTTTGTTTTTAAATTTTATAAATAGCTCAGCCACCATTTTTCTTTGTGGGCTTGCTTGTAACTATCGAATTTTTTACACAATGGATAAAGCAGAAGAATTACTGCAATCCAAATCAGGTAAACTGCAATCAGGTTAAAACCAAAACCTTTTAAAGCTTCTACTCTAAAAGGCAAGGCAGGTAAAATCATTTTTTGCCAACCAAAACCTGTAAGTTCAGCAGTAATTAACGCTAAAAGATGAATGAGATAAATGTGAATGATGTAAAAGAAAAAAGGAACTCTGCCAAATACACAAAAGAAATTTACAATCTTACCTTTTAACTTTTCAGCGTTTGCTAAAAACAGTAAAGCTCCGCCCAATGTTACCAATAAAAATGAAAGCGAAGGCGGGTATTTGGTTAGATTTAAAAATGAAAACATTGTTTGTGTTAGATTGCCATAATTTTTCCAGGGCAATAAGTTGCCGTAAATATTTATCCCCCGTAGTATTACAAAAAATATAATGGCAGCAATGCCAATGATGTTGAATATTTTTTTGCGTTTTAAGGGCTCATAAGTTTTATCGTAAAATGACCCAAAATAATAGCCCAAAGACATTACAGCCAACCATGGTATTATTGAGTAACCAACCCTGAATATATGGTCTGGCGTTGTTAAAAATGCTTTACGTTCATGTAAAAATGCCCACAGGAAATTATCAAAGTGAATATTGTCAAGAAGATTATGCCCGAAAATTAAAACGCAACTAAAAATCAGTATTACTTTTTTAGGAAGATGTATTAGTGCCACTAAAAAGATCATACTTATGCCCAATATCCAAATTACCCCAAAGCCCACTGTTTTAAAAGTAATATCGAAACACCAGCCGAAATTCATAATAACCAGCTCCACAAAAACCAACCAAAGCCCACGTTTTAGTAAAAAAGTGGATAACTCATTGGGCGATTTTCTTTTACCAACCATGAAAGCAGAAAGGCCTGCCAAAAAGCTAAATGCCGGAGCACAAAAATTTGTAATGAACCTTGTAAAAAGAATAGGTATAGTTGTAAGTGTCGGGTCGGTTGGGTCAAAAAAATAAGATGAATAATGAAAATAATCCCTCACATGGTCAATGGCCATAATTACGATCACCAGGCCTTTTAAGAGGTCAAGCGATTCTATTCTGGGTTTTGTAATTGTTGTCATATATTTTTTTAACTACGTTTTCTTCAAAAACATATCGCTCTATATTTAGTCTTTAACTCTACGCCAACCTACCGCTAAATTATTCTCAGCTTCCATCCCAACTCCTTTGGCGAGGACCACTCCTTTTACCATCCATGAAACACTCTTAGTAGTGGTTCGTGGCACCCGAAACACTTTTTATTTTTTTTTGGTTTCGTGTGCCACGAACCGAGGTGATGGGATGGCGGTATTTTTGCTGGATTTGCCAAATCCCTTCCGGGCAAAACTTAAAACTATTTCATCCTTTTCTGTTCCTCATCTGATCCAGAAAAACGATTGCGTTTGTCATTCAATTTTTTATTCCCGAAACTTTGTGAGTAAGTAAGTTGGAAAGTACGCTGTGTAAACCTGAAACTGTTTTCCACATATATATTTTCAGCGGGAATATTTGTTACCCCTTTAAATACACCGCCATCAAAAATATTTGTAATTGCAAACCTCAGTTTGTTATTATTCTTTCCAAACCTTTTCTGCAAGCCAAAATTTGCCATTCCCGAACCGTTGAAAACAGATGCCCCGAATAATGCTTTTGATTGATAAAACCCGGACAACTCCATACTGAAATTTTTTGGCAGCACAAAATTCTGAGAACTGTTAAAGCCAAAATTATACTGCTCAAGCTGAAAAGGGCCTTTAATAAAAGTAGCATTCAGTTGTTGCCAGTTTCCCTGTATATTATTCTGCATATTCCACCATTTGGTTACCGTAACAGGTATGGAGAGGCTGATGTTTATTGTTTTGATATTATCCAGGTTTTCTGATGCATAAATCTGCTTGTTATCTTTTGAAAGTTTCGGTTGAAAATTAGCAATAGATTGATCTTCCTTTGTATAAGAAACAGATACTACAAAACTCTTATGCAGGTAATCTGCTTTGAAGATATTGGAGAAAGCAGGTTGTAGGCTGCTGTTGCCGGAAAAGAAAGTATAGGGATCAACAAATATTACAAAAGGCGCCATGTCTTTAAAAGTTGGCCGGGTAATACGGCGGCTATAAGATAAGTTGACAGCATTTTTATCGTCAAATTTCTTGGCTAAAAATATGCTTGGAAAAAATCTTCCGTATTTACGATCAACTAAATTTTGCTGCTTATCGCTTCCCAGGTTAGATGTTGTGTATTCATACCGTAGCCCTAATTTCAAACTTATTTTTTCAGAAGCCTGTATGCTCAAGGCAGTATAGGCTGCTGCTATTTTTTCTTTCAATTTATAATCGGCAGTAAGTTCAGGGTCTTTTACCCAGCCACCCTGAGAACTGTTTTCCACCGCCACATTATTCGAAAATTGCGACAGCGCTACTTTAACACCGCCTTCAGCAGTTACTTTTTTGCTTATTTTTTTATTATAATCAAATTTACCTACCCACACGTTTAAAGGTGTCACCTTAGTGCTTCTTGTTTGCTCTGTGCCCAGCACAGTGCCGGCACCATTAAAATACAGGTTGGTATAATCGTTGGGGTTATTATCCCTGTAATACAAATAATCAAAATCGGCGGTTATTGTTTCGCCTTCCTTTATGGTATGAGAAAAATTTATATTGCCCATAAAATGTTTCCATTGGTTCAACTCAGTGTTTGTAACTGCAACCGTTGAATCCTTTATATTATTTTTTAATGTAGATAAGCTATTCCGGGCTGTCATATTCCATTTACTGTTATAGCCACCCACCAATACACCTATTACTGTTTTGGGTGTTACCTGTATATCAAGCCCCAACCGGGCGGTTTGATTACCATTCTCCGGTTTACGTAAGTTTTGAGAGGTATGCTGAGTAGTAACCCCCTGCTGTACATAGCGGCGGTAAAAATTAAAGACCTGCTCCTGGTTATTCCACGTAAGTGAATAATCGCCAAATAAATTGATTTTTTTATTGCGGTAATTAAAGTTTACAGACCCGGAGGGAGTATAACCTTTACCATAGCCCATCGTTAAAGAATAAGATCCGTTTAAGCCTTTATTCGGATTACTGAGAAGGATTATATTAATAAACCCGGCATTGCCTTCTGCATCAAAATTGGCAGGCGGTGTTGTAATTAATTCAATGCGGTCAATATTTGAAGCATTCATCCCTGCCAGCATTTGTACTACAGCATCAGCAGGCATTCTCGAAATTTTACCATTGATCATCACCACTACCCCTTCCTTTCCATTCAACCCTATAGAATTACTTTGCCGGTTTACAACTACACCAGGCGATTTTTCCAATACCTCCAATGCTGTACCACCAGCAGATGTGATACTGTTTTTTACATTAATAACCATCCGGTCAATTTTTTGCTCAAACATCGGTTTACGGGCAACCACTGTAACAGCAGACAGCTCTTTATCCTCATTACTCAATTTTATTGTACCTGTATTTATTACTTCACCAGAACCAGCAATAATTTCTTTGCTGAAAGAGGTCTTGTAGCCAATGAATGATGCGTTGATAATATATTTTCCGGGTTTTATGTTGTCAAAACCAAACTGGCCGGAACTTCTGGTAATTGTTCCTTTTACTAAAGTGGAATCAACGCTGTTTAACAATAAAACATTTACGCCATCAACAGGTTTATCTGTAATAGTAGTTACCCGCCCACTAATCTTTGCCTGTGCCTGAACTGTTTGTATAGCAGCTGTAATAAATACAATAGTACAAAGGACGATGAGTTTAGATTTCTTCATGATTAAGGTTTTGGGAGTGGTTATTTGAGCAGCAAAGGATGATGTTATACTTTTTGCTTTATTCATGATTATGATATTTAATATTTATTTATTAAAGAATGCAATTTTTCAGATGGAATCGTCCATTCCGATTTCTTTACAGGTTGCACATCATAATGCGCATAAATTAAAACAGTGGGTTTGCCAGGCGCTTTATCCCAACTGCCATACACAACAGGATTTCCGTCAGTCGGAATTGTTTGGGCTTTTTTCTTTCCAATTATTTTTATCTAGTGGTTGGTGTCGTCACCAACCTTATTCAATAAAAGTATTTCTGTTGGTGGCGACACCAACACTTAGTGAAAAAATGAAACTTAGTTAATCTTCAAAAAATCGCACCGGCACCCTTATTGAAGAGGGCTCAGTATGTTCAAATTCTAAAGAGTATAAGTGTTATCAAAATTGATCCATGGGTGATGCTATGATTACTATGTTCTATGGAATTTCTTAGTAGCCATTAGCTCAAAAAATACTTAATTATACTCAGAATTTTTAATCCAATTTTACTTCTTGAAAAGTTTTAATGGCCTTATTCTATTAGTAAATTATAATATTTTTATTTATTTAAATATACCATAAAATATTTTTCTAACAATTAATTTCTTTATTTGTTAGGTACTCCTTTAAAATACATCATCACCCAAATATTTATGTAATAAAAAAAATAAAACAAATTCTTACATATTTATTTTTTTATTAAGGATAATCGTAGATTGTTTAAAAATGAAAAAATGAAAAAATTCTATTTACTATTTATTGTAGTTTTTATTGTAAAATCTTCTTTTGCACAACAGGGTGAAATTAGAGGCACAACAATAAGTGGCGTTCCCGGAGTTAGAAAATCTCTTGCGTCAGTATTAGCGCAGGAAAAAGAGCATCCGTTGCCTCCCACATTTGTTGCTGCGCTGAGGCCCGATTTAAAGGGCCCTGTACCATATATACAGGATCCTCTTTCTACTAAGGCTAGCCAAGGCGGTTCTTTAGTAAGTGGCACTACTGGCAACTCTGCTGTAAGCTCCGTAATAAGTTCTCCTGCTTACAGTAATTTTCTTACTATTTGGGGCTCTTATTCAACTATTGCAGGACAGGAATCGCCTTATACACCACCGGATAATTGCGGTGATGTGGGCTTCACACAAATTATTGCCACAGCTAACTGCCGCATGAAAGTTTTTAACAAGCCCTCTGTAACCGGGTTAGCAGCTACCACGCCCACCAATACAAATATTACAACATTAACACCGGTGATCAATGTTGATTTAAATGTATTTTTTTCTAACCCGGGTTTTGGTATAAGTGGAATCAGCGATCCGCATGTAAGGTTTGACAGGCTATCAGGTCGTTGGTTTATAGTTGCCATTGATATTAATCATAAAACAAATAATTACTGCTGCGTAGCAATAAGCGATGCAGGTGCTACAATTACACCAGCCACCAATTTTACCATTTATTATTTTAATGTTTCACAAACCGGAGGCTCATCCAGCGACTTTTATGATTATCCAACATTAGGCGTAGATAGAAATTATTTATACATTGGTGGTAATATGTTTGCAAGAGGCAGAAGCTTTTCTGGTAGCAATCTGTGGGTAGTAAATAAAGCAAGTTTAATAGCCGGCACCAGTCCCAGCAATTTTACAGTTACCGGTTTTCCCCACGGCGTTACTAATACAGATATGTATACACCACAAGGTGTACATAACGACAACGAATCAGCATCAGAAGGTTATTTTATTGGAGCTTCTCAAACACACACTTCCAAACTGGTGATAAAAAGGGTTATCTATGGTACTACTCCAACAATATCGGCTGATTTACCTTTACCCACTCTTACAACTAATTCTCCTAAGACAGTTCCAACACTTGGTGGCACAACTATTGACGGCAATGACTTAAGGTTGTGCGCAGCGATGATTAAAAAGAATATAATAACCGGTCGCTCGTCTATGTGGATTGCACAAGGTACTTTATTAAATAGTTCCGGTATAGGTGGTACCGGCGGTGATAGGGATGGTGCTTTTTGGGCTGAAATAGACAGCCTTACAACCACTCCACTTATCTTACAACAAGCGATGGTATATGATGGCACCAACCCAACATCATCTGCAGTATATTATACTTACCCAACAATTGCTTCAAACGGTCAGGGCAATAACCTGATGGGCTTTACATCAGCAGGTCCTAATCAATATTGCCAGGCGGCTTCTGCTTCCCGTTTTAGAACCGATGCTCCTGCTACCTTTAATTCTCCTAAGGATTTTACAAATACTACTTCTACTTATAGTCCAGGTGCGGCAAGGTGGGGAGATTATACACAAACAGTGGTGGACCCTGAGGACAATATGACCATGTGGACATTTACGGAATATGCGCCTACAACCAATGCATGGGGTGTACGTGCAGGGCAATTTAAAGCCCCACCACCAGCTCAACCGTCATTAGCATCTATACCTGCCTGCGGCACATCTACCGTTATTATTAATGGAATATCCATCAATCATTCAGAGTTTTTTGAGCCAGGAATAAGCTATACTAAGCACCTTACAGTTAACGTGAGTGGCCCTTCAATTGTTACGGTATCTAATGTAGTATTTGTGAGCCCTACACAAATTAAAGCAACATTTAACTTAACCGGTGCTGTTGCAGGTACTTACAAAGTTTATGTAACCAATCCTGACGGGCAAAAAGATTCAACTACTTTCTCGCTCGGTACTGCTTGTCAAGGTATTGCTCAATTTGCAAATAATAATGCTATTTCATACAGTGATATTGAAACAAAATCAGGTATCTATCCTAACCCTGCACATGATGTAGTTAATATAATAAATAAAAACAGCGGTAGATCAGTAATACAGTTAATGGATCATAACAGTCGTATTTTACAGGAGGTTCATTCAACATCAACTAATTTAAAACTGAATGTTGCTAATTTATCTTCAGGATTATACATTATAAAAATAATTACAGGCAATAAAGTACAAGTACAAAAATTTATAAAAGAATAATAATTTTGACTATAAAAAAGGGCCGCATTTAGTGGCCCTTTTTTATACCTTATAAACTTAATGTTGCCTTTTTAATTTCAGCCAGGGTAGCTGTTTTATAAACTATCGTTCAGTAATTATAATTTATTTTATATTTTAAGATTGATGTTAGAAAGCAATCCCTGTCAAAATTCTGGCTAGGGTATGTAAAGCCTGAACATCCATTTTTGATAACAGTACTTCCGCGCTGCTTGCTCAAAACTCTTTATTAACTATTGCTATTTAAATCTTTTGATGCGCTCGGTTTAAAAATATTTTCTTTTATCATTTTCCGGCATAAATTTTTAATTCTCAGCAATGTCTCGGCCTTGGTTCGTGGCACACAATACAATAACCTCCTACAACTTCTTTCAAAATGCTAGTGAGAATTTGACTGACCAGCACTTTCCAATATCAACTAACAGAAAAAAATTTGTCCAAATTTGTCCAAATTTCAAAATATCAATCGTCATAGTTGTATAACAATTTAAAAAAGTATAAATGACAGAACAAAATTTTAAAAACCTTCCCAAATATGTTTTGGGTTTTCACCTTGTTACATTTGTGACAATTTTAGCTTCATTAGCTATTTCTATTTTAATGATCTTTAATTTAGGAATTAATTCATCAACTATTTTTGGAATTTTAATAGCCTTAGGTTTAATATTTCTATTCTTTTATACCAGGCAATTTGCTACAGGAAACCAAGATAGAATTATTAGAGCAGAAGAAAATTTAAGATACTATCTTCTAACTGGAAAGATGTTTGATAGTCGGCTAACGAGAGATCAGATTATTGCTTTACGATTTGCTGACGATAGCGAATATGTTAGATTATCAGAAAAAGCAATTAGTCAAAATCTTAGCTCAAAAAATATTAAAGAAGCCATTCAAAAATGGCGTGCAGACTATCATAGGATTTAGAGTAATAAAGAATATCTAGCAATAATAAATCAATGACTTTTTTATTCTCAATTCGACAATTAAATAGTCAACTATTTGTCCATTGTAGAAAACCTAAATCGTCAGTGAACTATAAAAAATAAAATTTATAAATTTAAAATGAAAAAAAATGAAAGAATTTATGATGATTTTTAGAAATGCTTATACCCCGGATGTTAAGCCTTCTCCGGAACAAATACAAGAAAGCGTAAAACAATGGCAGGATTGGATGGGCGGAATTGCAGCACAGGGTAAATTTGTAGGTACTAACAGATTAAGTTCTGCAGGAGCTAAGATATTAAAATCAAACAATGTTATTACAGACGGTCCTTATGCTGAGTTAAAAGAAATCGTTGGCGGTTCATTAATTGTTAAAGCCGACAGTTTCGAAGAAGCAATCAAATTGGCAGAAGGTTGTCCTATTTTTAATGATGGAGGTAGTATTGAATTAAGACAGGTAATCCCTATGACTATGTAGATGAATGAAAATGAACTTATTTCACAACTTTTTAAAACAGAGTATAGAAAAATTATTTCTGTACTCTGTAAGCTATTCGGTATAGCCCACATTGAAATAGCAGAAGACATAAGCAACGATACCTTTTTATTAGCATCAGAGACATGGAAATTAAAAGGGATTCCGGAAAACCCAACGGCTTGGCTCTACACAGTTTCTAAAAATAAAACTAAAGATTATTTTAAACGTCATAAAAATTTCAAAGAAAACATTATTGTTGATTTACAGAAAAATCAAACAAATTTTGAAGAAATAGAAGTTGACTTATCTATCAAAAACATTTCTGATAGTCAATTGCGTATGATGTTTACAATTTGCAATCCAGTTATACCGGTTGAGTCGCAAATTGGCCTGGCTTTAAGAATTCTTTGTGGCTTTGGAATTAATGAAATAGCTGAAGCGTTTTTGAGCAATAAAGAAACTGTAAACAAAAGATTATTTAGAGCCAAGGAAAAATTACGAATAGAAAATATAAAAATTGAATTGCCTAACAATTCAGAAATAAACAACCGCTTAAAAACAGTTTTAACAACATTGTATCTCTTGTTCAACGAAGGGTATTATTCTAAAACGCAATCAAAAACTTTAAACAAAGAATTATGTTTAGAGGCCATGCGATTAAACTATTTGCTCTTAGAAAATGAAAGCACAAATATTCCAATTGTGAATGCATTAATGTCTTTAATGTGTTTTCATTCATCCCGATTTGATGCAAGAATGAGCGAAAAAGGCGATACTATTTTATACGAAGAACAAGACAGAAATTTGTGGAATAACGAATTAATTGCAAAAGGAAATTATTTTTTAATTGAAAGTGCAAAAGGACAAGAAATAACAAAATATCATTTAGAAGCATCGATAGCTTATTGGCATTGTACAAAATTGGAAACGAAAGATAAGTGGCAAAATATTTTGCAATTGTACAACAAACTTTTACTGATAGACTATTCCCCAATTGTTGCACTCAACAGAACGTATGCTTTATCAAAAGCTAATGGAAAAAAAGCGGCAATTATTGAAGCCGAAAAACTACATCTTAAAGACAACCATTTATATTTTTCATTTTTAGGAAGTTTATATACAAAAATTGACAATAGTAAAGCAGTAGAAAATTATCAAAAAGCGCTAAGTTTAGCGACAACAACAGCAGACAAAGCAACCATACAAAATAAATTAAACAAGCTTAAAAAGTACAAAAATAACAGCTTAACCATTTAGCACCTACTCGAATTTGATACTTTTTACGGTTCCTTTACCCTTACCTTCTATTAACAATATGTACCGAAGTTTTTCAAGCCAATGCCTCGCATCCCCATTTAATGTTTTAATGGAAATTTCGTGCTGATTCATTTTTGTTTATATTTACTAATCTACAAAAAGAAAACTATCTAGTGCGAGAAGCAATTGGTTTTTGTGAGTGACCACCGCAGGTATTGCCTGAAGATTAGTTTTCCTTTTATGCTGGCAAACGTAGTAACAATCCGATTTTATGGCTTTTGTACTGGATGCAAGCTGGACAAAATCGGCGGATTTTTAATGGTTATCTTCATTCGTTAATTTTTTATCGGGCTTAAGTTAAAGGCCATCCTCCGTAAATTCTAATTCAGCAGCAAGCCCCGAACGCTAGCAATAACCCGAACAAAAGAAAATGCTTTTTACAGTATGAAATATTTACAGAAAACGGTACATCTTTTTTTATTGTCACTTATATTGCTATCATGCAAAGGCAAAAATATTTCACCTTCAAAGGAAGTTATTAGCCAATTGAATTTAAAAAGAGGAGGCGTTATTTCCTGCGGGCCGCCGGAGGAACTGTTTGGAACCGTTGACTTTGACATGACCTGTGACAAAAAAGCAAAGAAAGACTTTAACCTTGCTATTGAACTGCTCCATTCTTTTGAGTATGACCAGTCTGAAAAAGTATTTGCAAAAATCATTGACGAAGCGCCGGACTGTGCAATGGCTTACTGGGGTGTTGCCATGTGCAATTTTCATCCCTTATGGAATCCGCCTACGGAAGCTGAACTTCAAAAAGGAGCTAAGGTTGTTGCCATTGCAAACTCTATCAATACAAAATCATCAAGAGAAGCCGATTATATTAATGCCATTGGTTTATTTTATAAAGATTGGAATAAAAAAGACCACCATACACGATGCACCTATTTTGAAAAAGCAATGGAACAGTTACATATTAAGCACCCTGACGACAATGAAGCAGCTATATTTTATGCCCTTTCCTTAGATGCAGCTGCAGACCCAATGGATAAGACTTATGCAAATCAAAAAAAAGCAGGCGACATTTTAAATTCGTTGTATAAAGTACAACCCAATCATCCGGGTATTATTCATTATATCATTCATACATATGATTACCCGGGGCTCGCTGTTCTTGCATTGCAAGCAGCAAGAAAATATGCCGACGTGGCTCCTTCTTCCGCACATGCCCTGCATATGCCATCACATATTTTTACAAGGCTGGGTCTTTGGGATGAAGACATTCATTCAAATCTAAAATCTATAGCCGCTGCTAAATGTTATGCCGAATCAGCGGACATTCCGGGACATTGGGATGAAGAACTTCATGGCTTGGATTATCTTGTTTATTCTTATCTGCAAAAAGGGAATAATAAGCTGGTTGAGGAGCAGGTAAAGTATTTAAAAACTATTAAGAACGTTTATCCTGCTAATTTTAAAGTTGCTTATGCTTTTGCAGCCATTCCATCCCGATATCTTCTTGAAAATAAGAAATGGAAAGAAGCAGCTTCATTGCAAATACCACCTGCAAATTTTTCATGGAATGAGTTTCCATGGCAGGAAGCAATCATTCATTTTACTCGTCTGTTAGGCGCTGCTCATATTGGAAATTTTGATGCTGCCAACGCAGAATTGTTTGCACTAAAGAAGCGGCGAGATCTTTTAATAAAACAGAAAGATTCTTATAAATCTAAAGAAGTTGATATCCAAATAAAAAGCGGCGAAGCATGGATACAATTTGAATCTGCAAACAAAGCCAATGCTATAAAAAGAATGAAGCTGGCTGCCGATATGGAAGATAGTACTGAAAAGCATCCTGTAACTCCCGGCGAAGTGCTTCCTGCCCGAGAATTGTTGGGAGACATGTTATTGGAAACAAAGCAAAGTAAAGAAGCTTTGCTTGCTTATGAAACGGTGCTTCAAAAAAGTCCCAATCGCTTTAATAGTTTTTATGGTGCAGGTGTCGCAGCAGAAAAATTGAGAGATAAACAAAAGGCATTTTTTTATTTCAAACAACTATTAAATATAGCTGATACCGCAAATTTTGATAAACCTGAAATTGTTGCTGCCAAAATATTTTTAAGGACGCATTAGGATATTGTTTCAAGATTTTAAACCTACTTCTCAGCAACGTCGGCACTTGCCGGACCGTTGCGTCAATCACAATTGTATTTACGCTTTGCACAAAAACTTTATCGTTCATTTCTGCTACGTTATCAACCTTATAAAAACTCTGTGCTCCTGTTAAATAATATTTAGCAGAACTATGCTTGTACTGCTCAGGTAATTCACTCAAACTCCATTTTCCTTTACATGGGTTAATATGTAATCAATTTTCTGTTGAACAAATTGATCGCTGCTGTAATGTTTCCAATCAAAAGACAGTTCCCATACTTCATGTTTTTTGTTGTTTGTCTTTCGCTTTGTTTCTACCGCATCTGAAAGTAAATTTAGTAATTCGTTCTCCTTGTTTTCCTTAAGCTTTTTAATAATATCGTAAGCCATAAACCGTTTCCCATTGCCTATTATGTCATTAATACTTTGTTCTGTTTCTATAAAACTTATAACAGCATGCACATGATTGGGCATTATTACAAATGCATTTATAAAATGACCTTGTGCTTTTAAATAATCGAACCATTTATAAACGATATCATAACCGTTCACTTTGTCTACTAACGGCATACATTTATAACAGGTAAATGTTATAAAAAAAGTTCCGCATCAATGGGGTGTCACTCGTTTTACAGGCATTATTTAAAATAAGAAAAGTAAAATGTCCGAGAGCTTACATTGTATTGAAAAGCTGGTTGAGGAACGCAAAGGTCCGGCAAGTGCCGACGTTGCTGAGAAATAAAGAGCCGCACCTTTGGTTTTATCATTTTTTCCAGAAATAATATTCAGTTATTTTTTAACCCTTGTACTTAACAATTATCAAACAGAAGAGCTTGCATAATTATAATTGATGTGTAAAAGCCTTTTTTGCTGACTGCAAAAATCCGCATATTTTCATTTTTATTATGCCGCTACCAAAAAACGACATCCACTTTTTTCAAATCAGTGAAAATGCCATTTCATTGGAATTTGGTGATGTCATTAATGAGGAAATATTAGGTAAAATTGCCGGACTCAATCAATGTATCAAGAAAAATCCTTTTGTGGGATTACTCAGCACGATACCTGCTTACACTACGCTAACACTTTATTTTGATCCTGTTTGGTTAATGAATGATCCCGGCTTAAATGGTTCAACCACATTAGATAAAATTTCACGGTATATTAAATCCATAAATGTTGAAACAAATATTGAACAGGAAATGTACAATCAAATAATTCAAGTTCCCGTGTGTTACGATCTTACATTCGGATTCGATTTACAGGAGCTCAGCTTATTTCATCAATTAAAAAAAGAAGAAATTATTGAGATTCACAGCAGCGCTGTTTACACTGTTTACATGATTGGCTTTGTACCGGGGTTCCCTTACCTGGGTGGATTATCCGAAAAATTAACCTCCCCACGCAAGCAAAATCCACGTCCCGCAATTCCTGCAGGCTCTGTTGGAATTGCAGGGCAGCAAACGGGCATTTATCCATTAGAAACGCCCGGAGGTTGGCAAATAATCGGCAGAACGCCGCTTAAATTATTTGATGTAAACAGACATCAACCATCATTGTTAAAAGCAGGAGATAAAATAAAATTTCAAACGATTTCTTTAATTGAGTTCGAACAAATAGAAAGAGAACAATGAGTATAATTATTATAAAACCAGGCATTTTTTCTACTGTTCAGGATCTTGGTCGTACACAGTTTTTAGACCAGGCCGTTCCCGTTTCGGGAGTGATGGACCAGGTCTCTGCCCGAGTTGCAAATCTTTTGGTGGGCAATGATAAAGGTGCTGCGTTAATAGAAATTGTAGATGGTAATTTTGAATGCACAACCCAGGCAGATGTTTTGATGGCGTTGGTTTCGGGAAATGCACATGTTGAAATTGATAATAAAACAGTCCCAATAAATCGCCCTTTGTTTCTGCCAAAAGGCTCAATCATTCAACTGAAAAATAATATAGAAGGTCGGTATGCTTATTTGGCTATTGCAGGAGGTTGGGATGTGCCTGAGGTGTTAGGTAGCAAAAGCACTTTTGTAACCGCCGCATTCGGTGGCATTAATGGAAGGCTTTTAAAAAAAGATGATGAGTTGGTAGCTACTCAAACATTATCAAAACAAAATAAATTACTGTTTCAACTTTTAAAAAGCGAAATGGTGAATTGGCCTCCATGGTGCGTTCCTGTTAAACAATTTTTATCTGCTTTAAATTCAAAAGTTCGGGTAATTATGGGAAGGGAATTTGATTGGTTTCAAGATTTGTCTGTTGCCGAATTTCTCACTAAACCGTATCAATTCACTATTGCAAACCGAATGGGCTATCGTTTGAAAGGTCCCAAAATCTACCGCAAAAAATCACAGCAAAACGAACTCTTATCAACAGCTGTTGTACCCGGCACTATTCAGGTTACCGGTGATGGATCTTTAATTTTACTGATGGCAGATTGCCAAACCACAGGCGGCTACCCAAGACTTGCAAAAGTGGCTATAGTTGACTTACCAATTTGTGCTCAATTGAAGCCGGGCAACGCTATTCATTTTGAACTCATCGATTTAAAAGAAGCTGAAAAGCTTTATCTTGATCTTCAATCAGATTTTAAAAAATTGGCTGCTGCTATTCAATTAAAAACGGCATTGTAAAATGGCTAACATAGATATTAACTGCGACATGGGCGAGGCTTTTGGAAATTACTCCATGCCAAACGATACAATGCTTTTTAAGTATATCTCTTCGGCAAATATTGCATGTGGTTTCCATGCCGGAGATGCCGGGGTTATGCAGGATACAGTGGCTTTAGCAGTTCAAAATAATGTAGCCATTGGCGCACACCCAGGCCTGCAAGATCTGCAGGGTTTTGGCAGAAGAGAAATGAAAATATCACCCAAGGAGGCTTATCAAATTACGTTGTATCAGATCGGAGCTTTGTCAGCATTTGTAAAAGCTGCGAACACCAAACTCAATCACGTAAAGCCTCACGGGGCTTTGTACAACATGGCGGCTAAAGATCTAAAATTGGCTCAGGCAATTGCAGATGCCATTTATGATATTGAACCCGGTTTAATTTTGTACGGTTTAGCAGGCAGCGAACTCATCAATGCAGCAACCAACAAAGGTTTAAAATCCGCAAGTGAAGTTTTTGCAGATCGTACTTATCAGGATGATGGATCATTAACGCCACGTTCGCAAACCAATGCTTTAATTACAAATGAGAACGATGCCGCAGCGCAGGTTTTAATGATGGTGAACAAGCAGCAGGTAATAAGTGTAAATCAAAAAATCGTTTCGCTTACAGCAGATACGTTGTGTATACACGGCGATGGTGAACATGCAGTAGCGTTTGCAAAAACCATCCACCATATTTTAACCAACGGTGGAATAACCATTAAATCTTTTTCAAATTGAAACCAACATCTAACCGAAGTGTATTAATTGGTGCAGCCTTTTTAATGGCTACTTCCGCAATAGGCCCGGGTTTTTTAACACAGACCGCCGTGTTTACCCAACAATTAGGAGCAAGTTTTGGCTTCGTTATTTTAATTTCTGTCATCCTCGATATAGTAGCTCAGTTAAATATTTGGCGCATCATAACCGTTGCTGGTCAACCTGCACAGGATATTGCAAACAAGGTTTTTCCGGGGCTGGGTTATTTTTTATCCTTTCTCGTTTTTTTAGGAGGGTTGGCTTTTAACATTGGCAATATTGCAGGAGCGGGCTTGGGTTTAAATGTTTTATTTGGCATCAGCATTACACAAGGCTGTATCATTAGTGCCATCATTGCTGTTGCTATTTTTGTTTATAAAGAAGCGGGTGTTGCAATGGATTGGATAACCAAGATTTTAGGTTTTTTAATGATCTTCCTTACCTGTTATATTGTTTATAAAAGTAACCCGCCATATGCCCAGGCAACCATTCAAACTTTTATTCCCCAAAAACTAAGTTTTGCAGCTATCTTAACCATTGTTGGTGGCACAGTTGGTGGCTATATTACGTTTGCAGGCGCACACCGTTTGTTGGATGCAGGCATTACCGGAGAGAAACACATAAAGGAAGTAAACAGAGGTGCTACAATGGCTATTGGCATTGCTTCATTAATGAGGGTTTTACTGTTTTTAGCAGCATTGGGAGTTGTATATGCAGGCTCAACATTAGACCCGGCAAATCCTGCGGCCTCCGTTTTTAAGTTGGCGAGCGGTGAATTAGGGTATAAATTATTTGGATTGGTTATGTGGGCTGCAGCCATCACTTCCGTAATTGGTTCTGCCTATACTTCAGTTTCATTCGTCAACTCTTTTCACCCCAAAATATTGGCCAACCAAAGAGCCATCATCATTGTCTTCATCCTAATTTCTACCGCTATATTTTTATTTATTGGCGAGCCGGTTAAAACATTGGTTTTTGTTGGTGCATTAAATGGAATGATATTACCGGTTTCTTTGGGTGCCATGTTATTGGCAGCTTATAAAACATCGATTATTAAAACATACAAACACCCAATTTGGTTAACAGTATTAGGGTATTTAGTAGTAGTATTTATGGCGTTTTTAGGTGGACAAACTATTTTACAATTACTGCAGACATAAAATATTTATGATCAATAAACGATTGCTTTCTATCTTTTTAATGATGCCGATTTTTGGGTTTGCCCAACCAATTTTAAAAGAACCAACAATTGATTTAGGCGTGTCAAAACCCCTGGCAGATTTTAGAAGCGCCATTATCAATGACATTCAGTACCAATTAAAATTTGATATTCCTGCTTTAAAAAGTGAAGAGATTAAGGCCAATGAGCTGCTCAGTTTTTATTTATTAAAAACTGAATTTCTACTTCAATTAGATTTTAAAGCACAGCAAAATCAAATACAAAAAATTGAAGTAAACGGAAAAATTATTGCCATTAATTACCAAAAAGAACACATCATCATTCCTGAAGCTTCTTTAATAAAAGGTAAAAATAATATCAATATTGCTTTTATTGCAGGCAACACAGCACTCAACAGAAACGACGATTATTTGTACACGTTATTTGTCCCTGACAGGGCCAGAACCTCTTTCCCTTGTTTTGATCAGCCTGATTTAAAAGCTACCTATAAACTAAGTCTGGTAATTCCTAACCAATGGGAAGCCATTTCAAATGGAAGCCTAATAATAAGTACGTTGAAGGATGAAAGAACGACGGTTGATTTTGCCGCATCAGATAAAATAAGCACGTATCTGTTCTCGTTTACAGCCGGAAAATTTAAAACTGTTCATCAGGATATTAATAAACAATCTGTTCAATTTTTATATCGGGAAACGGACAGTGCTAAAATTAGTTTGAGTATTGATTCTGTTTTTGAGGAGCATCGCAATGCCATCGATTTTCTCTCATCCTGGACTACGATTCCCTATCCTTTTCAAAAAATAGGGTTCGTTGCAATTCCTGATTTTCAGTTTGGCGGAATGGAACATCCGGGGGCGGTACAATTCCAGGGGTCAACATTATTTTTAGATGCTACTTCTACAAAAAGCCAATTCATTTCCAGAGCAAATCTCATCTCTCACGAAACGGCACACATGTGGTTTGGCGATTTGGTCAGCATTAAATGGTTTAACGATGTTTGGACCAAAGAAGTTTTTGCCAATTTTATGGCAGATAAAGTAAGTGAGCATTTAAAAGGCAAAGAAGAATTTGATCACAAATTTTTGATAGATCATTTTCCTGCAGCATACAGTATTGATAGAACCATCGGCGCAAACCCCATTCGCCAGCCATTAGATAATTTAAACGAAGCCGGTTCTTTGTATGGCAATATTATTTACCATAAAGCACCCATTATGATGCGCCAGCTGGAGTTGCTTATGGGTAAAGACAAGTTTCAAACAGGAATGCGGGAGTACCTTAAAAAGTTTGCTTTTTCAAATGCTACATGGCCTGATTTAATTAATATTCTTAACAAGTACGCCCCAGTTGATTTGTTAGCATGGAACAAAGTTTGGGTAAATGATAACGGGCGACCAAAAATTTCAGATAAATTAGAAATCAATAATGGTAAAATTACTCGACTAACCATTTCGCAAAAACCCGAATTTGGCGCAGACAGGGTTTGGCCACAATCATTTAAAATTTCGTTGTTTTATGGTGACCATATAAAAGAATTTCCGGTAAATTTTACTGGCAAAATGGTTGATGTAAAAGCAGCAAAAGGTTTAGCTAAACCAAATTTTATTATTTACAATTCAGGTGGCGAAGGGTATGGCGTTTGGCCAATTGATGTGTCTGTTTTTAACTACACAAATAAAATCTCGTCACCATTAATGAGGGCGTCGTTTTATATTTCAGCGTATGAGAATATGCTAAACCAGGCCTTTGTGAAACCTGCTGAGTTGTTGAATTATTTTATGGGCCAACTGCAACAAGAAAAAGACGAATTAAACCTAAGACTGCTTACAGGTTATGTAGAAAATATTTTCTGGAGCTTTAACAGCCCACAATCAAGAAATAAATTAGTACAGGGTTTAGAAAATCAAATTTGGCAGGCAATTGAAAAGCAGGATTTAGCTAACAATAAAAAGAACCTGTTAAAACTGTATCAGACTATTTTCTTAACCGATGATGCATACAACAAGCTGTATCCAATTTGGAAAACCCAGATAGCGCCTGATGGTATTAAGTTTTCAGAAGACGATTATACTGCTTTGGCATTGGCTCTAAAGTTGCGGAAAAACGATGAAAATATGCTTGCTGAGCAATTGCAAAGAATTAAAAATCCCGATCGTAAAAGACGTTTTCAATTTATTATGCCGGCTTTATCAGCCGATGTAAAAGTGAGAGACCGGTTTTTTGAAAGCCTTGCTGATCATAAAAACAGAGAGAAGGAATCTAATGTATTAGCTGCGCTAAACTATCTTCATCATCCGCTGCAACAGGCTACTTCGCAAAAGTATTTAAAACAGAGTTTAGATTTATTACAGGAAATTCAGGTAACGGGCGATATCTTTTTTCCGCAATCATGGCTTCAGGCAACGTTTGGCGATTACCAAAGCGCAGAGGCTTTAAAAATTGTAAATGAGTTTATAAAAACCCATCCAAATTATCCATTAAAATTAAAAGCTAAAATTCTGCAGGCAACAGATAAGTTGAAGAGAACGCAAAAAATAATTAGGGAGTAAGGTTTGATTTTTAAAATTGAAATACTTCTCAGCAACGTTTTCTATGTTTGCAAAACACAATAACAAGCATGAGAGTATTTACTTCTTAGCAACGTCTCGGCCCCTGCCGGACCTTTCGTCAATCATAATCGTATCTAAGCTTTGCGCAAAAACTTTATCTTTCATTTCTGCTAAGTTATCAACATTATAAAAACCTTGTGCTCCCGCTAAACAAAATTATAATTGTCAACTTTATCTATTAACGACATCCATTTATAACAGGTGAATGTTATAAAGAAAGTTCCGAATGAATATGGCATAACTCGCTTTGCAGGCATTAATAAAACTAAAAAAATCTAGTCGAAACTCAAGAGATTTATATTCTTGAAATATTTGCGTTGGTACACACGTTCTGCAAGTACTGACGTTGCTGAAAAATAAAGCT
>ENA-OFCI01000458-OFCI01000458.1-metagenomes-genome-assembly--contig:-NODE-458-length-24655-cov-3.876016_pt1 | contig 24655 bp, 21 predicted proteins | sample MGYA00153391_OFCI01 | MGnify analysis MGYA00153391
TGGCGACCGGTATAGGGCGTGAGAGGCTAGCCTCAGGGGTTTCGCCGGTCAACGACAGCATTACGCTGATGAGGGCGACGCCGTCTGCATAGCAGTGGTGGATGCGACTTATCAGCGCTGAGCCACCCTGATAGTTTTCTACCAAATGAAACTGCCAGAGCGGCTTGGTGAAATCGAGTGGCTCGCTGGCGAGCTGGCTGACTAAGTCTTCCAACTCCTTTTTACTGCCGAGTCGGCCATTTTTGGCGGTTACTTTGACGCGTTTGAGATGATGGATGAGATCAAATTTTTTATCGGTTTCCCACCATGCGCCGGTCGGATCTTGAACCGCTTTTTGTTTGAAACGAGGGTAGGTTATAAATCGCTGATCAATAGTGGCCTGCAATTTTTTGAAATCAATTTTGTCGCGAAATATCATTACCCCGACAATCATCATCAGATTGGTGGGATGCTCCATTCGTAGCCAGGCCGTGTCAACGCCAGACATGCGTTCGCGACCTAATACTGAAAAACCGGGAATGCTCGCCATGATCGATCTTTATTCTGGATTCGTTTATCGGGGCTTAAATTAGGGCTCACAGCCAAATAATTTTGTTTATTTGCGAGTCCGGCAGGGTTCAACTAAGATTCCACTACAGTAACTTTAGCGCTATTGTCATGTTCTGAAAACCCCCCACGCCTAATCAGGTGATACTAACCCACCTTATTTATCGTGCTTTTGGAGAAGAAACCTGATGTCAGACATTAAAAAGCAATTTGAAAAAGCGACAAAAGACGTCCAAAAAGCGAAAAAAGACCCTGGAAATGAGATGAAATTGCGCCTTTATGGCCATTTCAAGCAGGCCAGTGAAGGTGATGTGTCAGGCGATAAACCTGGCTTCACAGATTTTGTAGGCCGCGCCAAATATGATGCATGGGCTAAATTATCCGGCACCTCGCAAGACGACGCGATGAAGGCATACATCAAGCTGGTAGACCGGGTAGTGCGCGAAGATTAGACAAAATCAATAAAAAGATCGATACGCCGAACTGCACATAAAAAAAGCCCGAATCTTGCGATTCGGGCTTGAAACGTCCTGATTATCAAGGACGAGGAGGAGACGTTATCCGTGCGGAAGGGTGTTCTGCATTACGCGCGACGCACCACTTTCTTGGCGGCGGGTTTTTTAGCGACAGGTTTTTTGGCAACAGTTTTTCTGGCGGCTGGTTTAGTTGCCGCAGGTTTTTTCGCTACTGGCTTTTTTGCCACGGCTGGCCGTTTTTCCTGCGCCAGCAAAGCGCGAACCGCTTCCGATAGTTCAGCTACCTGACCGGACAAGGCTTCAACATCTTTGCTCGTCAATACGCCTAGACGGTTGAGTGATTTATGCACACGGTCTTCAAACACTTGTTCCAGTTTGTCGAATTTACCGGTGGCCATACCAATGGTTTTGCTGGCTTGTTCCTTGGCGGTTTCAATCGTGGCTTCAGCTACGGTGCGGGTGTGCTGCTCGATTTTTTCGCCTCGTTTGACAAGGGTATCAAATACTTTACGGCCCTCATTTTGAGCCTTCGAGAAAGCACCCAAACCTGCCAGCCAGATTTGCTGCGCTGATTCCATAACCTGTTTGGCAGAAGGCTGCTCGGACAGGGTGGAGGCAATCGCGCCCAGTTTTTCGGTAAATTGGCCCATGGTGTTGGACGCGGTATTTGCTGCGGTTGTTTTCTTGAGACTCTTAGCCATTTCTTTGCTCCTTGATGATCGGTTTATTGTGGTCGCCGCATTGATGTTGGTTCCCACAACGGGAAGCTTGATTAGCGGATAGACAAATTTTACGAACTAAATTTAGAGTAAACATACTATTCGTCATGCCAGTAATGCTGAATATTAGCCATCGGCTGTCAATCGCCAAGTCAGGTGAAAACAGCCATTTAAAAATAGCTACTAACCCACGGGTTTTTTGCTTATGGTGACTTAGGATAAAATTCACTTCGCAATTATTACTTATACCTAAAACTGATGTCGGCATTGATCAGCATAGATCAATATATCCAGGCGCACCGAGGAGACAAGATTTGAACGCAACTGCCGCTGAGCACATTTGGCTGTCTTCATACCCGGCTGGCGTCCCCGCCGAAATTGACGCAGACCGCTACTCATCGATCGCGGATATTTTTAATCAGGCTTGTCATAAATATCGCGATTTGGCCGCGTTCACCTGCATGGGCAAGACCCTGACCTATGGCGATCTGGACGAAAAGACGGCGGCGTTTGCGAGCTATTTACAGGTGGTGTTGAAGCTCGAAAAAGGTGACCGTGTTGCGGTAATGATGCCAAATATTCTGCAATATCCGGTCGCCATTTTTGGTATTTTGCGTGCCGGTTTTACGGTCGTCAATGTTAATCCGCTGTACACCCCGAGAGAGCTTGAGCATCAACTGCATGACAGCGGCGCCAAAGCGATCGTTATTGTTGAAAATTTTGCGATTACGCTGGAACAAGTGCTGAGTAAAACCCACATAACGCAGGTGATTACAACGCAGGTCGGCGATTTTCTGGGCTTCCCGAAATCACTGCTGGTAAATTATGTTGTAAAGCATAAAAAGAAAGCGGTTCCCGCATGGAATATTCCGGGATCGATTACGTTCAAGTCGGCTTTGTCGCAAGGTCATGCAGCCGCAGCCAGTTATGTGGCACCTCAGGTTCAATCAGGCGACCATGCTTTTTTGCAATATACCGGCGGTACCACGGGCGTATCCAAAGGCGCAGTACTGACGCATCGCAACCTCATCGCCAATCTTGAGCAGCTCTCGGCATGGATGGATGACGTGCTTAAGGAGCGCCAGGAAGTGGTGATTCAGCCGCTGCCGCTCTATCACATCTTCGCGCTGAGTACGAGCCTGGTTTATCTGAAGCAGGGCTGTGAAAGTGTGCTGATTGCCAATCCGCGTGACTTGCCAGGATTCATTAAAGAGTTGTCCAGCAGACGCTGGACCGTGCTGACCGGCGTGAATACTTTGTTTAATTCACTGCTGCATCATCCGGACTTCAGAAAGCTGGATTTCTCGGCGGTCAAATTGTGTTTAGGCGGCGGCATGGCAGTGCAACGCACGGTGGCTGAGCAATGGCAGCAATTAACCGGCAAGCCACTGGTTGAAGCGTATGGCCTCACCGAGACTTCGCCAGGCGCCACGGCCAATCTGGTTAATTTGCGCGAGTACAGTGGCACTATCGGCCTGCCGTTGCCTTCTACAGTTATTACGATACGCGATGATAACGAAGTCATTCTGGGTGTCGGTGAGACTGGCGAAATTTGCATTAAGGGGCCGCAGGTCATGAAAGGCTATTGGCTTCGTCCGGATGAAACCGCCAAAGTGATTACGCGGGATGGCGCTTTTAAAACCGGTGATATCGGCATCATGGATGCCAAGGGTTTTGTCAAAATTGTTGACCGTAAAAAGGACATGATCCTGGTCTCAGGTTTTAATGTGTACCCGAATGAGATTGAAGATGTGGTGGCGTCTTGTCCCGGTGTGCTTGAGGTTTGCGCGGTGGCGGCGGCGGATGAAAAATCGGGCGAAATCGTTCGCGTGGTGATTGTTAAAAAGGATCCCGCACTCACTAGAGCGCAAGTGCTGGATTACTGCAGGGCGAATCTTACTGGTTATAAAGTGCCGAAGCTGGTTGAGTTTTGGGATGAGCTGCCAAAGACCAATGTGGGCAAAGTACTGCGCCGTACGGTAAGAGATACGCCTGCCATCAGTCCGCAAAAATAGCCAGGATATGATGGCTTTAAAAGATGGCTTTAAAGAATACGAGGAGGAGGAGCAGAAGCAGAGGTTGAAGCAGGCAACAAAGGAAGCAAAAAATAGCAAAAGCCATCCCGTAGCAGCATGCCCACCGAGGTTCACGTCATGATGAGCCCGGTGGGTTTTTTATTTTAGATGTTTCATAGCGGGCACACTACAGCGTACGCATTACAAATGAATATGGCCACGACCGATTTCAATGACGCGACCGCTGACATAAATTTGTTGTTGGGCATCAACGCGCAAACCTAATTGGCAGGGTCGGCCAATATCAACACCTTGGTTGATCGTGAATTCGAGCGGCAGCGCAACACCCGCGCCAAGCATCCAGCCACCCAAATTGGCAGTGGCCGATCCAGTCCCCGGGTCTTCTACGACGCTGCCGTGTTTTAAAAAGAAGAAGCGCGAGAGTAATTGATGCGCCGCACTTCTATTTCCGTCAGGGGCAAAAATATAAGCCATCGAGCGACTCGGTGTGCCGGGCAAGGCGCCACTTGAAAATTGCGCCAATAGATCAGCCTTGGGTTGAGCGCGTCTTACGGCGTCTGCGTCAGCCAACGGCACAATCAATTGCTCGCTGCCCGTGTTCACCCAGCGGGCGCCAGGCAGAATCGCATCTTCATTCAAACCCAACATCGCTGCAATCGAGGCATTTGAAAGCGTGACATCACGAAATTGCGGTGCGCCTGCCTTTAATGTCCAGCGCGACTCAACTGCGTATACCGGAATCACGCCAGCTTTCATTTCGAGTGTAACGCTATCGCCGGCTTGCTGCAGATCACGCACGACATGGGCTGAACCCAGTGTAGGGTGTCCAGCAAATGCCATTTCAAACGTCGGGGTAAAAATTTTGACGCGCGCGGTTGCGGTAGCCGATGGCAATACAAAGGTGGTTTCAGATAAATTGAACTGCAGCGCCAGTGACTGCATTTGGACATCGCTCAAGCCCCGTGCGTCTTCAAACACGCATAGTGGATTGCCACCAAAAGTGGATTCAGCAAATACGTTGACAATGCGAAAAGCAAAATTAGTCATATGAGGTCAGTCGCATATTTTGATGGGGGATAAAAATGGAACTTGAAACTATTATGGTGGGTCTATCGTACAGATGTGGACTTGTGGTAAAAAAGCACAGGGTTGTAAGTTCGAAATTGTAAGCTTGAGCATCGCTGGTGCGACTAACCTGCAAACGGTCAAGAATCATATAAGGAGAATACGGTGACATCGACTATTTTTAATATTCGTTTTATTTATGCGCGTTTTGCGAGCCGGCGTTTTTTAGCGTCACTCGTTATTTTAGGCGCCGCGGCTTTCAACTGCAATCTACTGCAAGCCCAGACTTCATCCGCAATCAAGGCGGCCCCGGCTACGATGGCCAAAGCGACCTTTGCAGGTGGTTGTTTCTGGTGCATGGAGGCGCCATTTGATGTATTGCCGGGCGTTATTTCCACAACCTCTGGCTACATCGGCGGCATCAAGATAAACCCGACTTATGAAGAAGTATCGTCCGGCCGCACCGGCCATACCGAGGCTGTGCAGGTGTTGTACGACCCCCGGAAAATTTCCTATGAAAAATTGCTCGGTGTGTATTGGCGCAACACCGATCCGACCGTAAAAGACCGGCAATTTTGTGATGTGGGTACTCAATATCGCACCGGCATTTTTACCTATGACGATGCGCAGAAAAAATCTGCCGAAGCATCGAAGGCAGCATTGCAAAAATCGAAGCCGTTCAAGGGCGATATTCTGACTGAAATTATCGTTGCCCCCGAGTTCTACCCGGCTGAAGATTATCATCAGGATTACTATAAAAAGAACCCAACGCGCTATGGTTTTTATCGCGCGGGTTGTGGTCGTGATGCACGCCTGAAAACCTTGTGGGGCGCAGAGGCGGGCGGCAAACATTAAGCGCAATGCGCTGGCAACAAAGACCATAAAGGGCGGGCTTTTCGGAGCATAATTGGCTCAAGAAGCCCGTCAATCAACGACTTTGTGTTTGCGTTTATAACTGTTTTTACGGCTGCGTTGTTGGCTGAGTTGATGGTTGCAGACGGCTGCGTTGATGGTGGCATTGGTACCTGCACTAATGCCCGCCCTGTTTATAGCCGCCTCGCAAGTCATCATGCATTTCTCGCGACCATGCCATAAATAAATAGTGGTGTGGCCAACAGACTATCTCAGTAAAAATTTGAGCAGTGATTCAAACCGCTTGCCGTAAGGCGGTTTAAACAGTGACAAACCATTCAGTCTGGACTGATGGAAAACGGGTTTTATTTTAGAGAAAGTATCGAAGCCATATTTGCCGTGATATGCGCCCATGCCCGATGGGCCCACGCCGCCGAACGGCAGCGACTCCTGTGAGATATGCAGCAAGGTATCGTTAATGGTGACGCCGCCCGAAGTGGTCTCGTTCAAAACCTGCTCAATGTTGCTTCCATCGTGGCCAAAATAGTAAAGCGCCAGCGGACGCGGGTGATCGTTCACATAACGAATGGCGTCATCCAAATTATCGTAAGTCACCAGTGGCAGAATAGGGCCGAAAATTTCTTCCTGCATCACGCGCATCGTATCGTTCACCTGGTAAACAATGGTGGGTGCCAGCTTTTGTACATCGTCCAGATGCTCATTGGTGCCTGCCAGCGGCACAATTGATGCACCTTTGCTGGCGGCATCTGCAAGACTATCGTGCAGCCGCTCCAGATGATGACGATTTACAATGCTGGTGTAGTCCGGGTTCGCGCCCAAGGTCGGATAAAGCGTCGCGACAATAGTTTTGGCGGCCGCAATAAATGCAGCTTCCTGGCTGCTCGGCAACAACACATAGTCGGGCGCAATGCAGGTTTGGCCTGCATTTAGACATTTGCCAAAAAGAATTTTTTCAGCGGCAATGGCAACATCACATTCAGGACCAATAATGGCGGGTGATTTACCGCCCAGCTCAAGGGTTACAGGGGTGAGATTGGCCGCGGCAGCGCGCATGACGTGGCGGCCCACTTGGGTTGAGCCGGTAAACAGGAGGTGGTCGAACGGCAGTTGGGAAAACGCTTCCGCGACCGCGACATCACCATTAATAACACTGACCTGATCAGATGAAAAAGTATTGCTGATCAAATCGGCCAGCAATTTAGCTGTACGCGGTGTGAGCTCACTCATTTTAAGCATGACGCGATTACCTGCCGCCAGCGCGCCCACCAGTGGCGCGATCGCCAGCAATATCGGGTAGTTCCAGGGCACGATAATCCCCACTACGCCCAGCGGTTGAGGTCGCAATTCAATACGGCCCGGCAAAAAATACAGCGACGCCCAAGCCCGCTTCGGTTTCATCCAGCGACCTAGCCGGTGTTTGGCATCCTTGATGGCCGACAGCGCTGGAAAAATTTCCAGCAGTTCAGTTTCATGTGCAGAGCGATTGCCGAAATCGGCGCTGATCGCCTCAGCAATGGCGTCCTTATTGGCGATCAGCATGCTGGCGAGCGCTTCCAATTGCGCCTGACGTGTGGCCGTAGAGGGCGCATAGTCATGTGTAAATGCATTCCTGGCACGCTTAAATGTGTCGCGCATGATGCCAATAATGGGTGATGTGGGCTGGGTGGCGTCCATAATCAGTCTTAAAGATTCAAAAAATGATGCAAAAAATTTCAGTAATCTCAAACGGCTTAAAACATCACAGCTATATCCTGAATCTGAAATTAAATGCTTGATGAGTCGTAGAATACCAGCGTCGATACCCATCCGAGATGCTCAATTAGATTGATTGCTCTAAATACGGGCATCGCGTTTATTCATAAATATAAAAAATGATAGATCACCTTAAAAAACTTGAAAGCCTGCGCGGCGAGTCGGCGCACCCACCTTATTTTTTGCAGAAGCTGCAGGAAGTCAAGCGTTGGCAGCACGCCCGACTGGCTCGCACCTACCGCGATCTTGCGGCTGATTCGCGTTATGCGCCCGCTGTTGCGTTTTTTCTGGATGAGCTCTATGGGGCCGGTGACAGCATCGAGCATTCAGCGCTGCGTGATCGTGAGTTGATCCGCATGTATCCCACGATCAAGCGGGTACTGCCAAAATTTGCGTTTGATGCGGTTGAAAAAGCGCTTGAGCTTGATGTGCTGGCAGAAGAGTTTGATCAAGCGTTGGCTACGTGCATTGGCGAAGGCAAAGTGAACGAGGCTAATTACCTGGCTGCGTTTCGTGCGGCAGGGCGACGTGATGAGCGATTGCGCCAAGTGCAATTGATGCGGGAAGTAGGACGAAGTCTGGATGTTGTGGTCAAAAAACCGCTGATCTATACAACGCTGAAAATGTTGCGCGGCCCCTCAAAATTAGCCGGCTTGGCCGCGATGCAACAATTTTTGGAAGCCGGATTTACGGCGTTTCGCCACATGAATGGCGCAGATTATTTTCTGGAAACCATTGCGTCTCGCGAGGCGATGCTGATCAACCGGATTTTTGATTGTGTTGCCGACCCGCTGGCTATTATTGATGAATGGTAGACGGAGATCGCTGCGCCCATCCCATCGCAATAGCCATTATTTATTCTTTGGCGCAGGTTTTTTCGCCGCTGCTTTCTCTTCCTTCACGGCGACTTTTTTAGCGGGTGCACCGTCGGTTAAAACGGCATCAAGCTGTTCATGCACCGCGCGCTCTATCGGGCTTTTCATCGCTTTCAGCAAAAACCCCAGAGTCACTTCAAGATTCATATCGTGCTCGGTGACAACGAGCTTGCCGCTCACGCCAGGCCGCGAAAAAGTCAGGGTGTTACCGTCCCAATCACCTGACAACCCAAATTTTTCGGTCAGTTTATCGGCCATTTTGTCGGCGGCAGCGCGTGCGCCTTTAAGACCCAGTGTGTGATTTCGAACCAAGGTGATGTCAGCCATAAAATTTCCTCGTTATTAATTAAATCAGCAAAGATAATCAGTAAATTTTACACAACCCAGGGCATTCATCCCTGCTTATCGTATTTCGTCACACAGTGATTGTTTGCCCGTCGCGCAAACTATACCTTGTCTCAAAAGGAGGCGTTATGCCTGTGCTGGACAAAATAAAAATCCGTTTCAAAGCGCTTTATCGGGAATACGAGGCCAGAAAACTCGCCAAACTGACGCCGGCTGAGCAGGCCGAAATTCTCGCTTTCGATACGCTATTGAAAGGTCATGTCGGCACAGGCATCCTGGTGTTCATAGCGCTTTGGGCCACCGGCACGGCGGTGTTCCGATGGTCAACGGAGAGTGAGGTGTCGTGGTTTGAAGCGGCTGTGCTGTCACTGATGATGATAGGGGCTATCGGCATGGGCTTGTTAAGCGCCTGGTTCGGTCATGCGCGGTTCACGCCAAGCATTAAACTGTTTTTCAGCACGCTGAGTTTGGCAATTGCTGGCGGAGTTGTGGGTGGAACTATTGGCCGTTTTGCCAAGCATGGCTTTGATGGTTTTGCAGGATTTGAAAGTTTCAGCGGGTCAGAACTATCGCGTGCTTATTTGCCGGTACTGATGGGCGGTTTAATTGCAGGCTTGATCTATTTCGCGTTGCTGATGATGATTGTGCAATTTCGCCGCAGCCAGCTTCAGCGCCGCAATGAAGAGCTGGCTGAAACCGCACAGCAGGAGCGCGTGGCGCGGCAGCTAACCGATGCGCGGCTTAAATTATTGCAGGCGCAAGTCGAGCCGCATTTTTTGTTCAACACGCTCGCCAGTGTGCAGCAGCTCGCCGACGCACGCGCCCCTGAAGCGGCTGCGCTGGTTTCCCAACTGATTACTTTCTTGCGCTCGGGATTGTCCGGCTTGCGCGAGGAAAGCTCAACTCTGCAGCGTGAATTCCGGATGGTTGATGCTTATTTGGCCATCATGAAAACCCGTATGGATAGCCGACTTGTCTACCGTCTTGAATTGCCCGCCGATTTGGCATCGCAACCAGTACCACCGGCAATGTTAATTTCACTGGTCGAGAACGCGATCAAGCATGGATTGGAGCCGTATCCGCCAGGTGGAGAGATTGTGATTACGGCATCCGCACCAAGCGGGCAATTAAGGGTTGTCGTCGCCGACAATGGTCGCGGCATGGACGCCAGGGTGGCTGTGAACTCTATGAAGGCGGACTCTCATGAAGGTGGAGGCCTGGGACTGGCCAATATCCGCGAGCGTTTGGCGGCCCTATACGGTGCTTCCGCATCACTGGAAACGATCAATCATAAGCTGCATGGGTTCACATCAATATTGCATTTGCCTGGCTCGGCATTGGTCGCTGTGCCGGAAACAGTATCAGGAAAATCAGGAAAATGATGAGCAAAATGATGAGCAAAATAATGAACAAACCCATCACGGCGATGATTGCCGAAGATGAAAAATTAATGCGTGAACGCATTCTGGGCATGCTGGGCAAGGCTTGGCCAGAACTTGAAATCATGGCGGTTGCAACAGATGGCATAGAAGCTATAAGCCTATGGAAAAAACATCGTCCGCAGATTGTTTTTCTGGATATTCGCATGCCCGGTAACACAGGCCTGGAAGTAGCCGCAGAAATATGTACTGAGCCTGATGCGCCGCACATTGTATTTGTTACCGCCCATGATGAATATGCAATAAAAGCTTTTGAAAAGGGCGCGATAGACTATCTGTTAAAGCCGCTCGAAACAGACCGGCTGGCGGACACCGTGGCGCGTTTGAAAAAACAATTTCAAGATAAGGCTTATGCGGACCAGTGCTCACCCCCATCCCCGCCCCCGCCCGACGTAACAGCGTTGCTGGAATCACTGCTCAATCACCATCCCGGTTCAGCCAGGCCCAGGCTGAAATGGATTCGCGCTTCACTGGGCAATCAGATACGGCTGATCAATATCAACGATGTGGTTTTTTTTCAGTCCGATACCAAATACACCCGTATCGCGACTCAGGATGGTGAAGCGCTGGTGCGCACCCCTCTTAAAGAATTGCTTGAAGGACTGGATGAGGATGAATTCTGGCAGGTGCATCGAGGCACTATTATCAATGCGCGCGTGATTGACCGCGCTGTGCGTGAAGGGCCGGAAAAGCTGACGGTTTATCTAAAAATGCGCACTGAAAAATTCGCCGTCTCGCGACAGTTTTTTCATTTATTCAAGCAGAGCTGAGTAATTTTGGGCATCGTTTTTTAAAAACATCTGCCGCAACATCTATTCCGTTGTTATCATGCGCCTATGAAATTACCGGCAATAGAGCCTGCCATTCTGGATCGGGTGATTCAAATGGCATGGGAAGACCGAACCCCATTTGAGGCGATAAAAATTCAATTCGGGTTTGATGAACAGCGTGTAATCGAGCTGATGCGCAAGCATTTGAAACGCACCAGCTTTGAGATGTGGCGCAAACGGGTAAATGGGCGCGGCACCAAACATCAATCACGCCGCGATCCTGAGGTGACACGGTTTAGGTCAACTAACCAGCGATTGCGTTAATTTTCGGCTTAGCCGCGGAGCGCTTAAAACCGTCGCTACGAAAATAGACGTTTTAAGTAAAAGTGGCGAGTAGGAACTTACGGTAGACGCATAGGGTAGACATACATTGACTATTTGTGCATAAGAAACAAATTTGAATTCATAATGGCGGGATGATATTTTTATATATTCTTGCATTCACAAAGCACTATGAAACGTGATTTTTACGACATCCTGGATATTCCTGAAAACGCCAGTCCTACCTGGATAGTGCGCGCCTATCAAAAGCGGCTGTTGGCGGTTGAGCAGGATAGTTCACTGAAAGCAAAAAAGCGCGTGACGGCACTAGCCGAAATAAATGAAGCCTATCGCGTGTTGGCAGATGCCGATCTGCGTGTGGCCTACGATGCCGAGATTCTGCAAAAACGCGAGGCGGCAAATGGGCCGTCACGAGTTACGTCATGGTTGCGGATTGCTCTACTGGTGTTGTTGCCGCTTGGCGCTTTAGGTACTTATTTGTATTTTGAGAAGCAGGCTAAAGCGCGTGTGCAGCAGGAGCAGGCGGAGCAGGCCGCCGAAAGCCAACGTCAAAATGCGCAGCGCCAGAAAATCGAAATTGAGCGTCAGGCGATGATCGAACGTGATCGGCTTGAACGTGCCAAAGCAGATCAAGACCGTATTGAAAATCAGCGCCAAGCCAACGAAGACGAAATGCGTAATAAGCGTTTTGTGGCCGGGCCGACGCTGGAGCAAATTGCGCGTGATAAAGCGACTGCCGAAGCCGCTGAGCGCTCGCGTCAGGTGCAAGAAGAGGTTGATCGACGTAAATCTCTGGCAGAATTGGAACGGCAAAAACGTTTTTTACGTGAGGCTGGTCAGCGCTAGTCGTAAAGGCTGTAAAACTCCTCAAGCGCTCAGGTTCTTGATGCTCTTAAAGTTCATAAAGCTTTCAAAGCGCTAAAAACTCAAAACGTCGCTTTATGAGCATCATGGTTTTTATAGGCTCAAAGAATTTTAGAAGCGCGTTTTGGTTTTTTTACGTTCTTCAAAATGGCCTGCGCCTTTATTCTTGCGCACATTATCCCAGGCAAACCAGCGACCATTCATCGCGACATAAACACCCGGCGGCAGCATTTGTGCATAGGCAAGTGCGCTGCCCAAATTAAACAATCCATCGGACGAACCAAATTTATAAGGCACCATGGCGCCGGTGAGAATGATGGTTTTATGGAGTCCGGTTTTGGATACCGTGGCCGCTGCAAACGCGTCAGCCAAATAACGCGCTGTCTCTTCCATGGTGTCGGTCCCATGTGTAATCACGATGTGCCGCTCTTTTGCGGACTTGCAGGCTTTGGCGATGACGGCACGATCAGTATCGGTCATGAACAAGCTGTCTTTCATCATCAAGGTTTCTACACGCGTCGGTAACAGCGAACGTCCCAATGTAAGCATTTCCTTGATGTGGGTTTTATTGAAAAACAGCTCGCCGTTAAGTTCGTTATATTCTTTGTCGAACGTTCCGCCGGTAATAAAAATTGCGATGCGCATGGGTCGTCTTTGTGAAAATTGGAAGCGAAGTTAAAAATGCAGCATAAGGTCGCGAGAGGCTGAGTGAGCCCAAATTGAGGATGAAAAATTGATCACAGTCATCACTACATTATTTTATTGGCTAGCTTGAATGATACCTTATGGCTCACGATTTAAATGGTGCTGCGGCTCATAACACGGCTCGCAACAGGGCCCGTAACATGGATCGCAGTATGACTCGGTATATGGCTGGAAAACCGCGCCGGTGCTTGTGTTTGGCCGCTATTGAGTGTGATGTCCGGTATTTTTTGCGGCATAATTCACGTCTCCCTTGACCCTCACAGCTCAATCAGTGATGCTTCGCTTATGAAAAATAATCTTGATCTATCCGCACCAGTCATTCGATCACGTTTGCGACTGCGGCTGATTTCGGGTTGCGCGGTCTGGTGGCTGGTTTCGTTAATGGCATTGGGTATCGCAAGTGCAGCGACTAGTGCGAGTGATCCTCTTCGGGTTGGCTCTAAACGGTTTACAGAGTCCTATATTCTTGCGCAGATTCTGGCGCAAACGGCTCGCGCTGGCGCGCTTGCCACCACGCCTGTGCCCCAATCGCCGCAATCTATTGAGGTGTTACAAGGCCTCGGTAATACCGCGATTGTTTATGCAGCGTTACGCGCCGGTAATATCGATCTATATCCGGATTACCTTGGCACGATCAGCCAGGAAATTTTAAAAAGCGCCAAGCCGCTTTCAATGGATGACATAAACGAGCAGCTTAAACCGCTGGGTTTGGGCGTTGCGATCCCGCTGGGGTTCAATAACGGCTATGCGCTTGCCATGCGGGCGGCCGATGCTGACGCGCTCGGCATTAAAACCCTGAGCGATCTGGCGCGACATCCTGAGCAGCGCCTGGGGCTGTCGAATGAATTTATTGGACGACAGGATGGTTGGAAAGGGTTGGCGCAAAAGTATGGTTTTACAAACCTGCCCATCAGCCTTGATCACGGGCTCGCTTATGATGCGCTGACAAAAAAGCAGATTGATGTCACCGATATTTACACCACCGATGCCAAAATTACCCATCTGGGGCTGCGGGTGCTGGTGGATGATCAGGCTTATTTTCCGCGCTATGACGCCGTGGTGATATACCGGCTGGATGTGCCGCAACGTTTTCCGGCCGCATGGCAAGCAATGCAACGCCTGCGTGGCACTCTTGATGAGCCCGCCATGATTACTATGAATGCCCGTGCTGAATTAAATGGGGCAGGCTTTGAGACTATTGCGCGTGATCATCTGGCGGGAAATTCTAAACGGGATGGGCCTGATAACCAGCGATTTCTTCCGAAGCTGCTGGGCCCGGATTTATGGCGGCTCACCCTGCAGCACTTGGGGCTCGTAGTATTTTCGGTCTTGATCGCAATGCTGCTGGCGATTCCGCTAGCCATTTATATTTTTCCCTACCGCCGATTGCGCGCCGTGGTGTTAGGTGCGGCCGGTCTTCTGCAAACCGTGCCATCACTGGCGATGCTGGCGGTATTGATTTCATTGATGGGGGTAATTGGGGTCGCACCTGCGCTGCTTGCACTCACACTGTACGCGCTGCTACCGATTATGCGTAACACCTGCGCAGGGCTTATTGAGGTGCCCGATGGCCTGCGGCAGGCTGGCCGAGCGCTGGGTATGTCAGAAGGCGATGTATTGCGCCAGATCGAGCTGCCACTGGCGCTGCCCACTATTATCGCCGGCATACGTACCGCCACCGCCATTGCAATTGGCACCGCCACCATTGCCGCATTTATTGGCGCAGGTGGCTATGGCGAGCGTATCGTTACCGGGTTGGCCTTGAATGATCGCGGGCTATTGTTGGCCGGCGCGATTCCCGCCGCGGTGCTGGCGCTGCTAAGCGAAATTGCTTTTGAATGGTTGGAGACGGTGATGAATAGACGACAAAACCGCGGCATTGTTTCGCAAACCAATTAGCGATATATGCCCGGAATGTGCATATCTGCACCTAGCACTTTGCTTGGAGTTGCTGAGAAAAATCGGCGTCATTAATTACCGTTGGGTAGTTTTTGATCTCGCCGCATCAAGCCAATACGCAGAGCCAAAATAGGCAGCAGGATGAGTGTAAACACCGTTGCACTCACAATCCCGCCAACAATCACCACGGCAAACGGGCGCTGCGTTTCGGAACCAATTCCATGCGAAAGCGCAGCTGGCAGCAGGCCAAGTCCGGCCATCAAGGCCGTCATCATAATGGGTCGTAAACGCGTTACTGCGCCTTCGATAATCGCATCGCGATAACTCATGCCAGACTTGGCGTGATCAAATATTTTTTCAAGCATGATGACGCCATTTTGTACGGAAATGCCCGCAACCGCGATGAATCCTACCGCGGCTGACACGGATAAGTGCAGACCTGCAAACGCCAAGCCTGCAAAGCCGCCGATGAGGGTAAATGGAATCATCCCCAACACTAAAAACGCGGGGCGCAGGCTGCGGAAATTCCAGAACAACAGGGAAAATATACATGTCAGCGCGATGGGAATAATAATCTTTAATCGCGCGGTAGCGCGCTGCTGATTTTCAAACTGACCACCCCATGTCACTGAGTAGCCTGGTGGCAAGTTCACCTCATCGGCCACGCGGGCTTGCGCTTCAGCCACAAAGCTGCCCTGGTCGCGCCCGCGTAGATTAGCCTTGACCGTCGCATTACGACCGCCGGCCTCGCGGGTAACGCGCGCTGCGCCTTGGTGAACATCAATATCTGCCAGCTCGCTAATCGGTACGCTTCCCTGCCCGTTTGGCAGCGCCAATGCGAGCACGCCGATATCGTCGATCGCATCGCGAAATGGAAGGGCCAACCGCAGCGTTACATCAAACCGTTTGTCGCCTTCATAGACCGCGTTAACCGTGGTGCCGCCGAATGCGGTTTGAATGGCCGCATTAACGTCGGCAACGTTGATGCCGAATCGCGCGAGCCGATCGCGTTTTATATTGACTGTCACTTCAGTTTGCCCACCAACCGGAATAGCCGCCACATCTACTGCACCTTCAATACTGGACAGGATGCGCGCAATGGCCTGTGCCTTTGCTTCCAATACATCTAAGCTTGGCCCAAATATTTTTACCGAAATTTCGCCTTTGGTGCCGGACAGCGCTTCTTCCACGTTGTCTTCAATAACTTGTGAAAAATTAGTCGGCAGACCAGGAATGGCGCGCAGCTTCTTGGTCATGTCGGCTACCAACTCATCTTTGGCTGAAAATTTCCACTCTGACTTCGGCTTCAGATCTGCCAATATTTCCAGATTATTGGTTCCTTTCGGGTCGGTGCCGTCATCGGGACGGCCTACCTGAGTTATAACTGATTTCACTTCTGGATAAGACAGTAATATTTTTCTGACCTGGCGTTCGACTTCCTTGGTGGTCTCGATGGCCGTTGGCTGCGGCAGGCTAATGGTGAGCCAAATATTGCCTTCATCAAGTTTGGGCAGAAATTCCGAGCCGAGCAGCGGCGCCGCAAGAATCGCGACCAGTAAGGTTGCCACCGAGCCGCCAATCAGTAGCGAGCTGTATGCTCTCGACCGCAGCAGCAGATTGCTGTACGCGGTTTGTAAACGATGCATCCATGGGCTTTCACGCTCGGCCATGTCGGTGCGTCGTACCGCAAGCGAAAGTAATGCTGGCACCAAGGTCAGCGTCAAAATCAAACCGCCTAGCAATGCGAATGAAAGCGTCAATGCCACGGGTGTAAAGATTTTTCCTTCAACCCGCTGAAACGTAAATATCGGCAAAAACGCCACAATGATAATGACTTTTGAGAAAATGATTGGCCCGGCCAGTTCAACCAGCGTGGCGCGCAGTGATTCAGCGCGTCCGGCGATGCCTGCTTCCAGCCCTGCTTGATTGTTGGCTTGCGCCAGCGCGGCGTCGCTCGCCAGTTTGACCATCAGGGCCTCCACGAGCACCACTGCGCTGTCGATAATGACACCAAAATCGACTGCGCCTAACGATAGTAAATTAGCGGATACGCCCGAGGCCTGCATCAAAATGAAAACGAACAACAGTGCCAGCGGAATAACACTGCCAACGATGACCGCGGCCCGCCAGTTGCGCAGAAATAAAAGCAATATGCCGATGACCAGTAATGCGCCGATCGTGAGGTTTTCGGCAACGGTTCGTACAGTGTGAGACACCAGCTCTGAGCGCTCATAGATTGAGCGGATCTTGTAACCTTTGGGTAGGCGTCGATTGATCTCATCAACACGGCCTTTAACAGCATCCACAACCTTGCTGGCGTTACTGCCTTTGATCATGGAGACAATGCCTTGTACAACATCATCATCCTGGTTATGTCCCACGATCCCGGAACGGGTGCGCTCGCCTATCGCTATATTTGCAACATCGCTTACCCGGATCGAGCGGCCGTTACGCGAGGCCACCACTACTTCACCAATATCAGACAGCGTTTCATAAATGCCGATACTTCTTAGTACCAAACCCTCGTCGCCCCGCCGAATTACGCCGGCACCGGCGTTGTCGCCGTTTTTTGTCAGAGCCTGATTAACCTGGTCGAGGGTAACCCCAAATTTACGCAGCAAATCCGGGTTGACCTGTACCTGATATTCCTTAATCGCACCGCCAAAACTCACCACATCCGCCACCGCTGGCACCATCCTGAGCGCTGGGCGGATTGTCCAATCTTGCATCGTGCGTATTTCAGTAATGGATGTGCCTGGAGGCGCATCCAATACATATCGGTAAATCTCACCGACCGCGGTCGTAAGCGGCGCTAGCGACGGCTGAACGCCTGTAGGCAGTGTCACAGTCTGGAGTTTTTCCAAAACCTGTTGGCGAGCAAAATAGTCTTGCGTCCCTTCGGCGAAGGTTAACGTGATGATCGACAACCCGGTCAGCGAGATAGAGCGGGTTTGAAGCAAGCCCGGCACGCCGCTCATTTCGCGCTCTATCGGCAAGGTCACCACCCGTTCCATTTCTTCAGGAGCCTGGCCAGAAATTTGCGTGATGATCTGCACCTGCACATCTTGCACATCGGGAAACGCTTCAATCGGTAACTGTTGAAAAGCGTATATACCAAACCCCAACAGGAGCGACGCCGCGATCAGCACGAAAGCGCGTTGGCGCAGAATGGAAATAAAAAATGAATTAAGCATTATTTTTCCCGCTGCTATTGCGCACCGGAGGCCAGTTCGGAATTCAGCAATAGTGCGCCCGTGGACACCACATGGTCGCCGACTTCAACACCGCGACTCGCGTAAGCAAAATCCCGATTTTGCGCGGCCAGACCGACCGCGCGCTTTTCATATTTACCGGCGGCACTTTCAATAAATACATAGTTTTTCGCGCCATCAGAAACCAGCGCGCTGATCGGGATGCGCAGCGCTTTACGTCCGTCTTTTCCCGATACCAGTGCTTTCGCATACATTTCCGGGTGCAACAGTCCTTCGCTATTGATAAGCGATGCGCGTGCCTGAATACGCCGCGTGTTTGGATCAAGTACCGGGGATACAAAATCGATTTTTGCGCTAAATGGGCGGCCCGGATAGGCGCTTACTTCCAGTGCCACTTCGCTCCCTACAGAAACTGCATTTAACGACTGTTCTGGCACATCAATGAGCGCCCAAAGTTTTTTAAGGTCGCTGACAATAAAAAGAGGATTCGGTAGATCTGGGCGAACCTCCATGCCGATGTTTGCCTGCCGGTCTACGACCGTGCCCGCAATAGGTGCAGCTAAAAGATATTGCTGGCCAGTGATACGGCCACGGGTAGCGTTTAAATTTGCCAGGCGCAAGGTCGCACGGTTGAGCTCGGCATCTGCCTGTCCTAAGTCGGCCTCAGCGGATTCCAAATCGCGCTTCGCCAAAACCTCCGCGTCAAATAAGGTCTTGGAGCGGTTATAGGCGGCGAGCTTACGGATTCGATCAGCGTGGGCTTTTTCGACATCGGCGGCCGCATTGCCCAAATCCGGGGAGTCAATTCGCGCCAATGATTGTCCAGCGCGCACAGCGTCGCCCGGCTTAACCAGCATCTCAACCAGCCTTCCGGCGATCGGTGAATTAATGCGTACCGTAAGGTTTTCATCATAGCTGAGGCGCGCCGCGAGCGGCTCGACCAGCGGAATTTCAGACACGATTGCAATGCTGGTACGGATTTGGGCGAGTTGCGGTGATGATTCCGGAAACTGCACCGTGGTTGCTCTGGTTAAATCCGCCGCATGCTTCTCGGCAGTTATCGGTGCGGCCGACGAACGTGCGTATTGGGTATAGGCAAATACTGCGCCGCCACCCGCCAAGCACGACGCTAGCGAGGCAATAAGCAGACGACTATTTTTCATTGATTATTTCCCTAGGCGTCAAGCCGAGTGTTGGTGGTTGCGGTAATTGCAATTGCCAAGTGACCAATGCTTTCGCATGGTCATTGCGCACGGCTGCTAAATCCTGTTGAGACTGGCGCAAGGTACGTCGCGCATCGAGTAGGTCGAGCAGGCTGATTCCGCCGTTGAGATAGGCAAATTCATTCGCTTTGGCAACGCGCTCTGCTTCTGGCAATAATTCATTCTCCAACCCTCGGCGGCGCTCCATGCTCGACTGAAGATCAGCCAGCGCTCGGCCCTGCTCGAATCTGGCAAATGAGCGGGTGCGCTCAACGGTTTCACGCGCCGCATCCAGATCCGCCTCTGCGCGCATCGATTCACCGCGGTAATACGATGATGATGCAAACAGTGGTACGGCAACGCTAATACCCCAGGTGTTGTTGGGCGAAAATCCGGCGGCGGGTGGATAACGTTCAAACTGCAGGCCTACCGTGATGTCGCGCGCACTCAAAGCTTTTGCGCCCTCACGAACGGCAAGCGCTGCTGCCAGTTTTTGTGATGCTGCTTTCACGTCCGCCCGAGCGTCCACTCCGGCAGCGTCACGCAGCGAAGGTACGGGGCCGGCTAAAGTTGGCCAGTCGTCCGCGCACACCAGTGTTTCTGCGACCAGTTCGCGACCAATCAGGACCGCTAACCCGAATTGCGCTTTTTGGCGGTCAGCGACCGCACTACGCGCATCCGTTTCAACGCGAAGCGCGTCGATGTGCAGCTTCGCGAAATCGACGGCGGCAATATCGCCTGCTTTAAGGCGTTTCTCAGAGGCGGCCGTACTTTGGCGCGCCAGAGCAGCGGATGATTGAGTTAGACGCTCCCGGTCAAATGCCAGTTTCAAATCCCAATACGCGCTGTATAGCTGAATCAGGCCTTGGCGCTCAGCCTCAACAGCATCCTCTTGTGCAGCCATGACGCGAGCGCGTCCGGCGCTTGCGCGCAAATCGCGCTTGCCGCCGCGCTCCCATGTTTGTTCAACACGCAGTACGGAATCAATTGCTTTATCCGCAATGCCACCACCACCGATACCGGAATGGGTGTTGATCTGGGTGGTGGAAAGGGATAGGGTAGGGTTAGGCATCCGGTCGGCGGTGGCTAAATCGCCGCGGGCTCCCGTAATTGCGCTTAATGCTATTTTAATTTCGCGGTTATTTAGCCGCCAAAGCTGTTCCGCCTGGCTGCGGGAGAGTTGCTCAGCTTGAACATCGAACAAAAATAAAAGTAAAAATAAAAATAAAAAAATAGCCTGCAGCGCCAGTACTCGAAAATAAATCACGAATGTTGCCCTTGAAAAATTTGCAAACCAATCCCATCAAATAAGGTGCTGATTATAGTCGAATTGCATGACGATTCAATGAGCGAGCGCATCATAGTGTGATGCCTGCCCGGATATTGATTTGCAGAGTAAAATTACACGTTTTGTGCATGAAAATACGCCCTAACCGTTTCATGTGTTCTAGCCTGTACTTGTATTTTCTATCCATGGAAAATAACCCAACCTGATTGGCGACGGCAGATGCATTCGACGATGCCCACTGTTAATTGCAAAAATTGAATGGCCAGAAAATTATGAATAACCCAAACCCACAGGTGTCGGTGTTGTTACCCCGCGACAGTAATTTTTATATTGACAAATCCGCTACGTCAGCCATTTCAATCGAGCTAATCGAACATCAGGCAATTCCTGCTCGTCGCCTCAGCTTGGTGATATTGATCGCGCTGGCGCTGGCTTATGTATTGCCCAGCATCGTTGCATTTGGACCTTGGAAACCTGACGAACCCTATATGTTTGGGCTCATTGATAGCCTGGTGAAAACTGGTGATTGGGTTGTACCCAAACTGGCCGGTGAACCGTTTATGGAAAAACCACCGCTTTTTGTTTGGGTAGCTGCAGCGACGGCAAATCTGGCCTCTCCCTGGCTGGCCATTGAATATGGTGCGCGCTTCGCCATCGGTATTTTTATGCTGATTGCGTTCGTTGGGACTGCGAGCGCAGCCAGACGTTGGTGGGGACGCGGGTATGGTCGTTATGCGGTGCTGGCGTTGCTGGCGTCAATTGGGCTGCAGCAGCATGGCCGAATGATGATCCCGGATTTACCGTTGCTCGCCGCTTTTGCAGTTGCATTTTGGGGTTGGGCATGGATTCAAGAGCGACCGTTAAAAGGGGGTGCATTGCTCGGCACCGGTATCGGCATGGCGCTCATGTCGAAAGGGCTATTGGGGCCCGGCGTGCTGGGGCTGACAGCATTGCTTCTGCCGATATTGTTCAGCTCATGGCGAACTCGCGCTTACGCCTACGGCATGTTGATTGCGCTATTGGCCAGTTTGCCTTGGATACTGGTTTGGCCGATAGCGCTTTACGGGCGCGACCCGCAGCTATTTATGGAATGGTTCTGGGTTAATAATGTGGGCCGCTTTCTCGGATTTTCAGTGCCGAGACTAGGTGCTTCACACGAGAGCGGGCATTTAATAAAAACGATTCCATGGTTTACATTCCCGGTACTGCCGTTTGCGGCGTGGGCTCTTTGGAAAATGCGGCTTAGCGCCTTAACGCGTCCTGGTTTCCAGGTAAGTCTGGTCGTAACGGCGATATTGTTGGGCGCGCTTATGACCTCTGCATCGGGGCGTGTTGTATACCTGCTGCCGCTGCTTATTCCATTGGCGATCATGAGTGTGCCGGGCATGCTGCAGCTGTCTGCCCGTGTCAGTCAATTTTCAGATTGGACTGCACGCATTATTTTTGGCTCCATAGCGCTGCTGTGCTGGGGGATTTGGTTTTTTATATTTGTTGCAGATGAGCCGTTGATCTTGCCGATTTTAGCCGAGCATTTGCCAATGGATTTACCGTTTCAGCTTTATCTGCCGGGTGTAGTGCTGGCATTGATATTGATGATGGGCTGGCTCTACATGATCACACGGTTGTCGCTTCAAAAGGCACGCGCATCGATTAGCTGGGCGAGCGGAATTATTTTGGTTTGGGGAACCGCGTTCGCATTATTACTACCGTGGATTGATGCTGCCAAAAGTTATCAATCGGTGTTTGCGGAAATTAGCGTAGCGCTCTTGAACCAAGATACCCGGTGCCTGGGTACTGTTGGTTTGGGCGAATCTGAACGCGCCATGTTGAATTACATTGTTGGCCTGGAACCGCAGCGTTTAGAGAACAATCAAGGGCATGACTGTAACGCGATCCTGTTTCAAGGCACTGCACTTAATGAGCCGCCTGATATGGACACGGACGGATGGACACTTCGGTGGCAGGGTGCTCGCCCGGGTGAACGGCGCGAACGATTTTGGCTTATCGTCCGCCATTCTCCATTGCTCGCCGTTGACAACGAAAGCCGTTCCGCGCTTAACAGCAAGCGTTAGTACGATCGTAAACAGAAGTAGGGCAGTCAGCGATAGGGGATACACGAATCGAGGCTAGCAGTATGGGGTCATAGCAGTATTGGGACCCCATGTATTCGCATGTATTCGCGCCGGTGGAAGAAGTTGTTTGCGGCTAATCCGCTGCGTTCAAATCTATACGGCATCGGCGGTTGATGCAATAACGTCGGCTGGTTACCAGTTACGCATGCTCACCAGTGAATCTGCGCACCCGCGCCACCAAATGTGCCGCCTGCAGCGACGATGACAAGTCCGGCGGTACCGATGATCGCGCCGAGCAATAAGGCAAATACCTTGAGCGTGTCGATGATTGGTTCTATTCCGACCCCTTCCATGCCTGACATGTATGCGCGACCGGCTGCGAGATTGCCCACGCCACGCAACAAGTTACGCACTATCCTTGCCGATTGCTTGAACCCATCCCAAACGCCGATGCCGAGCAGTCCGGCAAAAAACGTGATGCCCACGCGCTTTTCAATTTCGAGCGCCGTCAGCGTCGGCCACGCTTGATCGATAAGCTTGGGAATCTTGACCTTGAGCTGAAGCCAATACACGGCCAGCGTGCTTGGCATTTTATCGCCGTGGTAGGCGTCTTTTATGTTCTTGAACGTTGCGGCAAGCGTGCCATCAATACCATCGGCGTAATTGCCTTTTGTAAAAGCGGGCAAGAGCTGCGTTTCCAGAATGTGGCGCGCATCGGCATCAGTCAATGCCGCTTCGAGTCCATAGCCAATTTCGAATCGGGCAACGCGTTCCGCCATGAACATAAAAAGAATCGCGCCATTGTCGAGACCTTTACGGCCGAGGCGTGAGCGTTCCGCTATGTCAATCGTGAATTGTTCGATCGCGCCCTGCGGTACGCGCGGGTAAACGGCCACGACAATTTGATTCGACGTTTCGTTTTCAAATGCCGACAGCGCGTTCCCAAGTTGCGCAGCTTGGCTCGCACTAAATACTTGCGACTCATCGTTGAAGTAGCCACTTGAAAACTTGAAAGCGCCGAGGACGGCTGATCATCGCAGGCAATTCCTGGAATTTGAGTTGCGGCGCTGCCCGACAGCGCACGTCAAGTTTAGACGCCGCTAAATTTGTGTCAGGTAGCCTAATCTGCAAACCTGAACCAGACCAACGATAATGGTTTCAATCGATCCATCCACAGCACCTACAACGGCAGACGACCTATGCATCACCGCAAATACAGTCGCATTGAATGCATATTCGGGGTCGCTATCATCATGCCCGTTTTGTTGCGGTCAATGCGTCGGCCATCGGCTCGCATGTGTTGTATCTCGAATGGCGGAATGGCGGGCCTGAAGGAGCGATCTTGCGGCAGCGTATTTGGTCTTTCAGGGTGTTATTTCGGCCAGCCAGTGCAATATTACGGCGGCCTCCGGACGGCGCATGAGTATTAATGCACAGGTGGAATTAGGCGCCGATGGTACGCTCGAATATCGTGAATCCGGTCAGCTCGAAGATGGCCGCTATGCCTTCCGTGTGCCGACCAGCCAGCCCTATCGGTTTGTGCGCATTCTGTAGTGCGCTTAATTTATTTAACTTGCTGGAGCCCATGCCCACTATGTCTCTAACTGATCAGCTTGCTCAACTTAATATCTCCGTTGAAACGATCACTCAACGCGGGTTACGCGAATATATCGAAGCGGCCGACTTGGTGCTGGTGGAGGTGGCGGTTGATGGTCGCGAGCATCTACTGACACCAACTGCGGCAGCAGCTTGGCGGGCGCTTAAAGTGGCAGCGCTTGGCGATGGCATGACACTGGTGATGGTGTCCAGCTTTCGCAGTGTGCAGCGGCAATACGAAATCATTCAGGCCAAGCTTTCGGCAGGGCAGTTGATTGACGATATTCTGCTGTCGGTTGCGCCGCCGGGTTATAGCGAGCATCACACGGGTTGCGCGATTGATATTGCTACGCCTGATCATCCGTTGTTGGAGATTTCGTTTGCGCACACGGCAGAGTTCGCATGGCTTACGCAAAACGCGGGGCGGTTTGGTTTTACGCTCTCGTTTCCTGAAGGTAATGTGGCGGGCTATCAGTACGAGCCATGGCACTGGTGTTTTCATTATCGCTAAGCACTTAAGCCCATTTGCGACCAATACTGAACGGCCAAAAAAATCGGGGCACGCAAATATTTGCGTGC
>ENA-OFCI01000460-OFCI01000460.1-metagenomes-genome-assembly--contig:-NODE-460-length-24597-cov-4.003137_pt1 | contig 24597 bp, 17 predicted proteins | sample MGYA00153391_OFCI01 | MGnify analysis MGYA00153391
TCACCTTTTCCATTGTGACCGCGCCGGCCACCGCGGACTTGGCGCCCGGAAGCGGCGCAAGCTTGCCGGGACGTGTCTGCTGCGCGAAGGCACCAGTGTCACATTTGAAGATAGCAAGGATCGGCCAGGCACTCTCGCAAAGGTGTTGATTGCCACGGGAAAACTTCTCTCTGTATTTGAAAAACGCCCCAATAATTCAGGCATCGCCATCCGCGCCCAAAGCGCCACGATAGGCATTCGCGGTACCGGCTGCTATATCGAGATTCACCCTAAACGTACTTACTTCTGCCTTTGTTACGGAGAGGCGGCCATTGATGGCGCAGGCATGGATAAAACTAAAGTAATTAAAACCACCCACCATGAAAATCCGGTATGGCTGGATGAATCAGGCGGCAATATGAAAGTAGAAAACACCGACTTTAGCAACCATAGCGATGACGAACTCATACTGCTCGAAAAATTAACCGGACGAGAGCCGCCGTTTGTCGCCATGGGATTAACCGGAAAGTATTAGTGGCAAGTCCGCAGTTCAGACAGATTGGCTGGATTAACGCGAGCCCGATTCGAGCCGCAGTTTATTGCCAGATACTGCTGACGCTGAGCTGTAGCCTGCATGCTCGTGCGGACAACCCTGTTGGGCCTGACGCGGCTGTGACACCAAAATTGAGTACGGATGCCAGGAATAAAATCGCGCGCGCGGTCGTGCGCGATGTTGAGGGAAAAACGGTAAGCGCTTCTTTGGCGGAAGAAAAAAATGCGCCGGTTCAGCTTGAAGAAATTCGGATACTAGATTCGACTGAGCATCAGCCGCGTGAAAAATTGCCGATTGAAAAAATGCACTCATTTCTTGATCAGGTCGGCCAATCCCGTGCGGACTCAGTCGCAGAATCAACAGCTTCTGACGGTGCGCGATATGCGCAAATTAATAAAGGCAATAATATTTATTGTATTGAAGAACGTCGCGGCTTGATCGACTTTAGCGGCATTTATGAAAAGCCGTTGGTGACTTCACCGGCGGGAACAAAATGCCGCAAAGGTCAGTACTAAATGGCTTTTTTAAAGCTATGACACCAAGCCGTAGTAAACGCGCGTGTCATATTCAAATGTAATCTTGCCGTTCTGTTGATACGTTTCAAAAATTTCTTCCACACGCTGCGCCATAGGCGCGTAATGGGCATGATTTTGCGGTGGCGTATAGCTTGATGAATTAAGCCTGCCCATCAGGCCTACAAGATCAAAGCGCTGAATGTGTTCAAACGTGGCTTCAAAAAACGGCCCGCCAAAAAATGATTCAAATACGGTTTTGTCCTGTATATTTTTATGGCTAATTTCCTGGTAGTCCAGCGCATATTGGTGAAGCAGCGTTTCATATTCACGCAGAAACGGTGTTGAATCAATTCGACGATCATTCCATATCAGTACAGCGACGCCTTCTGGTTTCAATATCCGCCTAAATTCTTTGCGGGTTTTTTCCCGATCAAACCAGTGAAATGCCTGACCCGCTAGCACAAAGTCCATAGCGCGCGTTGGTACTAACGAGGATTCAGCCGTGCCGTTCATGCTGGTAAAGCGGCCAAATTCGGCCAGATAAGCTTCGCCGGCCGCGCGCATTTCTGTATTCGGCTCAATCCCTATGACAGGATTGCCGTTCTCCAAAAATAATCGGGTGAGAATGCCGGTCCCTGAACCTATATCGGCAATGACGCTTTCGGGTGTCAGGCCACATGTCTCGCCCAGCAGGTCAAGAATTTCAACCGGATAGTGCGGACGATATTTAATGTAATCGGCAACGCGATTTGAGAAGCGGGTGGTGGTATCAGTCAAAAGGTGAGCAGGCATGGCGAGTGGTGTCTTATCTTGTCGGTGCGGATGCAAATTTAAAATTCAAAATTAAAACCAGTTGTCTCGCATTTCTAAAGTAGTCGTATCAAGAGAGCTAAGCAGATCAATCATGGCGCCTACTTTGGGCAATTCATAGATGTAGAAATAGCGGCAAGCCTGAAATTTCCCCTGATAGAAATCACCCTGTGCGGCGCTAATATTTTTTGCAGCAGCGAGCGATTGTTCAAGCCATATCCAAGCCATTACGATGTGTCCAAATGCTTCCAGATAGGTTGTTGCGTTGGCGAGGGTTTTATTAAGGTCGCCCGCGTTATGCAATGTCCCGGTAACGACGCCAATACGCTGCACATAGTCGGCAAGCAGTGCCGCACAGCGTTTTGTGTCCGCATGTGATGCTGCCAGTCCGGCATCAATTGTTTGTTGAATAACGCGGCCTAATTGCTTAAACGCAGCACCATCCTGCATGACGACTTTGCGCCCGAGTAAATCCAACCCCTGAATGCCGTGTGTGCCTTCATGAATCGGGTTTAAACGATTATCACGATAGAACTGCTCAACATTGTAATCACGCGTGTAGCCATAGCCGCCGTGTACCTGAATGGCGAGGTTATTCGCTTCCAGACACCACTGCGAAGGCCAGCTTTTGGCAATCGGCGTGAGGATATCGAGCAGCAGCGTAGTATCTTTGCGCGCGATTTCATCAATCGCGGTTTTTTCTTCATCAATCAATTTTGCGCAATATAAATTCAGCGCCAGCGCGCCTTCCACATAAGCTTTTTGTGCCAGCAGCATGCGGCGCACATCGGTGTGTTCAATGATGGGCAGTTGCGGTGATGAGGGATCTTTCGCTTGAGGGTGACGGCCTTGGGGGCGATTGCGGGCATAGTCCAGCGCATGCAGATAACCGGTGTAGCCCAGCATGGTTGCACCCATACCGACACCTATTCGAGCCTCGTTCATCATCGTGAACATACAGCTCAAACCTTTATGCGGCACGCCTACGAGATAACCGACAGCGCCTGATTTTCCAGCGGGTTTAAATTTGCCTTCGCCAAAATTGAGCAGGCAATTGGTAGTGCCGCGATAACCCATTTTATGATTCAGGCCAGCGAGAACCACATCATTACGTTCGCCCAGCGAGCCATTATCGTTAACCAGTTTTTTCGGCACAATAAAAAGTGAAATACCTTTTACACCCGGAATGGTTTTTCCGTCAGGAGCGGCAATTTTGGCCAGCACGAGGTGAATAATATTGTCGGTTAAGTCGTGCTCGCCGCCGGATATCCACATCTTGTTGCCGGTGATTCGGTAGGTGCCATCGGGCTGCAGCAGAGCGCGGGTTTTAATATCCGAAAGGGAAGAGCCTGCCTGCGGCTCTGATAGACACATCGTGCCCATGAAGCGGCCTGACAGCAGCGGTCGAACATAGGTGTCAATTTGCTGCGGCGAACCATGCGCCAGCAACAGATTGGCATTGCCGATCGTGAGGAAAGGATAGCCCGCTGTCGCCACATTAGCACCCATGAAGTATGCCATGCAGGCACTCGCAATCGTGGTCGGCAATTGCATGCCATCAAGAGCGTAATCATGCTGTGCTGCCATCAAACCGGCGCGGCTAAATTCATCCACAGCGATTTTTATTTCCGGGATGAGGTGCACATGCTCACCGTCAAAATAAGGCTCGTTTGCATCACTTTTTTTGTTATGCGGCGCGAAATATTGTTCGGCCATTTTTTCGGATGTGTCGAGCGCAGCATCAAAGGTTTCGCGTGAGTGATCCGCAAATCGTTCGCGCGATGTCAGCGCAACCGCATCAAGCCATTCATAGAGTAAAAAATTAAGGTCCTGCCGAGATAGAATTTTGCTCATTTTAATGTCGTAATTATAGATTTTTGGGCAGCGCTGTTTTTCGCGCCGCGCGTTCGGCGAAAAAGGCGCGACGCAGCTCTGCCGATTCAGGCGTTGCCATCAATTCGTTAAACAGTTTGAATTCATAGGCGAGACCATCATCAAAGCTTTGCAGCGTCGATGCTTCAATTGCATCAATACACTTTAGTGGCGCAGGCCATTGCGGATTAGCAGAGGCAGCGGCGACGCGTGCGGCAGAAAAAGACTGTTGAGCGCCCGTAAAGCTGGGATTCTTATCGCGCACGCGAGGAAGCTGTTTTTGCTCTGCCATTTCGCCGGCAAAAATAATCGCGCCAGCCAAAAAATCGTCTTCAATAATTCTGTCCCAAGCGTTTGCCTTGGCGAGCACTTCGGCAGGCACCGCGTTGCCAGTGACAATCATCCGCAACGCTAATTCAACACCCGCCACCCGTGGCAAGCGCTGCGTGCCACCGGCGCCAGGCAGCAGGCCGATTTTAACTTCAGGCAGTCCGATCATCACGCCGGGTGCTGCTACCCGATAGTGGCAACCCAATGAAATTTCTGTTCCGCCGCCCATGCACACCCCATTGATGGCAGACACAACGGGTTTGGGACTGGCCTCAAAAGCGCGAATAAGATCATGCAAACTGGGTGCTTGCATGGCAATAGGCAAGCCAAATTCGCGGATGTCTGCGCCGCCTGTAAAAATATTATTTCCGCCTGTAATGATCACGGCACACACCGATGGATCGGCAATGGCCGCACCGAGGTACGCACCAATTGCCTGGCGTGTTGCCATGCCCATGCTGTTGACCGGTGGGTTATCGAGTGTAATGACGGCAACATTGCCGTGAATATCGTGATGAAGGTCGTAGCGGGCGGTCATGGGATTTATCGTGAGGCAGATTAAAGAAAACTTACCGTGAAAAAAATGAAACGGCTATCGGGGCTTACGCGGCATGCGCGAAAAAACACGGTCATAAAGCCAGTTTGGCGTCATCCGCAAAACCCGAGCGGCCGCACCCATGGTCCAGGGGATTACGGTGAAACTGGTCTTAGCGTCAATCGCGCGTTGGAATCGCACCACGGCTTGGTTAACATCAATCAAGAATGGCATTTTGAATTTGTTCACAGCAGTCATCGGGGTGCGAATGTAGCCAGGGCAAATGGTGACAACCGACACACCACTGGAACGCATTTCCACACGCAGGCTTTCGCAATATTTTATGCATGCTGCCTTTGAAGCCGAGTACGCACCACCGCCAGGAATGCCGCGGAAACCGGCGACGCTGGCAATGCCGACCAGCGTGCCATGCCCGGCATCTCTCATCGGCTGCGCGAATGCGTGAAACGTATTCACCATGCCCATGACATTGATGTCAAAAATTTCCTGGAAGGCGTTGAGATCATCTTCAATTTCGGTCAAGGTGCCGCGTGAAACGCCCGCATTGGCAATAACAATATCCGGGGCGCCGAATTTTTCTATGAAGTCCTGCGCGGCAGCTTTAAGTGCAGCGATGTCGCGCACATCGCACACGTAAATTTCCGGCCTGGGCGCTAACTCAGCTTTGAGCCGCACTAAAAAATCTTCGCGCCGTGCAACCAATCCAAGCTGTGCACCTCTGTTTTGAGCGTACTGTCTTGCGAGAGCTTCGCCAATGCCGCTGGATGCGCCGGTGATAAATACTTTTAGAGGGGAATTAACCATCCCGAATTGTATAACGGGGGCCCTGCCCCGGCTATGATGCTGATTACCTAGTTCCTCACGATGCCGTCATGCTCAAGCTGGTAGGCGCCAAGCATGACGGTGTGCGGAATGACAAACTGCTTTATTTTTTTTCTACCGCCGCTTTTACTTTTGCGGGATGGGGGGGTTCGGCAGCCATTGCAACGGTTTTGTTACCCGCGCGGGCTTCGCGGACAAGCTTGTCAATGGTGGCGAAAAAATTCTCTTCCGAGCCTTGTTGCTGTACTGCAAAACGTCCGTTCACAACGATCGTCGGTGTGCTGCTAACCTTGTATTCAGCCGCCTGCTTATAGGCTCGTGTGATTTTGTTTTGTACCGAAAATGATTTCTGCACATTTTCATAAACTTTAGGATCAACGCCCTGTTTTTCGAGCCATTTATTGAGCGTTGCGGGATTGCCTAAAATAACGTTTTCAACGTTGACGGCATCAAATATTTTTTGTTGCAGCTTTTCTACCAAACCCATCGCCTCAAGCGTATAAAAAAGCGGCACATTATCGATGCCACGCATTTCAAAGCCCCGGCCTGCAGGAACACGCTTGAGCTTTACATCCGCAGCCTGTTTCTTGGCCCACGCCTCAAGTTTTGGTTCCAGGTGTGCACAGTGAATGCAACCGTAGGCAAAGAATTCCAACACCTCGATCTTGCCATCATTTTCAACAGGCTGAGGCGGGCTTAACGGCGTAACAGTCACACCTGTTTGAGCATTGGCAAACGTCACCGCGGCAAGCGTTAGCGCGGCTAAAAAAAACGACTTCAGAGCGGCAATGGATTTCAGGCTGTGCATAAAAGATCCTATTAAAATCAGGCTAACAAATGGAGGGCTATTACGGTTATTCTGCCTTGACGACAGCGGCGTTAATGCCGTTTTGAGACAGTGCAGTTTTAATTCTGTTCACTTCCTCAAAGCTTTTATACGGGCCGAGGCGCACCCGGTATAACGTGCCTTTGTCCGGCAAGTTGACACTTCTCACAAACGCTTCCATGCCCGCAAAAGCAATTTGGGCTTTCAGGTTTTCGGCTTCGCTCTCGTTTTGAAAGGCACCAGCTTGCAGCAAATAACTCTCTTTGCCGATACCTGCAGGTGTAGCCGCCACCCCATTTGCCTTAACAATAGGCACATCACGCTTTATTTCCGGCGCGGTTTTAAGTGCGGTTGCAGGTGGGGATTCAGCAGATTTTTTGGCAGGTGGTGTGGCTTTGTTAGCCGCATCCATTTTGCTGCCTTTTTCACCTGGCAAAATATCATAGAACTCAAAGCGGGGCTTGTCACTGCCGTCTTTAGCAACCTCATTAGGGACCGCTCGCGCATCATTTTTGTTGATGCTGCTGGATGCTGCAGGTCTCGCCGCAATGGTCGGCAAAGCATCAACCGGCCGGGATTTTTCCTGAAATGGGCTGGCGCTGCGGTTTAACCAGATGGCAATCACGAGTGCCAGCACGATGCCTAACAGAAGCCCAATAATAACGCCCAAGAACATCGGATTCATGCCGCGCGCACTACCGCCTCTGGATGCACCGCTGCGGGGTGACGGAGGTATTTTGCTGTCCTTATAGTCATTCGCCATGATTTACATCTTCTCCGGAGCGCTGACGCCCAATACGGTGAGGCCGTTTTTCAATACCTGCCTGGTGGCTAAAACCAGCGATAACCGTGCAAGTTTCAATTTTTCGTCTTCAATCAGGAAACGTTCTGCATTGTAATAGGAGTGCAGTTTAGCGGCCAAATCGCCCAAATAGACGGCCACAATATGCGGCGCCAGTTCATGTGCGGCGTGTTTGAGCGCGAGCGGAAAATCAGCCAGTGCGCGCATGAGATCAGATTCATATTTACTCGTAAGCGGCGAGAGGTCAGCCGACTTGAGCGCGGCTTCATCACCACCCCATTGCGCAAGTACCGAGCAGATTCGTGCGTGTGCATATTGCACGTAGTAAACCGGATTTTCCTCGGATTTTGACCGGGCCAGATCAATATCAAAAGTGAGCTGCGAATCTGCTTTGCGCATGACGAAAAAATAACGTGTGGCATCACGGCCAACCTCATCAATAAGCTCGCGCAAGGTCACATAGTTGCCGGCGCGCTTGGAGATTTTTACTTCTTCGCCGCCCCGCATGACGGTAATCATTTGATGCAGCACATAGTCGGGGTAACCAACGGGTACGCCCATATCCATGGCCTGCAGGCCAGCGCGTACGCGAGCGAGCGAGCCATGATGATCGGCTCCCAACTCAACAATAGCGCGCTTGAAGCCACGCTGCCATTTGGTGACGTGATACGCCACATCCGGCACAAAATAAGTGAAGGTGCCGTCAGACTTGCGCATAACGCGATCTTTATCATCGCCGTAGTCGGTGGTTTTAAGCCACAGCGCACCATCCTGCTCGTAGGTTTTACCATTGGCCACAAGATGAGCCACCGTTTTTTCAACCAACCCTTCGGTATAAAGCGATGACTCGAGATAATGGTGATCAAATTGAACTTCAAATGCTTTGAGGTCGAGATCCTGTTCGTGACGCAAATAGGCGACCGCAAAATCACGCAGCGTATCTTCATGATTTCCGGGTACATCATCGGGAAATTTTCCGGCGTAGCGTTCAGCGATTTCACGAATATATTCGCCGTGATAGCCGCTTTCCGGAAATGGCGCATCCAGCCCTGAACGCTCACGTAATCGCGCCTGCACCGACAACATCAGATTATTGATTTGCACACCGGCATCGTTGTAGTAAAACTCGCGCGATACCTGATACCCCTGCCACGTGAGCAATCGCGCAAGGGTGTCGCCGATAGCCGCCGCGCGGCCATGACCTACATGCAGTGGGCCGGTTGGGTTGGCAGACACAAATTCAACCATGACGCTTTGATTCGCGCCTGTGTGGTTTTTACCAAAGTTATCGCCGTCTGCAAAAATGCTGCCCACCACCCGTGTTTCGGCGGCAAGCGAGAGACGAATATTGATAAATCCCGGACCTGCAATATCGGGCTGGGTCGCAATTAAATCAGACGCCGGTAGAGCCGCTACAATCGCCTCCGCAATATCACGTGGTTTTGCGCCCAGTTTTTTCGCCAACTGCAGTGCGCTATTGACCGCGAAATGTCCGTGATCAGGATTTTTGGGTTTTTCGACTTCGATCATAAAAGCATCGTCCGCCAGCGCGGGATACGCCGTGGCAAGGGCCGTTTGAAAAAGCGCCGCAATGGCGCTTTTGTTATCAATAAATGTAGACATGGTTGTTTTAGAAGTTAGCCCATTATTATAACGGCAAGCTGATTTTCAGCCTAATTTTCAACTTAATTTTCTGCCCAATGCTCAATCTGACGCTCATTCGGATAAGGCGTAATTTATCTTGCTTATTTCGCCCCGTATTCAATTACACCTCAAGCGGGTCAACATCAATCACCCATTTGACGGCGCGCACTTCGCGTTGACGCACCATGATCAGCCAGTGGCTCAGAAAACGTTGCAGTACAGCGCGGGAGTCTGCCTGCACCATCAGTTGCCGACGTTCATAACCGGCCTTGCGCGCCAGAGTTGGCGGTACAGGATCCCAGACATGCACGCCATGCGCAGGCGCCAGCGTTTGTGCATTGGTTGCAATATCAGCCATAAATTTAGCGAGGGACTCTGCCTGCTTTGATTCGGCGCGCAATAGCGCTAAAAATGAAAATGGCGGCAAAGCGGCATGACGCCGTTCCGCCATGGCGATGTCCGCAAACCGTGCGTAATCCTGGGCTGCAACGGCCTGGTATAGCGGATGCGTTGGAAACCGGGTTTGAATTAGCACGCGTCCCGGTAGCGAAGCGCGTCCGGCCCGACCCGCGACTTGCATGAGTTGTGCCGCCAGCCGTTCGGATGCGCGAAAATCGGCCGAGAACATGGCGCCATCCGCATTGACCACTCCAACCATAGTGAGCTTCGGAAAATCATGGCCTTTTGAAAGCATCTGCGTGCCTACCAGAACATCGAGCTCGCCTTTAGACGCCGCTTCGAAAATTTTCTCGGCTGCGCCACGTTTACGGGTGGAATCGCGATCGACTCGCACCATACGTAACCGGGGCAGACTCGCCTGCAGCGCAGTTTGCAGGGCCGTCTCGATGCGTTCGGTGCCTTGGCCTGCGGCGATTAATTCATGGCTGCCACAGCTAGCGCAGCTCGTTGGCACGCGAGTTTGGTAACCGCAATGATGGCATTTGAGGCGGTTTTCATTTTTATGAAAGACCAATCTTGCTGTGCAGCGTGCGCATTCCGGCATGGTGCCGCATTGTGCACAGACCAATGCCGGTGCGAAACCGCGACGATTGATAAACACCAGCGCCTGCTCGCCGCGTTTCACGGTTTCCTCGATGGCGTGAATCAGGCCAGCCGTGAGACCGTCCGTAGTGCGTTCGATATTGAGATCAATAAAATCAACACGCGGTAGCTGCGCATCCGGGGTGGCACGTGCGGTTAATGCCAGCGCCACAAATCGCCCACGCTTCACATTATTGAGCGTCTCCAATGATGGTGTGGCAGAGCCCAGCACCACCGCACAACCGGCAGCACGGGCACGGAAAACCGCCACATCACGCGCTGAATAACGAAAGCCTTCTTGCTGTTTGAATGAAGCATCATGCTCCTCGTCGACCACGATCAAACCCAGACGCGGCATCGGCGTAAACACCGCCAATCGCGTGCCGATAACGATATCGGCACGACCGGACTGTGCATCCAGATAGCCCGTCATGCGCGGCATTTCAGCCATGCCGCTGTGCAGTTGTGCAACCTGCGCGGTCGGGAAACGTGCAGCTACCGCGCGTACAAAAGCCGGGGATAAATTTATTTCAGGCACCAGGATAAGTGCCTGGTAGCCGTGCTCCAACGCATGGCGGATCGCATGCAGATAGACCTCGGTTTTGCCGCTGCCGGTAATGCCCGCCAATAAAAATGCCGCGAACTGGCCAGCCCCACCCACAATGGCCGCCAGTGCGCGAGTTTGTTGGGCGTTGAGCGGCTTGGCATCAAAAAATTCAATCGGCGCAATAGGTCTGGATAGCGAGATGCGTGCAGCGCTGGCCACCGCCCGTGTGGTGGATTTTTCGGATGCTTGCGCCTGCGCTTGCGTTTGTGCGTGCAGCTTCATCTTTGTCTGCGCCTCCGCCCAGCCCTTACGCAGGAGCGCATTGAGCGAGGTGGCGCCTGATTCATGGCGTACCTTGATGGCAGTTTCGTCCTGCGGGCCATAGGTCACCAAGGATTGCAGGATGGCGCGCTGCACAACTGAGCGCCCTGGTAAATTCGGCAGTGCCTCGCGTCCGGACGTGGTGATGGCAATGATGTCGGGTTGCGCCCGGATTGTTACGGCGCGCCCGATTGATTTAGGCACGCGCATGCCCGGCGGGATGGCGTTCAGCGCAATCTGGCCAAACGACTGATGATAATAGCCCTCACAAAATCTAAAAAGCGCCAGATCGCTTGCTGAAAAAGCAGGCAAGTCATGTTGAATATGCAACACGGCTTTTAGTTTTTCAAGGGGCACCGAGGTTGCGTGGGTGATGTCGACAATTACGCCCACGCATTTTTTGGGCCCGAACGGCACAATCGCAAGACGACCAATCAAATTATCTAGGTTGTCGGCTGAGGACTTTGAGGCCTGCGTTGCTTCCGTTGTTTCCGTTGCCCCAATGACTTCAGCCGACAATGAAAAATCGAACAGTGTTGCAATCGGTAAATCCAGGGCAATACGGGCCACCACGAGGTTTACACGGCGCGGGCCAAGCGAACGCAATGGCGAGGCTTTAAAAGGTGTCACCGATGCTAGCCTGACCAAAATGTTGTGGCGTACAGGCACACGCCGTCTGCCTGTGGATAACTTTGTGCATAGCTCGTTGCCAGAGGCGGAATGGCCTCGTCACAATAGGCCTGAAGCACTAAAGAAAATATAAAAATGAGAAAAAACTCTTTTAAATTTATGGACTTGCGGCGACTACTTGCAGCAGGTTCGCAAAAATCCGCGCTATTTTGCGAGACCAAGCTTTCTGTGCATAAGCAAGTTCTTTTTTCACGCAGATTGAAAAAAATGAGCTTGACACCGTCATAAAACGCTATTCCCTAGCACTGGCGCGGTGAACGGCGTGAACAAGCGCTTCCACATGCTCGGGATTGGTAAATTGGGAAATCCCGTGACCCAAATTAAACACATGACCTGTGGCATTTTTGTCATACGCAAAGTCGTTTAAAACCTGTTCCGCCTCGCGCGCAATCACCTCAGGTGTCGCAAACAACGTCAGCGGATCGAGGTTTCCCTGCAACGCCACTTGATGGCCTACCCGTTTTTTAGCGTCGCCGATTTGAATCGTCCAATCAAGCCCCAGCGCATCTGCGCCAATCGCGGCCATCGATTCGAGCCACGAAGCGCCGCCTTTGGTAAAGAAAATGCGCGGCACCACGCGGCCTTCGTGTTCGCGCTTGAGCCCCGCCATCACGCGCTTTGCGTAGGGTAGCGAAAACGTCTGGTAGGCGTGATGTGATAGCGCGCCGCCCCAAGTATCGAATAGCTGAACCGCCTGCGCACCCGCCTCAATTTGCGCATTCAAATAGGTGATTACGCTCTCGGTATTTTTGTCGAGAATGGTGTGCAATAAATCAGGGCGTTGAAACATCATGGTTTTGGTCAAGCGAAAATCATCCGAGCCACCGCCCTCAATCATGTAACAGGCCAGCGTAAACGGGCTGCCAGCAAAGCCGATTAATGGCACCCGACCGTCAAGCGCACCGCGAATCTGGCTTACCGCATCGGTCACATATTTCAGTGAATTCATGTCGGCTAAGGGCAGGCGCTTCACATCTTCTTCGGTGCGCAGTGGCCGTTCAAACTTGGGGCCCTCGCCGTCAGCAAAATACAATCCCAGTCCCATTGCATCGGGAACGGTCAAAATATCCGAAAATAAAATCGCCGCATCGAGCGGGAATCGATCCAGCGGCTGCAGCGTTACCTCGGTGCAATAGTCAGGGTTTTTGGCGAGACCTAAAAAGCTCCCCGCTTTCGCCCGCGTCGCTTTGTACTCAGGCAAATAACGCCCCGCCTGACGCATGATCCAGATCGGTGTGTAGGCAGTCGGCTGACGCATCAGCGCGCGGAGGAAGGTGTCGTTTTTTAAGATGGCCATGATATTGGTGCGTCGTAAGGATGCGTTGCAGTATAAAAAAGCGCATGAAGTGCGCGAATGCGAAATCCGTAAGCGAAGCGGATAACAGTGCGGCGCAAAAATATGACCGCATCACATTATCCATTATCGCATCCGCACTGCTTTCGCTGCGTCGGCATTCACCTTACTTTGCTTTGCCGAGGTGAGTGGTTTATTTTTTTAAATCGAAATTTAAACTCTAGCACTGGCGTGGCATTCAAGCCAAAAAAGACTGAAAAGCCTCGCCAGATATAGAGTTTTGTTTGGAAGTCTTCAGACGCCTCCTGAAGACTGAAGCGTTTGAGCGGCGCAGTAATTTATGGCGATGGATCAACCTTTCTTCAAATATCTATCCAGAAATTCCAGAATTTTCTGGTTAGCCTCCATCTGGTTTTTCTTCTTGGAAAAGCCGTGTCCTTCATCAGGGAACACCACATACTCGACTGGAACGCCATTCTTCTTGACCGCCTCAACAATCTCATCGCTTTCCGGTTTGATCACGCGCGGATCGTTCGCGCCCTGAACCACAAATAACGGACGGCGAATTTCTTTGGCGTGAAATAGGGGTGACGCGGCGATCAACATGTCTTTGTCTTTCACCGGATCGCCGATCTCTTCATAAAGAGATTTGCGGAAAGATTCCCAGTAGGGCGGTATTGATTCCAGCGTACGCAGCCAGTTGCTGACGCCGAAAATATCCACGCCCACCTTGAACGCTTCCGGGCGGAATGCCAACGCGGCAAGCGTCATGTAGCCGCCGTAGCTGCCGCCCATGATGCCTATGCGCTCAGGGTCGATATAGCCAAGGCTTGCGAGGAAGGTTTTCGCTTCCACACAATCCCACAGCGGCTCGCGCCCGTGTTTGCGGTCATCGGCTGCAAAAAAAGTTTTGCCATAACCTGTACTGCCACGATTGTTGATGCCAAGTACTGCGTAGCCATGGTTGACCAGATACTGGATCTGCGCATTGTAGCCGCGGGTGGTTTGTCCGCCGGGGCCGCCGTGAACATAAACCACAGCAGGCACTTTGTGGTTAGCTGAAGCTTCATGCGGCTTATAGTAAATCGAGGGGATGACCATGCCGTCAAACGACTTGAAGCGCACCACCTGGGCTTCAACCAGATCGGCTGAATTAATTTCTTTACTCAAACTTTGGGTGAGCTGGCTTACTTTTTTAGAGATGAAATCATAGATAAATAAATTGCTCGGTGAGCGGTCGCCGTTTACATAAAAAGCCATGCGATTGCCGCTTCGGGAAAAACTCACGCCGCGAATTTCACCGCCCGGTAACTTCGGCAGCGCGACCGGTTTTTCAGCCGCGCCTTCGACGATTCGAATCACTGTGCTGCCATCCTGATTTACTCCAGTCACGCGAAAACGACCATCCTGCGAGAAGTAGGTGTAGACCACATCCCAATCGGCTTTTTCATGCGCTTTAATGTTGCCGCTCGCCAGATCGTAAGTGCGCAGCCCGGTAAATTCACTGCCTTCATTGCTCAGAAAAAATAGCCTGGCCGATGCAGGATCAAAAGTGGCGGCATTGAAGGTAATGGCGCCGGTATGCGGAGTCAGATGTTTGGTCTCATTTTTCGCCACATCGAATAAATAAATATCGCTATCGAGTGAGGTATTGGTTTTGTTCAGCGCGATCCATTTTTCATCACGGCTGATGGCGGCGAGTGCATAAGCCTGATCATTTTTATAAATCATGCTGCGCGCATAAGTCTTCGCGTCAAATCGGTAAAGATCAAAAAATTTAGGATCACGTTCATTGCTCGACACATAAAAAGTGATGCCATCGGGATGCCACGCAAAGAAGCTGGCTTTAACTTTATCGCCGGGCGTTAAATCTTTTTCAGCACCGTTCAGCTCCCGCACATAAAGATGACTATTTTCATCCCCGCTTTTATCGCGGGAAAAAAGAATCCGGTCGTCATTGGGGAAAAAGCTGACCGAATAGGTGGTGTCCAACACGGATTGCGTGAGCGGCTGGGGCGTGCCGCCGGTAATCGGCAAGGTGTAGGCATTGAAAATGCCGGACTGATTGCTGTGAAATAAAACCCGCTTTTCATCTGCGCTAAATGATGCGCCACCGAGGCTTGTCGTCGCCATAAATTGCTCGATAGTGTAGCGCTTGGGGGTAGTTGTGGTGTGGGCTGTGGTGATTGGCTTGGAAAGCGCTGTGGATTTGACTACCTCTGCATTGACACTGATGCTGGCCGCGACAACGAGACCCCCAGCCAAAGTGGCGAGCGCCAGACGACTCAGGCGGATGAAATTGAAAAGCACTGCGCGATGTTGCATGGAACGTCTCCGGTTGTGGACACGGATATGAACTTAAGCTTTAGGGCTTTGTTTAAACATATCTGTTTTGATCCGTGCCCGATTGTAAACCGGCAAGCTCGATTTACTTCATTTGCTTACGTCTCCGGCTATTTTATGCGGCCAAAATACGCCGTAAAGCGGGCTCCCATAATGGTGCCGAGAATGCCTTCAGAGCCGCTGGTATTCGGGTCAAACAACTCACTAAAACGGTTCCGTCTCTTTACTCATCACCATCAAAGGATAAATCTCCAACAAAAAGTCCCAACAAAAGCCCCAACAAAAAACCACCGCTCTTTCGAAGGGTGGTTTTCTGTTTGAACGCACTGAATGCACTGAATGCAATGAGCGTATTGCTTTGGTTACTGTTTGTAGATGACCTTACTTACGGATAGCTGCGTCCGTTGACCGTTGCGCGAATGAGCTCGGTCGTCGTTGGGATTTGCGGTGGCAGCGCGCCGCCGGGTATGGCCGAGGTACAGAGTCCAGCTTTGCCGAAGGTTCGTACATTGCCAATCGCGCTGGCGTTGCTCGTGACACCATTGATTACGCAGGTAGCATCAAGAGCGCCAATGCCCGGGAAGGCTGAAATTTCAAACGTAGTACGTACGGTGACATTATCCAGAAAAACTTTGCAGGTGCCATTAAAGGTGCCTGCCGGTACCGTCACATCTTCTGTGCCGCTGGCGTGGGCCGTGTAGTTGTAATACGTTTTGGCAACGGCTGTGAAGCCACCTTGCACGCTGGTGGTACTGGCTATGTAATTGCCGCCGTAGGTAGCGCCTGAGGTTACAATTTTTGCGCTGTAATCAACCGGATCATAGGTCGTGGTGGTTGTGCCCGTCGGGCTGAATTGATCTACCGCGATGACGCCAATCGTGGCTCCTTTATCTTCATAGTAGGTATAGACATAGTTGGCTGCATCGGGAACACCGTTGATGAGATTACGACCTTCAACAATGGTGACTGCTTTACCGAGATACGTACCGGGGCCAATGATTTTTTGTTGCATTTCAGAGGTTGCCAAGCCCACGCCCGTGGTGCGGCTGACGTAAAGATTGCCGGTTCCAAAATCAAATGAATTCAGACACTGTCCACTTACCGGAGGGCCGGGTGGCAGAGCTGCTGACACGGTAATCACAGCGGCTTGGATTGCATTTGGCAGCGTACCGTTGCTGGCCTGTACGGTAAAGGCAAAGACGCCTGCGGTGGTGGGCGTGCCAGACAGAACGCCGGTGGCGCTATTGAGCGTAATACCGGCGGGCAGTGCGCCAACGGTCACACTCCAGGTTGTTGTAGCTGATCCGCCAGTTGCTGCATAGGTGTGTGAATACGCTGCGCCGATGGTGCCACTGTTGGGTGGTGTTGTGCTGGTAATGGTCGGCGCTGATACTGGCAACGGTGGTGTGTAAAATGGCGCTGCACCCGCATTGGCAATCACGATGGGTGCATTAAACGCACCCGCCTGAACCAGCCATATGGCGAGCGTGCCATCAGGTCGCACCCAGGCAATATCGGTGATGCCGTCGCCATTGAAATCACCTACCGCATAAAACTGCCAAGTAGGATCGGTCATGGGTAAATCGGTCGCGGTATTTCTAATGATCAATGAGCTTGGTGTGCAGGAGGCGTTCTGATCATCCGGTGCGCCGGTATAGGGAGGCAAGGTAAGTCCGGTCGCATCCAAATATGAAATCGCCGTCGCACCGGTGGTGGGATTGCGGCTCAAGACGCCATAGGTATTGACGCCAAAAAAATTCGCAAATTTACCAAACTTCAGTACCTTGTAACCCGGCGGTATGGCTTGGCCTGTCAAGTTGGCGCAGGTGCGATTGGGTGTGGCCATCAGGACGCGAATGTTATTGCTCGGATCGACATACACCATGTCCACCGCACCATCCCCATTCAGGTCAGCCGCACCGAGCAGCGTCCAGCTCACCGGCGCGCCGCCGCGTTTGCGTACTTGCGTAACTGAAGTGCCGTTGGTAAACCAGATATAGGAAACACCGGTATCAGGCGATGCGACCACGGTATAGCGCCATACCAGATCACCAAAGCCATCGCCATCCAGATCACCGACTGCCTGCACATCCCATACCCGTTTTACTTTGCGCAAAAGAAACTGCGCGCTGGCATTAAAATCCGGCCACACCGAGACATCACCGAATTCACCTTGGGTAATATCCTGAAAGACAAGGTCGGCCCTATTGTTTTTATTCAGATCCGTGGCAGCGACGATACGGAAATTAGCACCCGGGTCTGCCAGCGTGGTGAACTGCATCTGATTATTGACCAGACGGCCCGCTTTAAGCTGTGGCGGGGTGCTGTCTGATCGTATCAGGATGGCACGTGTGGCGTTGCCATCAAGGTTAACGTCGCTGATAACCTGAGTTTCGGCTGACGCCGATGATGATGCGGCAATCAGACCAACTCCGAGCAACAACGCTGCCGCCGCAGACGGACTAAAAAATGATTTGTAAAACATAACGCCTCCTGGTTTGACTAAAAAATAATCCCTAATGAGTAAAGCGTCATATCGCGGAAAAGTGGCTCATCTTTTTTTAAAGTGAGCTTTAGGCGAGGTGGCGGGCTCGTGGGGGCCTTGAAGCCGCTGTAGATTTTTGGACAGAAAACTCGTTTATTGACGGGCATCTCGAAGCATAAAAGGCCTGAAATGCTCGTCAATAAACGAGTTTCAAATTCTGTACTTTAAAAGATTAAATAACTTCGCTTGTACTCGCGGCTTCTCCTAAAGGGTTGAAGGGTTCAATTTTTTCGGTAAATCAGTGAGCCAGTTTCGCAGCGCTTCGCGCATTACTGGATAGCTGCATCTATTTATTATCGGAAAACTCTGCCATGCGCACTCATGTAAAAACGCATCATCACAACACTTATCTATTCCGCCACGCTGATCAAGCCAGCACCGCGGTCCGCCGAGGCGATGTGCCCTTTGCCATGCCGCTGTTGCGATATTTAATTTGCGGCGTGTTATGCGCAGGCGCTATCAATGCGTTCAATCCGGCAGCCGCGCAGACTGTCACGCAAGATTACGCGCGCTATGCCTCGATGCTTAACCAAGAGCGCGCCAGCACCGCCCGCCGTGAGCAACAAAACATGTATGACGAATCTGCGCGCGCCAACCGCTATGCATCGAATGGTGGCAGCGCTGCAGGCGGTGGCGGTGCTGATTCCGGTGTTGTCGGGATGTTAAGCGGCACCATGAGCAACATGATGGATCGCCACAATCAACGTGCCGCCGCCCGCGATGCCGAAGACCGTAAAGCGGTTGACGCATACAACGAACGTAATCGCGTGCTCAAGGAGACGACCTATAAAATTAAGGAAATCCCGCTGATTGAATTGAATCTTGAAAAAGCCGCGAAGGGCGATATCAAGGCAATGGGCGCGGCGGGTTATCAATACGCTACCGGCAAAGGCGTCACGCAAAATCGCGAGCGCGGCATTAGCATGGTGCAGGACGCCGCCAATCGCGGCGACAGTACGGCGATGTCGACATTGGCTTACTGGTATCGCACCAAAAACGAGGCCAACACACAACTCGATTTGGCAAAGTCCCATGAGTGGGCGGTCAAAGCGGCAACCGCGGGTGATATTGATTCAATGACCGTCACCGGCATTGATTTATTAAATGGCACCGGCGTCGCCGCAAACCCCACAGAAGCGCAACGCTGGTTAACGCTGGCGGCGGGCAAGAACGACGGCATTGCCAATTTGACGCTGGGCAATTTATATTCGGGCAAGTTTATGGCTATGCCTTCGGAGACTGGTAAAACGGACATCAAAAAAGCGGAGGCCTATTATCGTAAGGCCATTGCTTCAGGGGTAAAAGACGGGGTCGATAAACTGGCCGAATTGTATGAAGGTGGCTACGGCACCGAGCCAGATTGGCCGCGCGCTTTTGCCGAACGTAAGCCGCTGGCAGACGCGGGAGATCCCGTTTCTGAAACCTACATCGGGCTTTATTACGAGCGTGGCTATGGCATGCCAAAAGATATGAAGCTGGCCGCAGAGTGGTTTACGAAGGCGGCAAAGCACGGCTCAGCGCGCGGCAATTATGAGATCGGTCGCCTCTATTTTGATGGTGAGGGTGTGCCCGAAGATAACGCGATCGCCGTTAAGTACACGCGCCAAGCGGCGGTGCAGGGATTTCCTGAAGCGCTGCATATGATGGGCCTCATAACCTTCAACGGCAAGTACGGCATTGCGACAGACAACATCGAAGCTGAGCGCCTGATCCGACTCGCCGCTGAAAAAGGCAATGTGCATGCCGCACACGATATTGGCGTGATTTACGAACAAGGCAGCGGCGTCGAAAAAGACCGGGCTGAATCGCGTAAGTGGTTCAAGGCCTGCGCCGATGGTGGCGATGAGCGCTGCGTCAAAAAATGAAGTCAGCCGGGTAGGGTTGAAGTGCAACGCGGCAAATGCGCCGCTGCTCATTTCTTCACCTCTCTCATCTCACGCCCCGCCCGCCCCCGCCAGTACTTACAATCTATAACTGATCGCGCCAACCCAAATTTTAGGAGTATTTTTTAATGAACCGCCATCACATCAATCTTACTTTTTCCATCGCGTCACTTGCCTTGGCATCATCATTGACCGCGTTGACGCATACCGCGCAAGCCGAACAAATCACTGCCCCTGCCGAGATGGCGCCGGTACCTAAAACCGCGCCACTCGGCAGCGTGAGAGGCATGAGTGAAGCGCTCGCCGAAGACCGCGAACGTATTCTTAACGCGCCCATTCGAATTCATAACAACACTGACTATGCCTTCAACATGCTCACCGCTCTCTACCTTAAAGCCAAATCGGTGAATGCGAGCTTAACCAAACGCGCCTTTGTGTTGGCGCTGCGCGATAAAGGCGCGGCGGGTGATGTTGAGGCGGGCTACCAATATGGCGCAGCACGCTTGTCAAAATTTGGTGCGGGCAGTGGCGCGGATCAAGAAATCGAAGGCAATATTGCGCCTGCGATGAAGGCAGGTAAAGCCGAAGCTGAACGCGACTATGCGGTGCTGCATCGGTACGGCATGGGTGCTGAAAAAAATCCTGAAAAAGCCCTCGCGTTGGCGAAAAAATCAGCCGCCGCCGGCTTGGCCTCAGCCAGCGCCTTGATCGGCGATTTTTATCGTGATGGTGTGGGCGCCAAAACGGATCCAGTAGCGGCCGTCACCGCCTGGAAAAAAGCCGCCGATGCCGGGGATATTGTTGGCATGCTTCGCTATGGCGAGGCGGCAACTGGTGGGTATGGCATGGATGAGGATGGCCCCGGTGGTGTCGCTTACTTAAAGAAAGCCGCTGATGCTGGCGAAGATCGTGCCCTGTTTCAATACGGCTTTATGCGCGAGATGGGCATGTATGGACTGACCAAAGACATGAAAATCGGCACTGAATATATTGAGAAAGCCGCACAAGCTGGCAACCTTGATGCGCAAAATATCATGGGCGCCAAGTATGCCAGAGGCGCGGGTGTCACTCAGGATGACGCCTATGCCAATATGTATTACGAAGCCGCCGCCCTTAACGGCAGTGCCAAAGCGCAAATGAATTTTGGATTGCGCATGATCAACGGCAAAGGCATGAACGAGGATCGCGCGAATGGCATCGAATGGGTAAAAAAATCAGCCACACAAAATTATCAAGCTGCTATTGATGCATTAAAAGAGCTGGGGGTGAAGTAGGTGGTGAGTGAATGCCAGCGCGTTATGACGGCTTTTTGATGCGTGGACAGATCACCATTTAAATCCAACGCATGACTATGTTTTAACCATGCGTTGCGCCTCTGCAACCCAATCAGCCGCAGGAGCTTTGCTGAAAAGAGTCGGATGATTTTTCGCCAAGGCCGTAAGTTCCGCAACGCTTTGATTTAGCTTGGCAGTATCGTGCTCGGCATAGCGCATTTTAATCAGCCACCAAAGCGCCTCACCATGATGACGTCTGGCGTAAGGCGGTATATCTTTACCTTCAACCAAATGATATTGCGCAACGCTTAAGGCGAAATCGTTCGTGGCGGCTTGTTTATTCCCCAATGAAAAAAATGCTTTAGCGTGATGAAAATAGATTCGCGCACGACTAACTTGGGCGTCGATACTTTTGGGGTCCGCCTTGCTCAGTGCTTCGCTGACTTCCAAGCCTCGATCAAGTGCGACCAACGCGGCGTCGGGTTGATTCAGCAGATTCAGCATACCGCCTTTGTTGAGAAGCGCAGTTTGCAGGAAGAGACCATAAGCAAAGTCGTTCGGTGATTTTTTCAAATAAGCGTCGTAACCGGCAATTTCCTGATCTGCAAAACGCACGCACGCTGCATAGTCGCCGGTTGCCATTGAGTTCATGAATTGCCGCCGCACATGCAGCAAACGTACGCCGACAATTTCAGGATCATCCGGATAATGGGCGGCCCAATGATCAATGGCCTTGCGGGCCTGATCCAAATAGGTGGCAGCGCTCCTCCCTGTTTGATCTGCGCCGCCCTTTTGCGACTGCACCAACGCTTCTGCCAGCAGCACCTGCGGCAATTGCTCGGCTGCCTCCCGATTTAAGGGTTCGCGTAGCAATACTTTTTCAAGGCGAGCGGCCGAAGAATCCAATTTAGTCAGACTGGCATCAAGATCACCCTCCTGCCCTAACAGTGCTGCTTCATCGCGATCCAATTTCGCTATTTCAATCAGTGCACCAGCATCGTTAGGTATGCGAGACAGCGCACTTTCCAATAAGGCATGCGCTTTTTCAGCTGCCGCCGCCGCGCCCGCTTTATTGCCGAGGCTGGGCAGCCCGCGCCCGTTATAAAGCGCCCGCGAGAGCCGACCATAACCTGCGCCCAGCTCGACTGCCAATGAGGGATTGGTGGCCGCGTCTGCGTATAAATCATCAAGGAATTTAATGCCATCACCGGCCATTTCTTTTGCAAGTTTTGTCGCCCCGGGCAGCGACTCAATTTCATCGTAGTACTTAAAAATAAAGGTGTTGGCAATTTGCCGAACCTGCTCGTAACGGTGCTCAGCCCGATTTTTTTGTACCACCGTTCCAACCACCCCGGCAATGATGGCGGTTGACGCCAGTGTGATCATGCCGGTGGCGAAGCGATGACGGTTGACCAGTTTAAAAAACGTGTAAGCCCAGGTTTGAGGCCGCGCCAAAATGGGCTTGCCGGTCAGCCAGCGGGCGAGGTCATCGTCTAGCTGGGCAACGGTTTGATAACGCTCTGCGGGGAGTTTGGCGCAGGCTTTGAGCAGGATGGTATCGAGCTCACCTTCGAGCTGGTTCGGATTTCGATCGAACCTTGTGGTGCCCGGTATGCTGCGCACGCTATCTGCGTTGAGTCCTGCGGATGTGCTGCCACCATGAATGATCTTGCGTGCCACTTCACTGGCGCGGCGCGGCGCATCCTGCATCACGGCCACCATCGCTTCGGCGGCGCTGCCTGAAATTGACGAGGCAATCCGCTCATAGGGGCTCGCACCCGCCAGCAATTCATATAGCAGTAAACCGAGGCCGTAGACATCGGTGGCAACGGTCACCGCCTGGCCGCGTACCTGCTCAGGGCTTGCATAGCGCGGGGTAAACAGCAGAGCCGTGGCGTGGGTGACATCTTGCGGCTGGCTGCCTCCTTCGGTGCTGGCTTCCAGCAGCCGCGCAATCCCGAAATCGAGCAGCTTGGGCGTGCCTTCGCGGGTGACTAAAATATTGGAGGGCTTGATGTCGCGATGAATCAACAAGCGCTGATGTGCGCTTTGTACCGCTGCACACACACCGCGCACCAGGGCCACGCGTTCGCGAAGGTCGAGCTGCTCATGCTCGCAATATTTATCAATGGCTTCACCGTCGATGAATTCCATTACCAAATAGGGTGCAGCGTCAGGGGTGGTGCCGCCATCGAGCAAGCGCGCAATATGGGGATGGTCGAGCTGCGCAAGCGCTTGCCGCTCGCGCGCCATGCGGCGGGCGTCTTGCTCGCTGTTGCCGCTGCCTCCCATGCTGCCAACACCGCCGCCGCGCAGTAACTTGATCGCGACTTTTTGTTGATACGCGCCATCAGCGCGCTCGGCCGCATAGACCACGCCCATGCCGCCGCTGCCAACTTGGGCGCCCAGCCGGTAGGCACCGATGGTTTGCCCGGTCAGCGAGAAAGAGGTGTTGCCATCATTCGGCGCTGCGCTTTCCGGCAGCACGGCGGGGATTTCAATATAGGCGTCAATGCCGTCAAGCTGCGCCAGCAATGACTGGACTTCGGCCAGCAGTGCCGCGTGATCACCACATTGCTCAATCACGAAGGCATCGCGCTCGGCCGGCGGTAATTCAGCCGCGTCGGCAACGATTTGTTTGGCGATCTGCCAGGTATTTTGTCCCGCTGAAAATTGACTCATCTATCCAGTTTTCGTTTCAAATAAAGTTTGGCCACCAGCCATTCGCGTTTGATGGTGGCCGGCGAGAGATTCAACGTGGCTGCCGTGTCTTCGATTGAAAGACCGCCAAAGTAACGCAGCTCCACGATTTTGGCTTGGCGCGGGTCGCGCTGCTCAAGCTCGCATAACGCATCATTGAGACTGATAATATCCACCGCATCTGCTGTATCAACGCCATCGCCATTGCCATTTCCATAAGCGCCAGGCTGGCCCTCGATCTCAGGCATGGCTGAAGTCAGTGTGAGCTTGAGCCAATCGCCACCGCGTTTTTCCGCACGATGCGCACGCGCATGATCCACCAGCACCTGACGCATGGCATTCGCCGCGATTCCGAAAAAATGACTGCGTGATTCCCATTGCGGGCTCGATTCAGCCAATCGCAAATAAGCTTCATGAACCAATCCCGTCGCCGACAAAGTATGATCCGCACGCTCGCGGCGAATGTGCGAGCCGGCCAGCCGCTTAAGCTCGCTATAAACCACTTCAACTTCATGGCTGATGGGGCTTGGGCCGACGGGTGGGCTGGGTGGAAAGGTGCTCAAACAAACTCGCAATCAAATCAGCGGAAGGAACGCAACAGGAACCCAACAAGGAAGCAACAGGAATCAACAGGGAAGCAATAGGCGATGCAGGTTCTAAATATAGCATTGCGTTTGTGTACTTGATAGCCGCAAAAAACGCTACATTGACGACACAAGTGAGGGCCTTTTTTTGCGCTTTTTTTGTACTGATTCCACGCAGCGCCTTTGCCCAACCCGAACATAGTCCGCCATTTCATCAACATCATCTGCATCGTAGGCTTGCCCAATGGAAACAAGGTCAGGTTCGGGTTTTGTATATTAGCTATCTGACGCGCTTTCTCAAGCCGCGCCTCAACCGCAGAGCAATAACCGGCAATCAAAACTCGTTTATTGACGGGCTTCTTGAAGCATTTATGGCTTGAAACACCCGCCAATGATAGAGTTTAATTAAAATTATACCTGAGTACGAAGCGTATGATGTAAAAAACTATCACCTACTATCAATGAATATTTTGTCTCGCATGATACGATGCGGCATCAAAATCAGGAGCGTTCCATGAACACCAACCAAGACCTCGTCAATTACAACGTCGCGACGCGTATGCGCAATGTTTCCTCTTCTGCGATCCGCGATCTACTCAAGCATGCTGGCGAGCCCGGCATGATTTCACTGGCTGGCGGGGTGCCGTATCGAGCATGACTTCGAGC
>ENA-OFCI01000462-OFCI01000462.1-metagenomes-genome-assembly--contig:-NODE-462-length-24575-cov-4.057830_pt1 | contig 24575 bp, 23 predicted proteins | sample MGYA00153391_OFCI01 | MGnify analysis MGYA00153391
CCCCTCGCATCAGATGCGCGGTGCCGTCCCGCCGGGTGCCGCGGTGCTCCCACTCGGTCCACACCATGGTGCCCGACACCGCCGAGGCGAGAATCTCAGTTGAGATGTCAGGTATCGCCGCCAGGATCTGCGTCCAGTTACGTCGCACCTGTTTATTGCCGACGAAACTGCGCGCCGGATGTGCCGGTGTTTCATTTCGATAGTCGGAAGCGAAGCAGGCGACGATCGCGTCTAAATCGTGCGAGTTGGTCACGGCCCGCAACCGCTGAACCACCGCGCTCGGATCTGTTTCATTTCCCAGCAAAGACATGACGCCTCCGATCCAAGACCAACACCGGCGCGGCTATATCTTTCATGAAACCGTGCGAGTTGATGATCTTATCTGTTCCAGTAGACTAGATTGATTCTATAACAATGGAGTCGATATTGGATACTGTCAAGCCCCGCCGCTATGACGCCAGCCGCCGGCGCGAACAGGCGCGCCTCAACCGCGAAGCAATCGTCGCCGCCGCGCGGCAACGATTCCTGGAGGCCGGCTTCACCGCGACGACGATCGCGACGATCGCCGCTGATTCTGGCGCGACAGCCGACACGATCTACAAGTCCTTCGGAGGAAAGGCAGGGCTCCTGCGTGCGATGTGCGAGGACGCCCTCAAGGGTGAAGGCCCTATCCAAGCCGAGCAGCGCTCCGATGCGATGCAGGCCTCCGAGGCCGACCCTCGAAGGATGCTGCGCGGACTTGGCACGCTCACCACAGAGGTCGCGCCCCGGATCGCACCGCTGCTCCTGCTGCTGTCGACCGCGGCCGAGGCCGATCCAACGATGGCTCAATTGCGTGCCGACTTCGATGCGGCACGTCTGGCCCGGATGACCCACGTGGCTCAAATCCTCGCAAGCAAGACTCAGTTGCGCCCGGGTCTCTCGGTCGAGGAGGCAGCCGAGATCATGTGGGCTTACAGCTCGCCCGAGCTCTACGGCCTCTTGGTCCTTACCCGCGGTTGGCGTGCCGAACGGTACGGCGAGTTCGTTGGCGAATCGCTCGTCGACGCGCTGCTGGGGGGACGCGACACCGACGGCACAGAACGACCCCACCGGATTTGACCGCGACCAGTGCCGCGGCCCCCACAGACGCACGAGACAAAGTCATCAGACCACCCGAGGCAATTGTGAAGCACGAGCATCCCTAGCGGAATCCACGGAAGACTATTTCCAGTGATTGTTCCGCTTACGGGCGATGCTGAAACGTATTCTGTCCTCGTCGATGAGGCTCGCAGATCTTGAGCAATCGCTGACGAGCTAAAAAGTCAGAAGCCATTTAGGACGGTTGCGATCAGTCCAGCAACTGGCCGCACGCCATAAAGCCATAGAAATCGGATTGGACGGGGCCACCACCGGGGGATCCCCAGCACGATGGCTTTACGGCGTTGGTCCCGTCGTCGTTGGCGAGCTGCGGCCCGAGTTTCGCCACTTCGGTCCGTATCGCTGTGTTGGCCCACACGCAAAGCGTATTCGCCAGGCGAAGTAGCGACAGTCCTGAGGTCGCAGCGCGAACGAGAATCAGTGCGCTCTCATCTCAATCGTCCTTGGGTGCGAGGAGGCGTCGGCGCCGCTTTTGGATGGCCAATGATCCCATCCCGCCGATGAAGATCGTCGAGATCTGCAACACATCGCTGAGGGGCTTTGCCCAAGGCTCATCGATAGTTTCCCTGAGCGTCGCGCTGGCGGCGATGAGGACCACGGCGACAACTGCGAGCATCGCGTATGCCCACCAAACCCACCGTCGAGAATTGCCCGATCGCATTCGAGAACACTATTCGATTGGTGCCCAAGTCGGAGAGCTGACGGGATGAATAGACGCCACCGAAACCCTTGATCACAGGCCCTATGTGACGCTCGGCGGTGATGCCCGAAGAATGCATGTGGCATCGATTATGGCAATGCGAAACTAGCCGTTTCGGCGCCTCACCAACAAATACGCTGAATATACCGTTTGTACCGCGTGTTCCCAGATACTTCTTTGTGTGCGCATACGCGGGCGCGCATTTGTGCACTTTCCAGGAAAGTCCGGTCCATCCGGTACATCTCTCTCTCTTTTCTTCTCTTTCGATAGACAAATAAGGAGAAAACACCTGAAAACCCGTACCGCCGATGAAAATCCACTTCACAATCGCCGGTACAAGCGATTCTCTGGCGAGCCAATAAGTTCCTTGCCATCAGCACGTTTACCCGAACGTGCTTGTATCTGCGATTTTCGCTCGCTGGTACGTTTCCCATTTTTGACTGAAAAACGTCACGGCAGTACACCCCCAAGAAGGAAGCGTCAGGCGTGCACAACACCGAACAAACCCTCCGCATCGCGATCGGTGAACTGAAATGACTGTGTCATCGAGCTACGTGCTGATCCGGTGGCCAGTCACTAATGGTCGACTATCCCTGCGCGCTTGGATCGTCGTCGGCGTCTGCCAAAAGCAGCGCTACGGTTACCAGCTGACCAACACCAACGAGATGATCTTCACGTTCTGGCAAGCCTTCGCCGAGTGTTTCACCCGGGACTTCCTCCCAGCCGATTTCCTCCACGCGCTGTGCGGGCGGTGGATGAGCGCCGAGCTACCCGAACACACACCGTTCCGCAGGGATGCATTCGTAGGCCGGCTAAAGGCTGCGGTGACCACCATCACAGCAACGATCATCGCTCGCTCTGGGCGAGCCGGCCCCCGAGTGGATCCGCACCAGATCTGGCGATCCGAAGGATCCCTGGGCGCCTCCCACGAGCGACTATGACATCCCCGTAGACCAGGATCAAGTACCGTCCGCGTTCCTCTCGCGCGGCATCCTGATTGAGGCGGCGACCCTGGAGAGTATGTAATGGCCAACGTCGGACTGGACCGCGACGACCGGCATCCCGGCGACAAGCGCTGATAATTTCACCGCCGCGCTGATTCCCTGATAAAACAATCGGCTCCTTCGCTCCCCGCACACTGCTACAAAGGAGGAGCGCCCAGCTGAACACCGGACCATCGAACCTACTGCGTACCGACAAATTCCGCCCCTTGCAGCGCACGCGGGACGTCGGTCTGCGACGCCTGCGGTCCTCGCCGCGGCTACGCGAGCGGGCTCTCGAGCAGGCCGTGACACTGTGCCAAGTGTTTGAGCACCAGCGGTCGCATGACTCCGGTTGTCCACCGTGCAGGACGCGCCGATGACCATGAGGCCTCCTATTCACAAATCTCAGGCAGGAGCCATGTCCTGAAAACGCGAAAAGTGTCCCTGGAAAGCTACAGTGATCGTTTTGGTTGGCCCATTACGGTGCTTGGCCACAATGAGGTCGGCCTCGCCGGGGCGAGTGCTCTCCTTCTCGTAGGCACTGTCGCGGTGCAGGAGGATCACCATGTCCGCATCCTGCTCAAGCGATCCGGATTCGCGAAGGTCGGAGAGCGCCGGCATCTTGTCGGAGCGCTGCTCGGGACCACGGTTGAGCTGGGACAGGGCGATCACGGGAACCTGCAGTTCTTTCGCAAGCAGCTTGAGCGCGCGCGAGAATTCGCTCACCTCCTGCTGCCGGGACTCGACCTTCTTGCCAGAGGTCATGAGCTGCAGGTAGTCGATGATCACCATCTTGAGGCCGACTTTCTGCTTGAGACGACGGCACTTGGCGCGGATCTCTACCAGGGTCATATTGGGACTGTCATCGATATAGAGCGGCGCATCATTGATCTGCCCGCGGGTCGACGCGATTTTCGTCCAGTCCTCGGTGTGCAGCGTGCCCTTGCGCATGCTTTGCAGCGGCACGGCGGCCTCGGCGGAGAGTAGGCGCATCGCGATCTCCGAGCGCCCCATTTCCAGCGAGAAGAAGATCGAGGGCATGTCGTGCTTAATGGATGCGGCGCGCGCGAAGTCCAGCGCGAGCGTCGACTTACCGAGCGCCGGTCGGGCCGCGACGATGATGAGCTGACCGCCGTGCAGTCCGTTGGTGAGTTCGTCGAGTTCGGCGAAGCCGGTGGGCACGCCGGTCATTGAGCCGTCGCGACCGCGGGCCGCCTCGATCTCGTCGATCGCGGTGGTGACCGCAACGGTGAGCGGAACGAAGTCTTCGGCCTCAACCCCGCCCATCACGCCATAGATCTCGGCCTGGGCGTTGTTGACGAGGTCGACGACCTCACCCTCGCTCGCGTATCCCATCTGCACGATGCGGGTACCAGCCTCGACCAGTCGGCGAAGCACCGCCTTCTCGGCGACGATCGTGGAATAGAACCCCGCGTTCGCTGCTGTTGGAACGATACCGGTGAGAGTGTGCAGGTATTCCGCGCCACCGGCACGAACCAGCTCGCCGGTCTTCGTGAGTTCATCGGTGACCGCGATCACGTCGGTCGGCTCACCGTGGGCGTAAAGCGAGAGGATCGCGTCGAAGATGATCTCGTGCTTTGGCATGTAGAAGTCGACCGCCCGCACAGACTCGATGACGTCGGCCACCGCATCCTTGCTCAGCAGCATGCCGCCGATGGCGCTCTGCTCGGCGAGGAGGTCGTAGGGCGGGGTGCGGTCGGAACCGCGCTGGCCTGATTCGCGCAGTCCCGAATCGCGCGGTCCGGAATCGCGCAGTGTTCCATCGCCCTGGTTTGGCGCAAGACCCAGACGGGCTATCGACATCGTTCGCGCCACTCTTTCTTCTCGCTCTGTGTGCTTTCAGTTCTACCGAAAGCATCCGACATCCACCCCCGGGAGCCGATGCGTGACCCGATTGCTCGCGACGCACTGCTACACACTAGGGATGCACTCCAAGGTCGGCAAGCCCGCGTCGGTGACCGCACGGTCAGCCTGTGGATAAAAGTGTTAGTAGATCGGGTGAAACGCCGCGCGTCGTGTGAACAACCTGTGGAATTTACTGGGGATAACTATCGGTTTTTAGCCAATATTCACAACCTGACCTGCGGTTTATCAAACTCCATGCGATGTGTAAAAACATGTTTAGAGTGCCGGTTGAGGGTTGGGAACACCGGACGAGTGGTTGTGTACAACGGAGCCGGTCACAGCCCGTAATTGGTCAGTGAATTGACACGCAAAGAGGGGGTAGCAGAAGGCAAATGTCTTCTGCTACCCCCTCCGGGACAGCGTTGCTACCGTGTTGTGGGAGTACTACTTTGCGGCGATCACCGTGAGGGTGATCGTGGCGACGAGGTCGTCACGCAGTCGCACCGTTGCCTCGTGCTGGCCCGTGGCCTTGATCGGGGAGGAGATCTCGATCTTGCGCTTGTCGACGGCACCGAGGCCAGCAGCCGCTACGGCTTCGGCGACATCCGTCGTCTTCACCGAGCCGAACAGGCGTCCACCCTCGCCAGCCTTGACGGTCAGCTTGACGGTGGTGGCCTCGAGCTTCGCCTTGAGGTCCTGGGCTTCTTCGATCGTGGCGTGCTCGCGAGCGACGCGGGCGGCCTTGATCGACTCGACCTGCTTCTCCCCGCCCCGGGTCCACGCAACTGCGAAGCCCTGGGGGATGAGGAAGTTGCGGCCGTAGCCGGTCTTGACGTCGATGACGTCTCCGGGGGCACCGAGGCCGGTGACCTCGTGCGTGAGAATCAATTTAGACATGTTCGCGACTCCTAACGGCCCGAGCCGGCATAAGGGAGAAGCGCCATCTCGCGCGCGTTTTTAACCGCACGGGCGATGAGACGCTGTTCCTGCACCGAAACACCGGTAATACGACGGGCACGGATCTTTCCGCGCTCCGAAATGAACTTACGGAGGGTTGCGACGTCCTTGTAGTCGATGACACCGACGCGAATGGACTTCGCCGGGGCGACGGTCTTGCCGCCCTTGAGAGTGCGGAGGGGCTTACGGCGATCGCCGCTGCTCTTTCCAGCCATGGTTTGTACTTCTTTCTGAGGATTGGTGATCGAGTAGGTCGCTCAGCGACCGGGAGGAGATCGGCCTAGAAGGGCGTCTCGTCGTTGTAACTACCGGGGGTGTTCCAGACGTCGCCGCCTGCAGCACTTCCCGAAGAGGCCGAAGCCGGAGCGGATGCCGCCCACGGCTCATTAGCGCTCTGGTTGACGCGGGGTGCGCCGCCTCCATTGCCGCCAGCGCCACCCTCTCGGGAGGTGCGGGTGACCTGCGCGGTCGCGTACCGGAGGCTCGGACCGATCTCGTCAATCTCGAGCTCGATGCTGGTGCGCTTCTCGCCCTCTTTTGTCTCGAAGGAGCGCTGCTTGAGCCGACCGATTGCGATGACGCGAGAACCCTTGGTGAGGGATCCGGCCACCTGTTCGGCGTACTCGCGCCAGACGCTCGCACGAAGGAAGAGTGCTTCGCCGTCTTTCCACTCGTTGCTTCCCCGATCAAGGGTGCGCGGAGTGGATGCGATGGTGAAGTTGGCAACCGCCAACCCGTTCTGCGTGTACCGCAGTTCCGGGTCGCTCGTGAGGTTGCCCACCACGGTGATTACGGTTTCGCCAGCCATGGGTCAGTCGCCCGCCGTGGTCTCGGCGGCTTCGGCAACGGGCGCTTCGGCTGCAGCGGGAGCTGCAGGCGTTGCGGTCGTTGCAGGCGCCGCTGCGACATCCGCTGCCTTCGTTGCGGTCCCTGCAGCAGCGCCGGCCTTCGCCGGGGCGGCTGCCTTGCGGGCGGCCTTCTCTGCTGAGAGCTGCGCAGCCTCAGCGACCTGTGCGATGGCTTCCTCGGCGCGGAGCACCTTGGTGCGCATGACCGCTTCGCTGAGCTTCAGCTGGCGGTCGAGCTCGACGGTCGCGTCGGGGTTCGCTGTAAGGGCGACGACGGCGTAGATGCCTTCGGTCTTTTTGTTGATCTCGTACGCCAGTCGACGACGTCCCCAGACGTCGACCTTGTCGATCGAACCACCGTCATTGCGGATGACGTTGAGGAACTTATCGAGGCTCGGAGCCACGGTGCGCTCATCGATCTCTGGATCGAGAATTACCATTAGTTCGTACTGATGCATAACTAACCCACCTCCTTTGGACTAGAACGGCCACAGACGATCTGTGACAGGAGGGTTTTGGCATCGTTGTCCGTATGCGAATCGCTCGCAGACAACCTGCCTAGTGTAGTCAGTCGCATCACTATCAATCAAGGAGCTCTACACGCATGTCCCTGAAAGTTGCCATTGCCGGTGTCGGAAACTGCGCCAACTCCCTCGTGCAGGGGGTCACGTTCTACGCGAATGCTGACGAGTCCCAGGTGGTCCCTGGCCTCATGCACACACGATTCGGCGGATACGCGATCAGCGATATCTCCTTCGTCGCGGCTTTCGACGTGGATGCCGCGAAGGTGGGTCTCGACCTGGCGGATGCCATCTGGGCGAGCCAGAACAACACCCTGCGGTTCACCGACGTGGCGACATCCGGCGTGCTCGTGCAGCGCGGACCGACCCTCGACGGCCTTGGCGAGTATTACCGCGAGCTGGTCGAGGAGTCACCGGCTCCCGAAGTGGACGTCGCCCAAGCACTGCGCGACTCCGGCGCAGAGGTGCTGGTCTGCTACCTGCCCGTCGGATCGGAGCACGGTGCGAAGTTCTACGCCCAGGCCGCGCTTGATGCGGGTGTCGCCTTTGTCAACGCACTGCCAGTCTTCATAGCGAGCGATCCGGTGTGGGCGCAGAAGTTTACCGATGCGGGGCTACCGATCGTCGGGGACGACATCAAGAGCCAGCTCGGGGCCACCATCACGCACCGCGTGCTCGCCCGGTTGTTTGAAGAGCGCGGCCTCGTACTCGACCGCACCTACCAACTCAATGTCGGTGGAAACATGGATTTCAAGAATATGCTCGAACGCCGCCGCCTCGAGTCGAAGAAGATTTCCAAGACCCAGTCCGTGACCAGCAATATCGATGCCCAGCTCAACTCGCACGACGTGCACATCGGGCCGAGCGACCACATCCCGTGGCTGGATGACCGAAAGCTCGCCTTCGTTCGGCTTGAGGGCCACGGCTTCGGAAATGCTCCCACCTCACTCGAGTACAAGCTCGAGGTGTGGGACTCGCCTAACTCCGCAGGGGTCGTGATCGACGCCATCCGCGCCGCCAAGATCGCCCTGGATGCTGGGCTCGGCGGTCCGGTGGAGGCGGCATCCGCGTACTTCATGAAGAGCCCGGCGAAGCAGTATCCCGACCCGGTGGCGCGCGAGTTGCTCGAGCAGTTCATCCGCGACCACGGCTGAGGCCCTGCCGCTGGGCGGACGAGCGCCGGTGGCGCTCGTCCCACGATCCCGCGTCGCAAATGCAGGATTACCTGTGACAGAAGTTGACTCCGGCGTCACACCCGTCACTTGAGTAACGTCACGTCCTGCATTTCGTACCCGAGAAAGCGAATCCACGAGAGCGGCGCGACGGCGGCCACGAGGGCAGCGCGACGGCGTCCACGAGAGTGGCACGACGACGCGCGGTGTCAGCGGCGGGTGGCCCGCCACGCGAGCAGGCGCTCGGAAGCGACATGCGCCCCGAGGGGTCCCTCTTCCAGCCGCAGTTCGAGCAGGAACCGGTAGGCCTCTCCGACTTCACGGCCGGGGCTGAGCCCGAGGATTTGCATGATCTGCTCGCCGTCGAGGTCTGGGCGGATGGCGGCAAGCTCTTCCTCCTGCCCCAGCGCCGCGATCCGCTGTTCCAAGTCGTCATAGGCGAAGGACAGTCGGTCGGCCTTACGACGGTTGCGCGTTGTGACATCAGCCCGGGTGAGAATGTGGAGCCGCTCGAGCAGTGGACCGGCATCCCGCACATACCGACGCACCGCGGAATCGCTCCAGGCCCCTTCGGTGTAGCCAAAAAACCGCAGATGCAACTCGATGAGTCGCGACACCGCCGTGACCGTGTCGTTGTCGTAACGCAGTTCTTTCAGTCGCTTCTTCGCGAGCTTCGCACCGACCACATCGTGGTGGTGAAAGGTGACGACCCCATCACCCTCCGTGCGCTTGGTCGCGGGTTTGCCGATGTCGTGAAGGAGCGCCGCAAGGCGCAGTACCAGGTCCGGTTCCTCACCCGGATGCCGGGACTCCTCTAGCTCGATTACCTGGTCGACCACGGTGAGGCTGTGCTCGTAAACGTCTTTGTGATGGAAGTGCTCGTCGATCTGCAGCCTCAGCGCAGGCAACTCGGGCAGCACGATCGCGGCAATTCCGGAGTCGACCAGCAGCTGCAGCCCCGGCCGCGGGTTCGCCGAACTCACGAGCTTGCTGAGCTCTTCGTTCACCCGCTCCGCGGAAATCATCGAAATACGATCCGCGAGGGCGTGCAGCGCGAGTGCGGTCGGCGGCGCCACAGTGAATCCCAATTGCGACGTGAAACGGGCGGCCCGCATCATCCGGAGCGGGTCGTCGCCGAAGGAACGCTCGGGGGCGCCCGGAGTGATGAGCCGTTTCGCGACCAGGTCTTCCAGGCCGCCGGAGGGGTCGACGAGCACACGTTCGGGCAGCCGAAGGGCCATGGCGTTGACGGTGAAGTCTCGGCGGACCAGGTCGGCCTCGAGGGTGTCACCGAACTGGACTATCGGCTTGCGGGTCGCTCCGTCGTAGGCATCGGACCGATAGGTCGTGATCTCGACGGTATGACCGTCAATGCGCGCGCCAATCGTGCCGAAGGCGCGGCCAATGTCCCAATGAGCGTCCGAGATCGGCTTCACCACGGCCAAGATGTCATCGGGTCGCGCGTCGGTGGTGAAGTCGAGGTCGGCAAGTTCACGGTCGAGAAACGCGTCGCGCACCGGTCCGCCGACGAGTGCGAGCTCAAATCCGGCCGCACTGAACGCTGTCGTAAGTCGCGAGATGTGGGGAGTGGACGCGAGGTCCGACAGCCGCTGAATTGCTGATGCGACGCTGTCCATGCCCCCCAGACTACCGGCGCGTCGACGTGGGCATCGCGGTCGCACCTCAGACGACATCGATGCGCAAGACTCTAGAATCACTGGAGGATGGCCGGGGCGCGAGCTTCGCCATTCCCCTTTCGCTATGAGACTTATCACATCCCTGTTCGCGGTGGCCCTTGCCATCGGAGCCGTCGTCGCGCCCGGTATCGTGCCAGTGATCAGCCACGCATCCGTGCACGCTGCGGATGATGCCAAAGCGGTGCTCACTTTCGCTCCGTCGTCGAATGGGCTGCTCGCCCCCGGGCAAGACCTGGTGATCACGGGGACCATTTTCAATCCCTCAGCGAAATCCATCGTGGCTGGATCCGCGAGCATCCGCCTCAATCGCTCGGCGGTGCGCTCCCGCGCCGAACTTTCGAGCTGGCTCGCTCCGGCCTCCACCTCCAGCGATGACGCCCTCGGTACCGAGGTGTTGACCACCACGACGCCGGAAGTGCCGGCGGGGCGCACCGTTCCGATGCAGTTCACCGTGCCAGCTGCATCCATCAATTTTGGTGCACAGGCCGCAGCCTGGGGAGCCCGGACTCTCGCCGTGCGCGTTACGTCCGTCGGTTCTGAGGTCGGACAGGCACGCAGCAGCATCGTCTGGAATCCGGGCACCGGCGTGCAGTCGACCCGTCTCGCTCTTGTGATGCCACTTACTGTTCCGCAGGGTTCGGATGGCCTCATCCCCCGCGACCTTCTCGCCGTGTACACCGCGGATGGCGGCTTGCTCGCCCGCCAGCTCGACGCCATATTCGACCAGCCGGACATCGCGATCGCGATCGACCCGCGCATCCTGGCCTCGATTCGCATCCTGGGAGATTCGGCGCCCCCCACGGCCAAGACCTGGCTCAGGCGCCTTGAGTCCGTCTCGAACGACACTTTCGCCCTGAGCTATGCCGACTCTGATCTGGCTGCGGCCAGCCAGGCGAAAGCGCCACGCCTCCTTGCCCCGACCAGCTTTCCCATCGACACGACACTGTTCCCCGGCTCCCCGACCGCGCTTCCGTCTGACCAGGCGAGCCCTACTCCTTCGCCAGGTCCGACCGGCGGTAGCGGAGGTACGACCGTGACGCCATTGCCCGATCTCGCCTCACTCCAGTCTTTCGGCTACACCCTGCCCGCAGTGGCGTGGCCGGCAAGCGGCAGCGTGGTCGAGGGAGACCTCGCCAGTTTCGAAACCGGCGGCCTGACCACCACGATCCTGGGTTCCGGCAATGTCGGTTACGGTGATCTGACCTACACTCCCAGTTCCGCCGCACTCGTCGGCAAGCACCCCGCACTCGTCTCGGACGATGCCCTGTCGGCATACCTGAACGCGGCGGTAGAGGCGTCAACGCCTGCACTCTGGGCGAAGGCGATCTCTGAACTATCGAGCGCGATCGCCGTAATTTCCCTCGAACGTCCCGCCGCAACCCGCACTCTTCTCGCCGCCTTCGACCGCTCTCGATCCGGCTCCGACGCGCGGCTCGTTCAAACGCTCGCCGCTCTGGCGACACTTCCGTGGGCGACAGCTGCGTCGCTCTCAGAGGCGGATGCCGCGTTCGGTAGTGGCTCGGCAGTGCTTCCGACAGCCGCCACCGTGACCGCCCGACCCGAGCCGGCTGGCCGCATTTCGGCCGTCTCCGCGCTCCTTGCCGCGGAGACCACCGCCAACAGCTTTTCCTCGGTGCTCACCGATCCGACCCGGATCACCGGTGAGCGCCGCCTCACACTCCTTGCACTCCTGTCCAACTCCTGGACCGGGGTCGAAACCTGGGCGACGGCCACACAGAAGTACCTCGTCAAATCGAATCGATATGTTACGAAATCGGTGACTATCGCTCGAAGCAGCGCGACCGTCTTCACCTCTCGCAACAGTCCGCTTCCCATTACCGTGACCAACGAGTTGCCGTGGCCGGTCACCGTCTACGTGAGCGTGCGCTCCCCCTCCAACATCATCACGATCGACAAAGACCGGGTCGAGCTCGTCGTGGAGGCGCAATCCCAGGCGAAGACCACTGTTCCCGTCACCTCCAACGCCAACGGACCGGTCACGCTCACGGTGTCGCTGTCGAGTGCCACCAACGTGCAGATCACCACGCCGACGACCATCGACGTTGACGTGCAAGCCGGGTGGGAAACGGCCTTCACCGCCGTTGTCGCTGTGTTCGTCTTCGGGGTGTTCGGCTTCGGTATCTACCGCACGGTCGCCAAACGACGAAAATTGAAGCGGGTCAGGGATGCCCCCGAGCCCAACGGAAACGGTGCAGACCCCGGCCCCTCGACCTCATGACGACCGCCGAAGGCAGGGCGGCAGTGGGCGGAATGGGGCGCGCGAGCGCAATCCTCGCCGCCGGCACCATCGTGTCGCGTGTGCTCGGGTTCGTGCGCACCATCGTTCTCGCTGCGGCTATTGGCACATTCGCCGCCGGTGATACTTTTGCCATCGGTAACCAATTGCCCAACAACATCTACGCACTCGTCGCGGGTGGTGTGTTGAGCGCCGTGCTCGTGCCGCAGATCGTGCGCGCCGCCGCCGATCATGACGGCGGCCAGCAGTTCATCAATCGCGTCGTCACTCTCGGGATCATGGTCTTCGCCGTTGTCACTCTCGCAGCGACTCTCGCGGCCCCCGCCCTCGTCGCTCTCTATGCGCAGCCGTCGAGCAGTGGGCGGGGCTTCACTTCGGAGGCGCTGGCCCTTGCCACCGCCTTCGCCTACTGGTGTCTTCCCCAGATTTTCTTCTATGCGCTCTACAGCCTTCTCAGCGAAGTGCTCAACGCCCGTCGCGTTTTCGGGCCATTCACCTGGGCGCCGGCACTCAACAACGTCGTCAGTATCGCCGGGCTCGTTTTCTTCATGGCCCTGTTTGGTGCCAAGGCCTCCAATGGCGCTGTCGCCGATTGGGATCCCGGAAAGGTCGCGATGCTCGGGGCAATAACGACGCTTGCCGTCGCGGCCCAGGCACTCATCCTGTTCCTCTTCTGGCGGCGTGCCGGGCTGCGCTATCGCCCCGATTTCCACTGGCGTGGGGTAGGACTGGCCGCGACGGGAAAAGCCGCCGGGTGGCTCTTCGGAATGATCCTCATCACTCAGATCGCCGGTGTCTTTCAGAGTCGTGTTGCATCGATCGCCTCTGGCCAGGACGCGTCGGTCTCAGTGCTGCAGTACAGCTGGCTCATCTTCATGCTGCCGCATTCGGTGATCGCGGTTTCGATCGCCACCGTCTACTTCACCCGGATGAGTGGGCATGCCAGCACCGGGGACCTCGCCGGAATGCGCAGTGACCTCTCGGCATCACTGCGGTCCATCGGTCTTCTCATCGTGTTTGCTGCGGTCGCGCTGTCGATCGTCGCCTACCCGTTCGCCCGACTTTTCACCTCGGGATTCGCGAATGTACAGTCGATGGCCAATGTGCTGCTTGCATTCTTGCCCGGGCTAATCCTGTTCAGTGCTCTTTTCGTGCTCCAGCGGGTGTTTTACGCACTTGGGGACACACGCACCCCGTTTTTCATGCAGTGCGTGCAGTCGGGATTCTTCATTGTGGGAGCCCTTCTGTGTGGAGCCTTCCTGCCCAACGAATGGATCGGCGTGGGAATTGCGGCTGTAACCTCCATAGCCGGTAGCGCCCAGACAGTCGTCGCCATTGTGCTGGTTCGCAAGCGGATCGGCGGAATCGACGGTCGGCTGGTGCTCCGTCGGCACGTGCAGTACCTGGTGTTCGCGCTGGTCGCCGGTGCGGTCGGCTTCGGAGTTCTCGCGCTCTTCGGGGGGCTGTCACCGACCGGGTTCGCGGTTTCCGGCCTGGCACCGGCATTCGTGTCGATAGTCGCCGACGGTGTAGTGATGTCCACCGTCTACTTTGGATTGCTCGCGGCATTTCGCAACCCCGAGCTCGCCGCTGTCACCAGCACTCTCACCGCCCGGTTCCGGCGCGGGCGTTAGGACAGTTTTCAGCACTTCAGATTCGCGGAATATCGAACGAATAGAATGTGTTAGGTATGCAAATGGGTCGGGCACAGACCGACCCCATGCCGCCCAAGGAGTTGTGTGAAGTTGCGCCAGACCATCATCATCGGTTCCGGTCCTGCCGGCTACACCGCGGCGATCTATGCCGCTCGAGCCAACCTGCGCCCCCTGCTCATAGCGAGCTCGGTTGAGGCCGGTGGCGAACTCATGAAGACCACGGAGGTCGAAAACTACCCCGGGTTTCCCGAGGGCATCATGGGACCGGATCTCATGGCCGCGTTCCAAGCGCAGGCCGAGCGATTCGGCACCGAGATCGTGCTCGACGACGTGACGTCCCTCGACCTCAGCGGTGACGTCAAGACCGTCACCCTCGGCAACGGCGACGTGCACCAGGCACTCTCTGTGATCTTCGCCACCGGCTCCGCCTACCGCAAGCTGGGACTGGACGATGAAGAGCGACTCAGCGGCCACGGCGTCTCGTGGTGCGCCACCTGTGACGGCTTCTTCTTCCGCAAGAAGACCATCGCGGTCGTGGGCGGGGGCGACTCGGCGATGGAGGAGGCCAACTTCCTCACGAAGTTTGCCGACAAGGTCTATGTGATCCACCGCAGCGACTCTCTCCGAGCCTCAAAGACAATGCAGGACCGTTCTTTTGAGAATCCTAAGATTGAGTTCCTTTTCAACCAGACCGTCGAGCACATCTATGGCGACACTGCAGTCACCGGTATTGGTCTCCGCAATACGGTGGATGGCTCGGAGTCGACCCTCGACCTCAGCGGACTGTTCATCGCGATCGGTGCCGACCCGCGCACCCACCTTGTGCACGGAATGCTTGACTTCACCGCCGAAGGCACCATTGCGGTGGAGGGGCGCAGCTCTCGCACCAGCCTCGCCGGAGTGTTCGCGGCGGGCGATGTGCTCGATCCCACCTACCGCCAAGCCGTCACGGCCGCCGGGTCAGGAACAGTTGCCGCTCTCGACGCCGAGCACTACCTGGCGTCGCTCCCAAAAGGTCTGCTGGCAAAGGCGACAGCTGACCCTGAGCCCGCAAAAGTATCGGCCTAAAAACTACCCTCACGAAAGAGAGAAACCCATGTCAACAGCGAAAGATGTGACCGACGCCAGCTTCCAGGCCGACGTACTCGACTCAGAGAAGCTCGTGCTCGTGGACTTCTGGGCCGAATGGTGCGGCCCGTGTCGCGCCGTCAGCCCGATCCTCGACCAGATCGCGGCCGAACATTCCGACAAGATTGAGCTCGTCAAGGTGAACGTCGACGACAACATGCAGATCGCGGCGAAGTACCAGATCACTTCGATCCCCGCCATGAAGCTGTTCAAGGGCGGCGTGGTCGTGAAGAGTGTCATTGGCGCCAAGCCGAAGCCCGCCCTCGAGGCAGACTTCGCTGAGTGGCTCAAGTAGCATCGCGTCTGAGGGAGCATCCCTCGGTTGCCGGTCCGTTCACCACAGGGTGAACGGACTTTTTCTGATACCCCGACTATTCTTGGATCTTCACCCCACCGATCGACGCGGAACACCATGACACACGACGGCACGAACGACGGCACGAATCTCGATCCTTGGTACGACCGGTACGCCGACCGAACCGCAGGCCTCAGCGCTTCTGAGGTGCGCGCACTGTTCGCCGTAGCCTCCCGCCCAGAGGTCGTCTCTCTCGCCGGGGGCATGCCCTTCGTTGCAGGGCTTCCGCCGGAGCTCATCGCGGGGGCCTTCGAACGGATGATGGCGACGCAGGGTCCGCTAGCCCTTCAGTACAGTTCTGGGCAGGGTATCCCCGCGCTGCGCGAGCAGATCCTCGAGGTGATGGCACTGGAAGGAATTCGCGCGAGCGTTGACGATGTTGTCGTCACCACCGGATCGCAGCACGCCCTAGAGCTTGTGACAAAACTGTTCATCAACCCCGGCGACGTCGTGCTGGCGGAGGGCCCGAGCTACGTCACAGCTATGGTCGTGTTCAACTCGTTCCAGGCCGACATCAATCACGTTCCGATGGATGAGCACGGCTTAATCCCCGAGGCGCTTCGTCAGGCGATCTCACGCCTTAAGGCCGCCGGTAAGACCATCAAGTTCTTGTACACGATCCCCTCGTTCAGCAATCCGGCCGGTGTGACGCTCACCTGGGAGCGCCGACTCGAGATCCTCGAGATCTGCCGGGCGAACGACATACTCGTGCTCGAAGACAACCCCTACGGGTTGCTCTACTTTGATTCTCCGCCTCCGCAGGCGATGCGATCAGTCGATGAGGACGGAGTCGTCTACCTCGGCACCTTCTCGAAGACTCTCGCTCCCGGCTTCCGAGTGGGCTGGGCACTCGCCCCGCACGCGATTCGTGAGAAGCTGATCCTCGCCAACGAAGCGGCCGTGCTCTCTCCGAGTTCATTCAGTCAGCTCATGATCTCCGAATATCTGGCCACTGCGGATTGGAAGGGCCAGATCAATACCTTCCGCGACATCTATCGCGATCGGCGAGACGCCATGCTAGCTGCCCTCGCCGAATACCTTCCGCAGCTTTCCTGGACGGTGCCCACTGGCGGCTTCTACGTGTGGGTTACCCTGCCCGACCACATGGACTCCAAGGCGATGCTCCCTCGCGCGGTCAAGGAGCTGGTGGCCTACACACCGGGTACAGCGTTCTACGCCGATGGCAACGGGCGCAACAACATACGGCTCTCGTTTTGTTATCCGACACCGGATTTCATCCGGGAAGGAATCCGCCGACTGTCCGTCGTCATAAACGGAGAGCTCGACCTGCTGAGCACCTTCTCGCAGACTTCGCCACTGGCGACCATCCCTCTCAAGCTGGGGATTGCCAGCCCCCCGTCGAACATCGGTTAGTCGATGGCCCCCTCCACTCCGGTGCGAACCGTCGTCGTTCTTGCGGGCGGTATTTCTCACGAGCGTGACGTGTCATTGCGCTCCGGCCGCCAGGTGGCAGACCGCCTGCAGGAGCACGGCATCAGCGTGACGCTCCGGGACCCGGATGCCTCGCTCCTCGCCTTTCTCGCCGACACCCGACCCGACGTGGTCTGGCCGGCGCTGCACGGCGCAAGTGGTGAGGATGGCGCCCTGCGCGGCCTACTCGAATTCATCGGCATCCCCTTTGTCGGTTCAACCTCGGACTCGGCCCGTCTCGCCTGGGACAAGCCGACTGCGAAGGTGCTCGTCTCGCGTGCCGGGGTATCGACGCCACTCTCGATCGCTTTGTCCCGGGACACCTTCCGCGAGCTCGGGGCGAAAAGCGTGCTCGACAGCCTCGCGGATGGCCTTCCCGTCCCCCTCGTGGTGAAGCCAGCCCAGGGTGGTTCCGCCCAGGGCGTCACGCTTGTGGATGACCGAGACGATCTCCCCCGTGCCATGGTGGACGCTTACACCTATTGCGACGTCGCGATAGTAGAGCACCGTGTCGTCGGTAGCGAGATCGCGATCAGCGTGATCGACACGGGAGACGGACCTGTCGCACTGCCGGCGGTGGAAATCAAGCCCCTCTCCGGTGTCTACAGTTTTGAAGCGAAATATAACGCCGGCGAGACCCGTTTCTACACCCCGGCACGACTGAGCGACGAGGTCTCGGAGGCGGCGGCTGAAGTGGCGCTCCTCGCCCACCGCGCGCTCGGACTTCGCCACATCTCGCGCGTCGACCTCATCGTGGATGCCGGGGGGGTCCCCTGGTTCCTCGAGGCGAATGTGCTGCCAGGACTTACCGAGACCTCCCTGTTGCCACTGGCACTCGAAGCCGCCGGACACGACCTCGGATGGGTCTATTCGGCTCTCGCCGAGACGGCGATACGAGACTCGAAATAGAAACAAAAAACCGCGCTGAACAGGGGTTTAGCCGAATCCAGGCTCTTTGATTTCTGCGAGAATGCGGTTGAGGTCAGCCACTGTAGCGAAGTCGATCACAATGGTTCCCTTGCGTGAACCGAGGCTTACTTTCACACGGGTATTGAGCCGGTCACCCAACCGTTCCGCGATCTCATCGAGGTGGCCCTGACGACGCCCCGCGCTTGGTTTACTCGCGCGGGATGGCTTTGTCGTCACCAGCCCAGCCGCCGCTTCCGCGGCACGCACCGAAAGGTCCTCGTTCACGATCTTGTCGGCGAGCCGTTCCATCGTCGCCTCGTCACCGGCCGAAAGAATGGCGCGGGCATGCCCCGCGCTGAGCACCCCAGCAGCGACCCGGTTCTGCACCACGATCGGGAGCCGTAGCAGGCGGATCGTGTTCGTGATCTGCGGGCGGGATCGGCCGATACGCGTGGCGAGCTCGTCCTGCGTGATTCCGAAGTCGGCCAGAAGCTGCTGATAGGCGGAGGCCTCCTCCAGCGGATTGAGGTTCGCGCGGTGCAGGTTCTCAAGAAGGGCATCACGCAGCATCGCGTCATCCGCGGTGTTCTTGACGACGGCCGGAATGCTCTCGAGGCCGAGTAGCTTGCTCGCCCGCAATCGACGCTCACCCATGACCAACTCGTACTGCGGCTCACCGGCAAGGGCACCGGCGAGGGGGCGCACCACGATCGGCTGCAGAACCCCGACTTCACGAATTGACGCGACAAGTTCGTCGAGGTCCTCCTGAACGAAGCTCGTTCGGGGCTGCGCGGCGTTCGGAACGATGTCGCTTGGGGAGAGGTTGGCCAATCTCGCCCCAGGAACACTGACGAGCCGGTCCGCCGCCACATTCACGACCTCCGCCGAAGAGGTGGGGAAGAACACATCGACAGGGCGAGCGGGGCTCCCGAGATCGCTCGGGATGAGCGCCCCGATACCACGCCCCAGTCCGGTTCGTTTTGGTGCGGCCATCAGTGCGGGGCTCCTCTTCGGGCGATTTCGGCAGCGGCTTCGAGATAGGACAGAGAGCCGGGTGAATTTGCGTCATAGCTGATCACTGTCTGACCATAGCTGGGAGCTTCAGATATTCGCACCGACCGAGGGATGAGTGTTGCCAGCACCTGCTCGGGAAAATGGTCGCGCACATCCTGCGCCACTTGGTTGGCCAAGTTGGTACGAGAGTCGTACATCGTGAGCAGAATCGTGGAGACCATGAGCACTGGGTTGAGGTGGCGTTCGATGAGTTTGATGTTTGTGAGCAGCTGGCTCAAGCCCTCCAGCGCGTAGTACTCACACTGGATGGGAATGAGCACCTCCTGGGCTGCGACGAAGGCGTTAATGGTCAGCAGTCCCAGGGACGGGGGGCAGTCGATGAAGACGTAATGGAAAGGCTCATCACTCTCCTCGAGGAACTTCTCGAGCGCCGTGCGCAGACGCTGTTCGCGCGCCACCATTGACACGAGTTCGATTTCCGCGCCGGCCAGGTGAATTGTCGCTGGCACACAGAAAAGCGTCTCGAAGTCGGGACTTTTCTGGATCACATTAACGACAGGCTCGTCGTTGATGATCACCTCGTAGACGCTCACCGTCTCGGAGCGGTGCTCAATACCAAGCGCCGTGGATGCGTTTCCCTGCGGATCGAGATCAATGACCAATACCCGCGCGCCACTGCGCGCGAGTGCGGCGGCAAGGTTGACGGTAGTGGTGGTCTTGCCCACACCGCCCTTCTGGTTCGCAACCGTGAAAACCCTCGTCTTCGCCGGCAGTGGCAGCACCTCGGCGGCGAGAGCCTGCCTCCGTCGGGTTATCTCCGAGAGTTCACGAGCCAGAGGCGTATCACCAAAGGAAAGCGGTGCTTGCTTCGCGGGAGCTGGACCCGGGCTAGTCGCTCCCGAGGCTTCCCCGGGGACGGCTGGCATATCGGCACCCTCCGCGCGCGGAGTCTCCTCGGGGGGATCGATGACGTCGCTCACCTGTTGGGCGTCACCCGTCACCCCGGTATCGTTCAACATCGCCGCGTAGATCTCCGCGGCATAGTCGACGCGCGTACCGTCGTCATTCGGATGTTTCACGTGAAACCTTCTCGATCTGGTGGTTGGTCATGCTCGACCTGGCCAAGCAGAATACGTGCCGACGGATAAATTCAGGAAGCCCGCGAGTGGTTCCCACACAAGATAGCCGCTTGAATTAATTGCAACGAACGGTCAGTCAACTGTAGCCCGAAAGACGCGTGTCACTTCTGCCATAAGCCCGCCGCCGAGCGTGAGCACCTCGACGTCCGCCAGTCGCGTACGACGAATCACCGGTGAGGCCGCTTCGATCTCCGCTTCGACGCTCGCCCCTTTGAGAAACAGTAGCTGACCCCCTGATCGAACGAGCGGTACTGTCAGCGGGATCAGCTTGGACAGGGCACTCACTGCTCGCGCGGTGGCCTGGTCTAACCAGGGAGAAAGCTTCGCTTCTTCGGCGCGGGCACGAACGACTTCGACGTTATCGAGCTCAAGCGCTGCGGATTCACGCTGTAACCAGTCGACCCGGCGCTCCATCGGCTCGATCAGGATGAACTGGACATCGGGTCGGGCTATCGCCAGCACCAGTCCGGGAAGCCCTGCGCCGCTACCAATGTCACCCACGCGACCCGGCTTGAGGAGGGGAGCGAGAAGAGCACAATTCAGGATGTGCCTGGTCCAGAGACGTGGAATCTCCAGCGGACCAATCAGTCCAAGCTCTTCCCCTCGGGAGGCGAGGTCGGCCGTAAACTGCCGTGCGCGATCGATACGAGCACCGAACAGCGTCCCCGCTGCGGCTGGCTCTGCCTCGATGCTCATTTCCACCAAATGCCCCTCTACCGTCTTCCGCTGACAAAGCTGGCCCGCAACGCGGAATGTTTCACGTGAAACTATGCGCGGGTGATGACGGTATGGCGATCCGAGCCTTCACCCTCGGACTGGGAGACAAGGCCGCGGGCGGCTACCAGGTCATGCACCAATTTTCGTTCGTATGAAGACATCGAGGGCAGGGACGCCGACTGTGCACCACCCTCGACCCGCTCCGCGGCCCGCTCAACGAGCTGCGCAAGCTCTGCTTCCCGCGCCTGACGCGATCCGCCCACATCCAAAATGAGACGCGAGAACACGCCCGTCTTCGCCTGCACGGCGATTCTGGTGAGTTCCTGCAGAGCATTGACTGTCTCCGGCTTCGACAGCAAACGAAGGTTGCTCTCCTGGCTCGAGTTGACGGAGAGGTAGGCGCGGCCATCACGAGCGTCAATGTCGATGTCTCCATCGAGGTCGGTGATGTCGAGTAACTCTTCGATGTAGTCGGCCGCGATCTCTCCCTCCTCTTCCAACTGGGTTACCGTTCGGACCGCATCACTCGAGCCTGACGCATCCGCGAGGCCGACCTCTGCACTCACGGCTCCATCAGCAATGGTGTTTCTGGCGACATCAGCGGTATCAACGTCAGCGTCGGTGCTGGGCTGGGGAATGGTCTCTGACATGGCGAAGCTCTCTTTCTCGGGAAGTTAATGATGAAAGGCTGATGAGCGCTATTTTTTGTTGCCGGTTTTCTTCGCGCGATTCTTATTCACCGGCTGGATCCGCTGGGTGTTGATCTTGGCTTCGTCAACCGTGAGGGGCTGGTCCTCGATAATTGAGAATCCTCGACGCTGGGCCTTCTTCGCCATGCGCGACTCACGCTGCAGTGCCGCTTCGCTCCCGGGGGTGGGCATATTGCGGATTACCAGGAACTGCTGGCCCATAGTCCAGAAGTTGGAAACGAGCCAATAAAACATCACACCGAGCGGGAAGGTGTAACCAGAGAAGGCAAAAACCAGGGGCAGCAGGTACAGCAGGATGCGCTGCTGCTTGAACATCGGGCTGGCCTTCATCTCGGCCGATTGGTTCTTCGACATGATTTGCAACTGGGTGATGAATTGGGATCCGGTCATCAGGATGATCATGATGATCGCAATCACGATGACAGCAGGATTGCCGCCCGCTGTGCTGATGGCGAGGTGTAGGGGGGCGATATCAAACAGCGACGACGTTCCGAAGGACTTCGACAGGGCGGGGTTCAGCAGGCCAACCCCAACCACGCCGGTCTGGGCGTTATGAAGCACCGAGAACAGACTGAAGAAGATGGGCATCTGGAGAAGGAGCGGAAGGCACGAGCTGAGCGGGTTGGTGCCGGTCTTCTTGTACAGCTCCATGGTCTCGCGCGACATGGCCTCACGGGAAAATTGGTCTTTTTTTCCCTTGTACTTGTCCTGGATCTTCTTGAGCTGAGGCGCGACTTCCAGCATCCGCCGCTGACTCTTGATCTGACGAACGAAGATAGGAATGAGGGCTGCACGGATGACGAGAACGAGCCCAACGATAGATAAAACCCAGGTCAGACCCGCATTTGGGTCGAGTCCGATGAAACTCCACAGCTCATGGAATGCCACCAGGATCAGCTCGACCACCCATTTGATCGGCCAGAGAATCGTGTCGATGATGTTCATGGACTTAGGTCACCTTTCCGTGGCCATCGATACAACGAAACCGAACCGCGTCACCGCGTACTTATGCCCATTTTTACTCTCTGGGCGCTGCGGCACGTCATCCACTCCACCGGCTGCCCAGGGGTGACAACGCGCGATGCGGCGCATTCCCATCCAGCTGCCGCGAGCGACACCGTACTGCTGAATTGCCTGGAGTGCGTAGGAAGAACAGGACGGATAGTAGCGACAAACGTCACCATAGAGCGGCGAGATCGCGACCCGGTAGAGCCGCAAAACTAACACGCTGAGGTTGCGGGGGAGGAGAAGCACAAATGCAGCGACGGAATTCACGCTCGTGTCACTCCTCCGCCCAGAACCCCCGAGAGTTCAGAACGCAGAGTATCCCAGCCAGCCTGCGCTGCGCCTGGCAAGGCCCTGATCACAACCTCCGTACCCGGGGGGAGATCCGGGATCGCCGCAAAGGTCACTGCCTTGAGACGCCGTCGAACAAGGTTGCGATCCACCGCCACGCCTACCGTTTTAGCGACGATGAAGCCAAACCGAGGGGGCAGGCACGGGTTACCAAGACTGAGATAGACCAGGGCGAATCGGGTAGCCACTCGCCGACCTCGCCGCACAAGGCGTCGATAGTCGTCAGCCCGGACAAGCCGGTTGGCTTTGGCCAACACAGGGTTTGACTACGCGGAGAGTTCGGTGCGCCCCTTGCGGCGACGCGCACCGAGGATGGCGCGGCCGGCGCGGGTGCGCATTCTCAAGCGGAATCCGTGCACCTTGGCGCGGCGCCGGTTGTTCGGCTGGAAGGTTCTCTTGCTCATGGTTTAAATCTCTCGCGTGTCAGAACTCCGGATGGCCAGCTCGGTAAGAGCCAGGAAGCCAGCGAAGTGAAGGTGAGCCGTCAGGCTGAAGTCAACTGATTAAAAATACGGTCTTAAAGTGCTGCGGTCAAACTCTGGAGCGATCCGGCGCATTATCCCCACCCCTTCGAAGTCGACGTGGCAGCGACATGCGACCGGAACTAAGGTGGTGTGACTGCACAGACGGTGGATAAACCTGTGCATAACTACTCCCGATCACAGCGAGGAAACAATGACGGACATCACGGATTCGACCCAGGAGATCTGGAAATCCGTGCTCACCACCCTGCGCGATGATGAGCGGATTACACCCCAATTACAGGGCTTCCTCAGCCTTGTTGAACCAAAAGGTGTGATGGCCGGCACCCTCTACCTCGAAGTGCCCAACGATCTCACCCGCGGAATGCTCGAACAGCGCATCCGCCTTCCCCTGCTCAACGCGATCACCGGCCTCGATGGAGAAGAGTCGGTGAGTAATTTTGCAATCGTCGTCAACCCCGAGATCGCACACGACGCGCTCGGCCAACCTAACGGCGCGACCGTGGAACAGCCTTATATCGAGCAGCTGGCCGCCCCTGTGCCGCAGTCGGAAGGAATCCCGTCCGGGGCCCGCCGCGCGGACTCGAGACTCAACCCCAAGTACAACTTCGACAACTTCGTCATCGCCTTCGACCAGGGACGGATGCTCCTGGGTTTCGTCAACACCCTGGTGATCCTGGTGGTGGCCGTCACCGGGACCGTCCTGGTGGGCACCGCCGTCGCCTACGCCCTCAACCGGTTCGACTTCCGGGGGAGGCGGGTGGTCGTCGGCCTCTTCCTGGTGGCCACCCTGGTCCCCGGGGTCACCACCCAGGTGGCGACCTTCCAGGTGGTCGCCTCGATGGGCCTGTTCAACACCCGGTGGTCGGCCGTCCTGCTCTACATGGGAACCGACATCGTCTCCATCTACATCTTCCTTCAGTTCATGCAGTCGATCCCGCGCAGCCTGGACGAGGCCGCCATGATCGACGGCGCCTCACGGTTCACGATCTACTACCGGATCATCCTGCCCCTGCTCCGTCCGGCGATAGTCACCGTCGTGATCATCAAGGGGGTGGCGATCTACAACGAGTTCTACATCCCGTTCCTCTACATGCCGTCGCGGGACCTGGCGGTGATCTCGACCTCCCTCTTCCGTTTCACCGGTCCTTTCGGCTCGCCGCCGGCTCGGTGAAGTGACGCGCGTGGCGCGACGGGCGGCTCAGTCGTCGGCGATGCGCTTGAGGATGTCGGCGGCAGCGCCGAGGGTCGCACGCTCCTGCTCGGTGAGCTCGGCGAGCCGCGCATCGATCCAGGTGTTGCGCCTCGCCCGGGCGGCCTGCGAGAGCCGCTTTCCCATCGGCGTCGCGCGGATGATGACCCGTCGCCCGTCGTCGGGGTCGCGAGCCCGCGCGGCATACCCGACCGAGGCGAGCCGGTTGACCGACCCGGCGACGTCGGCCACCTCCAGGCTCACGTGGTACCGGGTGGGGGTGTCGCCCATCGGGGCCACCGCGAGGTCGGCGTAGGCGGACTCCCGGGGACCCCGCCCGCCCTGC
>ENA-OFCI01000464-OFCI01000464.1-metagenomes-genome-assembly--contig:-NODE-464-length-24409-cov-5.214913_pt1 | contig 24409 bp, 29 predicted proteins | sample MGYA00153391_OFCI01 | MGnify analysis MGYA00153391
GTCTGAACCACGCCATGCGCAGCGCATCGGTGACCACGCTGGTCTGCATGTGATCCCTCATGCTCCAGCCCACCACCTGGCGGCTGAACAGGTCAATCACCGCGGTCAGATACAACCACCCTTCGTCGGTAGCGATGTAGGTGATGTCGCTTGCCCACACCCGGTTGGGTGCCTCTGGCGTGAAATTGCGCTCCAGCAGGTTCGGTGCAACGGCCAAGTCGTGTTTGCTGTCCGTGGTGACGACAAACTTTCTTTTGCCCCGGGCCTTGATGCCGTGCAGTTGCATCAGCTTTCGCACCCGCTCCTTGCCCACACGTATGCCGCGCCCGAGCAACTCCTTCCACATCTTTGGCCAGCCGTATTCCTGCTTGAACTCGGCGTGGATGGCCCGGATATGCACCAGCAGGGCTTCGTTGCCGATGCGCTTGTTTGCACCCGGCTTGCTGGGCTTGTCGGTGTCTTTGCGCCGCCAGTGCTCAAAGTAGCCGCTGGCGCTGACACCCAGCACCTCGCACGTCAACGTAACGGGCCACACAGCCTTGTGCTTGCCTATCCAGGCGTACTTCACAGCGATTCCCGAGCGAAGTACGCCGTCGCTTTTTTTAAGATGTCGCGCTCCATCGTGACCCGCGCCAGTTGTGCGCGCAGCCGAGCCAGCTCCATTTGCTCAGCACTCACCGGTTTGTCACCCGCTCCCTTGAGTTGGCCTTTATCGCTCAGCCGTACCCAGTTGCCCAACGTCTGCATTGAACTGGTCCCCGAAAAATGGACGCCACGAAGTCTGTTACTTTGACTTTTTGGAGGATATATGAAAGCAGGACTTGATAGGAAGTACACGATTGAATTTCGGGATGCGGCGGTCAAGCAGGTGATCGATGGCGGGCGTGGCTTGACGATGGTGGCGCGTTCGCTGGAGATGTCGAGCAAGACGCTGGCCAACTGGGTGTATCGGGCACGCAAAGGACAGGCGCTGGTGAAGCGCAAGCCAGCGCAGCCGGCGTCAGAGCTGGAGGCGGAGGTGAGCCGGTTGCGACAGGAGAACTCCCGCCTCAGGGTGGAGAAAGAGATCCTAAAAAAAGCGGCGGCGTACTTTGCCAGGGAGTCGATGTGAAGTACGCCTGGATCGAAGCGCATCGGCAGACCTACGCGACGGCGATGATGTGCGAGTTGTTGTCGGTGTCGCGCAGCGGCTTGAATGCGGCGCGTGGTCGTGCACCATCGAAACGCTCGCGCGAGGACAAGCAACTGGTCGAGCAGATTCGAGTTGGGCAGCATAAGCATAGAGGGCGCTACGGCAGGCGGCGCATGACGCCGGAGATCAGCGAGGCGCTGGGCCACACGGTCAACCACAAGCGTATCGGGCGCTTGATGCGTGAGCATGGACTGCAGAGCCATAAACGACGGCGATTTCGGGTGGTGACGACGGACTCCAAACACGCGCACCCAGTGGCGCCCAACGTGCTGGAGCGCGACTTCGAGGCGGCGGCGCCGAACCAGAAGTGGCTGGCCGACATAACGTACATCCCGACCGACGAAGGTTGGCTGTACCTGGCCTTGGTGCTGGACTTGTACGCGCGCAAGCTGGTGGGCTGGGCGATGAGCGAGACGATGCCGCAAGAGCTGACGCTCGCCGCGCTCGACATGGCGCTCGGCTGGCGCGATCCCGACGCGGACCTGGTTCATCACTCGGACCGCGGTTCGCAATACGTCAGCATCCGGCACAGCGAACGCTTGGCCGAAGCCGGCGTCGAGCCCTCGCTGGGCAGCAAGGGCGACAGCTACGACAACGCCTTGGCCGAGACGATGAACGGTCTGTACTAGGCTGGGTTGATCCATCGACGCGCGCCGTGGAAGACCAAGGAAGCCGTCGAACTGGCCACGCTCGAATAGGTCGCCTGATTCCACAACCACCGACTGCTCGCGCCCATCGGCTACACACCTCCCGCCGAAGCTGAGGCAAACCACTACCGGCATCTCGCGAGTCAAACTGCCACGGTGGCGGCCTGACTTAAACCAAACAGCCTCCACGAATTCCGGGGCGGTTCACATCGGGCGCTGCCCTGCACCCCGAACTCGGCCTCAGCGACCTGCGCTGCGCATACGCCTGTCAATTCATCGCCCAAGGCGCCTGCCTTGCCCTGCGTCAGAGTTGGCCCATCGACGTATTTCGTGAGCCGTGCCGGCCCGCGCCACTTCCCACCAGCCCTCACCCCGTCGCCTGCAGCAACCACGCCTGCAACACGAACCGCCGGTTGTCGTCGATCGAGCCCACAGGGCCGAGCTGTGCGGCCAGTTGTGTGATCAGGTGATTTGCCGACGTGATGCGGTCGTAGACCGGCACACCCACTTCCAGGCTCAATCGCTTGACGAGCACGGGCGCCATGCCCTCGCAGACGACCGCGTCGTAAAGGCGGCCGAGCATGTGGGCCGTCTGCTGGACGTCGAGTGCGGTGCTCAGTTCTGTCAGACGGGGGCGGATGCGGGCGACCTGCGCGCCCAACTCGCGGGCGGCGCGGTCGAGCAGGGCCGCGGCGTCGGTCGTTGTCTCGTCGCTACCGCAGAGCAGGCCGAACTTCTTGCCGCGCAGCAGCGGCTGGATCGCTGCGCCCGAGCCGGCGGCGAGCTGCAGTGCACGCGCGCTTTCCAGCAACGCGGCGATCTCGTCGGGCGGGATCTCGTCGATGGGTCGAGTCTGGGCAGAGTGCGGAGTGGATTCCATGGCGGCGTGTTCTCGCAGCGTTGGCCACTGCAGGATGCGAAGCGTATCGACGCCTGCGGTGCTGCCATTGATGCGGGTCAAGTCCCACCCTCGTTTTTTGAGCAGATACCTGCCTGACACACGCCGTTTACGCAGCGTTCCCGAGCGAGGTGAACCGTTGTCACGGCGTTGGCGCGGCTTTCATAGGATGGCCTGCATCGGCAACGCACTGCCCACCAGGAGTTCAAGATGCTCAGCGCCACCCTTTCTGTCGAACCCTCGATTCATGTTCGCCACCTCGTCGACGCCCGGTTGCCCGCGCCCCGGCATGACGACATCACCGACCACGCCGCGAGCGAGCGCATGGTCGACACGTTGAAGTCGCTGAGCGATGCACTGGCGCCGCAGCGCCGGGTGGTGCGCGCTGGTGACGTGATCTACCAGGCTGGCGAACAGTTCGGTAACCTGTACGTGCTGAACTCGGGCTTCGTCAAGATCGTCAGCCTGTCGCCGGACGGTCGCGAGCAGGTGGTGGGCCTGAAGTTTCGGGGCGACTGGCTGGGCTTTGACGGCATTGCCAACGGCCAATACGCGTGCGACGCGATCGCCATGGACACCGGCGAGGTCTGGACCATCCGCTACGACGCGTTGCTGGTGGCCTGCGCCAGGCAGCCGTCTTTGCTGACGCTGCTGCATGAGGCGATGAGCCGCGAGATCGGCCGCGATCGCGATTCGTTGATGTCGATCTGCTCGCTGCCGGCTGACGCGCGCGTGGCCGACTTCTTGCGCTACTGGGCCGAATCGCTGGCGCGGCGCGGTCTGCGCACCGACCAGATCACGTTGCGCATGACGCGTGCCGAGATCGGCAACTACCTTGGCATGACGCTCGAGTCGGTCAGCCGCGCGCTCTCGAAACTCGCGCGCGGCAATGTGATCGCGTTCGCCGAGAAGGGCCGCCGCGATGTGCAGATCCCCGATGTGCGCGCGTTGTCGGCCTTCGTGCAGCGATGCCTTGTGCCGGTGCCGACGCTGCAGTGACTCAGGCGAGGGAGCCGAGCGCGGGGCCGAGCGAGGGGCCGACCACGCGCCCGATCGCGCGTGCGAGTTCCTCGCGCGTGCAGGGCTTGCGCAGCAGTTCCCAGCTCGGCGGCGAGTCGCGGTCGGCGTCGAGCAACTCGCTCGAAAAACCCGACATCAGCAAAATCGCGAGTGCGGGCCAGCGTGCCTGCACGCGGGCTGCGAGCTCGGTGCCGCGCATGCCCGCGCCGAGCGCGATGTCGGTGAGCAGCAGGTCGAAGGTCGCCTCGGGGCCGAGGCAACGCAATGCCTGATCGGCGCTCGATGCAACGGTCACCTCGCACCCCAACGTGTCGAGAAAGGTGCGAATCACAGCGCGCACCTCGTCGTCGTCTTCGACGAGCAGCACCCTCAGCCCCGGCGGCACGGCCTGGCTCGCATCGGGTGCGAGCGTCGCTGCCTCGGCGACCTTCCGCGGGCGCGGGATGTACAGCGTGATCGTCGTGCCCGCGCCCGGCGCACTGTCGATCGTGACGGCGCCCTTGGACTGCTTGACGAACCCGTACACGGTGCTCAGCCCCAGGCCGGTGCCGCGGCCGGCTTCCTTGGTGGTAAAAAAGGGCTCGAAAGCGCGTTCCTTGATCTCCTCCGGCATGCCGCTCCCGGTGTCGGCAACCGAGATCGCGACGAACCCTTCGTGCGCCGCGCTGCGGTCGTCGAGCTCCGCACGAACCTCGCCCGGCAGCATGCTGCAGCTCCTGGCACGAAAGGTCAGGGTGCCGCCTTCGGCCATCGCGTCGCGGGCGTTGATCGCGATGTTGAGCAGTGCCGATTCGAGGTGCGACGGATCGGCCAGCACCGGCGGGCAGTCGGGTGCCGCCTCGACCTCGATGCGAATGCGCTGATCGAGTGTGCGGCACAGCATGTCGGCAAGGGAATGCAGCATCGCGCCCACGTCGACCTGCGCCGGCTGCAGCACCTGGCGGCGCGAGAACGCAAGCAACTTCGAGGTGAGTTCGGCACCGCGCCGGGTGGCCCGCGTGGCCGCGGCGACGAGTTGCTTGCGGTAGGCGTCATCAGCGTCGTGTCCCAGTTCATCGAGCACCTGCAGGTTGCCTTGAATCACCGTCAGCAGGTTGTTGAAGTCATGCGCGATGCCACCGGTCAACTGGCCCACGCTCTCGAGCCGCTCCGAGTGGCTCAGCGCTTCATCGGCCTGCGCGCGCTGCAAGCTGGTGGCGAGCAGGCTGGCCACCGATTCGAGAAAGCGCAAGTCGTCGTCGCCGAACTGCCTGGGCTGGGTCGATCTGACGGCGAGCGCACCGATCGTGCGCCCGCGGTCGGAAACCGGCACGACCAGCGCGCTGATCAGGCCAGCGTCGAGGTAAGCCTGCGGCACGACGAAGCGCGCCTCGGTGCGGTAGTCGGCCACGATCAGCGGCACCGCTTGCGAGAGCACGAGGCCGGGTGAGGTATCGGGCCGGTAGGGCACGCGCGCGCCGACCTCTTCGCCAGCCACCGTGCCGATGCCGCTGGCAACGCGCAGCGCGGCGCGGTCGCCTTCGAGCAGGAACACCAGCGCCACCTCGACCCCGAGCGCCGCGGCCGCGATCACTGGCACTTGGTCCACCACCACCTGCGGATCGCGCGCATCGACCGCCAAGCGCCCGAGTTGCGCGAGGTGCTCGCTGTAGTGCGCCCGCTGCAAGGCTTGCTTGACGCGCGGATAGGTGCCGATGTCGCGGATCGCCACGACGACGAGCGGCAGCCCGTGATCCTGCAGCGGGCTGAGTGCGATCTCGACCACCACCTCGCTGCCGTCCTTGCACCGGGCGACGAGTTCCATCTGCATGCCCATCGGCCTGGCGCGTGGTGCTCGGCCATAGGCTCGCCGATAAGCCTCGTGGCGCGGCCGGATGCCATCGGGCACCAGGGCGTCGACATTCAAGCCCATCAGCTCGTGTGGCGCGTAGCCCAGCAAGCGTTCGGCCGACGGATTGGCCAGCACGATCACGCCGGCCGTGTCGACCAGCAACATCGAATCGGGGTAGGCGAAGAAGAGCGACCTGAAGACCGTGTTCTCGTCGGTGCCGGAGGGCAGGGCCGGCGCGGGGGCGGTGAGGGTCGGAGCGGTCATGGGCGTGCGTGTGAGCACGAGCGGGGGCTCATTCATCGATTCAAGCGCTGGTGACCGTCGGCACGAGGATGTAGCCTGCGCTGCGCACCGACTTGATGACCTTCGGGTCGTCGGCATCGTCGCCGAGTTTTCTTCGCAGGCGCCCGACCTGCACGTCGACGGTTCGGTCGAACGGCCCGCTCTCGCGACGGTGGGTTTGCGCCAGCAAAAAGTCGCGCGACAACACGCGGCCCGGATGCTTTGCAAAGGCGCACAGCAGATCGAACTCGCCGCTCGTCAAGGCCACATCGGCGCCTTGCGGACTGACGAGCCGGCGCGCATCGACGCCGAGTTCCCAACCGGCGAAATGCAGCGTGGTACGTGCTGCGTTCGGCGCGGCCGGTGCGGGGGCCGCGTGGGCGATGGCGTCGTCGGGCGCGATGCGCCGCAAGACCGCCTTGATGCGCGCGACCAATTCGCGAAGGTCGAACGGCTTGGTCACGTAGTCGTCGGCGCCGACCTCGAGCCCCACCACCTTGTCGACCGCATCGCCCCGGCCGGTCACGATGACCAGGCCGCAGTGCCAGTGCTCGCGCAATTGGCGGGCGATGCCAAAACCGTCCTCGCCGGGCAGGCCCAGATCGAGCAAGACCAGCGCGGGTGGATCGACCGGCATCAGCGCCGTCAAGGCGCGGCCGCTGTGCAATTTCGTGACGCGATAGCCCTGGCCCTGCAGGTAGTTGGCCAGCAGGAGGGTGATGTCGACTTCGTCGTCGAGGATGGCGATGTGGACGGCTGGATTCACGCGTGACCCGAAGCTGAGGGAGAGGCCCTGACGGCCACGCGTTTGACCTTAACAGCTTCGCCGCCCGAGATCTGTGCGCTGGGCGTGAGGGTCAGTTCGGCGTCACGGCGCCCTGGCATCGGCGGCGGCGGCAGCGCGGGGGCTTTCGCGCCGGATCGTGGCGAGCTCGTCGCGTATCACCTGCAACTCGCGGTGCAGGTTACGCAGCAACTCGTGTTCGATGCGCCGCTCCTCGGTCTGAACCAACAGCGCCGCGATCGACGCCGTGACCAGCGACAGCACCGCCAGCCCCATCAACACCACGAACACCGCGAAGATCTTGGCCGCAGGCGAGCTCGGAACGATGTCGCCATAGCCGACGGTCGCGGCGGTGGTGAAGGCCAGCCAGAGCCCGTCGCCGAAAGTGTTCGCCTTGGGCTCCAGCCACCAAAACCCCAGCCCGCACAGGCCGAGCACGCCCATGCCCATGCCGAGCAATTGCGGAAGGCTGCCGCGCCACGCCACGGGCAAGGCCGATTCGCTCCACCGCAGGATCACGAGCGCCGCGGTGCCGAGCCGCAGAATCAACAGGTCCGGCGAGTCGCCCTGTGGCAGCGCGGCGCAAAGCAGCAGTGCCACGCCGAGCAGCAGGCCGAGGTAGCTGCGCCGGCGCGCCGGGTGGTGCGGCCGCTGTTCGCGGGCGGCGATCACCTCTGTCAACGTCACGCCTGCACTGACGATGAGCGCCACGAGGTAGAGCATCGCGCTGAACACACGTTGGCCGGGCAGCATGGCCAGGTAGAAGGCCGGAATCGTCGCCAGCAACGCGATCGATTCGACGCGCCGCCACCGTCCCGGGTAACTCTCGGCAATCGCAGCACGCAGCAGCTTCATGGGTAAGGCGATCGAAATCGGACAAGTCGACATGCGCTACCCATGGTGCGCGAGCGTAGCGGTGCGCGGCTTGACCTGCATCATGGCGCGTGCCGAAAAACTCCGAGTGACACCGATCCGCAACACGGTTGGCAACTCATTGATGCAGCGCAACATGAGGGGTCGGGCAAAGCCATCAAATCCATGTCGAGAACTCTTTTGCAACGGCAACACACAAGAACCGGATTACGAGCACCCACATTTTGAAGCGCACCGCGATGGTCATCGTCATGGCAGGCAGCACTTTGCTGCCGCTGGCCGCGCAAGCGCAGGCGACGGACGCGCCATGGCTCGTGCGCTTGCGTGCCGTCGATTTCCAAAGCGCCAACAAGGATTCGACCGGGCTCGACCTGACGATCAACGACAAGGTCATCCCCGGGGTCGACATCTCGTACTTCCTCACGCCACAGATCGCGGTCGAACTGGTGCTGACCTACCCGCAAAAGCAGACGATCCGCTCTAACGGCACCGACATCGGTTCGCTCAAGCACCTGCCGCCGACCTTGACGGCGCAGTACCACTTCACCTCGTTCGGCGCCTTCAAGCCGTACGTGGGTGCGGGCCTGAACTACACGCGCTTCTCGAGCGTGCGCTTCGATCCGGCGGTGCAAACCGCACTGCAGCCGAGCCTGAGCAAGAACAGCGTCGGGCTCGTGGTGCAGGTCGGCTTCGACTACGAGTTCATAAAGAACACGTACTTCAACGTCGACGCGAAGAAGGTGCAGATTCGCACCGATGTCAGTTCCGCCGGCACCGAGGTCGGCACGTTCGAGGTCGATCCATGGTTGATCGGCGTGGGCATCGGTCGCCGGTTTTGAGCGGGTCGTCACCAGCCGCGGCCATCCCGCACCGCAAGGTGATCCGGGCGTGGCTCGCGCCGATCTCGTCGCGCAGCACGGCGCGTGCGCTCGCGCTGGTGCTGCTCGACGTGACGCTGTTCGCGGCCGGCCTCGCGGTGACGATCCTGGCGCACAGCCCGTGGCTGCAACTGCTGGCAGGTGCCGCCACCGGCATCGTCATCAGCCGCCTGTTCATCCTCGGGCACGACGCCTGCCACCAGAGCTTCACGCCCCACCGCGGCCTGAACCGCTGGCTCGGGCGCATCGTCTTTTTGCCGTCGCTGACGCCCTACAGCTTGTGGGAGGTAGGGCACAACATCGTGCACCACGGCTACACGAACCTGAAGGATTTCGACTTTGTCTGGCAGCCACAAACGCTCGCCGAATTTCAGGCGTTGCCGAAGTGGAAGCGCGCGCTCGAGCGCGTGTACCGCAGTGGCTGGGCGCCGTGGCTCTACTACCTGGTCGAGATCTGGTGGGTGCGCATGTTCTTCCCCAGCCGCTCGACGATGCCCACGCGCCGCCGCGTATTCACCTCGGACTGCCTGCTCGTGTCGGCGTTCGCACTCGTTTGGGTGGCCGGTCTCGCCGCCGCGGCGCTCGCGACGAACCAGTCGATCGCCTGGGTCGTGACGGTCGGCTTCGCGCTGCCGTTCATCGTGTGGAACGGCATGATCGGCTTCGTCGTGTACGTGCACCACACGCACCCGGGCGTCGCGTGGTATGCCGACAAGCCGAGCTGGTCGGCCTCGCAACCGTTCGTCTCGACGACGGTGCACCTGACGTTTCGCAGCCCGATGGGCGCGGTGCTGCACCACATCATGGAACACACCGCGCACCACGTTGACATGAGCGTGCCGCTGTATCGGCTCGTGCACGCGCAGGCTTTGCTCGAGCGCAAATTGGCCGGCGCGATCATCGTCCAGCCGTTCTCGTGGCGCTGGTACGCAGACACCGCACGTCGCTGCAAGCTCTACGACTTCGACGCGCGCTGCTGGACCGGTTTCGACGGCCGCCCGGTGGCGGGCTCGCAGCCCGCCGGTTGATTTGCATCAAGCCCTCGGCAGCGTGCGCGGTCGATCATCGACCTCACGATGCAAGACGCCGCCGTTGCTGATCCATTGACCGGGCGACCGGGGCCGAAACCGAAACCGAGCGCTGCGCCCGCGTCGGTGCTCGACGACCGGGTCGAGCTCGCCCGCTTCACCCGCTGGCTGCCGGGTCGCAGCGGTGCGCCCAACGCCGAATCGTCGCTGCGCATCGGCGGCATGCATTGCGCTGCCTGCGCCACGGTAGTCGAGCAGGCGCTGCGGCGCGTCGATGGCGTGGTCGATGCGCGTGTGAGCGCGGCGGCACAGTGCGCCACCGTTCAATGGCAGCCCGAACGCACACGGCCCTCGGCGCTGGTGGCGGCCATCGAACGCGCCGGCTACGCGGCCGTGCCCGACACCGCTGCGGGCGCGCGGGCGATGCGCCGCAAGGAGTCGCGTGATGCGCTGTGGCGCCTGTTCGTCGCTGCGTTCTGCGCGATGCAGGTGATGATGATGGCGACGCCGTCGTACCTCGCCAATGCAGCCCAGCTCGCGCCCGATCTGAAGCGCTTGCTCGACTGGGGCAGCTGGCTGCTCACGCTGCCGGTGATGCTGTTCGCCGCCGCGCCGTTTTTCAGCGGTGCGTGGCGCTCGCTTCGGTCATTTCGATCACTGCGTTCGGGCCGCATCGGCATGGACGTGCCCGCGGCCCTCGGCGTGCTCGTCGCGTTCATCGCAAGCAGCGGCGCGGCGTTCGACCCCGGTGGCATCTTCGGCCGCGAGGTCTACTTCGATTCGCTGACCATGTTCGTGAGCTTTTTGCTCGCCGGCCGCTACTTGGAGATGCGCGCTCGCCACCACGCCGAGGCGTCGCTCGAAGACTCGATCGGCCGCCTGCCCGAGGTCGCGTTGCGCGAAGAGGCCGATGGCAGCGTGGCCGCCGTCAGCGTGCTGCGGCTCGAGCGCGGCGACATCGTGCGCGTGCCGCTGGGCCAGGCCTTCTGCGCCGACGGCGTGTTGACGCAAGGCCGCACACGGGCTGACGAATCGCTGCTGAGCGGCGAATCGGCGCCGGTCGACAAGGCGGTGGGCGACGCGGTCGTCGCCGGCAGCATGAACCTCGGTGCGCCTGTTGCGATGCGCGTCGATCGTGTGGGGGCCGACACCCGCTTCGAGGCGATCGTCGCGATGATGCGCGACGCGCGCAGCCAGCGCCCCACGGCATTCGGCGGCGCCGACCGCTGGGCCGCGCCGTTCTTGTGGGCCGTGTTGCTGCTGGCCGGCGGCGGGGCAGCGGTGTGGAGCGTGATCGACCCGTCGCGCGCCGTGTGGGTGGCGGTCTCGGTGCTGATCGTGACCTGCCCGTGTGCGCTCTCGCTGGCGGCGCCGTCTGCGTTGCTGTCGTCGGCCATGGCGCTGGCGCGCCGCGGCGTGCTGCTGCGCCGGATCGACGCGATCGAAGGCCTCGCGCACATGCAAACGCTGTTCATCGACAAGACCGGCACACTGACCTGCACGCCCGCCGAAACGAAAGGCGAGGGGATGCTGATGACGCGGGTCGATGGTGATGCGCCTGTCACCGATGCCGATACTGACGCCATCACCGACGCTGGCGCGCGCGACATCGCCGCGTCACTCGCCGCTTGGTCGTCGCACCCGCTGGCGAAGATGATCGTTCGCGAGGGCGCAGGCAGGGTCTGGCGCGATCTGGGCGAAACCGCGGGCGAGGGCGTGCAGGGCCGCGCCGACGATGGCGCCGTGTGGCGCCTGGGCAAGCGCTCGGTCTTGCTCCCTCGCCCCCCCGGGGAGAGGGCTGGAGTGAGGGGCTGCGAGGGGCACAGTGTCGCTGCGCCGGCCCTCACCCCATCCTATGCAAGAGGGAGAGGGAGCCAAGCCGAAAGTCCTCAAGCCGCCGAATGCTGGTTGAGCCGTGACGGCGTGGCCGTCGCGCGCTTTCAATTCGCCGAGGTGCTGCGCGATGGTGCGGCCGACGCGGTGCGCGCGCTGCAGCGCGACGGCGTCCGGGTCGCGCTGCTTTCGGGCGACGACCCGGCGCGTGTGGCGCACGTGGCGCAGCTCGTCGGTATCGCCGATGCGCACGGCGGCATGACGCCCGAGCACAAGCTCGCCGCGGTGCGCGCGGCGCAAGCCAGAGGCGAGCGCGTCGCGATGATCGGTGACGGCGTGAACGACGCGCCGGTGCTGGCGCAGGCCGACGTGTCGCTCGCGATGGGCGAGGGCGCACAAATCGCGCGCGCGCAGGCCGATGGCGTGCTGGTCTCGAACGCGCTCGCAGACGTGGTCGCCGCGCGCGCGCTCGCCAAGCGAACCCTGCGCGTGGTGCATCAAAACTTCGCCTGGGCTGCGACCTACAACGCCGCCTGCGTGCCGCTCGCGCTGCTCGGCATGCTGCCGCCATGGGCCGCGGGGCTGGGCATGGCGACGAGCTCGCTGGTCGTCGTCGTCAACTCGCTGCGGCTCGCGCGATAGAGGCCTGCCGCGACATGGAGATCCTCTACCTGCTCATCCCGCTGTCGGCCGTGCTGGTGCTCGGCATCCTCGGCGTGTTCGCTTGGGCACTGCACGGCGGCCAGTTCGACGACCTCGAGCAACACGGCGAGCAGATTCTCGACGCCGCGACCGATTCGCTTGATCCGCATCAAGGGTGCTGAAGCCGGCGGGCCGAAGAATCCTCGTGGTCGACATTGATTTGTGAAATCTTCAAAGAACAGGGGGTCCTCGATGGCTGGAAACGCGCAACTCGCAGCGCCGGTGAACTACACCGATGAGGCCGTCCGTGGCTTGGCGCTCGCGTCGGTCGCCTGGGGCATCGTCGGCATGCTGGTCGGCGTGATCATCGCGGCGCTATTGGCCTTCCCCGACCTCACCCACGGCATCTCGTGGCTCAGCTATGGGCGCCTGCGCCCGCTGCACACCAACGCGGTGATCTTCGCGTTCGGCGGCTGCGCGCTGATGGCCAGCAGCCTCTACGTGGTGCAGCGCACCTCGAACGTCTCGCTGTTCGCGCCCAAGCTCGCGTGGTTCGTGTTCTGGGGCTGGCAGGTCGTGATCATCGCCGCGGCGATCACGCTGCCGCTGGGCTTCACGCAGGGCAAGGAATACGCCGAACTCGAATGGCCGATCGACATCCTGATCGCCGTGGTGTGGGTCGCCTACGCAATCGTGTTTTTCGGCACCATCGGCAAACGCAAGGTGCGCCACATTTACGTGGCCAACTGGTTTTTCGGCGCGTTCATCATCGCGGTCGCGTTGCTGCACATCGTCAACAGTGCCGCCATGCCGGTGAGCCTGCTGAAGAGCTACTCGGCCTATGCCGGCGTGCAAGACGCGATGGTGCAGTGGTGGTACGGCCACAACGCGGTCGGATTCTTCCTGACGGCGGGTTTTCTGGGGATGATGTACTACTACATCCCGAAGCAGGCCGAGCGGCCGGTGTACTCGTATCGCCTGTCGATCGTGCACTTTTGGGCGCTGATCTTCACCTACATGTGGGCCGGCCCGCACCACCTGCACTACACCGCGCTGCCCGACTGGGCGCAGTCGGTCGGCATGGTCTTCTCGCTCGTGCTGCTGGCGCCGAGCTGGGGCGGAATGATCAACGGGATGATGACGTTGTCGGGTGCGTGGCACAAGCTGCGCGACGACCCGATCCTCAAGTTTCTGATCGTCGCGCTCTCGTTTTACGGCATGAGCACGTTCGAGGGGCCGATGATGTCGATCAAGACGGTCAACGCCTTGTCGCACTACACCGACTGGGGCATCGCCCACGTGCACTCCGGCTCGCTCGGCTGGGTCGGCTTCATCACGGTGGGTTCTCTCTACTACCTGATCCCGCGCATGTTCGGCCGCACCACGATGCACAGCGTGCCGGCCATCAGCCTGCACTTCTGGATCGCCACGCTCGGCGTCGTGCTCTACATCGCTGCGATGTGGATTGCCGGCGTGATGCAGGGAATGATGTGGCGCGCGGTCAACCCCGACGGCACGCTGGTCTACACCTTCGTCGAAAGCGTCAAGGCGACCTGGCCGTTCTACATCGTGCGCCTCGTCGGCGGCATCTTGTACCTGAGCGGCATGTGCGTGATGGCCTGGAACGTCGCGATGACGATCCGCAGTGGGCGCGCTCTGCCGTCGTCGATCCCGCAGCACCTGGCCTTTGCCTGAGAAGGATCGATCAATGTCCCAAGACAACCCACCCGTCACCGGTCACGAGCGCATCGAGACCAGCAACTTCTTGATGATCGTGCTGATCCTGCTGACCCTCGCCGTCGGCGGTCTGGTCGAGATCGTGCCGCTGTTCTTTCAGCGCTCGACGACCGAGCCGGTCGCCGGCCTCAAGCCTTACGACGCACTGCAACTCGTCGGCCGCGACGTCTACTTGCGCGAAGGCTGCTACGGCTGCCACTCGCAAATGATCCGGCCGCTCAACGCCGAGACGCTGCGCTACGGCCATTACTCCACGGCCGGCGAGTTCGTCTACGACCATCCGTTTCAGTGGGGAAGCAAGCGCACCGGACCCGACTTGCACCGCATCGGCGGCAAGTACACCGACGAGTGGCAGCGCCTGCACCTCGAGAACCCACGCGATCTCGTGCCCGAGTCGAACATGCCGGCGTACCCGTGGCTGACGGCCCAAGCCATCGACCCGGCGAGCGTGCCGCCGCGCCTGGCCGCGATGAAGCGCCTCGGCGTGCCCTACACCGATGCCGAGGTCACAGCGAGCGCCGATGCGGTCAAAGACAAGACCGAGCTCGACGCGCTCGTCGCTTACCTGCAATCGCTGGGCACGCACGTCAAGTGAACACCCGCAAAAGACAAACCGTGAAAGAAGCGACCCCATGGACCTGAACGACATCCGCAGCCTCGTCACGCTGTTCGGCCTGGTTATCTTTTTGGTGTTGGCGGCGTGGACCTACCGGCCTGCCCGGCGTGCCGGCCTCGACGAAGCGGCGCAACTGCCGTTCCTCGGCGAGGCCGGCTTCAACCGCGAGGGCACACGCGATGAGTGACTTCTTCAACAGCGGATGGTCGATCGGCATCGCCGTCGCGACCATCCTCGGGCTCGTCGGCTGCCTGGCGTTGCTGATCGTGGCCGCACGCCGGCGCGTGATGGCTGGCGACAACACCACCGGCCACATCTGGGACGAAGACCTGCGCGAGCTCAACAACCCGCTGCCGCGCTGGTGGATGTGGCTGTTTGTGCTGACGATCGTCATCTCGGGCGTCTACCTCGTGCTGTACCCCGGTCTCGGCAGCACCGCGGGCACGTTGAACTGGAGCAGCGTTGGCCAGTACAAGGAAGAGCAAGCCAAGGCGCATGCGTTGAGCGCGCCGCTGTACGCAGCCTTCGCCGCCAAGCCGGTGATGGCACTGGCGCGCGACCCGCAAGCGATGGCCGTGGGCGAGCGCCTGTTCGCGAACACCTGCGCGGCCTGCCACGGTGCCGATGCGCATGGCAGCAAGGGCTTTCCGAACCTGACCGACGGCGACTGGCTCTGGGGCGGTTCGCCTGAGCGCATCAAGGAGACCCTCACGATGGGCCGGCAAGGCATGATGCCGCCGATGGCCGCCGCGATCGGCACGCCGCAAGACGTGACGAACGTGGCCAATTACGTGCTCATGCTGTCGGGCGGCCCCGACAACCTGCAGGCCCAGCTCGGCCGGCCGAAGTTCGCGGTGTGCGCGGCTTGCCACGGCGCCGACGGCAAGGGCAACCAGGCCCTCGGCGCGCCCAACTTGACCGACGATGTCTGGCTGCACGGCCGCGGCGAGGCGGCGATTGTCGCGATGGTCACCAAAGGCAAAACCAACGTGATGCCGGCCCACGCGGACCGGCTGACACCGGAGCAGATCCATGTGCTGACGGCCTACGTCTGGGGTTTGTCGAACCCGGCAACTGCCGGCAAGTGAGGCCAGCTTGACGACACGGAAAACAGCGCCGGCGCGCGTCGTCATCCCGATCATTCCTGTGGCGGCCCCGCCCGAACTCGTCTCGCTCTACGAGAAGCAGAAAAAGATCTTCCCGCGCTCGGTGCATGGCTGGTTCGCGCGCTGGCGCTGGGCGCTGGTGTGGTTCACGCAGATACTTTTCTACGGCTTGCCGTGGCTGCAGTGGAACGGCAGGCAGGCGGTGCTGTTCGAGCTCACGTCGCGGCGCTTCTACATCCTCGATCTGGTGCTGTACCCGCAGGATTTCATCTACCTGACCGGCATCCTCGTGCTGTCGGCCTTCGGGCTGTTCTTCTTCACCGCGGTCGCCGGGCGCCTGTGGTGCGGGTACGCCTGCCCGCAGACGGTCTACACCGAGATTTTCATGTGGGTCGAGCACCGCATCGAAGGCGAGCGCGGCGCGCGCATGAAGCTCGATGCCGGCCCGTGGACGGCGAACAAGGTTTGGCGCAAGACGGCCAAGCACGCGGTCTGGATCGCGATCGGCCTGTGGACCGGCTTCACCTTCGTCGGCTACTTCACGCCGGTGCGCACGTTGTGGGCGGAGGCCTTCACGCTCAACTTCGGCCCGTGGGAATGGTTCTGGGTCAACTTCTACGGCTTCGCGACCTACGGTAACGCCGGCTTCCTGCGCGAGCAGGTCTGCAAGTACATGTGCCCGTACGCGCGTTTCCAGAGCGCGATGTTCGACCGCGACACCTTGATCGTCAGCTACGACACCGCACGCGGCGACCCGCGCGGCACGCGCGCCCGCGGTGCCGACAAGAACGCGCTCGGCCTGGGCGACTGCATCGATTGCGGCCTGTGCGTGCACGTGTGCCCGGTCGGCATCGACATCCGCGACGGCCTGCAGTACGAGTGCATCGCCTGCACCGCCTGCATCGACGCCTGCGACAGCGTGATGGACAAGATGAAGTACCCGCGCGGCCTGATCCGCTACTCGACCGAGAACAGCTTGGTACAGGGCCTCGAGCGCGGACAGATGTTTCGGCGCGTGCTGCGGCCGCGGGTGTTGATCTACGGCGCGGTGCTGGTCGCGATCGCGGCGGGCTTTGCGATCAGCCTTTCGATGCGCGACACCTTCAAGGTCGACATCGTGCGCGACCGCATGACGCTGGCGCGCGAGGCGGGCGACGGGCAAATCGAAAACCTCTACCGCCTGCAGTTGATGAACGCGACCGAGCAGCCGCAGCGCTACCACGTCGAGGTGCGGGGCATCCGCGGCGCGGCGCTCGCGAACGCGACCGATGTCGACGTAGCGCCGGCACAGGCGCGCTGGATCACTGTCGCCGTGCGCGTGCCCGCGCAGACGGCGCAGACGTTGGGCGCTGGTGCGCACCCGATCCAATTCGAGGTGGTGGCCGTCGGCAACAAGGGTGCCAAGGTGAGCGAGCGTTCGACATTCGTCGTGCCGCGCTAGGGCTGTGACATGAGCTGCGACAAGGAGATCACGACATGACGACGAACAAGATGGGGCCTGTCCAGCCGTGGTGGCGCATTCGCATGGTGTGGCTGGCGTTCGGCGGGCCGGCGGTCGTCGTCGTCGCGAGCTTCGTCACGCTGTTCTTCGCAATCCACGGGCGCGACGTTCCGCTCTCGGAGATGGGCTCGGCCGAAAGTGCGGCCGAAGGATCGAGCGAGGTCGGCCACGCCCCCGCAATGCAGGCGCGCAACCATGCTGCCACCCCGCGGCGCTGAACTGGCCTTGCGTGCAGCGGGCGTGCCGCGCCCGTTCGGCGAGCGCGCGTTGCTGATCCTCTGGCCCGCGTTCGTGATGGCCGGCGTGCTGGAGGCGCTCGTGTTCGTCGTCGTCGACCCGCTGAGCGTGCATTGGTTCAGTGCCGACCCGCTGGGCTGGTCGGCGAGCGCCGTGTACTCGGTCACGTTCCTGATTTTCTGGGGCGTGATCGCGACATCTGCCGCGGTCACGCAGTTGCTCGAAGCACCGGACCGGACAGGCTGAAGGCGCTCGATGCGCGCGCCTTGCGTTGCGTCAAAGGCCAGGCGCCGGCTTGCCGGCACGATCGCGCCATGAGTCCATCGACCCCGTTCGCGCTCGCCGCTGCACAGCCATCGGAACCCGCGCGTCTGCCCGAGGCCCTGCTGCAACGCTTCGACACGCCCGGCCCGCGTTACACCTCGTACCCCACGGCTGACCGCTTTGACGCCGGCTTCGGCAGCGCCGAGGCGATCCACGCGATGGCGCACCGGCCGCGCCATCCCGACGGCGCGGCAGGCGCGCCGCTCTCGGTCTACGTTCACGTGCCGTTCTGCGAATCGGTGTGCTACTACTGCGCCTGCAACAAGGTCATCACGAAGCACCACGAGCGCGCGGCCGAGTACCTCGACGCGCTCGACTCCGAGATCGCGCTCGTGACCAACCTGCTCGGCACCGGGCAGCCGCTGTCACAGCTGCACTTCGGCGGCGGTTCGCCGACCTTCCTCACCGATGCGGAGTTGAAGCACGTGTTCGCGACACTGCGCCGTGCATTCGTGCTGACGACCGATGCCGAAGTTTCGATCGAGGTCGACCCGCGCACCGTCACGCCCGCGCGCCTCGCGCATCTTCGAGACATCGGCTTCAACCGCATCAGCTTCGGCGTGCAGGATTTCGACCCGGCGGTGCAGAAGGCAGTGCACCGCGTGCAGCCGTTCGCGGAGGTCGAGGCCTTGATGACGAGCGCGCGCGCACTCGGCTTCGATTCGATCAACGCCGACCTGATCTACGGCCTGCCGTGCCAGACGCCCGAGAGCTTCGCGCGCACCGTGCAGCAGATCGGCGCGCTCCGCCCCGACCGCCTCGCGCTCTACGCCTACGCCCATCTGCCGCAGCGCTTCAAGCCACAGCGCCGCATCGATGCCGAGGCGCTGCCCTCGGCCGCGCAGCGCGTCGAGATGCTCGGCAATGCGATCGCCGCTCTTGCACAGCGCGGCTACGCCTACATCGGCATGGACCACTTCGCGCTGCAAGACGACGCGCTCGCGGTCGCCAAGCGCGGCGGCCGGTTGCATCGAAACTTTCAGGGCTACAGCACCCAACCCGACTGCGACTTGATCGGCCTCGGCGTCTCGGCCATCGGCCGCATCGGCAGCAGCTACTACCAAAACGCGAAGTCGCTGCCCGAGTATTACGAGAGGGTGAGGCAGCGCGAGTTACCGGTGGTTCGCGGCATCGCGTCGAGTGCGGACGACGTCGTTCGGCACGACGTCATCATGGCGCTGATGTGCCAGGGCCGCGTCGATTTCGCGACGACCGAGCGCGCGCATGGCCTGCACATGCGCGCCTACTTCGCCGCTGAATTCGAGCGCCTGCAACTGCTCGCGCAAGCCGGGCTCGTCGTGCTCGAACCGGCCGCGATTCAAGTCACCGAAGCCGGCTGGTTCCTGGTGCGCGCAGTCGCGATGGTGTTCGACGCGCATCTGACGCGCGACGCGGCGGTCGAGCGTTTCTCGCGGATCGTTTGATGGAGTGGCCGTTGGTGCTCGCGGGGCTGGCGATGGGTGTGGCCTCCACGCCGCATTGCGCAGTGATGTGTGGCGCGCCCTGCGCCGCGCTGACCAACAGCGGGCCTGCAGCAGCGAGCGGATTTCACCTCGGGCGCTTCGCCGGCTACACGGTCGCAGGCGCCATCGCCGCCAGCAGCATCGCCGCGCTCGGCGCGTGGAGCCAGGCGTCGCCCGCGCTGCGGCCGTTCTGGACCCTGCTGCACCTCGCGTTCCTCGCACTCGGTTTGTGGTGGGTGGTCACGGGCCGACAGCCGGCGTGGATGCTCCGGCGCACTGTCACGACCATCGGCGTCGACACCGACACCGGCGTGCCCGTGCGCATGCACGGCCTGCGCGAGCCGGCCGCGCGCGCGACGCTGGCCGGGCTCGCGTGGGTCGCGTGGCCGTGCGCCGCGCTGCAAGGCGGCCTGCTGCTGGCGGCACTCGCGAACAGCGCGCCGGGCGGGGCGCTCGTGATGGCGGCCTTCACACTCGGCTCGATGCCCGGCCTTGCGGCTGCGCCATGGGCTTGGGCGCGCTGGCGCGGGTGGCGCCAAGGGCGGGCAAGCCGCCAAGGGAGCGATCGCCGCAGCAATGCCGTCGCGCCTGGCCAGGTCGCCGTGCTCGGATTTCGCATCGCCGGCGTCGGGCTGGTCGCGGTGTCGGGCTGGGCGCTCACGCACGGCATCTGGGAGCGTTTCGCGGCCTGGTGCGTGAGCTGAAGGCGGCGCAGGCCAACCCACGCGAAACAGCGTCGACCGGTCACAGCGGGGGTGGGCCGAGCCCGATCGGTGCCGGCACGATGGTCACGATGCGCGTGAACAGCGCGCGGTAGTCCGGCTCCGAGTCGTGGCCGGTGAGGGGGTCGCGGTTCTCGGCGAAGGCTTTCGTCGCGGGCGTGGTCTTCGTTGAGCTTGTCGAGCAACTCCTGCGAGAGCGGCGTGCGCGCCGCTCTTCACGAATGATTCGGAGGGTGATGTGTGGCATGGGGTTCGCCCGTCAGTCCGGCCAGCTTCGCAGCGGATCGGGCGGGCGTCCTTGTTGCAGATCAAACCGATCGCCGCAGCAGGTTGCGGCGAACTTGACGCCGCACAAAGTCCTTCGGGCCCGCGCAGGCGATGCTCGGAACGCCGCGTGCCCAACACCGGCTCGACACCCCTCAATCGACACCTCTTCACGCCATGGCCGCATTCGACACTCAGCGTGTTCTGAGCGTTCACCACTGGAACGACACGCTGTTCAGCTTCACGACCACGCGTGGCGCCGGCTTGCGGTTCAAGAGCGGGCAGTTCGTGATGATCGGGCTGGAGGTCGAGGGTCGCCCGTTGCTTCGGGCGTACAGCATCGCCAGCGCGCACTGCGCCGAGCACCTCGAGTTCTTCAGCATCAAGGTTCAGAGTGGCGCGTTGACATCGCGGCTGCAGCACCTGCGCGTCGGTGACCCGGTGCTGGTCGGTTCCAAGCCGACCGGAACGCTCGTGATCTCCGACTTGCCACCCGGGCGGCACCTTTATCTTTTGGCCACCGGCACAGGCCTCGCGCCGTTCCTGAGCATCGCGCGCGATCCCGAGGTCTATGAGCGTTTCGACAAGGTCGCGCTGGTGCACGGCGTGCGCGAGGCGAGCGACCTCGCCTATGCGCAATTGATCGAGCACGACCTGCCGCACGACGAATTTCTAGGTGACGTGGTGAGGCGCCAACTGATCTATCTGCCGGTCGTGACGCGCGAGGCGTTTCGTCACCAGGGTCGCCTGCCGGAGCTGATCGCCAGCGGCGCGTTGGCGCACAAGGCGTTCGTCGAACGCTAAGGCCCGTCGACGAGGCGCTCGAGCGCGGTCGGGTCGAGGACATCGACCTGGCGCCGGTGCACGCGCAGCACACCGTCATCGTGCAGACGCGAGAAACAGCGGCTGACGGTCTCGAGCGTCAGGCCGAGGTAGGTGCCGATTTCTTCGCGCGTCATGCGCAGCACCAGCGACGACGCCGAGAAGCCGCGCAAGCGCAAGCGCTGCGTCAGGTCGAGCACGAAGGCTGCGACACGTTCCTCGGCGCGGCGGTTGCCGAGCAGCCGCATCATGCCGTGGTCGTTGACGATCTCGCGGCTCATGACCCTGTGAAATTGGCGTTGCAGATCGGTGAACTTGCGCGACAAGAATTCGAGCTGCCCATAGCGGATCACGCAGACCTCCGAGTCTTCCAGCGCGACCGCGTCGCACAAGTGCATTTCGGTGCTGATGCCGTCGAGCCCGAGCACCTCGCCGGCCATCTGGAAACCGGTGACCTGCTCTTGGCCATCGGTCGATGCCAGCCGCGTCTTGAAGAAGCCCGCACGGATCGCGTAGACCGCCTCGAACCGGTCGCCGGTGCGAAACAGGACCTGGCCGCGCTTGACGAAACGACGGCTGTCGACAAGCGCGTCGAGCCGCTTGAGATCGTCCTCGGACATCAGCAACGGCAGGCACAGCGAACGCAGGCTGCAATCGGCACAGGCGATGCGGGCGGTGCCCGGCGTTCGCATGCGCACGGAGCGCGCGGTCATGACAGGGGCGATCGTTGAATCATCCGGTGCATTGTTCGGCCGCGATTCGCATGCTGGTTGATCCAGCGCAAGGTGCTCGCGGAGGGCGTGGCTACATTGAGTCGAGCGCCGGCAACCCGGTGCGCCTTCGGTGCTGTGCCGAAGTCAAACCGCAAGGAGTCACTGTGTACATCGTGCCCATCAGCCTGTTGAAATCGCCCGCCTTCGCGCTTGCAACGCTCACGGCGACCGGCGCCCTCGTCGCCGCCGGCCTCAACGAGACGGCACAGGCGGCAGTCTCGGTTCAACCATCCCATTCAGAGCCCGCGACATGAGCACCACCGACTGACCTGAACCCGATCGCCGTGCCGCCCTCGGCATGCTCGCTGCCATCCTGTTGATCGGCGCAGCACTTCCCGGTGCAACCGCTGACGAGGCAGAGAAAAGCGCCCAGCCAACGTCGACCGCCAAAAAACATTCGACTGTTGTCGATGCCGACCGAGGCGGCCTTGTCGCTCAGGCCCTATGCCGAGGACATGAGCAGCACGGCTGCGGCGCTCGTACGCGCGGCCGAAAGCCACGGCGAGCGCGCGGGCGTCGAGGGCACCGTGCGTGTCAGCGCGAGCGAGGTCATCGGCGGCGAGGTGTTGCCAGCCATCGTTGCGCAATTGCAGCGCGAGCATCCGGCGCTCAAGGTCGAGCTCGTGTTGACCAACCGCGTTCAAGACCTGCTGCGCCGCGAGGCCGACATCGCCGTGCGCATGACACAGCCGAAACAGGAGTCGCTCATCGCGAGGCGCGCCGGCACCGTGGAAGTCGGCCTGCACGCGCACAAGCAATACCTGTCGGGTCGTGGCACGCCGCGCACGCCGGCGGGCCTCGGTGGCACGCGCTGATCGGCTTCGGCCACGAGACCCCGTTTCTGCGCGCTGCACGAAAGGCATTGCCCGCATGGCATCGCGAGGCCTTCACGCTGCGCACCGACAGCGACCTGGCGCAGTTGGCTTTGATCCGCGCGGGCGCCGGCATCGGCGCGTGCCACGAGGCAATTGCCCGGCGCGAACCTCGGTTGGTGCGCGTGCTGGCCAAACACTTCGCGGTCGGCCTCGACACGTGGGTCACGATGCACGAAGACCTGCGTGGCAGCCCGCGGTGCAAGGTCACATTCGACGCGTTGTTGCGTGGGCTGCAGCGCCACGGTGCCTGAGGTCGGCGCCGGGGTGTGTGCGGTGTCGAACGCACGGCGCCGGGCTGGCGGCCTAACGGCGAACGAGTGTGCGCAGGGCCGGCCCGTCGAGCAAGCGGATGCCGAAACCGCTGGCCGAGGCGGTCGCCTCGCGACTGAAACGGCCACCGGTCAAGATGAACCCAGCAGACACGCCGCGTGCGGCCATCGTGCGCTGCAGCGCATGAACCGCGTCGACCCCGACCTTGCCCACCTGCCAATGCCGGCACTCGATCAGAAAGGTCATGCGGTCGCGGCGAAACATGAGCTGGCCTGCGGCTGCGGCCAGTTTTCCGTGCGGCACATCGACCGGTTGGTAGCCCTGCGAACGGAAAGTTTCGCCAACCAGCGACTCGAACGCGCGGGCAGTCATGTGCTCGAATTTCGGCGCGCCACCCGAATCGGCAACGCGGCGCTGTAGCGCGCGCCACGCCACGGCGCTGAGCGCCAGCGCCGCCAACGCAGCGAGGACCAGTGCGAGAGCTTCCATCACAGCGCTATCGGCTGCTGCACACAAAGCTGAAGGCCGACGGCGACCCGCGCTTGGGTCAATCCGCGCTGAGCAGGTGTTTCATCCGGTTCAGGGCCTGCCGGGGCGTCAGGTCGTACTTGACGCCGGTGGCTTTTTCGCGCCGATCCATCGCCATCTTCAGCGCCACCATCTTGCCGTGACGCTCAGACGAAAAACTGGTCGAGCGCGCTTTGCCATCGACGCTCCACGACGCCACGAAATACAGATAAGGGTGCGCTGAGAACAGCACGTAGCGCGGGCGAATGCCGATCACGCCGCTCGTGTTGTTGGCCTGCGCGACGACACGCGCGCCGTTGCGCGCGGTGGTCGGCGCGGCGATCTTTTGCAGATCGGCCTCGGCCGCTCGCGCATGCGCGAGCGCCTTTCGCACGCCACCGTATTTGCGCACTGCGAAAAACTTCGTCATCGACGCGTGGCGCGGGCCGACCCGAACCTGAAAACCTTGGGTGGAGCCGTGACTGATGTGCTGAATTGCCATGCCGTTGTCCTCTCGATGCGCAAGCATAGCGGCCGCGCCGATCAAGGTCGCCTTGGTGCGGTGCGTGTGCCATCGGCATGCCGGCTCAAGCTGGTTATATTCCCAGTATGCAAAGTGACCGAGGCAAAGCGCCGAGCGGGGCGCTCAATGGCAGCCGCAAGATCGACGGCGCGCAGCGTGACGAGCCCGCTGCCGCAGCGCGCGGCCCGCAAAAAGGCCGCGGCACGGTGTGGGCGATCGAGCAGCGGTTCTCGCTCCAGGCGAGCGAGGCGTACGACGACGGCTGGGGCTCGCTCGACCAGCAGGCCACCGAAGAGCGGCTGCCACCGGCCACGACCATCATCGAGGAGCGCGCCAAATCGATTCTGTCGAGCAACGACTCGCCCGACATTTCGTTCGACCTGTCGGTGAACCCGTACCGCGGCTGCGAACATGGTTGCGTCTACTGTTTCGCGCGGCCCACGCACAGCTACCTCGACATGTCGCCGGGGCTCGATTTCGAGACCCGCATCATCGCGAAAGTCAACGCCGCCGAGAAGCTGCGCGAGGCGTTCGCGAGCCGCAGTTACGAGCCGCTGCTGCTCAACATCGGCTCTGCCACCGATGCCTACCAGCCGGTCGAACGCAAGCTCGGCATCACGCGCGCCGTGATCGGCGTGCTGGCCGAATGTGCGCATCCGTTTTCGCTGGTGAGCAAGTCATCGGGCATCGAGCGTGACCTCGATCTGATCGCGCCGATGGCCGAGCGCGGGCTCGCGGCGGTGTACATGTCGGTCACCTCG
>ENA-OFCI01000468-OFCI01000468.1-metagenomes-genome-assembly--contig:-NODE-468-length-24347-cov-4.104849_pt1 | contig 24347 bp, 26 predicted proteins | sample MGYA00153391_OFCI01 | MGnify analysis MGYA00153391
ACTCGACCAGTCTTCTTGACCGTTATAGTCGATCGTTTCCATCGTTGTATCGGCAAAACTATTTATGAAATTAAAGTTGAAGGTGTAGTTGGGCTGAAAAAAGAAACCCAACACCTAAATGTTGGGTTTCATAACTGTTTACGCTGCTTGAGCTTGGCGTTCCGGCGAGAATTGGAACATCGAGTAAACCACATTCCGGCGAATGTCGGTCATCATTTCCAAGAACATTTCATAACCTTCCTGCTTGTACTCAATCAACGGATCTTTTTGACCGTAACCGCGTAACCCGACTGACTCGCGCAGGGCATCCATTGATTGGAGGTGTTCGCGCCAGAGAGTATCGATTTGTTGGAGGATAAAGAAGCGTTCGGCTTGACGCATTAGTCCAGCTTGAACTCGATCGATCTGAGTTTCTTTGATATCATAGGCTCGGCGGACTTCTTCGCGCATGAAGATTTTGATTTCATCAAAGGTCATATCGTCGAGCTGGGTAGGTGTCAAATCGTCAAATAGATTGACAAATTCTCGTGATTTGGAGACTAAGCTTTCGAGTTTCCATTCTTCTGGTGGTAAGTCTGGGTCGATGTAAGCATTGACGATATCATCCATCGTCCGCTCGGCATATTTTACTACTTGTTCCTTGAGGTCTTGACCTTCGAGGACGCGACGGCGTTCGGCGTAGATGGCGCGACGTTGATTGTTCATCACTTCGTCATACTCAAATACCTGTTTGCGGATGTCGTAGTAATAAGTCTCGACCTTTTTCTGGGCACCTTCGAGGCTATTGGTGAGCATTTTGGACTCGATGGGCATATCTTCCTCAACGCGGAAGGCATCCATTAAGCCACTGACTCGATCGCCACCGAAGATTTGCATCAAGGGATCTTTTAAACTGAGGAAGAACTTAGTGGAGCCTTTATCGCCCTGACGACCCGCACGACCGCGTAGTTGGTTATCTACACGTCTGGATTCGTGTCGTTCGGTACCGATGACGTGCAAGCCGCCGTTAGTTAGGACTTCTTCATGTTCGACACCCGTGAGCGCATCGTACTGTTTGCGGATGGCTCGATAAGCATTCCGCAGTTTTTGAATAGCTTCGATTTCTGTAGGTGCTTTTTCACAAGCCACAGCGATGGTTTCTTCAGCATCGAGTTCGGACAAGCTGCGTTCGCCATAGTATCCGACGGCAAAATTTACCGCATCTTTGAGCAGAGCTTCGGTTTCCTTAGAGAGTTCAGTTGGGAAAATATCTGGAGATGCTTTCCAAGTTTTGACTTTTTTACCAGGTGCGAAACCTTTACCAGATGCCTTGCTCTGCTGTGCGGCGGCGACTGTCGCAGGACTAAAGTTACCATCATCTTCAGGTGCGACGATGCGGGGCATCAGGTACTCGCGGAGCTTGAGGCGTGCCATATAGTCGGAGTTACCACCTAAGATGATATCCGTACCGCGACCTGCCATGTTAGTCGCGATCGTCACTGCGCCTTTGCGTCCGGCTTGAGCGATGATTTCTGACTCCCGCTCGACGTTCTCCGGTTTGGCATTGAGGAGTTGGTGGGGGATTTCCAGTTGATGCAAAAGTCGAGACAGAATCTCGGATTTTTCAATACTGGTGGTACCGACTAAGACGGGACGACCTGTTTCGTGCATGTCCGCACATTCTTGAGCGACAGCACGCCATTTGGCTTCTTCGGTCTTGTAGACGACATCGGGAAAGTCATACCGCTGGCGTACCCGATTGGTGGGCATTACCGTCACCTGGATTTTATAGGTTTTTTCCAGTTCGACTTCTTCGGTTTTAGCCGTCCCTGTCATCCCGCCTAATTTAGGATAGAGGAGGAAGAAGTTTTGATAAGTAATCGTCGCTAGGGTTTGGGTTTCGTTCTGAATTTTGACTTTTTCCTTAGCTTCTACAGCTTGGTGCAAGCCGTCGCTCCAACGTCGTCCCGATAGTACCCGTCCGGTAAATTCATCGACGATCGTCACTTCATCGTTCATGATGATGTAATTAACATCGCGAATAAATAGTTCTTTAGCTTTAATCGCGTTAAAAACATAGTGCGCCCAAGGATCTTCTTCGTTATAAAGATCCGTTACACCCAGGAGTCGCTCTGCTTCAGCAAACCCTTCGTCAGAGAGCAGCACATTTCGGGCTTTTTCATCTACTTCATAGTGGTTTTCTTTATTCAAACCACGCGCAATGTCAGACGCTTGGAGATACTTTTCCGTCGGACGTTCGACTTGACCGGAAATAATTAGGGGAGTCCGCGCTTCATCGATCAAAATTGAGTCTACTTCATCAATGACGCAGAAATTAAACGGACGCTGGACGACTTCTCCCATCGCTTCAGCCATATTATCCCGCAGATAGTCAAAACCTAACTCACTATTAGTTGCATAGGTGACATCGCAGTTATAATTTTTTTTCCGCTCTGGGGGATTCATCCCAGATTGAATCAGCCCCACCGATAAACCCAAGAAACGGTGAACTTGCCCCATCCACTCAGCATCCCGCCGCGCGAGATAATCATTGACGGTGATCACGTGGACACCCTTACCTGTAAGGGCGTTTAGATAGGCTGGAAGGGTCGCGACGAGGGTTTTACCTTCTCCAGTCTTCATTTCGGCGATCTGCCCTTCATGGAGCACCATACCCCCCAGCATTTGCACATCAAAGTGACGCAAGCCGAGGACGCGTTTCCCTGCTTCGCGAACTACCGCAAATGCTTCAGGGAGGATTTCGTCTAAGATATCCTTTTCTTCCTCATCATTGTTTGCTTGCTCCAGTCTGCGCTTGAATTCTGTGGTTTTTCCCTTGAGTTGTTCGTCACTTAACTCCTGGATTTCTTCTTCGAGGAGCGTAATCTCGGTGACGATGGGTTGGTATTTTCTGAGTTTACGCGCGTTGGGATCGCCAAATAATTTTTTCAGCATAGGAGGCAAGCGATGGGGGAATTTAATCTAAATTATGAGTGCTGAACTATTTATTTCTTTACATGTACAGCTTTGTTATTTATTTATGGTATCATCTGTCACTCATTTATGGGTGTGTGGTCTACCGATCTGTAGAGGGTAGAGGGTAGCAATCGAGTTTGCCTTTAGCCGCCACTAATCTCGACGAGTGGTTCGCCCGAACTCAACAGTGCCAATGCTTCGGACAATTTGGAACTTAAAATCTCTTTCAATCGATTGTTTGACGTATTCCCACATGTCAGGAGAATAATTTGCGGCGGTTGTCCAAACCGATTGACAAAATCGACAAAATCGCTGTCTTTGGTGATGAAAGTAATCCCTTGAGCTTTTGCCGCCTCAAAAATTTCAGCATCTTCAGCATCTCTAAGTCCAATATCTCGTAGTGCTAGAGCTGAGATCCCAAATGTAGCTGTAATCCAAATTGAAATAGCAGGCGAAAGGTGTGCATCGATCCAAATCATGCAACCACCAATACTGGATGGTCTAATTTACGTGCAGCATAGAAGAGTGCTGCTTTGAGGTCGTCTGCTTCTAAGTCGGGCATTTCGGCAAGAATCTGCTCGGCACTGAGTCCAGCTACAAATAAATCTAAAATATCTGATACCCGAATTCTCATCCCGCGAATGCAAGGACGACCGCTGCACTGTTTGGGATTAACAGTGATTCTTGCAAGTAAATCTGACATCTGGCTTATCTTGAGGCTGATATATGTACACATTATCTTACTAATTAAGTGAGATGGGATAAATATTTACAACATCAAAATTACATAACACATATATCGATCGAACATCACGGATAACTCGATCGCCGTAACTCTCATTATTGAACATCGATCGAGACTAACTCAAGAAAGAGTCTTATGATAGTAATTAGGTTGAATAATTGATAACCGATCGCTAATGAAGCACTTTACAATTGCCAGTTTGTCACTTCTTTGTCTATCCTTGGCTGCAACTACATCAGTCCAGGCGACAACTAGTATTAGCAATGAGTCTAAATCGATCGCGATGACGATCGCAATCGAACCTAGCAGCCAAATCACCCCGTTTCAATTGGTTTCGCTGGCTTATCAAGGGATGTATCGGAGCCAAGGTATCCCTGGATTTGCTTCGCTGATCTTTGGTTATCATTACCGACAGATTACGGCTAAAGATGTAATTAAGGCTGCGATCTCCGCTAAAGAATTGACTCCAGATACTCTCAACGATCGCGATTATGTCAGTGCGGTCGATACTCAACTCTTTTCATTAGATCGACCAGATTAATCGATCGAGTAGCTTGGTGTTGCTTGACATACAGCAATTTGCGATCGAACCTACCACAAACTGACTAAAATAGAAGCAAGACCTTAAATCGAGAAGAATGTTGAGAGATGGCAGCGTATTCCATAGACTTACGAGCAAAGATATTTAGTGCTTGGGAAAATAAAGAAGGTTCTCAGCGAGAGTTAGCAAAACGATTTAAGGTAAGTTTGTCCTTTGTTCAACACTTCTGCATGTAAAGGAGGTAATTGTGAAAGTGAGAATGCCCAATATTTACGGATTTCAATCCGATGGTGTCCAGCTTCAGTGGTATGCTCGATAGGTAATGGCAAAGTATTTGCAATCTATAGTGAATCAAAGTGAGTCTTGACATCTTGAAATAAAGTCGGATGATTTGCTTTTAGTGACAGAATATAATCACCGTTAGCTTTGTGAATTTTATCAGCAATTTTCTTCTGAGTGCCCATAGCGTCGATAGTAATAATCGCACCTTCAATATCAAGAATATCTAATAAAATTGGGATAGCAGTGATTTCATTTGATTTGGACATCACCTTAGTCTGCGCGAGTACTAGACGAGATTCAGATGACCAAGCACTTACAACCGTGGAGTGATTTAGTCTCAGCTTCACGGTCGTAAGAACCCCTAATTTCTTTGCCATCGATTGCAATTAACTGTGGAAACAAATCATTTAAGACAGACCGCACCCATATTTCAAAACATCGCTCGAATTCGTTCGGACGAATTTTCTCAAAAACACGACGAAAAGTGTCTGGACTAGGAATACCATTAGGTAAGTCGAGAAATGTTGATAACCAGTCATATTTACTCAAGCCATAAAGTGCCATATCTTCCCAGCCATTGCCGCCAGCAATCACTGATAAAACTGCGATGGTGAGAACATCGGGAAGTTGATGTAAGAGAGTTCTTTTCGAGCGACGATCTTGAATTAACGCAAAACAGTTATTAAGGCTTTGAGCCAGATCTGTGACATCTGAATCTGAGGAATCAATAGTAGCTTGAACAGAAGCAAGATCTATAAACATTGACGCACACCTGAATATATTCAGATATTCTCGCCTATATCCATACTAAGAAATCTGTATTCTACGATACTTTCTGAGATGCGCTTACCCTGGTCAATTAGACGAAGATTCGATCGTTTGGTTTTGGGTTGGTTCTCATGCAGAATACAATTTGCTACTCGATAACTTTTAAAAATTGCGATCGATCCTAGACAAGAATTTAGTGCTTTGAGTTAGCGATCGATCTCGAACTGTTGCAGTAGACTAAAAGAGTAGATTATTGAATCATGGAGACAATAATATGACATTAGCTGAAGTACTTCCTGGGGCACGACAACTTTCCGCCGCCGAAAAACTCAAACTAATTCGGATTCTCGCAGAAGACTTAGACACCACCGAGGATATTTCACCACTAGAACCATTCAAAACCTACGATTTGCACACATCCTACGATAGCTTTGGTGCTGGGGCAATTTTAATGGCGAATCTGTCAGTCCCTCAAACTTAGATCGTCGATGATAAGTAGCTAGGCGGAATTAAATATAAAACGATCGAGTGCATATTCATTTGCGACACTTCGAGATTCCATCCCCGCCATGACAGCCTTGGCTAGGTCATACTCGTTGCTGGGCGGGTGACCCGCTCAGCTATCAAACATTTGTCCGCAGATTTCGTGACTTTTAAGTTGATGCCACTCAGTTTCAATGGGATTCATTTCCGAGCAATATGGTGGCAAGAAGAAAATCAACAATCCTTGTGCTTGCCACCGAGACCACTGTGAGCGGACGAGATGACTTTTGTGTAAAGGGCCATTATCTAAAGACTATGACCGTTAAACGTCCAGTTGTGGCCAAGGTTTGTGCAGCGTTCTGCGCTACCCAGTCCATGACTTTAATATAACTTTTCCCATCGAAGCCGCCTTGAGCAAGAGCATATTCAAACTTTTTTCCTGGCTCCCACAGACCCAGAATGCTAATCCGATTCCCATATCGCTTGTCGGTCTGTTCCATCCGCTTCTGTTCTCCGACAGGAGAATAGCTATAGCTGACTGGACTCCAGAGACAGAAGCCTGCCTCGTCCAAATACTTCAGCAAGGGTGATACCCTCTTGCTGTGCCATTTTCAGTGTGTCTAAATCTGCTTGCTTGATTGCTCTGAGGGTTGGGTTTTGTTTTCTAAGGGTGACTGGTACGGGTACGTTTCCATCGATAATCTTTTTTTTTAGTAATCGTCGTAAACGGTCACTACTAAGATCGATATTACGCTCTTGCTTAAGCTGACTGACTAATTGAGTGCTGTTATAAGTTCGATTGGATTGTGCTAATAATTCCTTCACATATTGGATATCTTCGGCTTGACACCTTGGTTTTGCGCCTCGACCTGGAGCTTCCCACAATCCTAATAGTCCTCGTTCTTCCCATCTTCTGATGGTCTTTCTAACTGTATGTTGATGACACTCAAACATTTCGGAAATTGCTGGTACATTCCAACCTTGAGCATTCAATCTCAAGATGTGCGCCCTGTCACGGGTTCGCTGGGGCACTGTCTGAGCCAGACGCAGTTCTTTTAGTGTTAGGTCTTCTTCTGGAGTCAGAATGATTCGTAGAGCTGCTGGCATCAGGGACTTTCTTGCGACTCATCTATCTTACATTTAATTCCGCCCACCTACTTATATATCTACCTCGCGAGCAGCGTCCACTATGTATTTATTTTATGATGACAAATAATGAAAATTATAACCTTTGCTTTGATGTTTACTACTAGCTTTCTAATTATTGGATCTTCTGTTGATGCTAAACCTAGGTATAAACATAGATATACAAATAACGTAATAATTAAATCTTTTCCTAATGTACGCGACCCAGATCGAGAACTGAATGAATACATAAATAATCCGCCTCCTGAAGTAGAAAAAATGTTTCAGATCCAGGGTAGAGCAGATAGAAATGGTAGAAGCTATCAGCAACAATTAGCTATTGATGCTGATGTACAAAGTTATATTCTAAATCGTAAAAAGAAAACAGTAATTACTCATAATTATTATCTAGAGAGAGAACAGCGCGCAAATAGAAACAATCTCAGTTACGACGAACAATATAAGATGGATTCAGAATTAGAAAGTAAATATTGTCCTACAGACTTAAAAAAACCGTGTAATCTGGATTTTGATAATCCTCCTCAGTCGTCCCAGTAGTTTAGGCAATTACCACCGTCTAGGATGCAGATATTATTGATGTAATAACTATTTGCGCCAACCTACTGATTCACTCAGGCAACTTATACTGAGCAACAATCTTCTTCGCAAACTCTGGGACGTGTTGCTCTAACTTTTCAGGATAATTGCGCTTGGTAAATAGATAATTGCGGGTAAAGTGAGAATCGATCGAGAACCGCGCATATTCCAATCCTTTTGGGCCGATCTTATCGATGACTACGCCCATGATTTTCGCTACCCACATCGGTAATGTGACTGCTTTATCGTAGGCGGGAATACTTTGTTGAACTGCGGCTGTACGATCGCCTTTGGACATGACAGCTTGAGTCTCGATCGCATCATTTACTAAATCTAGCATCTGTTGACCGCGATCGTTTCTAACTACGATCCATTGCCAGCCAAATGGTGCGCCCATATAACCGACGACTAAATCGGCGAGGGAATTTACATAGTCGAAACAACTCAAACACGATGGCGCGAATACGTCTTTTAATTCTTTGGTATTCAAGCCGAAAAATGGGACTAATTCTGTCGAACCATCTTCATGTTTGAAGTGGACGTTAAAGTCCTGCATGAACTCATAATAAACTACCGTTTCTGGCGATCGACTGGTGGTTTCTAAAAACTTCTGTAAGCCCGTACGGGTGACGTTATCGGTACAGGGGGTGCCGAGAACATATAGTTGCTCCAAGCCTAATTCTTTCTCGACGGCGCGTAGGGCTTGAATTTGACAGCCGACACCGATAACGAGGAGCTTCTTCAAGCCTGACTCGGCGATTTGTTCGAGGATCGATAGGTTGGGCGAGAGGGTTGGTTTATTGACTTTAGCTGCGAGGATTTCTTCTCTAGTCCGCGCAATTATCGGCATCGGTGTAAACCTGTCTTCAGGCGTATTTTGGACGCAAACAACGCCTTCTACCAGCCCCTGCTCCAACATTTCGATCGCGATCGTACTGACAATTCCCGTCCACTGGGCACCAGGGATCGGCTCAATTTTTCGCGCCGCCATCATCTGCTGATGGACACCAAAATACAAGTCATCTTCTTTATCTAAATCCCGACTGCGCCCGTGGGTTTGAGTCTCCAAGGTGGGAATCTGCTGGTTGAGAAAAGCACAAGCTGTTTTGACGTAGTGGATATAGTGGGTATCGCACAACCCGCATTCACTACAGAGTTCTTTGGCGGGGCGTTTGCTATTGGGTTTGAGGGCTTTGGCTTTCTGATGTTTGGGCGCAGCAGTCATGGGGACACTCGATCGATTGTTTTGTTATTTTATACGCAAATTCCAGGTTCTCGATCGGACTTGGCTGGATCGATACTTAACTTAAATCGAAATTTGGGGTGGGGGCAATTCATAAATTGCCCCCACCCCAAATTAATTAGCCCACGGTGGGTAATTTAATTATTTTTTACAGGTACAGGAATATTTGACTGCTGCGGTTTTTGGGGATTGAGACTGCGGAAATACATTCCCCCGATCGAGACTAGAAATCCGATGTAAGCTATTGCTTGAACCAAATATAATTTATCTGTATATCCAAATAATGCGCTCAGTAGCAAACCAGGAAACTTATCTTCTGGTAGTACTTTACTCGCATTCCAGACTAATCCACCCAAGTTACAAGAATGCACTTTGGTAAATTTTTCATAGAAAACGCACATACTCGCTGATTGTCGATCGCTTTGTGCGATGGTCGCGATCGCCGTATCAAAATGCCCCAATGACGATACCACTAAACCCGATACGATCAGCAATAATAATATACCCATCACTTGGAAAAAGCGGCGAATGTTAATTTTCACCCCCCACTTAAATAACAATGCCCCAATCCCAGCCGCGACACTCAATCCCGCCACCGAACCGAGGGACGGAATCAACCCTTGTTGAAACTTCGCAACGATAAATAACACAGTTTCAAATCCTTCTCTCAAAATCGCGACAAATACGAGCATAAATACGCCCCAACCCGCATTCGTCGCCATTGCCTGCTCGATGGCTCCCTCTACCTGCGCCTTCATAAATCTGGCTTGCTTAGTCATCCAGATTAGCATCCAACTGAGCATCACGATCGCGACTAGCCCAAAAATTGACTCTAGAAATAGTTCTAGTGTCGCCGCATAGGGATTTTGGGATTGCGCCAGTGCTTGCGCTGCTTGGGATAGGGCTACCCCCACGATCCCACTCGCGGCAATCCCCGCTGTGACGGCTGCATATACCCAGATGCTCAAGTGGCTTTGCTTGGCTTTTTTGAGACAAGCCAAGACAATACCGACCACTAGGGCGGCTTCTACCCCCTCTCTGAGGGTAATTACAAATGTCGGTAAAGCTGAACTAAAATCCACAATCTTTAATTAGGGGGTAGAGGGTAGGGGCAAAAGCCCCCTACTTGGTACGTGAAACAGTTAAATTTGATTATTTACTAGCAACAGTAATAACTTTCTGAGTACTTTGTTCGATCGCTTTAACTAATGTATTAACTTCTATGGGAGTTTTCACGGGAGTTGCCGGAGGTATTGCCGCTGGCCATACTGTGGTTAGCTGCTTGAGATTTTCGGTAATCGCTTTATGTTCTTCGGGGCGATCTTTTGCCATACTTGGGGCAATTCCCTGATACAACGTATTGACATAAGTAATAAAACCTCTAGAGTCTTGATACTCGATCGCAGCTTTGATTTTACCATCACTAATCGCCGCACCATATTCAGAATTGGCAGTATCCAATAGTCCATTGATTACTTTCAATATAAAGGTTGGAGATTTGCGTTGAGTCTCTGGTAATGCGGCAATTGCAGCATCGATCGATTGCATCGAGTCTTTGAAATTGGTAGTAACTTTAGTATTATCTTTAGCTCCAGCTTTTACCAAGTCTTCAAGTGTAATCAGAGTCGTTTTAAATTCTTTGACTTTGCGCTCGTTTAGCTGCTCTGCTACGTCTGTATAGATCTCTTCAACTGGATGACCGATATGGGGTTCGGCATCTTTAGGCTTGTTTAGATCGAGCAGTTCTTTCGCTACAAACAAGTGTCCTTTCATCAGTCCCAATTTGACCATGTAGTCAGCATCTTTCTCGACTCCCGTGAGGACGATATCTTCGACTGATACCAAGTCTTTAACCTGGTCGAATTGCTTTTGGTCGATAACTTTTTTTGATACCAAGTCTTCAGCCGTTTTATAAGGACGTGCAGCTTGAATTTTATTAGATAGAGCCGGAACACCTAATTTAGCTTCTAATTTATCGAGTTCTGATAAAATCGCACTATTAATATTAATTTTCTTGCCACTACTATGGCTCATACCTGCCATTTCTGGTGTACCTGCTGTCGTGGCTGGAGTCGCAGGAGGGTTAACTTCTGCGGTCTTTGTGTTGGTGTCAGTCTTGCTGCAAGCACTAATTACAATTGAAGCGGCAAAAGCAATAAAGGCTATTTTAATATATTCTTGGTTTTTCATAAAAATGATTCTAAAGATCGAATCTTCGACTTAGGCAACTGACATCCAATTGAATCGCATTGCAAATTTAGAGCGATAAACATTCTCGGTCTAGATCGCGCTAAACGGCTCTTTTGCAAATCCACTGGCTCGACAGCGATTTTAACTATGGATGTAAAAATCGCTGTTTAATCATCTTAATTGTGGACTTAATGATAACTAATGTCAACTTATTTGCGATTTATTTCTATTAAGTGGCTGAAACAACCTTAAATGCTCCCATACAGCCATTTTCAGCGATCCGATCTTGGTGCGGATGAAACATAAATTCGCCGGGATACTTGAATTCAAACTCCAAAATATGTCGTTCCGCCGTTCCCATCGTAATTACATCGGTGCTATGAGTGGGTTGTAGCGTCATCCCCGTTGGATATACCCGAAACATATTTGCATGGAGGTGGAATGTCACTACGGGATCGATTTCGATCGTATTTAGGACATATAGCCGAATTAATTGATGCTGATAAATCTCGATCGGGTGCATCATATAATAATCCGGCACACCATTAAAAGCATATAGCTCATTTTTGCCATCATCATTGGTATCGTAGCCACCCATCAGTAGCACCATTTCATCAGCGACAGGGCGAGGTTCGGGTGGATCGATAATCAACATCCCATACAAACCCTTCCCGATATGGCGCGTTACAGGTGAGACATGACAATGATAGAGATGCAATCCATAAGGCTCCGCCTCAAACTCATAAATCATCCCCGTACCATTGCGAATCGGTTTGATGCCATCCATCGCCGCCGGATGAAAGCCATGAAAATGGAGCGAGTGAGCGTGCCCAGCCTGATTGAGAAAAGATACTCGAATCAGTTCGCCTGCTTTGGCTCTCAATGTCGGCCCCGGTACTCTACCATTAAAATTCCAACTGTTGAATGACACAGCAGTATTCAACTGAAGCGTTGTATTTCCAGCTACCATTCTAAACTCCCGCACAGTCCGCCCATTTTCCTGCTTGACGGTGCCATAATCAAAATCTCGCAAAGTCTGCATCGGACTAAACGAATTGCCCATCATGGGGCTATTGGCGGGGACTACGGGGATTCTGGCAGTAGCTTGGGGTTTGAGCGATTGCCAAGCGAGTGTAGCGGTAGTCAGCCCCAATCCAGTTAAGCCATACTTGAGCAATTGACGACGGTGCAGGAGCGGATTGTGGATGAATCGATCGAGATTAGACATCAATATTGATGGTAAGTTGCAATACTTATTGATAAAGTATCTTAACTAGTCATTATAGCCAACTACTTCATTCCTAGTGTCAAATCAGAGTTAATGTAGGGTGTGTTAGGCATCAGCCGTAACGCACCAGGATCGATACTGATTTAAATTGTTATTTTCTAGCAAAATCCAAAATATACTCAGCCGTAATCTGTACCATTTCCAAGTGAGGGACATGTCCGCAATTATCGATCCATTCGAGTCGAGCATTTGGTAAATTTTGCTTGAATAGTTGCGCTGCTTGCGTACCCAATATCCGATCGCACTTACCCCAGATAATTAGAGTTTCCTGCTGTATTTCTGACAATCGATCTAGTAAATATCCATAACCACCACTTCGAGTAAATGCAATCAAAGCTTCACTCCAATTTGGCATTTCTAGATGTAAAGCCGCACAAAACTGAGCATCTACAGAGGCAAATCTTTTATCAAAATAAGCCTTTTCACTGACACTTTTACGGATTTTCGGATTCGATAGAAATTTAGTAGCTAAATTGCCTAAGGGTTGGATTAAAAACTTACCCATCGCGGGTGGTTGCGTAAATCCAGCACTGTCAATTAGGACTAATTTATGGACTGCGGTAGGATTATTTAATGTAAACTCGATCGCGGCGGCACCACCCATCGAGACACCAACTAAAATCATCGGTTGTTGGATCTGTGTCTGCCAAAATGCCTGGAGATGAGTAAGAATACTATCCTTGCTAAACGGACAGTCGATCGATCTTTCGGTAAAGCCAAATCCTAGGAGATCGATCGCCCAAACTTCTCGATGTGGTGCAAGAATTGGAATAATCCGGCGAAATTCAAAGATCGAACTATCGAATCCATGTAGAAAAACAATCGGGATGCCGCCCGTACCTTGATGGATATAACTAGTTGGAATTGCCTGTGGAAGTAGGGATGTGAAGATATCGGCGCGCTGAATTTGACTGGCAAATTCGATCGATTCTGGCTCGGTTAATTGTTGAACGTTGGCGGGTAAAAAGCTAGGAAACATCGGCGGCTAAAAGTTCGTTGGCGAAGCTTACCGGAGGTAATCATCTTTGATTATTACCGATATCGTCGATCGGCAGCTTAAAATAGTAGTATTCGAGCTTTCGATCGATAATCGATCGCATCTATATTACCGCCAATGTCATAAGTATGACAGGGGGGATTCGCTCGAATACAATTAGGTAGAGGCTTCTGCTCGATCGATGAGCGATCTAGATGAGCCAGAATATTCGATCGACATCAGCGGTTACTAACAAAATTCAGCAACTATTTACTCGATCGATCGAAGCCGACGCTACCTGAATAATCATTGAGCGCGTAAATATTATTGATTCTCCAAAGGAGACGCCTTGCGAACGAGCGTACCCCGAAGATGGTAATCGATGCCAATCATCTGAGACAATCTCACCCCTTTGGACGATTTGGCGGTTGCTATATATCTGGTAAAGTGCAATGTGGTTCGAGCGCGATTTAATTGAGCGCATCAACAATCATCTAAACTTTGAGTATAAATAAGCATGGCAAATTTATTAGAAACAGCTTCTAAATCCGGTGACTTTACCGTGTTATTAAAGGCAATTAAGGCGACAGAACTTGAAGATACGCTAAATAGCGAAGGTTCGTTTACGCTCGTCGCACCGACTGATGATGCCTTTGCGAAGTTGTCAGTAGCAGATCGCGATGCCTTGTTTGCCAATATTCCCAAGCTCAAACGGATCGTGCTGTACCATGCGGTGATGGGAAATGTCCAGTCTGACGATTTCGCAGAGATCGATGAAGCTCCTACTATGGAAGGATCGATTATTGCTATCAAAAGAGCGGGTGGGGAGATTCGGATTAATGATGCCTTGGTGACGCAGATGGATATCCTCGCCGATAATGGGGTGATTCACAAAATCGATACGGTGTTGATGCCTGCGATTCTGGAGCATGAATACGACTAGGTTGTTGACGCTCGGATAATAGCTGGAGACACCGATCGATCGCCATCCTAGATCGGATTCTTTGCTCTGGTGCGTTACGCGACAGCCGTAACACACCCTACATTAACCCTAGTCGCCAGAAATACAGGTGAGTCAGTGGCATTTGGGGTTGAATCGATCGGGAATTTGCCTGATGATGGACACAGCCGCTGTCGATCGATCCCAACATCACCTGTTATTTATGTCCACTCATCCTTATACCGTAGTTCTCATCGTCCCCACGGGTATCGGAGCCGCGATGGGTGGCTATGCTGGGGATGCTTTACCCATTGCTAGAGCAGTTGCGGCAAGTTGCGATCGATTGATTACTCATCCTAATGTGATGAATGGGGCGCAGTTGTATTGGAGTATGCCAAACGCGCTCTATGTTGAGGGTTACGCCTTGGATAAATTTGCGGCGGGTACTTGGGGACTGCAACCAGTCCGCAAAAATCGGATCGGGATCGTGTTCGATCGATCGATTTCCGATGATTTGCGCGTCCGACATCTTCAAGCCGCAGATGCTGCTAGAGCGACGCTAGGGCTGGATCTAACCGATTATGTAGTCACAGATATGCCATTGGAGGTAGAGTTGCGTACAGCGTCTTCTGGAGCCTCCTGGGGGACGATTCAACAGCCGGATAGTTTGTTACGGGCGGTGGATAAACTGATTACGGTAGCTGGAGCAGAAGCGATCGCGGTAATTGCCAGATTTCCAGACGATCTCGGCGCGACGATCCTTCACGATTACCGTCACGGGATCGGTGTAGATCCACTAGCTGGAGCTGAAGCAGTCATCAGTCACCTCGTCGTGCGGACTTTCAAAGTACCCTGCGCTCACGCGCCAGCTCTATCGCCACTCCCGATCGATCCTGAGATTTCGCCGCGTTCTGCTGCGGAGGAGTTGGGCTATACTTTCTTGCCCTGTGTGTTGGTTGGCTTGAGTCGCGCACCCCAATTTATCGCCACACCCCAACCCCCAGACAGGGGTGAAAACGCCCATGCCGCAATTCAACTCAGGCAAGGGATCTGGAATGATGAAGTCGATGCCGTAATTATCCCTGAATCTGCCTGTGGCGGCAGTGGGCTAATTAGTTTTGCAAGATCTTCTCGCGCTAAAATTATTACAGTGGCTGAAAACCAGACGCGGATGGCTGTCACCCCGAAGGAACTCAAGATTCGATCGATTGCGGTAAGATCGTATCTAGAAGCGATCGGTGTAATTACTGTCGATCGCGCAGGGATGAGTCTCGATAGTTTTCGTCCACAGATCGATCGACTCAAAGAGTGTTAAGCAGTTGACAGTTGACATGTTTATACACCTAAATTATGTGCAACTAATACCTTCACCCTCCACCCTCTTCTACCCTAAAGCCTAAAGCCTAAAACCTAAAGCCTAGATGAGTAACTCGCACAATTCAGACACCGAACCCTTATCGCGAATGCAAATTTTGATTGCAATGGCGGTAACTGCCATCATCTTGGTGGGGATAGCCAAAACGTGGCTGTATTTTGGCGACTTTCAGTTACGCCCAGTCACGATCGCCGTTGAAGATTTGGGGATGGGGATTGCGCTAGGATTGGGATTGACTGGTTTGAGTGCGATCGTGTATGCAGTTTGGGCTATTTATCGAGAGAGTGCAGATTTTTATCTCGATATGGTACTAAAGCCGTTAGCTGTCCCCGATATGTTTTGGCTGGGGCTGCTACCCGGATTGAGTGAGGAATTATTGTTTCGGGGAGTAATGTTACCTGCAATCGGTCTAGATCCGATCGGGATCGTGCTATCTTCGATCTGCTTTGGGGTGTTGCACATGACTAATATGCAACAATGGCCCTATGCAATCTGGGCGACAGTTGTTGGCATATTACTCGCATTTACAATGGTCGAAACAGGTAATCTATTTATCCCGATTGTGGCTCACGTTACTACTAATTTTATTTCAGGTTTAAGCTGGAAATTTCAGCATTCGGCACACCGTTAGCGTAGGTGTTGAATTAACTGTCAACTGTCAACTGTCAACTGTCAACTGTTTAATGTCCGCCAACACCCAGGTATGTCTCGATTACTCTAGGATCTTTGAGTAATTCGGCACCGCTACCTTCGTGTTTGACAATTCCGGTATCCAAAACATAAGCGCGATCTGCCATTGCCAGAGCCTTTTTAGCATTTTGTTCGACGAGTACAATTGCCGTCCCATTTTGATTGATCGATCGAATCTGCTTGAGGACATCGGTGACTAAAGCTGGTGAAAGTGCGGCGGATGGCTCATCTAGTACTAATAATTCGGGATCGAGCATCAAGGCTTTACCCATCGCCAGCATTTGGCGTTCGCCACCAGAGAGGGTTCCCGCACGTTGTTTGCGCCGCTCGGCGAGTCGGGGAAACATGGTATAGATTTTTTGTTTGAGCTGTTTGAGATCGTTAGAGCGGATAAAACCACCCATATCTAAATTTTCCTCGATCGTCAGCGACTTGAATACATTTGAGATTTGGGGGACATAACACATCCCTTTTTGAACGATGCGATCGGATTTTAACCCCGTAATTTGTTCGCCTTTGAAAGTAATCGTCCCTGTATGCGGTGTTAACAGTCCGAATATTGTTTTAGCTAGGGTAGATTTTCCCGCACCATTTCCGCCGATGACTGCGACTAGTTCCCCTGGTTGGACGACAAAGTTAATCCCATTGAGGATATCTGAGCCAGGAACGTAGCCAGCGCGTACATCCTGAACTATTAGCAGCGGGGGAATGGTGAGCATTGGTGGGAGCGATGCGATAGTGGTTACTCAATTTTAGTGGAAAGAGTCTCTTCGGATGGTAAATTTACAGACTATTGGCGAATGGTAGATAAATAAACTATTTTCCGTCATTAGCGATCGCTTTAAATATTTACGAAAAGATCCGCTCGATTTCTACACTAAATCCAGGTAATAATGGTGAAGTGAGCTTATCGCCAGCCAACAGCGTTGCGACCAATTGCAGTTGTGCATCGGTACGTCGATAGATTTCTAGCGTTTGTAGTTGCCAATTGACGATCCAATATTCCTGTACGCCGTACTTGGAATATAGTTTTAGTTTCACACTCTTATCTCGTTGCTCGTTTTGTGCGCCCGATGATAAAATCTCCACCATCAACTCTGGCGCAATCGTAAAGTGCCCCGCTTCATCGACACCTCGATCTAAACGCGCTTGACTCGCCCACACCACATCGGGAATCACCGCATCTGTGGGGGTAAAAATCACGCCAGGAACTTGAAATGGCTTCCCTAATTTAGTCTGTCTCGACCAAAACTCTAATTCAAAATGGATATTGCCACCAATGGCTTGATGACGAATGTGGGGAGCGCGAGTCACAAATAGTTCTCCTTCAATAATTTCATGACGCAACCAGCCACCATCATCGGGCATGACATCGAGATCTGCGGTTGTCCAGTAGAGATTAGCAACCATTAGTTTCACTGGTAAGCTTATTTATTTATCTATTATATCCGACATGTTCAAGGCAGCATTTCGCGATTTTGGCGATGGTTAAGCTCCACACAATAAAGGGGAGAGGCAATTCATGAATTGCCCCTCCCCTCGTTCGTCTAATCGATGATGATTATTTTTTCTTCGCGCTAGCCTTTTCAGCTTTAGCGGCTTTCTTGGCGGCTTCAGCAGTAGCTAGAGCTTGTTGCTTGGCGAGTTGGCGTTCTTCTTCTAGTTTGTCGAGGTAGTAGTGATAGTCACCTAGATACACCCGAAACTCACCGTCGCGCACTTCGACAATTTTATTCGCAACTTGAGAGATAAAATATCGATCGTGTGAAACAATTAACGCTGTCCCATCATAGTCGATGAGGGCGTTTTCAAGTGTTTCTTTGGCGGGTATATCTAAGTGATTTGTCGGCTCATCGAGAATCAGTAGATTGGCTGGAATCAGCAGCATTTTCGCCAGAGCTAGGCGGGCTTTTTCACCACCACTGAGCGATTCAACTTTTTTGAATGCCATATCACCAGTAAATAAGAACTGACCTAATAAAGTGCGAACTTCTTCATTTTTCCAGTCGGGAACTTCATCATGAATAGTTGCTAGAACTGTTTTACTCAGGTCTAATGCTTCTGCTTGATTTTGTTCAAAGTAACTAGGAATAACATTATGTTCGCCGAGTTGAATCGAACCACTAGTCTGCTGTTCCATCCCCATAATCATTTTTAATAGGGTAGATTTGCCGCAACCGTTGGGGCCTAAAAAGGCAATGCGATCGCCTCGTTCGATGAATAAATTTGTGCCTAAAAATAGAATTTTATCACCATAGACATGTTCTAGATCTTTAATCTCTACTATTTCACGACCGCTCCGAGGTGCGGGAGGAAATCGGAAACTCAAGGTTCGCATACTCGATACTGGAGCGGCGATGCGTTCGACTTTATCGAGGAGTTTCTCTCGGCTCTTTGCCTGGGTACTACGAGTGGCACTAGCACGGAATTTTTCAACGAATGCTTGTTGTTTTTCGAGTTCTTTGCGTTGTCGCTCGAAGGCATTTAATTGAGCCGATGAGTTCTCAGCTTTTTGTTCGAGGTAGGATGAATAGTTACCGAGATATGTACTAGAGACACCGCGTTCTGTCTCGACGATTTGGTTACAGAGCCGATCTAAAAACTCGCGATCGTGTGAGATGATTACCATTGGCGTTTCAAGCTTGCGGAGGTAATTTTCCAGCCATTCGATCGTTTCTAAATCTAAGTGGTTTGTCGGCTCATCGAGTAGGAGCAGATCGGGAAATTGGAGTAAGATTTTGGCTAAACTCATCCGCATTTGCCAACCGCCACTAAATGCACTCACCAATCGATCGGCATCTTCCATTTCAAACCCTACTTCTGGTAAGATCTTATCGATTTCGGCTTCGAGTGCATAACCATTTAAAGCTTCATACAATCGCTGAAATTTATCCATCCGATCGAGCAGTTTGTCAAGCTCATCACCACTAGCGGTTTCTAACTGATGGTGAATTTCATTGAGTTGGGAGTGGACGCGATTGGCTTCACCAAATGCTTGCCACAATTCTTCTTTAACAGTACGCGTCGGATCGACATCAAATTCTTGATTGAGATAGGCAATATTCAGACTATTGGGGCGGATAATTTCGCCGCTGGTGGGTTCGATCTGCCCAGCGATAATCTTCATTTGGGTAGATTTACCCGCACCATTCGCCCCTACCAACCCAATTCGATCCCCTGGCTTAACTTCCCAATTAATGTCTTTGAGGACTTCACCTGTGGGATAAATCTTGCAGATATGTTCCAGTCGCAGCATGAAATTAATTTTCTCCAGAAGTATTGGTAGGACGGCGGATGTCCCATATCTATTTTAACAAAACTTTACCACAATTTAGGGAGTAAGGAAGAGGGAAGAGGGTGAATATCTCCCCATCTCCCTCCTCTGCCCGAAATTGCTAAAATTAAGACTGAGTTACTAAAAATAAATCGGCGCATGATGGACGTAATGGAGTTTTTCCAGCACAGTGCTGGCAGATGGAGATCGAAACGCACCACTCATCACCTCGCATTTAGAAGATCTGAGATGGGTGAATCAGAGATTGAGGTAAAGGCACTAGCCGCTAAAGATGCGGAAATAATCGAGCTGTGTGAGTCTCATCAAGTCGATCCCAGTCTAGCTGTGGGCGGCTGTTGTGTGACTTGGGCGGCTTCGATGGGCTGGGACCAGGAGGGCGAAAATCATGAGGGTAAGACTGTATTTGCGCTAGTGCCCGATCGAGACAAGCCTCGGAGCGGTCAATTGTTGCGCGATCGCGGTTATGCTGAAATTGTCTCGGTAGCGGGGCATTATCACATGGACAATGATGGTGGTTTGGTGCTGATCACAGAATACGACATCATGAGTTCGATCGAGCGATTCTGGTTCCCTAGTCCAAATGTGCGGGTGCGAAGCAGTACGGTAAAACGGATGGGTGGCTTTAGTACTGCGACATTCTGTACTGAAACTCGCGTACTGTCAGATGCTACCGAGCTAGTTGCAACGCCAGCAAATGTAGAGCCTAGTCTCATCCTCTCTCCGCTCGGTTGGTGATAGCCAGCAACCAAACGGAAACATATCGCGCTGGCGTTGAATACCTGCAATGGATTCAACCCATGTTACCACCGCAGACGATCGACGTGATGGATAATTTGCGCGATCGAGTCTCGATTTATAATTGGATCGGTAAGCAGATTGCAACTGTCAATCGATCGCTCCAAGTCCATCTTAATGCCTGTGATGAGTGTTTCAATCTAGGCGATCGCCGATCGATCCAGATATTTGCAGTGCCGTTTGCTTCATCCATGCAGTTAGATGGCTTTTGTAATATCAATACCAACCCGACGACGATTTTGGTGGATGTGGGGCGAGTTGCATCGCCTGATTGGTTGGCTCTAGTCGCCCATGAGTATGCTCACGCGCATTTGGGTTATCCTGGACACGATCGAGCATACGCCCAGGTGCTGAGTCATTTGTGCTTGGGTTTGGGGTTTGCCCAACCGTCAGATACTCCAGGCGATCGTAGTATATATTGTTGGCCGCCATATGTAGCCGCGATCGATCCTCTAGCTTGGTGGCGCGGCGAAGGGTAGAAGTAGGTAGCACCCTGCCCAAATGGGAAAATTGTTGTACTCATATCTTGCACTAATACATAGCAAGATGACGAGCTGCCAAGCCGCTACAAAAGACGCAGAGACGTTCTGGATCCCGATCGCCTTGACGATTACATCGATCGCGAGGATACTCGATAAGAGCGATCGTAGAGATCGGTATATTTATTCCAGAGATCTAGAGCGCGATCTTAATAGCCATGTGAGTTTACCAAGACCATTGAGCGATTTCGATCCAATAGTTAGGTGGAAAATTATTGATTTCACTCGACGAATTGATGGCTGCGGAGATTATTTAAATGTAACAAGCTCTAGTTCTGAATAATTAAAATGGAAGACAATTCACCAAAAGACGAGTTCAAAATATCAGAAGACAAACTAAGAGAATACTTAGAATCGAGTCAAAAAGATCCTGACTACGAGGTATTAAGTGATAAAAGTCGAAGTGGCCATAGTCCAATAAGGGATGAACTTATCGAGATGATTGACAAAGTTCATCAAGCAGTATCGAAGTTAGATGAAGGTAAAGAATCCCAAATCGAAAAATGTGTTAATTTGCTCGAAAGACTATCAGATGCGTGTGTGAAGCAGACTAATGTACTTGCCGAACACGAGCAAGCGATCGATCGATTACAAAGGGTCGTCAAAAGCAATAATAAAACTATTATCATTTTGACAGGGTTGACGTTGTTGTCAATGTGTTGGTCGTTGACAATTTTAGCCGCTATTTTTAGCGGATCTCATCAGTAAGCACCAAGTTTTTAAATAAGGGAGACAACCACATCACAGACTTACTAGATCACCCCAAACCAGAGCTAATTACGCCAATATTTGAGCAAGCCTTTCAAATGATTGAGAGCAGGGGAAAGTTAGACAGCTTTAGAGGATTTGACGAGAACCTATTAATAGCAATAGATGGGACTGAATACTTTAGTTCAAACCAAATTCATTGCCCCCAGTGTTCAACTCGAAAATTGAAATCAGGAGAGGTGCGTCACTTTCATAGCGTGGTTACACCAGTGCTCGTCAGTCCTAATCGCTCAAAAGTGATTCCGCTAGTGCCTGAGTTTGTTGTGCCCCAAGATGGACACCAGAAACAAGACTGTGAAAATGCTGCGGCGAAACGGTGGCTATTGCAGCATGGTCAAAAGTACAGCCCTTTAAAAGTTACGGTTTTGGGTGACGATCTTTATTGCCATCAACCCCTGTGTCAACTGCTCTTGGAGCAACAGTTCAACTTTATTTTGACCTGTCTGCCAACATCACACAAAACGCTATATGAACACATTGAAGGGGTTTGGTCGCTCAATCCAGTCAAAAAACACCCAATTCTACCGCTCCGTACCAATAATTAATCGATCTAACGTTTGCCTAACCAGACGATCGAAACCTCAGGTAAATTACTTCAGCACTGCTGAGTTGAGTCATACCAATTTAAATTAGTATTACGACAGATGAGCTAATCCCCTTTATCGAAACCATTTAGGATCTTCTGATGGGGGAGCGCGAAGCCCAACTGCAAACTGTTATCAAATCGATCGAGTATGAATTATCTCAGGTTTTATTTAATCGTTACTAGTATTATCGCCAGTAACTTTTATCCCTTGCTCTACTCGGTAAAAATTGCTCGTGCAGATACCCCGCCAATTTCCCCGATACCGCTCCCACCCGATCGAATTCCCCAGCCGACGAGGAATATCCCTACCCAAAATTTTGTCAGTCAAGGTACCGAAATATTCTTGAATGGTAAAACTCTGAATATCCCGTGGGGACAGTGGCGAGTCGGGACTAATTTACATTTAGGAATTAGTGATACGGCTCTCGATCGACAGATGGGAGTAGTATTATTTAATAATTCTAATTATTTGAGTCAACCGATTGATTGGTATGCTAATCAAAGATCGAAAGCAATTAGTTTAAATGCTAAACTCAGTCAACAATATCGCTATCTAGACATCACCGAGATTGCTAAAAGTAGCGGTTGGCAATGGCAGCTAGTCGGGAGCAAACTCCAGCTCAATACACCAGCCACCAGAGTAATCAATGTCCAACGCCAAACCATCCCTAAAAATGGCAAAATTACGGTTACTTTAGATAGATCTACCCCCTGGAAACTCAGCCAAACACCCACAGAAGGTTATCTCACACTCGAAGCCAATGCCAATCCAGCCTTACTCGCTCAATTTAACGCGCCACCACCAACTTTCGATCCCAATCTCGATCCCGATGACGATCCGACAGCTCAGAAACTAGAATATAAAGTCACTAGTAATAACAATCAAACGATCGTCCAATTTCCGATCGTCAAAGGACAACGCGCCAGGGCAAGATTATTATCACCCACTCATCTGGAAGTTAGCATCAATTCCAATCTAGACACAATCCCCGATCGCGAAATCAACTGGGCACCAGGACTAAAATGGCGGCAAAAGTGGGTAAAATTGGGTGTTAATAATTTCCCTGTGAGCTATCTCGAAATCGATCCGCGCCAAAAGGGAATCAAAATTCGATCGATGTTAGCTTTAGAGCCAAATCTAGTCGGTACCAATCATCTGATTAAATTCGCACCAACTACCCAAGTCGTCGCAGCTATTAATGGTGGATATTTCAATCGCAATAATCGGATGCCATTAGGTGCCCTCAAACGAGACGGTAAATGGTTATCCAGTCCCATCCTAAATCGGGGCGCGATCGGTTGGAACGATCGCGGACAAATCCAAATTGCCCGCTTGCAGATGCAGGAAACTCTAAATACGTCCAAAGGCGAACAGTTATCAATTCTCGCGCTCAATAGTGCTTACGTTCAAACCGGATTAGGACGTTACACCACCGCATGGGGTAGCACTTACACGCCAATGCAAGCCAACGAACTGATTTTCACAGTTCAACAGGAGCGAGTCACCCAAATTACCCCAGGCAACGCGATTGGCAGCACGAACATTCCCATCCCTGTCAATGGTTATTTACTAGCCTTGCGGGGGCAGCCAGAGCTGTCTGCGAGTCTGCCGATCGGGACGATCCTCACCCTCGGACATCAAACTACTCCTGCCGATTTTGATACATATTCCCAGATTATCGCCGCTGGCCCCTGGTTAGTCCAATCGGGGCAAATCGTGCTCGATCCTAAAGGGGAGAATTTTGGGGAGAATTTTGCTAAAGAGTCGGCGGTACGGAGTGCGATCGCCAGTACTGCTACAGGTAATATTCTCCTAGTTGCCGTCCACAATCGCGCTGGCGGCAAGGGGCCAACTTTATCAGAAATGGCTCAATTACTCCAACAGATGGGCACTGTACAAGCACTCAACCTCGATGGCGGGAGTTCTACGAGTCTCTATCTCGGCGGGCAATTAGTCGATCGATCTTCGGCCACTGCCGCACGGGTGCATAATGCGATTGGGATTTCGATCGAACCTTAGGCTTGAGGGATACGGATCTTAGCTAAATGCTGGTGATAAGCCGAGCGGTAAATGAAGAGAATTTGCCAGATCCGAGTTTTATTGGTGGGGACAAAAACCGGATCTGGGGGTTCTCTTGATTCGCTGTCTTGTCGTTTTTTTATTCG
>ENA-OFCI01000469-OFCI01000469.1-metagenomes-genome-assembly--contig:-NODE-469-length-24308-cov-3.664000_pt1 | contig 24308 bp, 23 predicted proteins | sample MGYA00153391_OFCI01 | MGnify analysis MGYA00153391
CCGTCTGGCCGTGCTCGCAGGCTCCCTTGATGGGCTACGCGGCCCCCATCCCTCCCGCGCCCGTCTGGCCGTGCTCGCAGGCTCCCTTGATGGGCTACGCGGCCCCCATCCCTCCCGCGCCCGTCTGGCCGTGCTCGCAGGCTCCCTTGATGGGCTACGCGGCCCCCATCCCTCCTGCGCCCGACCGTGTCGAGATCGTCACCGTGAACTTGGCGTTGCGGCCCACGACCCGGGTCGGACCGACCGCGCGGTTCAGCTGGTCTCGATAGCCGAGATGTGAGTTGAACACGGTCCAGAGCTCGCCGCCGGGCCGAAGGACGCGGCCTGCAGCCTCGAACAGCTTCTGAGCAGTACCCGCCTCCACCGACGTGCCGAGGTGGAAGGGCGGGTTGCAGACGATCAGGTCCACGCTGGCATCGGGCAGCGATGACATGGCGTCATCGCGAAGGACGCAAACGCGCGCGGTCAGGCCGTTGACCGCCATGGTGGCCAAGGCCGAGGACACTGCGCCGGAAGACTGGTCCGTCGCAAGCACCCTCAGCTGCGGACGGGCCCTTGCCAGAACTGCCGCGATCACGCCGGTTCCACAGCCGAGGTCCACGGCGTCGGTGGCCGCCGGGTGCATGCGCTCGATGAACTCCATAAGAAGGCGCGTGCCGAGGTCGAGCTTGGTCCCGGCGAACGCGGCGCCATGGGCACATACCCACAGGTCCAGGTCCGGGTGGTGCGCTCGCATCGGGAAGACCGAAGGTGCCAGGTCGGACCGAGGCTGCTGGGCCATCAGAACGCGGGACTTCTGCGTCGCCAGCGAAGCCCGGACCTCGGCGAAGGATTCGGTAAGGACGGCGTTCATCGTGCGAGTCATGTGCTTGACCCGGCCGCCGAGGAAGAGCTGCACTTCCGGATCGGCGCCCTTCGCTGCGAGCTGGGCGATCTCGCGGAGGGCGTCCAGGCTCTTGGGCAGCTGACCGAGGACGACCGTGGCACCGGCGAACAGCTCTGGGCTGAGTGGGAGCTGCTGGAAGCCACCGGTCAGCCCCACTCGAACCGCATTGTGCGCCAGGGCTTGCTCGCCGGTGAGGGGGTCCTGATGGACCCGAACCTCATCGGCACCGTGCAGTGCTATCGCGCCGAGGGTCATGGCGCCATACCGGTCTCCGACCACGACGACCTGTCCGGCGGACGCGGCCTCGAGAGCAGCACCCGCCTGGGCGAGGACGAGTCGGTCGGTCGCATCGACGGCCACGAGGTTGTCACCCTCAACGTCGGGGAATCGTCGCAGGACCTGGAAGTCGAAGGCGTTGCTCATCGGGGACAGCCTGCCAGTTGTGCCGACCCGAGCTCGGCACTCGTCCGCTCGCAGGTCAGCTGGGAGGGTTGCGGACCTCAGCCGAAGGCGGACGCACGTCCTGCTGGGCAGGGAGCTGGTCCTGCTTCACGATGCCGACCGGGCAGGTCATGCCGTTCGGGCCGTGGTTGCAGTATCCGCCGGGGTTCTTGTAGAGGTACTGCTGGTGGTAGCCCTCCGCGTAGTAGAAGGCGTCGGCATCCTCCGCGGATCGGATCTCGGTCGTGATGTCGCCAAAACCGTTGCCTTTCAGTACGACCTGGAACGCCTCACGTGTCGCCAGAGCTGCCGCCTCTTGTCCGGGCGTCGTCCAGTAGATCGCGCTTCTGTACTGCGAACCGCGGTCGTTGCCCTGACGGAAGCCCTGTGTCGGGTCATGGTTCTCCCAGAACTCCTTGAGCAGCAGCTCGGGGGAGGTGAGCGACGCGTCATACGCGATGAGCACCGCTTCGGCGTGCCCCGTGCGACCGCTGCACACCTCGTCGTATGTCGCATTGGGGGTGTAGCCCCCCATATATCCAACCGCGGTGGTGATCACCCCGGGCCGGGTCCAGAAGATGCGCTCGGCACCCCAGAAACAACCCATGGCGATATACAGGACCTCGGTGCCGGTTGGCCAGGGACCGTGCATCGACGTGTCCAGCACCACGTGTCGGTCCGGTATGTCGGGCAGGGGAGTGCTGCGTCCCGGCAGGGCGCGCTCGGCAGTGGTCATCGTGCTTGTTGAGGATCCAAACATCGTTCAAGTTTCACACAAGTGCGAGCGATCTGGGGTCTGTCGGTGTGGCCTTGCGGTGATCTGTTCTCCATCTGTAAGGATCTCTTCGGGCAAACCGGACGTTCCAGGTGCCTGGGGAGTCCGGGAAGGCAGATATGGCCAAGAATGGGGAGACCGCGGTAGCGGTGACCATCCACTCCGTTGCGCTCAAGGCCGGGGTTTCAACCGCCACCGTGTCACGTGTGCTCCAAGGCAGCGCCCCGGCCTCCGATACGACTCGTGCCAAGGTGATTGCTGCCGTGCGTGAGCTTCGTTACCAACCGCCCGATCGGTCGCGGGCTCGCTTGCCGGCGCTGCACGAGGCACATGGGCTGGTACTGGCTGACGTCACGGGTTATTACTACTCCGAGCTCGTCCTGGGCCACCAGTCCGCGGTCTCAGATCTGAGCCAGAGCCTCGTCCTCGTCGCCTTTCGGCGTCGATCCGATGCCACGGAAGCGGTTCGTGACCTCGCCAACCGTGTCGACGGGTTGGTCATCGGAGCCAACACCGTGCCCGACTCGGTGGCACATTCCTTGTCCCGTAGGTTGCCCGTGGTGCTGCTCGGGCGAGCGGACGTGGCCGGCTGCGACTCGGTGCGGGCTGAGAACGTCGAGAATGCTGCCCTCCTCACGTCCCATCTCCTCGGGCACGGCCGCGCTCATCTGGTCTTCGTTGGTGATCCGGACTCCTCTCCGGACGTTGCCGAGCGCTACGCCGGATTCCGGGCGGCGCATGTGGCCGCGGATATTGCCATCCGTCGTCCACCTTTGCGTGTGCCTCTCGTCGAAGGTGCGGGAGTACAGGTCGCGGAGGAGATCTTGCGGCGACGCGTCAAGCTCGACGGACTCGTCTGTGCCAACGACGAGCTCGCGCTTGCCATCATCCGACGCCTGCAGGACAACAGTGTTCGCGTGCCCGATGACCTGGCCGTCGTGGGTTGGGATGACGTCCCGGCCGCCCGCTACATCTCCCCCGGACTGACCACCGTTCACCAGCCGATCCGTGACCTCGCTCGTCTTGCAGCGGTACGGCTGCAGGCCCGGGTGGTCGGCGAGCAGCCGGTGGGCGGCCCTCAGGTACTTCCGTCCCAGGTCATCCTGCGCTCGTCGTGCGGCTGTGTGGCACTGACTCCACCCTCGCGCGTCTGACGTGTGGAAACGTCAAGGCCGGGTCATGCGATGCACTGTCTAGCCAGTTCTTGTCTGGTTTCCCCCCCATAAGACTTAGACACACCTTTCGATGCGTCATGCAGACGGATGAGTCGTGGCTGCAAGTGGTGTGCGGGCGGCGCGCGTAGCCTTGCACCATGACGCCCGCGAACAGCCAGAACCCCGGCCACGATGCTGGATTCAACACCCGGGCCATCCACTCGGGACAGGAACCCGATCTCAGGACCGGGGCCGTCGTGCCGGCGATCTACCAGGTATCGACCTATAAGCAGGATGGGGTGGGGGGCCTTCGGGGGGGCTATGAGTACAGCCGTTCGGCCAACCCGACCCGCACTGCGCTGGAAAGCTGCCTCGCTTCGCTCGAGGACGGCGGCAGAGGCTTTGCCTTCGCCTCCGGTCTGGCCGGGCAGGACACCGTGATTCGCTCCCTCCTCAAGCCTGGTGACCACGTCGTTGTCCCGACCGACGCCTATGGCGGCACCTACCGACTGCTGAACAAGGTCGCACTCCCTTGGGGGGTGGAGCACACGATCGCCAGGATCTCGGACGTGGAAGCTGTGCGTGCTGCCATTCGACCTGGCCAGACCAAGATCGTCTGGGTTGAGACGCCGACCAACCCCTTGCTGGGCATCGCCGACATCGCCGCGTTGGCGGTTGTGGCTCACGAGGCCGGTGCCATCCTCGCGGTCGACAACACGTTTGCCACGCCCTACCTCCAGCAACCGCTGGCGCTGGGCGCCGACATCGTCATGCACTCGACGACGAAGTACTGCGGCGGCCACAGCGACGTCGTTGGCGGTGCTGTCGTGACGGCGAGAACCGTTGCCGTTGCTGGCTTCGAGGATGCCGAAGAGCGCATAGCCTTCCACCAGAACTCCATGGGGGCGATTGCCGGCCCGTTTGATGCGTGGCTCGTGCTGCGAGGCCTCAAGACCCTCGGCGTGCGCATGGACCGCCACTGCGACAACGCCGAGAGAGTGGTCGAGTTCCTCCAGGGCCACAGCGCCGTCAGCGCCGTCCACTACCCGGGGTTGACCAGCCACCCCGGCCACGGCGTCGCGACCAGGCAGATGAAGCGCTATGGCGGGATGGTCTCCTTCCAGGTCAGTGGGGGCGAGCAGCAGGCCGTCGACGTCTGCGGCGCCACGGAGATCTGGACGCTGGGCGAGTCGCTAGGTGGTGTCGAGTCCCTCATCGAGCACCCCGCCCGTATGACGCACGCCTCGGTCCGCGGGACCGAGCTCGAGGTCCCCGCCGATCTCGTGCGTCTCTCCACCGGCATCGAGGACGTCGCTGACCTCATCGACGACCTCGACCGCGCGCTGGCCAAGTCTGCCGGTTGATGCCCCCACCACCGACCGGACACCGCCTCGGCACCGAATCGGGTCGTTCTCGGCGTCAAGACGGTGCCGATGCGGTGTCCGGTTGAGCCAGGTGCTGTGTGTCGACTTCGGGTCGACGTTCACCAAGGCCGTTCTGATCGACACCGCGGACGGCCGCCTGCTGGCCGAATCGTCAGTGCCGACCACCGTCAACTCCGACGTCCTCGACGGCTACCGCCTGATTCGCGAGAACCTTGCCGCTGAGGGTTTTCCGAGCGCCGACGACGTACTGGCCTGCTCCAGTGCAGGTGGTGGGCTGCGGCTGGCGGTGGTGGGCTACGAACGCTCGGTCACGGCCGAAGCAGGTCATCGGGTCGGGCTCAGTGCTGGTGCGAAGGTCGTCCACGTCGCTGCGGGCCGTATGACGACCGCGCAGATGGCAGCGCTGCGGGCCGCACGCCCCGACGTCATCCTCCTGGTTGGTGGCACCGATGGCGGAAACGCCGACGTACTGCTGCACAACGGTTCTCGGCTGGCCAAAGCCCGGATGGGTGCCCCGGTCGTCGTCGCAGGCAACATCGAAGCTCGGGCTGAGGTGGAGACGGCGCTCGGGTCGACCGGCCGGCGATTCGTTCTCACCGAAAACGTGCTCCCAAAGATCGGGGTGATCAATCCCGACGGAGCAAGGGCGGCCATCCGCAAGGTTTTCCTGCGGCACGTCATCGGGGGCAAGGGGCTGTCCAGGGGACCCGAGTTCGCCGCCATGGTTCGGGCGCCCACCCCCGATGCGATGCTGCGTGGCGTCGAGTCGCTTGCCGCCGGAACGGACGGGGATGTCCTGGTTCTTGACATCGGCGGAGCCACCACCGACGTCTATTCGGTGATCAGTCCTCAAGGCGAGGACTACACGCTTCACAAGGATGTGGTCGCGCCGCTCTGGCATGCACGAACCGTTGAAGGTGATCTCGGGATGCGCTGGAACGCCACAGGCATCACAAAGGCGGCGACGGCGGAGCGCCTGGTGGCGGGATCCGACCTGGTCCGTTTGGAGACCTGGGCGGCTGCCATGGAGGCCGACCCGGCATACCTGCCTATCGGTGAGGGCGAGATCGAGCTCGACCTGACTCTCGCGCGGGTGGCGGCACTCACCGCAGTGCGGCGGCATGCACGGCCTCCCAACCCCTGGGACTCGGCCCGTCCACTGGCCAGGGTCACCCTCGTCATTGGTTCTGGTGGTGTGTTACGCCACAGCTCAAGAGCCGACAGGGACAACGTGTTGCGAGCGGTCATCAACGACGTCAGCGGTGGCTGGAAGGTTCCGACCGAGGCGCTCACCACGGTCGACCAGTCCTACCTGCTGTTTGCGGCGGGCCTGCTTGCGGACGCTGACGGGTATGGCCCCGACGTCGCCGCCAGGGTGGCCGCACGGGTCCTCGCCCCGTCGTAAACCCGTTGGCGGTAACCTGCGCGCATGGCATCAACGTCGCTGCCCGTGACCCTTGACGACGTGCTCGCTGCACAGGAGCTGCTCAAAGGGATCGTGCGTCCCACTCCGCTGGAGTTCAGCCGCGCACTGTCCGACCGTGTCGGGGCCGAGGTCCACCTCAAGTGTGAGAACCTGCAGCGCGCGGGGTCATTCAAGATCCGCGGCGCTTACACCCGCATGTCCCGCCTCAGCGACGAGGAGAAGGCCCGCGGTGTGGTTGCCGCCAGCGCAGGCAACCATGCTCAGGGCGTGGCGCTGGCGGCCCAGATGCTCGGCATCACGTCGACCGTCTTCATGCCGTTGGGTGCGCCGATCCCCAAGCTGGTGGCCACCCGAGGGTACGGCGCCCACGTCGAGCAGCTGGGCACCAGCATTGACGAATGCCTTGTGAGGGCAAAGCAGTTCGAGGTCGAGACTGGTGCTGTCCTGATCCATCCGTTCGACCACGTGGATATCGTCGCCGGGGCGGGCACCTGTGGCCTGGAGATCCTTGAGCAATGCCCTGACGTCAAGACCATCCTCGTCAGCGTTGGCGGCGGCGGACTACTGGCCGGCATCGCGACAGCAGTCAAGGCCAAGCGGCCCGACGTGCGCGTCATCGGAGTGCAGGCGGAGAAGGCCGCGGCCTACCCCCCCTCCCTGTCAGCCGGCAAGCCCGTGCCGCTGGCCACGATGGCCACGATGGCCGACGGCATAGCGGTCGGCTGTCCCGGTGAGGTGCCGTACGCGATCGTTCAGGAGCTGGTCGACTCGATCGAGACGGTCAGCGAGGAGATGTTGTCGCGGGCCCTGCTGTTCCTGCTCGAGCGGGCCAAGCTGGTCGTCGAGCCGGCCGGTGCGGCCACCGTCGCGCGGCTGATGGACGCCGGTGAGGAGGCCCACGAGGGACCGATCGTCGCAGTCCTGTCTGGGGGCAACATCGACCCGCTGTTGTTGTTGCGGATCATCCGCCACGGTCTTGCCGCTGCAGGGCGTTACCTGCAGCTGCGGGTGCGCGTCCCGGACAGCCCGGGCTCGCTGGCGGGGCTGCTGGCTGATCTTGCCGACGCCGACGCCAATGTGCTGGAGATAGAGCACGTCCGCACGAGCGCGAACCTCCCGGTGGACGAGGTCGAGATCGCGGTCCAGCTCGAGGCCAAGGGCAGAGCGCACTGCGAGGAGCTCTTGGGGGCCCTGCACGACAAGGGGTACTCGGTGGTATTCGGCTGAGCCTCGGCAAACCAGTGGTGGGCTCTCGGCGGCGCGTGAAAGAGTCTCTGACGTGACGGACGCAGTGATAGCGCGAGGACTGGTCAAGCACTACGGCAAGGTCAAGGCCCTCGATGGGATAGACCTGACTGTTCCGCGGGGTTCGGTCCTTTGTCTTCTCGGACCCAACGGTGCCGGCAAGACCACGGCCATCCGTATCCTGACGACCCTGCTGAGGCCGGACGCCGGGACCGCCGAGGTGGCCGGGGTCGACGTGCTCAAAGACCCCCGGGAGGTTCGCCGCAAGATCGGGCTCTCCGGGCAGTATGCCGCGGTCGACGAGTACCTCACGGGGTTCGAGAACCTCGACATGATTGGCCGCCTCTATCACCTCGGCCGCAAGGTGAGCCGTGAACGCGCCCGCGAGCTGTTGGCCCAGTTCCAGCTCGAGGATGCCGGGGACCGGATGGCCAAGACCTACTCCGGCGGCATGAGGCGGCGTCTGGACCTTGCCGGCGCTCTGGTGGCCGACCCGCCGGTCCTCTTCCTGGACGAGCCCACGACGGGGCTCGACCCCCGCAGCCGGATCGACATGTGGGAGGTCATCAAGCGACTGGTTACCGGCGGGACCTCGCTGTTGCTCACCACCCAGAACCTCGAGGAGGCAGACCTGCTCGCCAGCAACATCGTGGTCATCGACCACGGCAAGGTCATCGCAGAAGGTACGGCCGACCAGCTCAAGGCACAGGTTGGCGGCGAGCGGCTCGAGATCACCGTGGCCGACGGTGGCCAGCTGGGCGCCGCAAAGGACCTGCTGGAGCCACTTGGTGTGGGTCGGGCGAGCCTGGAGCTTCATCGCCGGTCGCTCTTGATGCCGGTCAGCGGTGGCGCCCGGGTGCTGACCGAAGCGCTGCGCAGGCTCGACGCCGCCCAGATCGGTGTGGATGACGTGGGGTTGAGACGCCCCACGCTGGACGACGTGTTCCTCGCGTTCACCGGCCATGCGACCGAGGAGGCCGACGGCCACGGGAGTGGCGCGCAGGTTCAGGAGGCTTCCCGATGAGCGTCTCCAGTGCTGCCGGTGCCATGAGTGACGGGTTCGTCGTCGCCAAGCGCAACCTGATCAAGATCAAACGGGTTCCAGACCTCCTCGTGTTCACCACCTTGTCGCCGATCATGTTCGTGCTGCTGTTCGCCTACGTGTTCGGCGGTGCGATCACCGTCCAGGGCAGCAGCTACCGGGAGTTCCTGATCGCCGGGATCTTCGCCCAGACCGTCCTGTTCGGGGCCACGATCACCGGCACGGCGCTCGCAGACGACATCCAGAAGGGGATCATCGACCGCTTCCGGTCCCTGCCGATGTCACCGTCGGCGGTGCTTTTCGGGCGCACGCTCTCTGACGTCCTCAACAACGTCATCGTCATGGCGGTGATGTCGCTGACCGGCCTCGTGGTCGGTTGGCGGATCCGTACCTCGTTCCTGGAGGCGTTGGGCGGGTTCATGATCCTGCTCGTCTTCGCCTACGCCTTCTCCTGGGTCATGGCCATGGTCGGCCTGCTCGCACCAAGTCCCGAGGTCGTCAACAACGCGTCGTTCGTCGTCATCTTCCCGTTGACCTTCGTGGCCAACACCTTCGTGCCACTCAACACGCTGGCAGGACCGCTGAGGACGTTCGCCGAGTGGAACCCGGTCTCGGCAGTCACCCAGGCCGCCCGTCAGCTCTTCGGCAACATCCCGACGCGCACCCCAGACCCTCAGGGCTGGGCGCTACAGCACCCCGCGATCTACACGTTGCTGTGGGCCCTGGCCATCCTGGTCGTCTTCGTCCCCCTGACGACCTGGCAGTTCCGCCGCTCGGTCAGTCGCTGACCTCACCGCCAGCTTCAGGACGAGCCGAGACGAGGTCAGCCGGCATACGGCTTGGCGCCCAGGACCTTGACCTTGATCTCCTCGCCGTTGGGGGCCAGGTAGCTGGTCGAGTCGCCGACCTTCTTGTCGAGGATGGCTTTGCCCAGCGGTGACTTCTCGCTGTAGACCTCAAGGTCCGACCCGTCGGCGATCTCGCGACTGCCGAGCAGGAAGGTCAGCTTGTCGCCCAGCAGGTTGACCGTGACCACCATGCCGGGCTCGACGATGCCGTGATCCGGGGGTGCCTGACCGACAGTGGCGTCGTCCAGCAGCTGGGTCAGCTGACGGATCCTGGCCTCCATCTTGCCCTGCTCCTCCTTGGCTGCGTGATAGCCGCCGTTCTCCTTGAGGTCGCCTTCGTCCCGGGCCGCCTCGATCTTCTTGGCGATCTCGGTGCGACCCTCACCGGAGAGCTGGGTCAGCTCACCCTTGAGCCGGTCATAAGCCTCCTGGGTCAGGTAGCTCGCGGCAGGCGTCGCAGTGTCGGTCACGTTGTTCTCCTTGGCTTCGGGGGCTTGGCGACGGTCCGCCAGAACCAGCGGTATGCCGTGAGCCAAACAAGAGGGTCCGGACCCTCGATCTGATGATCGGCAGGAACCAGACCCACGGTGTGTTGGGCCCAGCGTACCAATCTTCTGCACAGATCGGGGTGTCGTGCTCAGCCCGCCGCGCAGGACCTGACCAGCCCGGTGACCGCGCGGGTCGTGGTGCGCACTCGCGTCGTGCGTTGCACTGTGGACGCGTCCGAGCCGGGAATGCGGACCTCGACCAGGCCGACGGTCGCGAAACCTTTGTCCAAGGCCCGGATCGCGCAGGTGACGTCGCGACCTTTCGGGCGACTTACCTGGTAGGTCACATCGACGGTACGGTCATCGATGACACGATATCCCAGGTCGGTCCAGCTCGGCTTGCCGAGCGTGCCTGCCAGCCCAAGCCAGACCGCGAGTACGCAGCCGAGCAGAATGCCGATGGTGCCGACGACCCACCACGTGGTCTTGCCTGGGGCGGGACGGGGGAGCGGCACGGGGCAAGACCTTCCTGGATCGGCGTGTGTGGGTGAGAGGATGCGGCTGAGGTCATTGTCCGACATGACGTTGAGCAGGAGTACAGGTGGTTCCGGAAGCACAGGTAGATCAGACGCTGCGACTGATGGCGGTGCACGCGCACCCCGATGACGAGTCGAGCAAGGGTGCGGCGACCATGGCCATGTACGTGGCCGCCGGGGTTGAGGTGCTGGTGGTGTCATGCACCGGCGGCGAGCGCGGCGACGTCCTCAACCCGGGGCTCATGCACGACCCCGAGATCTTGCGAGATCTGCCCGATGTCCGCCGCCGCGAGATGGCCAGGGCCGTGCAGATCCTGGGTGTGCGCCATGCCTGGCTGGGCTTCGTGGACTCCGGTCTTCCCGAGGGTGATCCGTTGCCCCCACTGCCCGAGGGCTGTTTTGCGCTGGAGCCGATCGCTGTGACCACGGAGGCGCTGGTCCGGATCATCCGGGACTTCAAGCCTCATGTGATGACGACCTATGACGAGAACGGCGGCTACCCCCACCCTGACCACGTCATGTGCCACACGGTGTCGATGTCGGCTTTTGCCGCCGCCGGTGACCAGACGGCCTACCAGCATGCGGGTCCAGCGTGGCAGCCTCTGAAGATCTACTACAACCAGACGCTGACCAAAGGGCGGATCCTCGCGTACCACGACGCGTTGGAGTCGGCTGGGATCGAGTCCCCCTTTGGCGAATGGATCTCGCGCTGGGAGGATCGCGCCGAGCGAACCATCACGACCAAGATCGAGTGCGCCGACTACTTCGAGGTGCGAGACCAGGCACTTCTGGCCCATGCCACCCAGGTCGACCCTGATGGTACGTGGTTCAAGATGCCCTTGCCGATGCAGAAGGACATCTGGCCGACCGAGGACTTCGAGGCGGCTTTGTCGTATGTCCCGGTGGATGCTGTGGAGTCCGACCTGTTCGCCGGAGTCGGCCCGCCCGAGCAGGCGAGCGCACTGGCCACATCTGGCGACCTTCACATTGCGTACGACGGACGGAGAGAAGCCTGATGGATCCCGAGAGTGTTGCCGTCACCGCTGGGCTTGGCGGCTTTGTGTCCTTCTTTCTGCTTGCCGTGGCGTTGTACTTCCTGATGCGGAACATGAGCGGGCGCATGCGCCGGATGGCCTATCGCGAGGAGCAGGAAGCCAGAGAGGCGCAGATCGAACCGGGTCCCGAGCACGTGAGTCTTACCAATCCGGACCAGGAGTCGGACCATGGACCGGACCAGGAGTCGGACCAGGAGCCGCGCCTACGCTGAAGAGAAGGCTGCGGGTCAGCCGCGCTGAATGACTCGAGGTCGAACAAGTGGGCGGCAAGACGGTACGGGGCAGGCAGGAAGCGGGGCAGATGGGTTTCGCGGCCTATTTCAAGGACTGTGAGGGCAATCTGATGGGCTTGTGGGCAAATCGCTCCCACGAACGGCGTATCGGCGGGGGTCGTCAGGCAACATGCCCGGATGCGTAGACCGCCATCGACACCGCGATGTAGTGCACGACAAAGGCGGCCACGGTGAGGACATGGAAAATCTCATGGAAGCCGAACCAGCGCGGTGAGGGGTTCGGCCGCTTGGTGCCGTAGACCACGGCGCCGAGGGTGTAGAGCAGGCCCCCGATGGCGATCAGGACGACGACGGCAGCGCCCCCCGCGACATACAGGGGCTTGAGGTAGAAGACGGCCACCCAGCCAAGTGCGACGTAGATGGGCGTGTACAGCCAGCGTGGCGCCCCCACCCAGAAGACGCGGAACAGCACCCCGCCGACCGCACCGATCCAGGCGATCAGCAACAGGCTCCGGGTCTGGTCAGGCGGCAGGAGCAGCAGCGCAAAAGGTGTGTAGGTGCCGGCGATGATCAAGAAGATGTTCGAGTGGTCCATGCGCTTGAGCAACCCTGTGACCGACGTAGACCAGGTGCCGCGGTGATAGACCGCTGACGTGCCGAACAGCAAGGCTGCTGTCGTGGCGAAGATGACGGCACCGACGCGGGACCTGCCGTTGGGGGCAAGGGCCACGAGGACTATTCCTGCGGCCAGAACCAGCGGGAAGGTTCCAGCATGGATCCAGCCACGTAGCTTGGGCTTGACGGCGGCAACGGCCACGCCCAAAGTGTTCCGGTCGGACTGGGATGGTGTGGAGCTCATGGGACAAAGGTAACCTACGCAACCGTAAGTTACGACAGCGTAAGTTGTGACGCAGGTCGCCTTGGCCGGTCGGAACCGCAGGAGTGCGGAGTATCTTTGGCTCTGGTCAAGAGATCAAGGAGACTGCCGTGGGGCTGCGTGAGCTGCTGTACCGCGCGTACGAGCGTCGACTGGTCGAAGCCCTCCCGCCGCAGAGCCTGCCCCGCCACATCGGTGTCATGCTCGACGGGAACCGCAGATGGGCCAAGGCCAACGGCGCAAACACGGCGCAAGGGCATCAGGCGGGCGCTGACAACATCTCGCCGTTCCTGGGCTGGTGCACGGATGTCGGCGTCGAGGTGGTCACCCTCTGGCTGCTTTCGACCGATAACCTCAATCGCCCCGCCAACGAGCTCGAGCCGCTCCTGTCGATCATCGAGAACGTCGTCGGCGACTTGGCCGAATCGCGACGGTGGCGTCTGAATCCCGTTGGGGCGCTTGACCTTCTGCCTGCAGAGACAGCTCGGCGCCTCAAGGAGGCAGCTGACGCCACTCGCGACGTCCAGGCCATGATCGTCAACATTGCCGTCGGCTACGGCGGGCGCAGGGAGATCGCCGATGCGGTCCGTGCGATGTTGCAGGAACACGCGGCCAAGGGCACCTCCATCGAGGAGCTCGCCGAGAACTTCGACGTCGGACAGATCGCCGACCATCTCTACATCAAGGGCCAGCCCGACCCCGACCTGGTGATCCGCACCTCGGGCGAACAGCGGCTTGGCGGTTTCCTGCTCTGGCAGAGCGCCCACAGCGAGTTCTACTTCTGCGAGGCCTACTGGCCTGACTTCCGTCGGGTGGACTTTCTTCGCGCTCTGCGTGCCTATGCCGGGCGCGAGAGGCGCTACGGCTCATAGCTGTTGGGGATCGGGCAGGGGCCAAGGCGACAACCGAACCGCGCGCGGTGATCATGGACAGACCGGCTCCCTGATTTGCGTGTCGTCGTGCAAATGCCTGCGGCAAACTCGGCTGAGCCGTAGCCTCAGAAGTGACGCAAGGCACCCGTCGTGCGTTCGGGAGGGCCCGCCATATGGAGCGATTCCAGCTCCGGACGGAGGGCCGGTATCGGCCCCACCGCCACTTGGTGACCCGGTCCCGGCACTTCATCCGCGAGTAGAGACACAGCCGTCGCGCTGTGTTGAGGGAGTGGAAATGGCCACGGTTCGTCGTGATTCGAACAGCTCAACCGCCAGCCCCAGGGGTCCCCAGACGACCACGTACCAGCAGTCTTCGACCCAGGCTGGAGATGGCCGCAAGACGTTCGTCCTCGACACGTCGGTGCTCCTTTCCGATCCCCGCGCGATGATGCGCTTCCGCGAGCACGAGGTTGTTCTCCCGATCGTTGTGGTGACCGAGCTCGAGGCCAAGCGCAACCACCCGGAGCTCGGCTACTTCGCGCGGCAGGCGTTGCGGCTGCTCGACGACCTGCGTATTCAGCAGGGGCGTCTCGATGCGCCTGTCCCCGTGGGTGAAGATGGCGGGAGCCTTCACATAGAGCTCAACCACTCCGATACCGAGTCGCTCCCGGCGGGTTTCCGGCTGGGCGACAACGACTCGCGGATCCTGGCCGTGGCGAAGAACCTGAGCCTTGACGGTCGCGATGTCACCGTGGTCAGCAAGGACCTGCCGATGCGCGTCAAGGCATCGGCATGCGGGCTCGATGCGGAGGAGTATCGCGCCGAGTTCGCCGTCGACAGCGGCTGGACGGGTATGTCCGAGCTCAGCGTCACGGTCGAGGAGATGGACTCCCTGTACGAGACTGGCCGCCTCGAGAGCGCCGCGGCGCGCGAGCTGCCATGTCACACAGGCGTGGTGCTTGTGTCGCCGCGCGGTGGTGGCCTGGGGCGGGTCGGCCCGGACAAGGGGATCCGGCTGGTGCGAGGTGACCGTGATGCTTTCGGTCTGCACGGACGCAGCGCGGAGCAGCGAATCGCTCTGGACCTGCTGATGGACCCCGACATCGGCATCGTCAGCCTGGGCGGGCGGGCCGGCACCGGCAAGAGCGCGCTGGCCATGTGCGCAGGGCTCGAGGCCGTGATGGAGCGGCGGCAACACCGCAAGATGATCATCTTCAGGCCCCTGTATGCCGTGGGCGGCCAGGAGCTCGGCTACCTCCCCGGCGCCGAAGCCGAGAAGATGGGTCCATGGGCACAGGCGGTGTTTGACACCCTGGGAGCTCTGGTCTCGACCGAGGTGGTCGAGGAGATCATGGACCGGGGGATGCTGGAGGTTCTGCCGTTGACCCACATCCGGGGGCGGTCCCTTCATGACGCCTTCGTGATCGTGGACGAGGCCCAGTCGCTGGAGCGCAATGTGCTGCTGACGGTGCTCTCGCGGATCGGCCAGAACTCCAAGGTGGTCCTCACCCACGATGTCGCGCAACGCGACAACCTGCGAGTCGGTCGTCACGACGGTGTCGCTGCCGTCATCGAGGCACTCAAGGGCCACCCGCTCTTTGCCCATGTCACCTTGACCCGAAGTGAGCGCAGTCCGATTGCGGCACTCGTCACCGACCTTCTGGAGGGGCTGGAAGTGTGAGGCGCATGTGCCTGACGTGCACGATGGGACTGATGGTGTTGGACGGGCGGTGCGTCCGCGCGTGACGATTTGGAATCTCGCGACTTGTTTGGGACGGTAGGGGCGCTAAGTCTCAGATTCATAACGCTGTTGCGGGCACACGCCCCTCGCCGGGTGGAGAACTCCGCACCGCCCGACGTGGGTCGACCCGCGTCATCGGGCCATCAGATCTGGTGGTCCACTTCTTCGTGGAGGTTGAATGAGCGCGGCTTACCAAGGCCGACATCAAGGGCGGCATCGCGCCACTACTTCTGGCCGCGGCCGCCCACGGGGATCGTCCTTCGACGGGCCCCCTGTTCTCTCTCGCACCCTCCGCCGACCGCTGGCTTCGGCTGCGGCGGTTCTTGCCGTGGCGGGCGCCACTGCAGCCGGCTACGCCTCGGCGGCCAGGCCGCACAACGTCTCGGCGACGTTCACGGCAACCCCGGCGGCGGTCGCCCAGGCCGCTGAGCTCTCGAACAACCAGATCGACACCAACGCCGCACTGGCGCTCGCCCGCAGGGCAGGAGTGCAGCGTTCCTCCGCGTTGACCCAGCGGCAGAAGATCGCGGCTGACCTCGATGCAGCCGCGGTCTCGCGGGCTCGTGCGATGGCGGCCCAACGCGCCGCTCGCGAGCAGGAGCGCCAGGGGATTCTTGCCCGCGCCCAGTCTGATCCGCGAGCCGTCGGTCGCCTTCTGGTCGTTGACCACGGCTGGGCGGATGGACAGTTCGGTTGTCTGGACAGCCTGTGGACCAAGGAGAGCGGCTGGCGCTGGAACGCTGCCAACGGCAGCTCCGGCGCTTACGGCATCCCCCAGTCCTTGCCAGGGTCGAAGATGGCTTCCGTCGCCAGTGACTGGGACACCAACCCGATCACCCAGATCACCTGGGGCCTCACGTACATCTCGGACAGGTACGGCTCACCGTGTTCGGCGTGGGGTCACTCGCAAGCCTTCAACTGGTACTAAGGACTCAGTGAGCTAAGTCCGGGCGAGCCATCGAGAGCACGTCCAGCGCCTCGTCGAGCTGGGCCTCTGTCAGGTCTCCTGCCTTGATGTGACCACGGGCTATGACGACATCGCGGATCGACCGTCGTTCGAGAACAGACTGCTTGACAACTGCAGCAGCACCTTCGTATCCCAGGTAGCGGTTGAGCGGTGTGACGATCGCCGGCGAGCTCTGGGCGAGGTCCAGGCAACGCTGTTCGTCCGCGATGATGCCGTCAATGCACCGGTCGGCGAGAAGCCGGGCGGCGCGGGCCAGGAAGACCAACGACTCCAACAGGTTTCGCCCGATAACGGGGAGCATGACATTGAGCTCGAAGTTTCCGGCGGCACCGGCCGTGGTGATGGTGGTGTCGTTGCCGGTGACCTGTGCGCACACCATGAGAACGGCTTCGGGAATCACGGGGTTGACCTTGCCGGGCATGATGCTCGATCCGGGTTGCAGGTCCGGCAGGTGGATCTCGCCGAGCCCGGCTCGTGGACCCGAACCCATCCATCGCAGGTCGTTACAGATCTTGGTGAGGCTGACCGCGAGGACCTTGACGGCCCCGCTGAGGGCGACCAATGCATCCTGTGCGGACTGCGCCTCGAAATGGTCGCCGGCCTCTCGGAAGGTGCTGCCGCTGGCCTCGGCGAGCCTGGCGATCACCGCTGAGGCAAACCCCGGTGCGGCATTCAACCCGGTGCCGGCCGCCGTCCCTCCCAGTGGCAGCTCCGCAGCCCCATCGGCCGCCAGCAGGAGCCGCTCTCCGGCTAGCTCGATCTGACGCCGATAGCCGCCGAACTCCTGGCCGAGAGTGACCGGCACCGCATCCATCAGGTGGGTTCGGCCGGCCTTGACGACGTGCGCGAACGCGCTCTCACGACGGCTCAGGGCTGTGGACAGATGATCCAGCGCGGGTAGGAGCAGGTTCCGTGTTGTCAGCACTGCGGCCACCCGGATGGCGGTCGGGAAGGTGTCGTTGCTGGACTGTCCGGCGTTGACATGGTCGTTCGGGTGAATGGGCAGACCGGTGGCGAGGTGGGCGATCCGGGCCACGACCTCGTTCACGTTCATATTGGTGGAGGTACCAGAGCCGGTCTGGAAGATATCCACTGGAAACTGGTCGTCGTGCAAACCGCTCGCCACGTCATCCGCGGCCATGGCGACCGCCCGGGCGATGGCTGGATCCAGCGCCGACAGCTCCGCGTTGACCAAGGCGGCAGCGGACTTGATCTGCGCCAGGGCGTGGATGATCGGCAACGGCATGGTCAGACCGGATATGGGGAAGTTCTGCACGGCTCGAGCCGTCTGCGCCCCCCACAAGGCGTCGGCCGGCACCTCGATCTCGCCCATCGAGTCATGCTCGATCCGACTGGGGCTGTGGGGATCACTCATGGCACCATCATGGCTCAGAGCTTGCGCAACCGGACCCTGCGGACGCCGTGGTCCTCGCCCTTGGTCAGCACCAGGTTGGCCCGGCCGCGTGTCGTGAGCACGTTGTCGACGAGGTTCCGCTCGTTGGTCGTCCTCCAGATGCCCAGGGCGGTGTCGCGGGCCTGCTCGTCGGTCAGCGCCGCGTAGCGGTGGAAGTAGGAGTGCGGGTCAGCGAAGGCGGTCTCGCGCAGCCGGAGGAACCGGTCGACATACCAGCGCTTGATGTCGTCAACCCTGGCGTCGACGTAGACGGAGAAGTCGAAGAAGTCGCTGACCGCCAGGCCGGTGCGTCCGTCGTTCAGCACCCGGGGGGGCTGCAGGACGTTGAGCCCCTCGACGATGAGCACGTCCGGGCGGCGCACGATAATCCGCTCGCCCGGGACGATGTCATACGTCAGGTGGGAGTAGACGGGCGCGCTGACCTCGTCCTTGCCGGCTTTGACCTCAGCGACGAACCGGAGAAGACCTCTGCGGTCGTATGACTCAGGAAATCCCTTGCGCTCCAACAGGCCCCGGCGTTCCAGCTCTGCGTTGGGGTAGAGGAAGCCATCGGTCGTCAAGAGCTCGACGCGAGGGGTTCCGGGCCACCTGGCCAGCAGCTCACGCAGGATGCGGGCGGTCGTGGACTTGCCCACCGCCACGGACCCGGCCACCCCGATCACGAACGGGGTGCGCGCTGGGCGCTCGCCCAAGAAGTCGGTCGTGATGCGGTGCAGGCCGGCGGTGGCGCCCACATAGAAGTTGAGAAGCCGCGAGAGAGGCAGATAGACCTCTTCGACCTCCGCCATGTCCAGGCGCTCTCCAAGACCTCGCAGCCGGGTCAGGTCCGACTGGGTCAGGCTCATGGGGTGGTGATCGCGCAACCGGGCCCACGCCGAACGGTCGAGCTCGACGTACGGCGACGGCAGGGACGGGCCATTGGGGGGTCGCACGCGGCCCATTGTTGCGGACGCGTACTCGGCGCGTGGACCGGGACGCCTCCCGTTAGGCTGACCGGCATGTGCGGAATCGTGGGATACGTGGGCCCCAACGTTGATGGCCGGGCGCTCGCGGTCGTCATGGAGGGCCTGTCCAGGCTCGAGTACCGCGGCTATGACTCGGCCGGCGTCGCCCTGCTCACCCCGGACGGCGTCCTGATCACCAAGCGTGCCGGCAAGCTGGCCAACCTCGTCAGTGCCCTGGCCGCGAAGTCGCTGCCCGACTCAACCACGGCCCTGGGGCACACCCGCTGGGCCACCCACGGCGGCCCGACCGACCAGAACGCGCATCCACACCGCGGTGGCGAGAATGGCAAGCTGGCGCTGATCCACAACGGCATCATCGAGAACTTCCACTCACTGAAGTCGGGCCTGATCGACGACGGCGTCGTGTTCCTGAGCGAGACCGACACGGAGGTTGTTGCGCATCTCCTGGCGCGTGCCTATGACAAGCTCGGCGACCTCACCGGGGCCATGCGTGAGGTCGTCGGCGGTCTCCGCGGCGCATTCACGCTGCTGGCTGTCCACGCGGACCAGCCTGGGGTGGTCGTCGGCGCCAGGCGCAACAGCCCGCTGGTGGTGGGCCTGGGCGCTGGCGAGAACTTCCTCGGCTCGGACGTTGCTGCTTTCATCGGCTACACCCGCGAGGCGCTCGAGCTGGGCCAGGACCAGATCGTCACGATAACGACTGAGGGTGCCGTCGTCATCAACTTCGACGGGACTCCGGCGCAGGGCAAGCGCTATCACGTCAACTGGGATGCTGCCGCCGCGAAGAAGGGCGGCTTTCCCAACTTCATGACCAAGGAGATCCACGACCAGCCGGTCGCTGTTGCTGACACGCTACTGGGTCGCACGGACAAAAACGGGCATCTGGTGCTGGACGAGCTCCGCATGGACGAGGCAGAGCTTCGTGCCGTCGACAAGATCGTGTTCATCGCCTGCGGCACGTCGTCCTATGCCGGCATGGTCGCCAAGTACGCCCTCGAGCACTGGACCCGCATTCCGTGCGAGGTCGAGCTGGCCTCCGAGTTCCGATACCGCGACCCGGTGGTCAACGAGCGCACGCTCGTCGTCGCCATCTCGCAGTCCGGCGAGACGATGGACACCCTGATGGCGGTCAAGCACGCCCGTCAGCTGGGCGCTCGGGTCATCTCCATCTGCAACACCCACGGCTCGACGATTCCCCGCGAGTCCGATGCGGTTCTCTACACCCACGCGGGCCCTGAGATCGCGGTCGCCTCGACCAAGGCGTTCCTTGCCCAGATCACCGCCTGCTACATCCTCGGCCTCTATCTCGCCCAGCTTCGCGGCGGCACCTACGCGGACGAGGCGCAGGCCGTCATGAAGGACCTGGGTGAGATGCCGGCCAAGATCCAGACTGTCCTGGACGGGCAGGACCGGGTCCGTGAGATTGCCCGGTTCATGTCTGACAGCCGGTCGGTGCTGTTCCTGGGCCGTCACGTGGGCTATCCGGTGGCCCTGGAGGGGGCGCTCAAGCTCAAGGAGCTGGCCTACATCCACGCGGAGGGTTTCGCGGCTGGCGAGCTCAAGCACGGGCCCATCGCCCTCATCGAGCCAGGGCAGCCAGTCTTCGTCATCGTCCCCTCGCCCAGCAGCGAGCACGGACTGCACGGCAAGGTCATCTCCAACATCCAGGAGGTACGCGCCCGTGGAGCTCGCACGATCGTGATCGCGGAGGAAGGCGATGAGGACGTGGTCCCGTTCGCCGACGTGATCATCCGCGTCCCTGCGACCCCGCCTCTGCTGGCGCCTCTGGTAACGGTGGTCCCCTTGCAGGTGTTTGCCAGTGAGCTGGCCGCGGCCAAGGGTCTGGATGTTGACCAACCGCGCAACCTGGCCAAGTCGGTCACGGTCGAGTGAGCATCAGACGAATGACGGCCGTGTTGACATGATCATCGGGATCGGGATCGACGTCGTCGACGTTGCACGCTTCGGCCAGACGCTGCAACGCACCCCGCGACTGCTCGCGCGGCTGTTCACCGAGCCTGAGCGATCGCTCGGGCTCAACTCCCTCGCGGCCCGGTTCGCGGCCAAGGAGGCCCTGGCCAAGGCGTTGGGTGCGCCGGTGGGCCTGTGCTGGACAGACGCTGACGTCCTGAGTGACGAGGACGGCCGACCCAACCTGAGGGTCTGGGGCACCATCCAGGCGCGTGCGACGGCCCTGGGCGTACACGATCTGCACATCTCCCTCTCGCACGACGCCGGGATCGCCTCGGCCGTCGTGATCGCCGAGGGCTGAGGACGAGGGCCCGATGATCTGCGCTTACTCCGTCTCTTCCGTTCGTACCGCCGAGGCCGCTGCGATGGCGGGGCTCGAAGAGGGCGTGCTGATGTCCCGTGCGGCGTCCGGCCTGGCCGCGGTTGCCGCCGCGCGACTGGGTGGCCCCGGCGGGCGACAGGTCGTCGCGATGGTCGGTGCCGGCAACAACGGCGGGGATGCCCTGTATGCCGCAGCCCTGCTCGCGAAGGACGGCGCGGCTGTGGTGGTGCTCACGGTCGCTGAGTCGGTGCATGAAGGTGGTCTTCGGGCCGCGCGGGACGCTGGAGCTATTGTGCTCAATGCCGTTGGTGACCATGCTGATTCGCAGTCCGTGATCGCGTCGGCGTTGGGCAGCGCCGAGCTGCTCATCGATGGCATTGTCGGGATCGGCGGACATCCTGGGCTCTCGTCGGAGGTCGATGGCTTTCTGCGCGAGGTGAGTGACATGGCATACGTCCTGGCGGTCGATCTGCCCAGCGGGGCTGACCCCGAGGGCGAGGTTGTAGCGCGCTCTTGCGTGTTCGCGGATGAGACGGTGACCTTCATCGTTCCCAAACCGGTGCATCTGCTGCCGGCCACCGAACCCGCTGTGGGCCGGCTCACCGTCGTGGACATCGGCGTCCCGATCGAAGGGGCACCGGTCGTCGAGCGAGTCACACCTGGCGACATCCCGGGGCTCTGGCCGCGTCCCGGGCCAGCGGACGACAAGTACTCCCGTGGCGTGCTCGGCATTGTCGCGGGCGGCGAGAACTACACGGGCGCAGCATTGCTGGCGGTGACGGCGGCAGTCTGCTCGGGCGCAGCGATGGTCCGCTACATCGGCCCACCGACGCCTACCCTGCTCGTTCGCTCGCAGGTGCCCGAAGCAGTCATCGGCGAGGGCCAGGTGCAGGCGTGGCTGCTTGGGCCGGGCGTCGACGTGGGCGACGAGTCGACCGAGGGCCGGATCCAGCGTGCGGCTGCGCAGTCGGCCCTGGACTCAGGCCTTCCGTGCGTCGTGGATGCCGGTGGCCTTGATCTGATCGTCGAACCGCGTTCCACCCCAACATTGCTCACACCGCATGCAGGCGAGCTCGCTCGTCTCCTGACCCGCATCGGCACCCCCGTGGATCGCGCGACGGTGGCTGGTGCGCCTTTGGCCCACGCCCGGCAACTGGCAGATCTGACGAACAGCACGGTCCTGCTCAAGGGGGCGACGACCCTCGTCGTCTCTCCCCAGCCGTCAGGTCTGCCGGTGCGCGCTCAGGCAGATGCGCCACCGTGGCTGGCAACGGCCGGATCAGGAGACGTGCTCGCGGGGCTCGCTGGGACGTTGCTCGCATCAGGGCTGTCCCCCGCGGACTCGGGCAGCGTGGCCGCGCTGGTCCACGGGCTGGCTGCGGATGCCGCGAACCCCGGTGGGCCTGTTCGTGCGTTGGGTGTAGCACAGGCCATCCCCGGGGTGGTTGCCGCCTTGTTGGCTCGGAAGAGCGCGCGATCCTGAGAGACTTTCCTCGTGAGTGAAGAGATTCCTGGGTTTGCTGACGATTTTGTCCACGCTGGTGACCCTCTGCCTGCCGCTCGCGCTGTTCATGCCGGTGACCGCGCGCCCGCGCGTGCGACCGTGGATCTGGACGCCATCCGCCGCAACGTCGAAGTTCTTGGTGAGCACGCCGGAGCGGCGGCCATCATGGCAGTCGTGAAGGCAGATGGATATGGGCACGGGCTGTTGCCCAGCGCCCGAGCTGCCGTTAGCGGAGGAGCGACGTGGCTGGGAGTCGCCCAGCTCAGTGAGGCGCTCGCCCTGAGGCGCGGCGGGATCGACGCTCGTGTTCTGTCATGGCTTCACGTTCCTGGTACCGACTTCGGTGCCGCTGTCGACGAAGACATCGATCTGTCCGTTTCGGCGTTGTGGTCTCTCGCCGAGGTGGCAGACGCCGCTCGCACCGTTGGGCGCACCGCACGCATCCACCTCAAGGTCGACACCGGTCTCGGCCGCAATGGCGCCTTCGGTGAGGACTGGCCGATCCTCCTGCATGCCGCCCGTGGCCTCGAGGCCGAGGGTGCTGTCCGGATCGTCGGTGTGTGGTCCCACTTCGTCTATGCGGACGAGCCGATGCACCCAACTGTGCGCTCGCAGCAGGAGCGGTTCGGACAGGCGGTCCGTGAAGCCGAGCAGGCGGGGTGTGACCTCGAGGTGCGGCATATTGCGAACTCTGCGGCCACGCTGACGAACCCCGGTGCTGCGTTCGACCTGGTTCGACCGGGGTTGGCTGTCTATGGACTCTCGCCGGTTCCCACTCTCGGTGGGCCACAGTTCTTCGGCTTGACCCCGGCGATGACCCTGACCGCCGATCTAGCTGTTACCAAACGGATTCCGGCTGGCCAAGGCCTGAGCTACGGACATCAGTACGTCACAACGCAAGACACGATGGTCGGTTTGGTGCCGATGGGCTACGCCGACGGCATCCCGCGCAATGCCACCAACGTGGGTCCTGTCAGCCTCGCGGGCGTACGGCATACCGTCGCTGGTCGTGTCTGCATGGACCAGTTCGTCCTCGACCTGGGTCCGCGCAGCGAGGCACAGGCGGGCGACATGGTGACGCTGTTCGGAACGGGCAGCTCGGGGGAGCCGACCGCGCAGGACTGGGCACAGGCAACAGGGACAATCTCCTACGAGATCATCACCCGCATCGGAGCGCGCGTCCCGCGGATCTACATCGGAGGTCAGCAGTGAGCCGCAATCGCCGAAGCGGTCTCATCGGACTCGGCATCGGTGTGGCAGCTGCCGCGGCTGCTGGGGCCGCGGGTGTTGCCGCCGAGCGCCTGACACGCGCGCGCCTGACGGCGAAGGCGCTGGACTCCACCGATGACTATGAACAGGAAGCGACCAGCGAAGTCATTGTTCTGGCCTCCGACGGCGTGCCCTTGCATGTCGAGATCGACGAGCCTGCAGACCCGCCCAACCGGTTGCCCAAGGGTGCAGCCATCCCCACAGTGGTGTTCTGCCATGGCTATACGCTCAGCCTGCGCAGCTGGGTGTTCCAACGGCGAGCCCTCAAGGCTGCTGGCTACCGCGTCGTGCTCTGGGACCAGCGTGGCCACGGTCGGTCGGGCGCGGGCGCCAAGGAGTCCTACGACGTCGATCAGCTCGGCCTTGACCTTGCTGCTGTCATTCGTCAGGTCGTCCCCGACGGTCCGCTTATTCTCGTCGGCCATTCCATGGGCGGAATGACGTTGATGGCCCTGGCAGTTCAAGAGCCTCAGCTCATCAAGGATCGCGTTCTGGGCGTCGCCTTCGTGTCAACCAGCCCAGGGGGTCTCTCGGCGGTCTCGTGGGGCTTCGGCAGCGTGCTGGGCAAGGCGGTGCATCGACTGGGCCCGGTTGCGGTGGGTCAGCTGGCGGGACGACAGGGTCTGGTCAACTCGGCGCTCAAGGCAGGACGGGATGTCGAGGAGTTCTTTGTCGATCGATACTCCTTTGCCTCTCCGGTGCCGCTAAGCATCGTGCGGCTCACCGCCGACATGATCTTCGGAACCCGGATCGAGGTCATCTCCGACTTCATGGAGACCTTCGACAGGCACGACAAGCGTGAGGCGCTCAAGGCGTTCATCGGCGTGGAGACACTGGTGCTCAACGGAGTTCAGGATCTGCTCACGCCGCCCAAGCACAGCGAGGAGATCGT
>ENA-OFCI01000470-OFCI01000470.1-metagenomes-genome-assembly--contig:-NODE-470-length-24301-cov-7.125340_pt1 | contig 24301 bp, 38 predicted proteins | sample MGYA00153391_OFCI01 | MGnify analysis MGYA00153391
CGCGAGTAACTGACGCTTTGGACTTATTCAGCCGGGCTTGTTCAGTCACATGCGACTGCGTTTGCTGCGACTGGCTTGATTGGCCTTCAAGCTCTTGAAGTCGGGCCGCCATCTTAGCGTGCTGCAAGGCCAGATCGTAGTTGGCACCAGATTCCAGGGCCGCCTTCATAAACCCGAGGGCTTGTGGCGGAACGCTACCGATGTCGCGCTGCACGTCTTGGCTAGCTGTGTTGTGCTGCTGGAACCCATGGAATGCTTCACGGATCATTTCCTGCGCAACTGCGCGGGCCTGCTCGCGAGCACTTGCCACCGGATTCATCAGGAACTCCTGATTCATCTGTTGATGTTCACGCAACTCAGTCTGTTCAGCAGGGTCCAGCGCGTTATTGACCATTGCTTGTGCGGCTGCTTCAAACTGCTCCGGAGGGACGAGTCCCTTTAGGGCGGTAAGCTGCTGATTCAACGCTTGGCGCTTGGCCATCGTTGCGCCGAACTTGCTATGTTCTGGATGCTTTGGATCCCAACGTTTTAGTTGGAGACGGTCGGCTTCCTGCTTCCGCTTTGCCTCAGCTTGATCCCATTGCTGTTTTTGCGTTTGGAATTGCTGGAGCTGGCGTTGAAGTTCCGCACGTTCACGGCCTGATTGGGCCTTGAAGTCGTTAAACTCTTTCAGGGGATCAGTTGGCAATGCAGTCGGACGCTGCCCAGCGGGGGCCTGCGATTCATCTGACGCGCCAGCGGATGGGGCATCAAGATTTGACTGCTGCGTAGGCTCCGAGCCTTGGGCTGAATCAACCGGCGTACCGGGAGAATCTGCAACGGTTTCTGGAGCTACTGATGTTGATATATCATTATTAATAGCAGAATCAACAAGTTCTTCGTTCATGATAGTCTTTCCGATCAGAGTCCTTGCGGAGAGTGATCTTTTCTTTGTTAAGCCTTCTGCGCGGTAAGCCCGCGTTTACGGCACTTTTCTAATGCATCTGACTGCGACGTGCAGTAGGCACCGGGATCATTTTGTTGGTAGCTATTGCCATTTGCGCTACGCTGCGCTAACTGGTCAATGTAGCGGCCACGCCCATTGTTTTCGCTGGAAAAATCTTTGTCCATGCGAACGGGGACAGTGGTACGAATCTCTCTTAAAGTATGCTTACTTCCGCAATGCGGACATTCTGGCACCACGTCACGATCTTTTATCATGGACGAGTAGTCAAATTCACGCATACATGCGTCACATTTGGCTTCGTATTGCATAGATTTCCCTTTTACTTTTTACACAATGAGGTAAGATGGTGGCATAGATCCAATAACCGTTCCCGCCGCAAATCATAAACTAAGAGTTCACGCAAGCGGGCGGATAGATTACGTAGATCGTTGGTCTGGAAAGTGGATCGAAAAGGTATTAAAACCAGGTCCAACTGGATATATTCAAATACAACGATACCATTCACATGAAAAATATTTTCGCTTTTATGTTCATGTATTGGTTGCTGAACTTTTTCTTTGCAAGCCAGAAACTGACCTGCATTTGGAAGTAGATCATCTAAATAGAATACGTCACGACAATCGCGTAGAGAACCTTGAATGGGTAACAAGAAACGAAAACGCTTTAAGAAAAATGTCAATTTATCACGGAGCCTCTTCATGGTCGGCAAAATTGACCCACGATAAAGTCCGCAACGTTTTGCATAAATATTACATTCTGGGGGAATCACAAAAACACATCCTTAATGAAACCGGGGTTACTTCAGTGCAGGCGATTGTTGAAGGTAAATCATGGGTCGATGTTCCTCGTCCGATCAAGGCCCTTTGGCACCCCAAGCGTTTGGCATATTACGGCACCATCAGGTAGATCGTGCAAACGGCAGGGACGGCAGTCGCGGCGGCTGACACAAGGCCAATCGTCTGGACTTCGCCGCAATTTACCGATGAGTACGCAACGCCAGAGGCAACCAGTACACCATGCGCGGTGAAGGAAGCGGCTACGGCGGCATTTGCGATGAAGAATGGATCGCGTACGGTGATAACACCGGCCTGCGTTGCTTCGATCTTGAAGCCTACAATACCGCCGTCAGTTGCAGCGACATAGCCGCCAGCAACCAACAAAGACAGCAAGGTTGAGCCGTTCGGCGTACCGTTGGCAAGGATCGTGATAGGAACACGTTTTGCAGCTTGCGGCAGCGTGACCATATTAAGGGGACTAGGAAAACCCATTTTAGGCTCCGGGAGGTGGTGGTTGATTCATTGGCCCCGGCGGCGGTCCCATAGGCATGGGCGGAGGCGGGGGCGGAACGGAAGCGATCTTGATTGCCTGAGCAATTGCGTCTTGCGCTTCCTGCGGGATGGCATTCGCTTTGGCCCATGAAGAGAGGATGTGGAGAGCAGGCGCCAGTAATTCTGGCCGCTCATGCGACGCCTGCATCATGGCTGGGAATGCCTGATTCATGGCGGCATTTGTAGCGTCAATTTGCTGGTCATGGTCCAGCTTCCGCATTGATCCAGATTCAATCCCGACATCAGACTCAAGAATCCAATTATCAAAATCAACGGCAGTGACAGGGGGAATAGGCCGAGGCGGCGGAACAGGAATGCCAGCAGCCTGTAATTGCGGAGCGAGTTCCGCCAACTGCTGATTGGCCTGCTCGGTTTGCTGCTGCATCATGCGCTGCTGCTGCACAACTTCCGGAGGAGCAAGAAAGCCCCATTCCTGGCCAGCTTGTGGTCCGAAAATCTTCCCGATGTCTTCTGGTGTTTCTAAGTATCGAGCAGCAAGTCGCCCCTTGCGGCCTAGACGAGTGGCAAACTTTTCCACCATCGTCTTCATGTGGTCAATGCGCGTGCGGCTGTTGCGATCCTTGAGTTTAGCATCCTCAGCAGTGCGAATCTGGGTGTTAGTATTGCCAGCAAACAGGATGGACTCTAGCCCGGTAGCCCGCTCAAATCCGGTTTCCATAATCGCTGCAAAGCGTTCAAACTCAGCAACACCGGTGTCATATTTGAACTGCTCAACCAAGTCGCTGATCTTGTACTGCTCATTGCCATTGACGGTGATGACCAGCGTGTCCATCTGGCTACCCTTGAGCAACCGGACCAACTGGTCTTTTTCAATTTCAACGCCATTGCGCTTCATCACGATGAGCGGTGTGCGGGTAGTCACGCGCATCTTGCTCATGTAGAGCGTGTGCAGCCAGTTGAGCGCCTTGACAAATCCCAATCCAGGCCCCATAGGAGCTGCGGGCCAAACCTGCCCTGGAAGCTCACGGAAGTCTAGTTCCTCGCACGGCCACATATCATCACGCCAGAATGGGATTTCCCACGGCCCTATGTCAACAATCTTGCCGTCTTCTGTCATCACGATCTTGGCCGGATCGTTGCCCATTGCTTCCTGTGCATCAGACATCCAACGAGATGCACCTACGCGAGTATATGCCTCAATATAAGAGAGAAGATCGCTGCCGGTTTCTTGCGGGCCACTGGCGGTAGTCGATGCTTTCAGATGGCTAGGAAGATTCGTTGCCTTTGGCAATTCCCTAATCATCTTCTCCATCTTAGGGTAGAGTTGCAGCAATTCGTAACGTGGCTTAATGCGACGACGGAACTTGATATTTGCCTCGTCCATCGTCATCGCATCAGGGTCAATGACGAGATCTTTAATCGAGCCGTAGCTATGCGTTACACAATTTTTACGTGGATTGTAGCCCGTCCACATGACGCCACGGCCATACACTAGGCCTTCGTTGACGACACGACTTGCTTGCGTGTAGAGATCTTGCTCGTTTGCTGCCCAATTGAGGTATTCTTCCTCCCACTTATTGCGGGCAATACACTCAGGATACGCAAATGACTTTGGCGTTACCGTCCAGGTTGGATTGTATTGGTAAATATACGGGCCAACGATTTCAACGAACTGCGCAGCCTTAGCTACTTTTGCCCTGAAAAAACCCTCGCCGTCGCCAGTATCCCAATCCTGGTAGAGAAAATCATACGTCTTGTCATAAGCGTATTTATTAATCTCTTCGCCAGTATCTAGGAATGACTTCCTCGTATTTTTCCCGGCGTCGTAAACCTGCTTCATCCGCTGGCCGACACGCTCAGATACGATTGGGTCAATCTCGTCCATGTGTCGTACCTTAGCGGATTATGTTAGTAAGCAATCGTTCGCTTACTTAGTCTGCTTTGACGACCCCGCGCACCTTTTCAATGAGCTCCGCAACCCCCGCCTGCACCTGATCAGCACGGGACGCCGCCTTGGCGACTATCACATCACCTTCAGTTTCAGCCGCTTCCATGCGGTCGGCGTGCTGCGCCGTAAGCTTCAAGGCCACGCCAGTCTTCCAGCGTGAATATGCCAGCCACGCAGCGCCGCCGATGACGGCGATTACCGAGCCGATAAGCAACCATTTGACAGCCGCAGCGATAGCAGGCAGCAGCAAGAACACCAAAGCAAGGCCAGCAAGAGCGGGTCCGCCAATGAGGGCCGCTGCGTACTGCTTGAGGAGGATTCCGGCGGCAACGCAACCAATGGCTGCAAGTCCAGCGATGAATGCGAGGCGGGCAACGGTGGTTGCCAGTTGGTCAGAGCTATCCCCTCCGACTGGTGGGGTGACAAGCGATCCGGTAGCGGTTCGGAGCGAGCATGACGAACACAGGATGCACACGCCAATGAGCACAAACACCAAAGAAGCAATAGCCCACCACGCGTTTGCTTTGCGAAAATCATACATGGGTATTCCTTACCGTTTCCGGCGGACGATGGCGGTTGTGTCGCCATTTTCGTGATGCTCGATAACCTGGCGTTCATAGCCGGTCAGCGTCTTGTGGATGTCTGTTTCAGATTCGGTGTCTGTTGGGTCGAGTTCGCGAACTTCGCGCTTGAGCTTATTAAGCGCATCAGCCACATCGCTAATGACACCGGCCAGGATATCTCGGTTGAATACGTGCAGATCACGTACTTCTTTTTGCAGTGCGGCATTACTGTCTTCGCACTTTGATGCACCGGAATAGAGTTTATGCGCAAGCCAAGCGACAGCGCTTCCCATGGCGGTAAATCCACAAATGATTGCTTCTGCTGATATTTGTAAGTCAGCCATGATTAACGGGTCCGTGTTGCGGCAAGGGTGGCTGAAACCGTCGGTGCCCCGGCAATGTACGACACCTGTTCAGTCAAGTAATATGTGGTTGCCGTGGCGATGTTCACGTCAATTGGGAATATCGCAAGTGGGTATAAGCCGTTGGCAAGTGCCCCAGAGGACTCGACCGTTTTCTGCGTCATTGTTGAACCTACGACTCCATTGGTGGCCGATGTCGTCACAAGGGAGATGTTGATGGCCGACGCTGCGGTAAGTCCCGTTGCGCCGCCGTTGACGACAGCGAATCCACGAATCGACCAAGCCCCCGGCTGTAGGGTGATTGAGGTGACGTTACCAACCGTGCCTGTTGCCGCGACTGCGACAGCGGCGACAACACTGCTAATAGGCTCACCGACTTGGCCAGAGACCGCAGCCGTAGCGTCTTGCACGCCGGCAAGGACGTTGCCTTTGAAGGTTGCGCCGATGGTGCCGAGGAAGGAGCGTTTTGCGACACCGAGCCCGCCAGCCGTGATAATCGAGCCGGTTGCGGCGGTTGTACTGTCGGTGGTGCTGGCGATGGATACGCCGCCTGCGCCGGTTAGGCCCGTGTCAGCGGTCGTCCCAACCAACAGATTGCCAGCGGCGGAAATGCGCAACCGCTCGGCATACCCTCCAGATATGGCCGTATAAAATGCAAGAATCCCGTCGAGTGTGGCGGCTCCTTTAGCCGTGAACGTTGCTGCGATGCCCGCCCCTGTGCGAACAGTGCTGCTGGTGTCGTAGGACTGAAAGAATAAAGCTGCACCGTTGTTGTTAGTGATGTCGAGATTGCGGAATGATGCAGATGGGAAGTTACCTGCCGATGTGCTATTAGACGACCCTGATGCAATAAACCCCAATACGAATACAGTTGATCCCGTTACACTTACGCCCGTAGAGAACGTACCTGCGCCAGTCGTCGCTAAGGTCGTCCCATTCCAGGTCAGGTTCGCAGATCCCGCAACCGTATTCGTTCCATTCCCAACCGCGACCTGCGTATTGGCGATTGCTCCGGCTATTGAGGTTCCGGCGGTGAGGGTGACATTTCCATCCGGTAGGGTGGTCATCCAACTGGCGGAAAGCGTCGTGGTGGTGATGGTGTGCGAGAAAGACCCCGTTCCGCCAGCGCGACCGGCGAGGGCTACGGAATCTTGCGTTGCCGCCTTGCGAACAACGAGTGAATTACCAAGCGTGAAGAGAGCTCCACCTACATTCGATGCATTTTGTAGGCGAAAGCGTTCGTCGAAGAATGGCGAGGCTGTCTTGCCAGTTGAAAAGATTATGTCTTTTGAGATATGACTATTTGCAATGTAAAGATCTTGACCAAAAGCAAGCACAGAACAGTCATTCGCCACACCAATCGAATAGTTATTTACCGCAGTAAATGTGCTATTGTTGATGTTGATCGACATAAATCCGGTCGTCGCGGATCCATTGTCAGCAGTCAGGGAATATGTTGATTGGGCAGATGTGCCAGTTGACGTGTTCTTAAGATCGTATTGAAGGAAGTCGTTAATTGAAGCGAGATTGTAAAAACCCGTATTAGTGGCTGTTGCACCACCAGTTAACGTGATGGTCGTAGTCGCTTGGCTGAGAAGCGAATTGCCAAGAGTTACCGAATTGCTCCAGATAGGGATCGTGCTCGCCGTCCCGGTGCCCGATACACTTCCTGTCGGACTGGTTGCTAGGGCCATTCCGGTAGGTTAGTGGGCGATCACTTACGATCAAGTGATTAGAGCGACAATGTGTTTGACCCAATGAAAACACGAATTATAATAGGATCATGAAAACGGATACTAAAACCTGTAAGGGCTGTGGCCAAAGTAAGCCATTGTCTGAATTTCATAAAGGAATTAAAAATGCAGATGGCCTTCAGAGTCGGTGCAAGGCATGTGACCGCCTTCGCAGTATAGAAAAATGTAAACAAGAGCCACTTTATAAAAAATGGTCATCTATGCTGGCTAGGTGCAGTAACCCAAACAATATAAAATATAAAAATTACGGCGGTCGCGGGATCGCCGTCTGCGACGAATGGAAAATATTTGCTAATTATAAGGCGGCAGTTGAGGCGCTTGGCGTACAGCCAACCCCTAAACATACCATTGATCGTATCGACAACGATAAAGGATATTTTTCCGGTAACATCCGTTGGATGAACAAGACTGGGCAAAATATCAATAAACGGCTATCGGATAAAAATAAATCTGGACACAAAGGAGTCCATTGGTTTAAGAATCGCTGGGATGTTGGCGTAAAGCGTGGGGGCCATAAATACTATGTTGGCCGGTTTATTGAACTAGAAGAAGCAGTTGCCGCCCGCGCTAAATGGATTGATATCCATTTCCCCTCCTAGTTGATCGCATCGCAGCCCCACGCTTGGAAAGCTCCATAAGCCGCTTCATTTGCATCTGATCCTGCGTTAAAATCTCTGGAACGTCTACCTTTGTTTCGAATTGAGACGGGTAGACGTAAGTAGCGTCACCAATTCCGCATTGGAAATCACGATTCCATGATGGCCTTTGAAGGCATACGTAGCGTGCTGGGTCGAGTAAATCGTCGTCTTTCTTGATAATTGAGCCAGCCCCGGTGAATTGCTTCTCTTCATGGCCCGCGTATTTAAGCATTTGCCAACGGAATAGTTTTCCGCCTGATTCCTCAGATGGGTTTACCACTAGGAAAGGCGTGACCGATCTGTTATCCGGGGCTGGGTCTAAGTAATACCGAACCATCTGGATTCCAGCGTTTACCTGCTTGCGAGCCTGCCAGTACCCGCCCACTGGTGAAATGCCAATTTCCATCATCTTTTCTTGCATCTGCGCTAAAACAGTTGGTCCGCCGCCACGATCTTTGTTTCTCAAATTTATATCGTAAGTAAAACCAGCAAGACGCCTACCGGCAAGCCACTTTGCGAGATGCATAACGTCTTCCGCAGCGGTCCCCCCCTTCCAGAGGAAGAACTTTACACCGATAAGCTGCATAGGGTTTTCCGGCTCAAGGCAGAAAATGCACATGCCGGTATGGTGCGTTACGCCCGGATCGTATCCAACCCATAGATTGGCCCGTTCACTAGGGATGTGGTCTATTGGCAGCATGTGCCGTTGGTCGGACCACTGTTTCCCATATACCAGGGTTGCAGCACGGGCGTTGCCTTCTCCAGTGATGCGGATCTTATACGCTTCCTCTGACATGAATTGCCCGACACGCTCGCGGGCTTCTGAGGTGACAGCAAAATTTTCAGATGAATTAATATGGAAAAACTCAGCGTCTTGGTTCCTATCAGGATCAAGGCAGATGGCCTTTAGATTATCAAAACTGTCATTTATCTTGGTTTCACTAGCGGCCCACATAAACCATGCGCCGCCAAACTCCTTGATATTATCCGCATTATTTAGCTCCATGAGACGGGCCATGCACTCATCAATGAGTTTTTGCGTGCCCGCCTGTTCATCGATGCCAATGGCAGCAACGTATCCCTTGCCCTCTAAAAAAGTCCATGAGCGTTCAATGCCAGAGATGGCAAACATGATACGATTGCCATTTTTTAAGCTTATCTCTCTACAGACTGGCTTACCTGCCCCATTTACCATATGGTCTTTTTCTACCTCATAGTCGGGAATCATCGGGTACAATTCACATGGCCCCTTAATTTCACTAGCAACACGCAGCTTGCGGTACAACGTATCACGAATCTGTTCCCGTGAGTTTGTCCAGAGAATCAGCGTGATTGGCTTGCTAGTCGTACGAGTTGGATGCCGACGAAGAGCCATCAGCGCAAACTCAACGCACATATGCGATGTTTTGCCGCCACGATTGCCGGATTGCAGCATCCGAATCATCTTCTTACTGGCCATACATTGGGCCTGTGTAACGCCCGGCTTGTAATGCTTCAGCGGGTCTTTGGCTTCCCGGTCAGCCTTGAGTTTCAATAGCTCTTTTATTTCATCTGGCGTCACGGGCTCGCCTCCATGGCAGTTGGATCAGCGTCTGTTATACGTTCTACATCTACCGCTTTTAGTAAGGCGGAAATTTCGTCGCCACTCAAATTGCCGGTATCCATCTTCAGCTTGTCCCGATGATGCTGATCTTTCTGCTTAAACTCAGCGAGCTTAACGAGGAAGTCAGACGCCTTTCCAGCAGCAGATTCAGCGGCGGCTTCTACATCTAGGGAGGTCTTGGTTAAATCTACAATCCCCTTTTGGATCGCCTTTGAGATGTTGATTTTATCAGCAATCTCTGCTAGTGGGTCTTGGGAAATCTCATCACGTAGTGCTTGCATGCGGACCAGCTCGTCACGGGCTACCAGCATGAGGCGTATCAGGTTGTTGTGCCCCCTCTTTGCAACGGTAGCCGGGCAATGCTCGCCGCAGTGTTGCACATCAAACATGACTAGGGACTTTGCAACCTGGCTTACCCCACGGAACTCTTTGGCTAGGCGTAGGGCAGAGCGGCCAAGGTCTTCTAGGCAAGAGTCAATCTTGCCGTGACCAGTGACGATTGGGACGTTATTGGGCATTTCCGCAAGTTAACGTGCGTTAATTAAAAAACCACCGGTTAAGGTGGTTTCGTCATGGAATACCGAGCCGGAGTTGAACCAGCACTTACGGGATTTTCACCCAACGAACTACCGTTATTCTACCGACATTTCGGGAGAGTCCCCCCTTTCGTGGTTAAACCCCCATGGCTCCCAGAGATGGATTCAAACCACCGACTGAAACTTAGTGAACTCTCTAACGATATGCCCATTTAGCCGTTTGTCATCCAGCTTTACGGACTTACTCCATCCCGACATGCTGCCCCGGCAGCGTCTCGAGCATACCGAATATTTTCCACCTTTGACGAGATGAGAATTACGTCTTTCTCTAATAAAAAGCATTTCACATGCCGGGCACTTCAACTCCAAGCACTGAACCCCTCGCTTCTTGCCATGTAGGGTCAAGTGCTGTGCCTCGGTCATTAGCGATAAATTTTCAATGCCGTTGTTGCGTTTATTACCATCTAGGTGATGAATGATTTTACCTTCCCCTGGAACGCTACCTTTTGTTTTCCACCACACGTGATGGTGCTCGTAGCAATATCTCCCACGGTATTTTACTCCTGGGTAACCTTGGTCGGCGATAACCATCTCATACGGGCCGTTTCTCATACGACTCATTGTGATTATTGTTAACTAGTGTCAAGCTCTATCGCTGAGCTATCTGAGAATGTAAAAGAATGTAGAGCGTCACCCAAGCCTGACAACTGAATCCTAACGCTAGTCGATGGCTGTCAAGAAGCGCCCCATAGGTTATGTTTCATGACGAAGGCGAGTAGCTTTAATTTATCCTTGCGGCAATCTGATATGCGCTTTACCGCCGCCTCTCTGGTTGGAAACAATCCCTCATCAGATGACATCCGACTTCCGTAGTTAATTACATTCCAGACTCGCCTACCATCGACGACCAACTCCCATCCATCCCCCTTATTCGTAATATCAATACTCATGACCGAGCCCCATTCTCTTGTATTTAAACAAGGGCTGCCAACCGGTCAACGGCATAACGACGCGCTCATTGCTAGACTACTATCGTGGACTTCCTTCGTTCCACACGATTGCCCCTCAGCCGCAGGAAGGGGAGTCTAACAAGCGTTCGTCATGTCAATACATCCTCAAGCTACTCCGCTGGGCTGGGCCGCGTCCATCCGGTTGCCAGTGACCCCCTTTGGAGTAATCAGATGTCTCGTTCGTTGCACACGGTCTGCTTCAGTATTGGACACCATGCCGCCGAGGGGCTGAGCGTGATTCCTCTGAAGGGATTGTCGTAGATGGGCTCGGTAGCGGATCGTACGATTACAGGTGCTGGTCTAACGAACTGCTGTGGATCTTATTTGTAAGCGGGCGTAGTCAACTCATCTATTACGCGCACGCACACACGCGAGGCTATTCGATAACGCTCTCAAAGTCAAGCAAGCTGGGGAATTGTAAAAAAATTTGAAGCGGGTGACCCGGGATTATATATACGAGCATTGGGGCGTGGCCCCCCACCCTCCGATTGGACCCTGGCCAATTGCCATAGTAACGAATCGATGGCCGATAGGGAACAGTATGTTCTGTTGATGCCAATGCATCGATGCTGTTATTACAGGCACTTATGCATTATTATCACGACATGGCACGTGGGGGGCCTATCAAATGTCCATACTGTGCTAGTGTGATGGGTATAATGGACGATTGTGTGGTAGTAGATGGTGTGGCGAGCGTAAAATATGGCCGCAATGGAACCCAGGCCCATATCACAACCAATCTCACCATTATCACGCCTCTATCATACCCTCATCGATCCCCACTATCCATCCTCACTGATCGCTACCGCATCATTATCACGGCCATTTCCTCCTCCAGCATCATGCACTTGAATATCAATATCACGCATTAATAGGTTCATACAGCATCAATTGACAATTATTGTCACCTTTTAACCGCCAAGGATCCTTCTGCGCTGTGCTATGGTGCGTGATTCAACGCCATTGCGTTTCGTTACTAATGAAATATCGTTACTAGGATGCACATCTGCTCTACCTGTCATCGCAACCTCCCGGCTGATGATTTCTACCATTACACCCGAGCCATCAGTGCTAAACGCATCCGTGACAAGCGCTGTAAGGAGTGCCGTAAGGTATTGACCCGTGCTGTTAACAAGAAGCGATACGCCATCGTCAGGCAACGTGAGATAGACAGAGTCGCTGGCAATAAATCCGCAATCTTATCTAGTGGCGACCCATTCTATACGCCAGTGGTATTCAAGGACTTATAAATAGTATTTGCAATCTAACTTGCGCATGTTAGAGTATGTCCATAGCCAAGCGTGAGAGCTTGAGCACATCACTGGAAAGGACTTTATGCGCTACCTCATCCTCCTCCTCACGATTGCATGGTCTAAAGTTAAGCCAGTGCGTCGTGTAGTTCAGCATAACGAAGATATTGATATTGGTATGCGTGCCTATCTCAAGGCATACGCGTCGGGCAATGCGCTTGATGCTGAGTGCGCTGCGTGGATTTACTACGCATTATGACTCTGCATATCTTCGTCTCATCAAGCCACATCCGCGTGAAAGCGGCAATCAAGCATAAATAAGAAAGCCTAATCATGCGTCAAATGTTCTTATTCTTAAACGGAAAATGCATTGCCACATCACACGGAACAACCTGCAAGCAATACGTACAAGAAGTAATTGCCGCAGGAGGGTGTGTTGTGCGTACGGCTATCGGAGATGTTGAATTTAAGTTACAACCCGTTGATAATCTCACCGCCAGCTTCAAGAGAGCCGCATGCGCCTCATCGTCCTAGCCATCCTCGCCATCAGCTTAGCCGGGTGCTACACACGCCCCGACTACGCCACAACGCAACCCGACTATGATGAGGTCTGGTCCAGCTATCACTTTCGTGGCCCACTTCCACGGGCTTATATCCGCGACGCCTTCGGACGCTGGGTGTCTACCGGCAGAGACGTAACGCAGGCTGATATAGACGCAGCCCCGTGTAAGGTAATTGTCGGTCATTACCCTACGTCATACTACGCGTTCGATGAGAATACCATCTATCTAGATGCGTTTGCTAAAATAAGCGTGCTTAAACACGAGTCGCAGCATTGCATTGATCGTCATAACGGAATTAGCGATCACCGGGAGCTGGAACGGCGCGGGATGATTGCTGAGATGGACGGAAGTCCGTGATTAAAAAGCCAAACGATCAACCAGCAGCTTTCGCCGCGAACACCCCAGGCAAAGCCCACCGTATCCCATCAACATACGCCCCGGCCTTCTTCCTCGACCGCTCATGGATCGTCTCTTTTTTAATATGCTGCACATCATCCAGCGACAACGCCACAGCCCTGGACGACACCCTCAGCAACCGCCCCATCTCAGCCGTCGTTTGTGGCCCTAATTCACGCAAGATCGCAATACACTTCTCTCGTAGGGCGAGCTTTTCACGGGTCGCTTGGCATTCCCTTTGTCGGAATTCCTTGACGCTTTCCGGCGTGAGATTCTTCGCGCTATAGTCCATCGGGACCATAATCCGAATCGGCTTCACTGGCATTGCCGCCAACGCCTTAATCGCGGCCTCCCGGTTGCGTTGGACGTTTGCGTATTCCATGCCGAAGAGGTCGGTTGATGTGGAGTGGTTCATGATCCCATCTCCACCAAACTCAAAAGTGCAGCCCGGCAAATAGCAAGCGGAGCGGTATCGGCAATAGCGTACCAGTCGCAGCAATCCCAATCTCCGTCCTGTCTGCGGCATGCGTGCCACTGATCGGAGCCGAGTGGTGCTACCTGGAGGCAGTGCATTTTCTCCATGACCTCCCACGCATGCGCAATATCGGTCGATGGCTTAAAAACCACCTCATCAAATACATCGCAGCCTTGGCCGATGTTGATAACGTCATAGATAGGCTGCCCAGATTTATTGAACACCCCAGCTATGTAAGAATTGGGTTTGGTTGTATTAGGATAGCCCATGATGATTTGCGCCACGAGGCAGACCATCTCGATTCCCGCAGGCATCTCCCGGATCTGTTCGGCGGTTTTGGGTAGGGTGGTCATTGGTGCGGTCCTTTATTGTTTACGGCAGCACGTTCCCGAACCAACTTCTCCGATACAACATCCCATATATAGTCCCTGGCAGCTTCGTATTCTGAATGGAATGACACATAACCATATGGTGTGAACACGCCACCTTTGAAGCGGTCGGACGGCGGTTGAGGCACCGGATCGCTCCCAACCTTCGCAGCACCGAAAATGCGCGGGTCATGGAGTTGGCGTGGCTGACAAGGGCATTCTAGAATTGAAGCGCCTCTCAACTCGCCGCATTTTGAACAAAGGTAATGTGTTATCATGTGAAAGTTCCTTCGGATTGTTTCATCCGCTGTTCGTGGTTATTCATAATTAAAATACATCCTCAGTTTGTGAAAGTGGGGCGGATAGGCGCGTTGCGCGGTCGCGGGCGGCCTCAGTGTCCATGTCTGGCAATGTAGGCTCCTTATCGTGAGATAAGACTCCAACCTGCTCGATGATGGTTGTCTGGTTGTCAAATTGTAAGCAGATGACCTGGCCGACACCCGCGCCAGAACGAGACTTCAGTACACGCAAGTGTCGGTTCGATTCAGCGCGACGAGTCCCGGCAGGTATGCGAACAATGACGTTCGTGTCGTCGCCATCCATGACGGGGGAAAGCCACAGCACAGAGTCAGCAAAGCGGGTAAACCCCTTGCCGCCTGCAACTTGATCTAGCCCAGGTTCACCACGGTGGCCCGCAAGGCTCCCGTTGTGAGTTACCAGGATGAGGCTCATCTTATACTTCTGCACGACCGCAGTCAGTTGGCTCATGACTTTGCGCGCCGCTTCATGGGGCTTGAATCCGTCATCGTCCATTGCGGTTAGCGGATCGATGACGGCGACACGCACGCCTTTCTTCCCCTGCTCTTCAGTCCATTCGACGATCTGCTTGCAGGTTAATGAATTGCCCGTCGTCACTGACTTCATCACCGCTTCCATCTCAGTCTCATGAAGTGAAACGAGATCGCGGGCTTCCTCAGGGTGTTCCGCTACCCATTGATATTGAGATAGTCCGCCATTGCGCGCCAGTTGAACGAGTACGCGCTTTGCCCAGAAGATGTGATCCTGTTCGAGTTCCAGTAGGGCGAATGGTGTCCCGTTGCGCTGCCACATAATGGCAGACTGCAAGGTAACCCATGACTTTGTTGACCCTGGCGTGCCTACCAAAAGCGTCACTGTTCCTGGCCCTAGACATTGCGTAAACTTATCGAGCAGGGGCCACGGCCACGGAATACTTTTGATTTCCCCGTTTATAATCTGGTCAAAGTGCTGACGTAGAGTGCCGACAGGCTTTGTGATACGTTCCTGATATGGTCTTGACGGCGCAACAGTACGTGGGCGCTTCCATCCTGCGTCCATTGCCTTTCTCAAAACGGTGCGGAAAGAAATACCGCTCGACCGAAAGCTGCGGTAATGTTTGTGCAGGTCATCACTGCCCTGATATGATTTTCCTGATGCGGACCACGCATCCCAGAGAACGAGGCCTTCTGCACTTCCGTTAAACTGGCAATGAATTGCCTGCCCGATCTTGATCCATTCATGGTAATCAATGTCGGGACTGACGTGCTGTAAAGGGGCTTCAGCTTTGGTGTATTCCCTGAAGTCTTCTAGAACCTCGCCATCGGAATGGCTAAAGGTACTTGATGACGCCGTGAAGCCGCGAGCTGGGGGAGTTTCCTCCATGATGCCGGAGAAGGGCTCGACCAAATCGAGATCTGGAGCAACCCAGAGATCGGGGTCGTGGCTAACGAAGCAAAGCCCGTAAACGTCCTTTCTAGCCCCGTCGCAAGCCAAGCCGTGGGTTGATGTGACATGATGATCTAAAGCCCGCCAATGGGCCTCTAAGGTGCCAGCGATTGGCACCAAAACCTTGAGACCATCACCGGAAGGGCTCAACCACACCGCCGCCACGTGCGGATCCCCCTGGAGCTTGGCCCGAGCGGTCGGGATGTCCGCCACGTGGTCGATGTCCAAGCAGATCAACCCCGAACGGGATAGTTCCTTTTCCTCAGGGGAAACGTCTGCGCTCCGGGTCGTCAGGTCAGCGCCCCAGCAGATCGCCGGAAGTTGCGACTTGATCGGACGGCGTTTTTCTTTGTCCGGTTCGGCGCGCAAACGAACAATGATTGATTGAACCAGCGCGGACGGTTTGCGGATACCGGCTAGGATGCGATCCATTGGAAGATGAACCACATGGAATTGATCCGTGAGCTTAGGGAAAATACACACGGTAGGATTCATGCGAAGATTCTTTCCTGCTCTTCGCGCAACTTGTCTTGTTTCACTTTCGTCGCGATGTCGTCACGGATCAAGTTTTGAATCTCAGCGTGCAGGGCGCTCGCCCAAACATTCCGAATACGCCCCATGACCGCGTGAACCTGAGATTCACCGAAGTGCGAAACGGCATCCTTGAGCGATGAGCGTTTTTCGGTGTCGGTCCCGCAGACCCGGAACTTGTTATCATGAATAAATTGTTCGGAGTCGCTGCGCTGCGGAGCTGCGCGTTTGCGTTTCTTAATTGGATTATTGGTTTGTTGGTTTATTGGATTATTCTCTTTATGGATTATTGGATTATTGGATAGGTTCGGAGTTGGTTCGAGGGTCGCTCGAAGGTTGGTTCGAGGGTCGCTCGAAGGTTGGTTCGAGGGTCGCTCGGGCTGTGCGGTTCCGTACTTTGCCTTCCTAACCTCAGCGGACCTCGCACCATGTACCGCTTGCTGCTCATGAAATTGCTTCGCATAGGTTAAAGATTCAGCCCCTAGTGAGTGGCCAAGGAAGCCAGGCGAGGCATCCGAAAAACGACATGGAGCGCCCCTAGCGCCAGCCAGAAAACCGCGCAACCATTCACCGCGTTCGGAATCGGTTCCGAAGGTGTCATTGTGCGATGAAAGATCATCCAGATTCAACCTGACATTAAATATCCTACCCATGCTTATCTAACTCCCATAGCAGGTGTGACCGTGTCGTGCCAGACGGAATGGCACCCTTGGCAAAGGAAGCCCGTAGGCCATTTATCGCATTCATCTGGACTCAGGTGGCGAGGCATCCAATGATGCTCCTCTGCCCCGAGACGTCCGCACTTTTCGCACGCAGTAGTTTCAGATTCGTCAAATACTTTAACATAAAGTAAATGCGGATGGTTCGGTTCATATATATTGGACCGCTTATCGCATTGCTTACAAAACCATGCGTGCCGAGTGTGACCGGCAGAGGTTATGTAGCGACAAATTGCCCAACCCGTCGAGCCACATTCGCAATGTTTCCCCGTGAACTTATGTGAATGCCTTGGCTTCCACTTAACGTCCATGGCTGACCTCCATCATCGCCAACTCATGTTTCACGTCATGCGCCGAATAGTTCTCTTGGATGGCGGTAATGTGTTTCCAACGATTTCCGTTGAGGATGTTAGAAATGGTCGCTGTGCTTACTCCGAATCTAACGGCAATATCCTTACTCATAACATCACATTTCTTTAAAATTATAATTTCTCTGACTATATTATCGTTGAGCTTTGCCCCACAGTGTTTTTCTCCCCTTGGAGTAGACTCAGGAGAGGTAAATGAACGATGTGTTTTACCGCGTGCTCGTCGGCATTTCATAGTCATGTCTGCTAAATTTTCACTCCTTGTACCAATGAAGAGATGCCGTGGGTTGCAACAAGCTCGCACATCACAAGTATGACAAGCGCAAAGATCTCCAGGGAGTTCCCGGCCACTTAAAATAACCGATACCCTATGAGTTAATTGATGTTTTTTTAGAATGTTCATTTTACCGTAACCAGCCTCAACAAGTGTACCCTTCCAAAGCCAACAGTCTTCAGGTCCGCGAACATCAACCTTATTCCAAAATCTTTTCTGCGCTTCCCACGAAATATCTTTAAGTAAAAGCATGTTATTTAACTCCTATTCCCAATGCTGAAATGCATTGGCTTGCTCGGTTAATCCGAAGCTCATCTAGGTCTCTTACCTTGTGGTTTACCACTGTAAACTGTTCAAGTAGATGCGAGGCGAGTTCGTATTGCTTCGACATTTCCGCCCCGCGTACCTCATTAAGCAAGCGGCGACGCTCAGCGTGAAGTTGAATCAGATTCGTCATGTTTAAGCCTTTGAAGAAGTAATCGAAGAATCACACGCACCCGCCCATTAAACACCCGCCAAGTCCAAATGACCCTGAACGCAGCGCGTAAATCCTCATCCACAAAACTTCACCCGTCTATTCCGCTCTTCCAAAGTCGGAAATTTGCCCGTCACAACTTTCGCAGGTTCCCTGTTCTTATTCGTGCTCCTCCGTCCATCAGCAACAGCCCGGCGATAGATCGCTGCGCTACGGCATTTGACTGAGCAATACTTTTGCAGCTTTACGGACCTGAATGCTAGTTCGCAATGTTGGCAAATGTGGTCAGTCATGACTTCTTCCTTTTGAGTTCCAAATAACAACAGTGAGCATTCGTCGCACATTGGAGTACTGGCGAATATAATCGATGAATCATTGACGCAGTAGTGACACTTCACAAATACCACCTAACAAATTTCCAAGCCAACAAATCCGCCGGAATCGTCGCGGTCTGCTCAGATCGCGGCGGGGCCGTGAAAATGCTAAGAGGTTCGGTCATGATTTGTCCTTCGTTTCATTGTCTGATTTCTGTTCACGCTTAATCGTCCAGTTGAATGGGCGGGCCTCTGCTATGATCGCAATGATTATAAACATACCGACCCACTGCCAGAAACTGGCCTGATAGAGAAAGTCCGCGATTGTCATGAATGCCCCCGAACCCATTTCCAAACAATCGGAGCAACCAGATAAAATCCGTAGACAATCAGACCTGCGATCAGGAATGAGGTTAGGACGGCTAGGATTAGGAGGAGGGCGAGCGGGGATATTGGGCCGTGCATCACTTAAACTCCGGAATATACATCCATTTAGTTACTCCAGGGCAGTGGCTAAGTTTCGTCGTTCGCTTACCCTTTGTCACAGTGGCAAAGTCACCCCCGCAGACGTACCCCATAGACTTGTGCCAGACAACTAAGACGAGACCGGACTCATTAACCCCAATGACGTATCGGTTAGGCTCTGGCGTTTCCTTAGCGGTTTCTATCCACTGAGGTTTACTCACGACTTCACCGCCTGTAGTGCCACCAAAATGGCGAGATGCATATCAATCCGATCCGCAACAGGATTATCGCATTTCGTTGGATATGGAGTCCCATACCAAGCAAGTAATGCAGCATCAATCATGGCGCTAGTGACTTCGATCGCGTGCGGCGCGATTAGCTCAGGCACCAACTGCGCAACCGTGTCTATCGCCTGCCCCAGCAACATCGGATTCACGCCACCAGACGGCATCGCGCTATCGTCTTCGCCGCGTCGCCATTTATTATGCTCAACGAGTAGCGCGACGGCTTCACGGAGTCGGGCGGATGTGTTAGGGTCACTCATGATTCACCTGCTGCGTATCCACTGCGGCCTGATGGCGGGCGAGGAATGCGTCGAGGGAAGTGCAATGGCGCCTTATGTCCGCGTACTGCCGCCCCGACTCAACGTAGAAGTACTGGCCTTGTTGTGGATCGGCAAAAAACTTGTGAATTGTGTGTAGGTGACTGACCGCCTCAGCCAATTCCTTCCGCAGTTCGTCCCGCTCATTCATTGCTCGCATTGCCTCACGATGAAACGCCCTCGCTGCATCAGCCAGTTCACGACTGCATGGCAGTGATGCGCTGCCGAATCGCATGCTGTCCTCTGTCATTTTCGCCAACTGTTTCCGCAGTTCGTCCCGCTCAGATCGTGCAGTTTGCATATGTCCATAACAGGATTGCCCGTGATAGTCCAATTCTCCCATCTTGATGCGTAATGCATCGATCTGGTTATCTCGTTCATACAATTTTTGCCGCAGTTCGTCATTCTCCTTTTGCAGATCGACAACTTTCTCCACCGGCACGCCGTCTGCGCGGGAGATGAGCTGGAACTCTCCGGGCTTAACTAGAACTTCTCCACTCTCCGTATCGACATAGAATTTATTAGTATAAATGTGGGTCCATACGACTCGCAATGGTGTATTTATCCGAATGAGGTCACCGGCTTGCGGACGGTATGGCGTTTCGTTGGTGGTCATGACGACTTCTCCACGGTGATTTTATCCATATAAAGCCAGCCTTGTAGATTTCCCTTAACCGTGCGAGCCTTCTTTCGGCTCTCACACTTGATCACAACGCGCCATTCGGGTTTGGCTGGTTTGTATTCGCGGATGAGGTCAGCTACAGTATCTGTCATCCTATACTCCCGCCCTTGGCATAGGTACGTGGTTCCTGTTTTAGGGTCCAAGACCGGGTACAGATCACAGCTTATATATGTGCTTTTAATAAGCGGATCGGTTACGCCACCATCACGCCGCACATAACGCTTGCCGACTTTGAGGGTGAGGGTCATGGATTCACCACGCCGCAGGACTCGCCGTTGTCCATGGTCCAGTCATCTAAAAAACATTGGTATGACAGATTGCCATAATGTGCCACAGTAGTGGATACATCATCTGCATAGGTTAGAATATAACGGTATCCGTTTCGTTTGTTTCTGACCACCGCTCCCACAGGACACGTCTCAAGCGTCCATTGGACGACGGTTGGCTTTGGTTTGCGGCGGAAGTAATACGGTGGTTCACGGAAATCGGGGGCCTTGATGTCCTCCCATATATCACTGCATGGGCGGTATTGTAATTCCCCATCGGCCAGAGCTTCAAGGAGTGGGATGTATTGGCGGGCGTTATTCTTATCCATTTTATTCTCGTTTGGTTGTTGGTTTAGAGGTCGGTTAGGATCAGGGTTGTGTGCGGTTTTTTGGACGGCGACTTACTGGCGACTTGCTGCTCGTAAGTAATCCGTGCGCAACTGTCGCGGTCGTCTACAAGGAGTTTGGCATCTACCATTCCGTCGATTGCTGCCTTCGCGCCGCCGATCAAATTTGCTGTATCTGCGCAACGGCGCTTTCGGTAGGCAATGATATGCAGGGAGCGTGGCCCGCTTGCAGATGGAATCCCTTCGCTGTGCATTTTTATCCATGTCATCTGAAACCACTTCTTGCGCACTTTTCTGGTTGCGGCTGCACGAGCATGCCAGGTGCGGCCTTTGCCAGTGGTGTTTTGGGATGGGATTTCTAGTGGGATTTCTAGGCGGAATTCGGTGGGCGTCATTTAGCCGCCCCGCCAGTCAGATCCGAGAGTCCCGCTTCGATCTCGGCTAGATGCTTTTTCTTGCGCTCCTCGGCTTCATCTATGAGTGAGCCGATGATATTGATATGTCGCTGGTGGGCTTCCTTGGTTTCCAAAAGTTCGTCTTCTAAGGATCCAATTGCGTCAAAATAGTTATCTGCCTGCCTGCGCGAAGTGGCTAGCTTCGTGCGCTCTTCTTCGGTTAGGAAGTTTTCGAGGTCGGTCATGCCACCACCCGCAACAGTTGGGCAGCGCGGCAGATAACCTTATTGCAAAACGCAAGCTTAATTGGTTTCATGTCGTGCATGATGCAATTGTCTTGCGCAAGTCAACAATAAACTTGCGCAAGTTAAAATACACGGCATATTCTAGGCATGAACAAGCAAAAAGAAAACCTAACTGCCTCGGAGATGGCCAAGCGTCGATGGGAGGGGGTATCTCCGGCTGACCGACTGGCCCACGCGAATAAAATGGTAAAAGCACGGAAAAAGAAGGGTAAAAAGAAAGTTGCTTGACATTGACATGCGCTTGTTATGGTTGCGTACCTTACCGCTAACCAAACGGAACCACCCATGCCAGCCACCCAAATCATTAACGACGATCTCGACGCCGACTACTGGCTAACCAACATCCACCGCAAAGCCGAAGTCCACCTATCCCCAAGCGAACAACGTGGCCGCTGGCTGTCCATCGAAGAAGCCAACAACGAAACACAAATGCACCTGGTCGAGGCCAAGCCTTGCCCATACGCGGAAGTGTTTTGCGTCGGGTCACTCACCACCGCTGGACTGGCAATCATCCTGGCCGGTATCGTCCTGGTACACGTCGTCCTGCTGCCTGACGCCACCGTATCGCCGATGTCGATTGCGTCGCTGATCTGCGGTGCGTCGTCGGGGTTGATGGCTTGGGCTGGATTGCGGGGTCGGTCGTGAGCGCGGTACGGTCGAGAAGTGCTTCCGAAGTCATCGCCCATATTGAAAAAAACTCAGTGGTCCCCCACGGGCCATGGATGAAAGGGCAATCACCTTGCCGCATATGGACTCTGGGGTGTGACAGCGCCGGATACGGAATGATTTTCTTTGACAATAAAACCTATAAAGTTCATAGGTTTATTTACTTAAATAAAGTATCTGAAATTCCTCATGGCATGTTGATTCTGCATTCATGTGACACGCCTAGCTGCAATGAAATTTCTCACCTTCGTTTAGGAACACATTCAGACAACGCGCATGACAAAGTTATGCGTGGAAGATGTAAGTCGCCAACTGGGAATGCTCATGGGTCTAAAACATGCCCCGGAAGGCTCCCTAGTGGAGACAATCATTTTTCAAGAAAGTTTCCAGAAAAGTTGCGCCGTGGAACTGCGAACAATAAGGCAAAATTTACCGATTCAGATGTTTTAAATATAAGGGGTTTACACCAGAGAGGTGAAACGGTTACTTTTTTAGGTGCGCGCTTTGGAGTCCACCGTGAAACGATTCGCCGATTAATTAATAAAAAAACATGGATGCATATATCGTGAATAACATATTAAATAATGCTTTAAACGCAGCGACAATTCTATTAAGTGAGGATCACCACTTAGTCGAAGCTATCAGCGCCGCCCGTCGTGGCCGTTTCTGGTTCCGGCCTGAGTACGACATGGAGCTGGTCGAGGTATCGGAGCACCTGAACGCGGTCGAGCTAGAGGCGCACAGTGCCGCGAATCTCTGCGCAAACGCCGGGTTGCCTGCGCTGGCCGATTGCTGCAAGCGTATCGCTCACCGGGTGTCGGTCGCAAATCGGAATGGCACTGACGACACGTGCGCGGTTGCGGATCTTTCGCGGTTGACGACTGCCGGACAGGAGGAACTAGACATTCAGTCTGATTTGCATGCGGAGAGTACATCGCGGATTTAGACTACGAGCAGCGGCGCGTTAAGGCGCGGCAGTAAATAACGAACGGGCCGCCCTTCCCGATAAGGGGCTCCAAAGCGAACCGGCGCAACCCGGCTTAGGAATACGCATGCCTCAATCTCCATCTGTCGGCGCACTTGTCGCCGCACTCGCTAAAGCGCGAGCATCATTTAAGCCAGTTATTAAGGACGCTGCAAATCCATTTTTTAAGTCAAAATATGCCGATTTAGCTGGTATACTTGATTCTGTAGTGCCCGCACTGTCGGCTAATGGGTTGGTAATCTACCACACCACTGATAGTGCATCTGGCGTGCTAATTTTAGTTACCACACTGGCGCATTCGTCAGGTGAATTTGTTATTGGCGAATACCCAGTGACCCCGGTAAAAGCCGACCCGCAAGGATATGGTAGCGCAATTACCTACGCAAGGCGTTATGCATTGTCGGCCATACTGTCGGTAGCCGCGGAAGATGATGATGGCGAGGCGGCATCTGGCCGTGCTCAAGCCCCCGCTAAAGTCGCCAGCGTCAGCGGTATCGTTCAGAAAAAGAAGCCAGATTGGACCAAGGAACAACAGACGGAAGTTGGATCACTTTTTGCCGATATCATCCGCATTGGAGGAGACACGGGGGAGGCTGAGATTTTCAAGCTTCGCAAGGAAATGGCTTACGACATGCCCTCTGATGTTATTGATGCCGCCGCAATTATCCAGCGTAAATGGCAAGACATTGCCTCGCAGAAAGCCTAATCATGACCCGCTTAAATCTCCAATTCTCAGGCCGCATCCACAAGGCCGAACACAAAACTGCAGGCGACAAGCAAATCTGCGAAGTCAGCATCTGCAAAAAAGTCCCGGCACGCGGGAAAGACGAAGAGCGTTTCGACTGGGTACGCGTCACCATCTGGGGACCGCCGGAATGGGCAGTTCCCAAGCTGGCGAAGGGCAACTATATCAGCGGCTCCGGCGATTTGACGATGCGCCCATACGAAAAGGACGGCGTGAAAAAGAATTCGCTCGAAGTCCGTTGTGGATCATTTGATTTTGAGGTTGAGGAATTGGCGGTGCGTACCGAAACCCCCGCCGATGTCGCCCCAGTTGCGGCACCGCGTCGGCCTGCGCCGGTTGTGGCAGCGGGGGATGACGAACCGCCATTTTAAGGCCTAGCGGTTTCGATGACAAAGACTACGTGGAGACTTTTGAAAATGGGCGGTTGATGGAATTCCGCCGTCCTTGATTCGTTTTAACCAATCCATTTAAAGGAAATATCATGGCCATATCTACTCAAAGTGCTCATCGAATAGTCACACATCTTTACCTGCCAGGGGAACCGCCAATGCCCGCCATTAATTTACCATTACGCCAAACGCCAAAGCATACGCATTTCAGTGACTGGACGATGCCAGATTGGGAAGACAACGGATGGAATAAGGCAATGCGTGAGTGTGTACATCGTTTGAATGATGCGGGGATTCCGGTTGTGATTCTCGAAGATTTGCAGCCTAACC
>ENA-OFCI01000471-OFCI01000471.1-metagenomes-genome-assembly--contig:-NODE-471-length-24287-cov-5.395799_pt1 | contig 24287 bp, 26 predicted proteins | sample MGYA00153391_OFCI01 | MGnify analysis MGYA00153391
CACCAGCACCAGCACCAGCACCAGCACCAGCACCAGCACCAGCACCAGCACCAGCGGCCGCACGGGTGGCAGCCGCTGTCGTTGTGGCCGCGGCCGAGCCGGCGAAGGCGGATGCCGGCGCGATTCCGGCGCTCTACACGCAGGTGTGCCAGGTCTGCCACGCCGCCGGTGTGGCGGGTGCACCGAAGCTGGGTGACAAAGTGGCCTGGGCGCCGCGCATCGCCGAAAACAAGACCCTCGACGGCATGGTCGCGAGTGCGATCAAGGGCAAGGGTGCAATGCCGGCCCGTGGCGGTTCGGCTGCGTCGGATACCGAGATCCGGGCCGTCGTCAGCTACATGGTGAACAGCGTCAAGTAGCGCGTTCTGCCCGACCCGAACGCCGGCCTGTGCGCCGGCTTTTTTTCGTCTGTGATGTTCACGCGCGAGCAGTCCGATGATGATGAAGGTCGACATCGCCGCGCTGCCCGAGGCCGTGCGCGTGCCGGCGGGGCGAAAGGTACTGATGGCAACCACTGGCGTGGGCAAGATCACCTGGGAGTGCCGCGAGAAGAAGGACATGGCTGGCCAGCACGAGTGGGCCTTCGTCGGCCTGTGGCAGCGCTCTACAGCGGCGACAAAAAGATGGTCGGCAAGTACTACGCCGGCCCGAACTGGGAAGCCGCCGACGGCTCCAGGGTCACGGGCAAGCAAGTCGCCATCGCACCGGCGAGCGCGGGCAACATTCCGCTGCAACTCGTCAAGGCCGAACCGGCGATGGGCGCGGGCGCGGTGATGGGCGTGAGCTACATCCAGCGCCTCAACACCAAGGGCGGCGTGGCACCCGCGACGACCTGCGACGCGATGGGCAAAGGCAAGCGCGAAGTGGTCGCATACGAAGCCGACTACGTGTTCTATGGGATGTGATTGATCAAGGCCGGCGCCGGTTTCAGCACGAAGCCGAAGCGCTCCGGCAGATCGGCGAAGCGTGTCTCGGTGGGCGACCATCGACCCGCTTCGACGGAATCGGCAGCCACCTCCATGTCGAGCGTGTGCACGACACCCAAGCCGAGGTCGGTTGCGAGGAAGAGCCGCCCGTGTTCATCGAGCCACGCGCTCTCGAACAGCGCTGCCGCACCCGTGTGACTCGTGACTTCGACCGACGCCGCATCCGCAGCGAGCCGCCAGACCCAAGGCGCCGCTTCGAGCTCGACGTAAACACGCTGCGGTCCGTTCTGGAAGAACCAGCAACCCGCGTCGTCGTGCAGGTAATTGCGCTCGATGAACTCGCGCAGTTTTTCGTGCTGAATGCGGCTGCCTTTGACCTGCGGGAACGGCCCGGCGTGTTGAATGCGGTCGTCGCGCATGTACCAGTCGCCGCGCGCGTCGAGCGCGAGCCAGCCGTAGCAGTGCGGCACGTTCGGCCACTTCTTCAGTGCTTGCTTGACGATGTCGTCCATGCGCCGATGTTGGCTCAAATGTGGGCTGCGATCCAGCCCATCACCTGCTCGGGCAAGGTGTGAAGGTGCCCCGGCCAACCGCCGCTGGAGAAGCCGACATGGCCGCCGTGCCGCGGCTGCCACAGCGTGACGAATTCGCCGACGTCGCGTTGCTGCGGCAGGCTGTGCGCCGGTACGAACGGGTCGTTGCGTGCGTTGAGCACCAGCGCCGGGATGCGGATGCGCGCGAGGTGCGGCTTGGCCGAGCCGCGCGACCAGTAGTCGTCGGTGTCGGCAAAGCCGTGCAGCGGCGCGGTGAAGACGTTGTCGAACGCGTAGAGCGTGCGCGCGGCGAGCAGCTTCTCACGGTCGAACAGGCCCGGGTGTTGCGCGAGTTTGCGCAAGGCCTTCGGCTTCATCGAGCGCAAGAACATGCGTGTGTAGACCTGCCGGTTGAAGCCCTCGCCGATGGCACGGCCACCAGCCACGAGGTCGATCGGCGACGAGACCGCGCAGACCGCGCTCGCGGTCTTCGAGGCCGAGTCGCCCGCCTCTTCGGCCCAGCGCAGCAGCGCGTTGCCGCCGAGCGAAACACCGACCACCGCGACCTTGCCGCGGTGCTGCGCGCGGATGCGCTGCAGCACCCAGCCGATCTCCTCGAAATCGCCCGAGTGGTAGGCGCGCGGCGCGAGGTTCAGCTCGCCCGAGCAACCGCGAAAGTGCGGCACCGCGAAGCGCCAGCCGTGCGTGCGCGCCCAGTGCGCGAAGGCCTGCGCGTAGTGGCTGGCCGACGAGCCTTCGAGGCCGTGGAACAGCACGAGAAGCGGTGCGTCGGCGTTGTCGCCCTGCCAGTCGACGTCGATGAAGTCGCCGTCAGGGGCCGCCCAGCGCTCGCGCGTGTACTGCAACGCCGGCCCGTCGAATCGCTTCGAGAACAGCGCCGGCCAGATCGTCTGCGCGTTGCCGCCGATGAGCCAGCGCGGCGCGCGGTACGGGGCCATCGAGGTCAATGCAAGACCGATGCGGCCGGGGCGACCTCGTGCGCCTCGCGCTTCGATCCGGGGCTCGCGTGGTGCGAGACCAAGCGCCAGCCCTGCGCCGTTTGCACATAGACGTTGGTCGCCACGACCCAAGCCGATTGCGGGCCTTCGGACGTCATGATCCGGATGTGTTCGAGCACGCTGTGCACGGCGCACGCCTGCGTTTGCAGCCGCCGCACATTCTCGGGCTGGGCGTTGACCGCGCCGTTCGCGAAGATCGCATCGAATGCCGATCGGATCGCCACCGCGCCGACCGCGCGCGGCCCGCCGGGGTGCACGCAACTGATCTCTTCGTCGTCCGACCACACGGCCATCAGCCGTTCGATGTCGCCATGCTGCAGCGCTTCGTAGAACTGCTGCTCGATCTCATCGGGCGAGGCGAGCAGGGCAACGGTTTTGACGCGGGCCATCGGGCGGGTCCCTATCTGAACACGACGGTCTTGCGGCCATTGAGCAGCACGCGGTGCTCGACATGCCAGCGCACCGCGCGCGCCAGCACCACGCTCTCGACATCGCGGCCGACCGCAGTGAAATCTTCCGGGTCGTGCGAGTGGTCGACGCGGGCCACGTCCTGCTCGATGATCGGGCCTTCATCGAGTTCGGCGGTCACGTAATGCGCGGTCGCACCGATCAGTTTCACACCGCGCTCGTGCGCTTGGTAGTACGGCTTCGCGCCCTTGAAGCTCGGCAAGAAACTGTGGTGGATGTTGATCGCGCGGCCAAGCAAAAATTCGCAGAGCTCGCGCGTCAGGATCTGCATGTAACGCGCCAGCACGACCAGATCGATCTGCTGCTCGGCGATCAGCCGCTCGATGCGCAACTCCTGCGCGCGCTTGGCCGCAGCGCTGGCGCCGATCGGCAGCGGCAGGTGGTGAAACGGCACACCATGGCTGGCGCAAAGCTCGGCGAAATCAGGGTGGTTCGAGACCACGCCTGCAACCACCGCCGGCAACTGGCCCGACTGACAGCGGAACAACAGGTCGTTGAGGCAGTGGCCGTGCTTGCTGACCAACAACAGCACACGCGGCTGGCGCGATCGAGCATGCACCCGCAGGTCCATCGCGAACCGCTCGCGCAGCGGCGCGGCCATCGCTTCGAGTGCCGCCACATCGGCCAGCGCCTCGGGCGCCTCGAAGTGCACGCGCATGAAGAAGAGGCCGGTGGCGTCGGCGCCGAGCACGTCGCCGAACTGCTGCGAGTCGATGATGTTGCAACCGGCCTCGTACAGCAGGCCGGACACCGCGTAGACGATGCCCGTGGTGTCTCGGCACGAGAGCGTGAGGATGAATTCGTGGGGGCTGGACATAGGGTACGCTTCGTTGCCTTCGCCGCCTTGGCAGCGACAGGACGATTGTACGAACGACCTGCCGAACAGGTCGCGATTGGAGACGAACCTGCCCATGCACACGCCGAAAAGCGACTGGTCCGAACGCAGCCTGGCGCTCTCGCAGTTGCTCGCGCGAACGGGGCTCGGCGATCGTGCGGCATTTGCCTCGCTTTACGAACAAACCAGCTCGCATCTGCTGGGGGTCGTGCTGCGTATCCATCGTGACCGGGCACAGGCCGAAGACATCCTCCAGGAGGTGTATGTCAACGTCTGGCGCGCGGCGAAAAGCTTCGATGCCGCCCAAAGCCAGCCCCTCACCTGGCTCACGAGCATTGCGCGCAACCGCGCAATCGACAGCCTGCGCCGCACGAACACCCAGCCGCAATTGCAAACGAATTTTTCCAATCCCGACCAAGAGGATTCCGACGTGTACGACACCGTGGCCAGCGATGCACCCGGCCCGCTCGATCTGCTGAGCCGGGCTTCGGATGCGCGCGCGCTGTCTTCTTGCATGGAAGGCCTGAGCCCGCAGCAGCGCCAAAGCGTCGCGCTCGCGTTCTTCGACGGGCTGAGCCACGCCGAAGTGGCCGACAGCATGCGCCAGCCACTCGGCACGGTGAAGTCGTGGGTGCGGCGCGCGCTGTTGACGCTCAAGGGTTGCCTCGAATCCGCAGTTCAGCGCGACACCGGCGGTACCGGCGGTACCGGCACCACCGGCACGGCCGGGCGGCACTGACATGGACTACAGCCGCCCCGAACTCGCCGATCGCCTCGCCGCCGAATACGTCGCCGGCCTGCTGCGCGGGCCGTCACGACGCCGGTTCGAAGCCCTGCTGCCGGCACACCCGGCGTTGCGCGCGGCGGTGCGTGCCTGGCAAGACCGGCTGATGCCGCTGACCGAAGCGATCGCGCCGCAGGCGCCCTCGGCCGAAGTCTGGCGGCGCATCGAGGCGCGCATTCATGGCGCCTCTCGTGCGTCCGTCGCGTCCGCTGCCGCGCCGGGCGGTGACGAGCCGGTCGGCTGGTGGCGCCAGCTCGCTTTTTGGCGGAGCTTGGCGGCGGTCGCTGGCGTGGCCGCGCTCGCGCTCGCGGTGACCCTCGCCAACCCCAGGCCGACACAGGCGCCGATCATCGTCGTGCTCTCGGCCGCTACGCCGGCACCGGGCGCCCCGGTCGGCGCGGTGGCACCGGCCTCGTTCGTCGCCAGCATCACCGCCGACGGACGCGCGATGGTGACCAAGCCGATCGTCAATGTCGGCATGCAGGCCGATCGTTCGCTCGAACTCTGGTCGCTGCCGGCTAAGGGCGCGCCGCGCTCGCTCGGTTTGATCGCGGCCGACAAGGCGAGCGTCGTGCAACGCGGCAAGGTGCTCGAAGGCACCGATGGTTTTGCCGTCACGCTTGAGCAAGCCGGCGGCTCGCCGGACGGCACGCCGCACGGCCCGATCCTCTACGTCGGCAAACTGGTGCTCTGAGCCTGGTCGAGCGCACGCTCGACCCGCTCGGCGCTGACACCCGTCAGGCAGCGCGTGTGCCCGAACCGGCAGACGCGATCGAAGCAGGGCGCGCAGTCGAGCTGCAGTTCTTCCTTCAGCCACAGCACGCGTGCGCGCGGGTTCAACGGCGGCGTGTGCTCGGGGCTGGTCGAGCCGAACACCGCGGCCTGCGGCACGCCGAACGCAGCGGCCACGTGCATCAATCCCGAATCGTTGCTGACCACGCCGCGCGCCGCGGCGATCAGCGCCATCGCGTCGATCAGCGAGGTCTTGCCGGCGAGCACGCGGCAGGCGCCTGTCGACTGCGCAGCGATCTGTTCGCAGAGCGGTGCCTCCTTGGCCGAGCCGAGCAGCAACACCGGCAGGCCGTGCTTCTGATACAGCGTGCGCGCGAGTTCGGCGTAGCGATTGGCAGGCCAGCACTTTGCCGGGCCGTACTCGGCACCCGGCGCGAAGGCCCAATACGCGCCGCGTTCGACGCCGGCTGCGCGCGCCGCCGCATCGAGCTGCGGCGCATCGAATGCCAAGCGCGGCCGCTCGCCTTCGCACGCCGGCTCGCCTGAGAGTGCCGCGTAGAAGGCCACCATGGGCGGCCGGCCGGGCGAATTCGGCAACCGCTGGTTCAGCAGCAGCACGCGCCCTTCCCCCTGGTAGCCGATGCGCCTCGGAATGCCCGCCAGCCACGGAATCAGCGCCGACTTGATCGAGTTCGGCAGCACGTAGGCTGCCTCGAAGCGCCCGCGCAACTCGCGCGCAAGGCGGCGCCGTGCCGCCCAGTCGAGCCGGCCGTGCGCGAACGGCAACTCGATCACTTCGGCCACCTGCGGCATCGCGCGGTAGACCGTCGCGACCCACGGCAGCGCCGCGACCGTCAACTGTTCACCGCGTGCGGCAAGCCGCGCGAGCAGCGGCTCGGACATCACCGCGTCGCCGATCCATTGCGGTGCAACGACGAGCGAGCGAGTTGTTCTTTGCCCACCGAGCGAGCGAATCGATCGTGGCCCATCAAGCGAGCGAGTCATCGACCCGCCCCGCTCAATGCGCGTGAACCTTCTCGCCGGCTTTGAGGCGATACACCGTGCCGCAGTACGGGCACTTGCCTTCACCCGTCGTCACCACGTCGATGAAAACGCGCGGGTGCGTGCTCCAGAGTGTCATCTTCGGGTTCGGGCAGAAGATCACGCCCGAGCCGTCGAGGTCTTGCGCGGTGACTTCGATCGTTGCGGTCGACTTCGACATGGTCAGACCTTGCTCAGCCACTCGGCGTATTTCGGGTTGCGGCCGTTGACGATATCGAAGAACGCTGCCTGGATCTTCTCGGTGATCGGGCCGCGTGTTCCGACATAGGCGCCCGCGCCGAGTTCGATGCGGTCGAGTTCGCGGATCGGCGTGACCTCGGCTGCGGTGCCGGTGAAGAAGGCTTCGTCGCAGATGTAGACCTCGTCGCGCGTGATGCGTTTTTCGACCACCTTCAAACCCAGGTCGGCGCAAATCGAAAACACGGTGTTGCGGGTGATGCCGTTGAGCGCGCCGGCCGAGAGATCGGGCGTGTAGACCACGCCGTTCTTCACGACGAACAGGTTCTCGCCCGCGCCTTCGCTGACGAAGCCGTTGGCGTCGAGCAGCATCGCTTCGTCGTAGCCGTCTTCGGTCGCTTCCATGTTGGCGAGGATCGAATTCGTGTAGTTGCTGACCGCCTTGGCCTGCGTCATCGTGATGTTGACGTGGTGGCGGGTGTAGCTCGAAATCTTGACGCGGATGCCGCGCTTCAGACCTTCTTCACCGAGGTAGGCGCCCCACGGCCAGGCCGCCACCATCAAGTGCACGGTGTTGCCCTTGGGCGAGACGCCGAGCTTCTCGGAGCCGAGCCAGGTGAGCGGGCGCAAGTAGCAGGACGCGAGCTTGTTCTCGCGCACCACGGCAAGCTGCGCTTGCATCACTTCGTCCATCGAGAACGGGATTTTCATGCGCAGAATTTTTGCGCTGTCGAACAGGCGCTGGGTGTGTTCGCGCAGCCGGAAGATCGCTGTGCCGCCTTGGGCGTCATAGGCTCGCACGCCTTCGAAGGCGCCGCAGCCGTAGTGCAGTGTGTGGGTCAGCACATGGATCTTGGCGTCGCGCCATTCGACCATCCTGCCGTCCATCCAGATCTTGCCGTCGCGATCGTCCATCGACAGGGCCATGTCGGTCTCCAGTGCGTGTGAGTTGCACTGCGGATTCTATTCGGCTCACCCTCTGTGGCGGCGGCACGGCCGGCGTGCCGACTCAGGCGTCAGCGCGCTCGCCGAAGAAATGCTGGAACACGCCGGGCTCGTTGACTTCACGCGTCACGAGGCCCTCGATCGGCTCGTGAAAAGGCTGCGACGGCGCTGTCATGTCGAGCGCGGCGGGCATCGTGTTGTCCCAGACCGTGCCGAAGCTGCTGGTCGCCATGAACTCCGAGTCGTTCGCGCCCCGGTGCACCAGGCGCCGCGCCAGCGAGGGCAGCTCTTCCCATTCGATCGCATCGGCATTGGCGACAGCGCGATTGGTGGCGGCGAAATATTGCTTGGGGCGGGCGTAGCTCATGGTCCTGTGCTCATGCTGTTGCATCGAAGGATGCGGTGTGTGAAGGCTATCGACCGCGCCGCACCGGCATGAACCGAAAAGCGGTGCATCGAGGCGCCAGTTCGTGCCGAAGTGCGGGCAAGCGTGAACAGGTTGCGCAACCGGAGTCACGCCACGCTTGACGCGACAATCCGAACCATGCCGCAACTGAACCCCGTGACGCCACCGGCCGTGAAACCCGTGCCGCAGCGGGTGAAGGGCCAACGCGCCGACCCGCAAAAGTTCGCGGTCGACGTGCGCCCGAGTCGAATCGACGGCCAGGGCGCGTTCGCCGCCGAGGCGATCCCCGCGCGCCGCAAGATCGGTGAGATCCGCGGCGAAGCCGTCAGCGTGCGCGAGGCGCGGCGGCGCGCGAAGGGCGTGGCGCGGATCATGATCGTCGAGCTCAGCCACACCCGCGCGATCGACGCCTCGCACTCGACCGACCCGCTGCGCTTCACGAACCACTCGTGCCAGCCGAACGCGGTGCTGCGCATCCGCCAAGGCCGCGTCGAGTTCTATGCGATGCGCGACGTGTTGGTCGGCGAAGAGCTCACGGTCAACTACGGTGAGACGCATCACGAAGGAAAGTTGCGCTGCCGGTGCGGCGCAGCGAACTGCATCGGCCGGCTCTGACGCGATCGTGGGTGGGTCGACCGGTCGACCGATCCATCCGCTAAGGCTTGCGCAAGATCACCACGTGCTGCCACGGCAGGCCGCCGGCCGTGCGTTCCCATACCAAGCCCGACGCGCCGGCCTCGCGCCGCACCTGCGCTTCGCTCATCTTGTGCACGGCCTTGATCGGCACGCGCGGGTCTTCGGCCCGGTACTCGACGAACACGACCCGACCGCCGGGCTTGAGCGCGCGCACGAGGCTCGCGAGCACCTCGCGCGGGAACTCGAGCTCGTGGTACACGTCGACCATGATCGCGAGGTCGACACTCGCTTCGGGCAAACGTACGTCGTCCGGCGCACCGAGCAACGGCTTGATCTGCGCGAGGCCCGCCTTCGAGGCCATCGACCGCAGCATGGCGACCATCTCGGGCTGCACATCGACGGCATACACCACGCCGCCCGACCCGACCTGCAGCGCCATGCGGCGCGCGATGTAGCCGGTGCCCGCGCCGATGTCGGCGACCACCATGCCAGGCTTGAGCGCGAGCTCGGGCAGCAGCAGGTCGGTGCGCTCCTCGCGCTCGCGCTCCTCGCGCTCCAGCCACGCCGCGCCTTGCCAGCCCATCACCTGCGCGATCTCGCGGCCCATGTAGCGCTTGCCGATGCCGTCGGGGCTGGCGCGGGTCGATTCGTAGACCGGGTGGGTCGTTGCCGGTGTGGTTGCCGTCGTCGTTGCCGTTTGTGCGAACGCCGGCGGCACCGATGCGGAGAACGACAGTGCGGCGAACAAGAGGGCGAGCAACGCGGCAGGCTTCATCGGGGGTCTCCGACAACGAACGAGCCGTGACTGTCGCACGCCTGCTGACCGCGCTGGCGCGCAGGGCGATTGCGCCATGCACCGACGACAATCGCCCGCAGCATGGAGACCGTCGCCGTCATCGACTTCGAAACCACCGGCCTGGGCGCGACCCAAGGCGGCCGCGCGACCGAGGTCGCCGCGGTGCTGGTGCAGGGCGGGGAGATCGTCGGCCGGTTTCAGAGTCTGATGAACAGCGGCGCCTGGGTGCCGCCGTTCATCACGCAGCTCACCGGCATCAGCAACGAGATGCTGCGCAACGCGCCGCCGGCACGCGCGGTGATGCACGAGGTCGCGCGCTTCACCCGAGGCAGCCCGCTGGTCGCACACAACGCGGCTTTCGACCGCGGCTTCTGGCGGGCCGAACTGGCGCACGCCGAGTGCGAGGCCGACGCGGCGCATGCGTTCGCATGCACGATGCTGTTGTCACGCCGCTTGTATCCGCACGCCGAGAACCACAAGCTCGGCACGCTCGCGCGTCTGCATGCGCTGCCGAGCGCCGGGCGCGCGCACCGGGCGCTCGCCGATGCCGAGGTGACCGCGCATTTGTTGATGCAATTGCAGCGGGATGTGGAGGAGCGGTTTGCCGAGGCGCTGGCAGGTGCGCGCGCGACGCACGCGGTATTGGCCGTGATGCAGCGCGCCGCTCGGGGTCAACTCGGCAAATGCTTCGAGCATGTGGCGGCCGCGCCGACGTAGGCTCATCAACCCAAGAACACACTCGTCCTGTGATGCGCAAGAAACGCCTCGTCTGGCGCAAACTTCACAGGCAATCTGATCTTCTGACCGTCGTAGGCCAACAAGCTGGACAGCGCGAACGGCTCCTCGGCAAGCGACTTGGCAGCTTGCGACATCACGACGCGGTGGTCGCCGCTCAACGTCATCAGACCCGCGTCGAAAGCCTTGTCGTGCAGGGACGACAGGCACAAGCCGTTGCGCGGGTTGAGGCGGTTCTTCGGGTCCGCTGCCCACGGCACGATGTGGCTCGCCACGAGCAGGCGCCGCGCCGACAAACCGGTCACACAACAGCGGCCTTCATAGCTCGCCAGCACCGCTTTGCGGAAAAACGCCTGCTTCACGCGCATCTGAACGACCGCCGGTCGACTGATGCCAGCGTAAGCCGCCGAATGATCGTCGAGCGGTACGTCGTCGCCGACGACGATGGCGTCGGGCAAGCCATGCGCATCGGCGAGCTGTTGTCGTATCCGCGCGCTTTCCAGCGCCAAGCCTTCCCAATCCGCGTGGAATTCGCTCCACACCGCGGCGTCGGCCACCGATGCATTGCCCAGACCCCTTCGCCCGCTGGCCGTGACGGCGGGATCGAGGCTGGCAATGTTGACGAGTTTCATCGCGACCGACCCGGGCGAGCGAGCCAACAATGCGGCCAGCCGCTCGACCTCGGGCGCGCGCTGGTGCAGTCGGCCAAACGGCAATTCGCAGTACAGGTTGAAGGCGACGACGAGTTCGTCGTGCGTCCACGGACGAGCGATTGCGCGCGTCACGGCGCTCAGCCAGCCGCGATCGAATGTCGCATCTGCCGAGCACAACGGGCTCGCGAGCAGCGGGTCAAAACAACCCGACGATGTTCCCGACGTCGTCCACATCGATCGCGACCGACGACGGCACTTTCGGCAGGCCGGGCATTGTCATGATGTCGCCGCAGACCAGCACGACGAACCCGGCGCCGGCGGCGAGGCGCACTTCGCGGATGTTGAGTGCGTGGCCGCTGGGTGCGCCGCGCAGTGTCGGGTCGGTCGAGAACGAGTATTGCGTCTTCGCGATGCAAACGGGCAAGTGGCCGTGGCCGGCGTCCTGCAGCTCTTGCAGGCGCTCGCGAACACGCGTGTCGGCGACCACTTCGGCGGCGCCGTAGACCTTGGTCGCGACGGCCTCGGCCTTCTGCCACAGCGTCATCGCGTCGTCGTAGACGAAGCGGAAATCGGCCGGCGTGGTTTGCGCGATGCGGACGACCTCGCGCGCCAGTTCTTCGGCACCCGCGCCGCCCTCGGCCCAGTGCCGCGCCACGACGACCGGCACCTCGTGGTGCGCCATCTTGTGCGCGAGCAGTGCGAGTTCGGCTTCGGTGTCGTCGACGAAATGATTGACCGCGACGACACACGGCAGGCCGTAGTGATTGCGCACGTTGTTGACGTGGCGCTCGAGATTCGCGATGCCCGCGGCGAGGCTCGCGAGGTCTTCGGTCTTCAAGGTTTTGAGGTCGGCGCCGCCGTGGTATTTCAACGCCCGCACGGTCGCGACGAGCACGACCACGTCGGGCCGCAACCCCGATTGGCGGCAGACGATGTCGACGAACTTTTCGGCGCCCAAGTCGGCCCCGAAACCGGCCTCGGTGACGACGTAATCGGCGAGCTTGAGCGCGGTGCGTGTCGCGATCACCGAGTTGCACCCGTGGGCGATGTTGGCGAACGGGCCACCGTGTATGAAGGCCGGGTTGTTCTCGATCGTCTGCACCAGGTTCGGCCGGACCGCGTCGCGCAGCAGCGCGGTCATCGCGCCGTGCGCCTGCAGCTGCGCGGCGGTCACCGGCGCGCGTTCTCGGGTGTAGCCGACGACGATGCGACCGAGGCGGCGCTTCAAGTCTGCAAGGTCGTCGGCGAGGCACAGGATCGCCATCACTTCGCTGGCGACGACGATGTCGAAGCCGTCTTCGCGCGGGTAGCCGTTGGCCGGGCCGCCAAGGCCGACGGTGATGTCGCGCAGCGCGCGGTCGTTCATGTCCATTACACGGCGCCAAGCGATGCGGCGCACGTCGAGGCCGAGCGCATTGCCGTGGTGGATGTGGTTGTCGATCAGCGCGGCGAGCAGGTTGTGCGCGAGCGCGATGGCGCTGAAGTCACCGGTGAAATGCAGGTTGATGTCTTCCATCGGCACGACCTGCGCGCGCCCGCCGCCGGCCGCACCACCTTTGAGCCCGAACACCGGGCCGATCGACGGTTCGCGCAAGCACACGATCGCGTTTTGTCCGATGCGGTTGAGCGCGTCGCCGACGCCCACGGTGGTCGTCGTCTTGCCCTCGCCGGGCGGCGTCGGGCTGATCGCGCTGACGAGGATGAGTTTGCCGTTCGGTCGATCGGCGAGGCCGCGGATGTGCGCCATCGAGAGCTTGGCCTTGTAGCGGCCGTAGAGGTCGAGTGCGTCTTCGGGGATGCCGAGGCGCTCGCGGGCGAGCGTGGCGATCGGCTGCAGGGTGGCGGCGCGGGCGATGTCGATGTCGGTAGCCATGGGGCGGGATGATGCCATCGGTGGCATCGACGGCACCGGCGCGAGCCTCAGTGCGGGGGTGCCGCCCGAACGCGTTCGACCTGCTGCACCAGATCACGCCACGCCGGCTTGTCGGGCGCGAAGCGCTGGCGCATGTAGGCGGCGAGTTGCGCGAGTTGCGCGTTGTCGAACGCATCGCGATAGGCCGGCATGAAGCCGATGTCGCGCGTGGCGGGCTCGCGGATGCCGTCGAAGATCACGCGCAGCAGGTTGTCGGGGCGGTCGCTGTGCAGGTTGCTGTTGAGCGCGAGCGCGATGTTTTGCCCGAGCAGTTGCGGGCCACTGCCGTCGTGGTGGCAGGCGCCGCAGGCGGTGGTGAAGAGGCGCTGCGCGGCGCCGGTGGAGATGGCGTCGTGCGCGTTGCTTTGCGCGACGCGTTGCGGCGCACTCGGCTCCTCGTTCCGCGGTGAGTTGAACGACGCGAGGTAGGCGGCCATCGCGCGCACATCGGCCTCGGGCAACTGGCCGAGCTGCCGCACCACCTGCGCCATCGGCCCGCTCGCGCTGCCGTGCTCCGGCGATTGGCCGTGGCGCAGGTAGTCGAACATCGCGGTCTCGGTCCAGCGCACCGGCGCGTGACTGAGCGACGTGAGTGCGGGTGCCTCCCAGCCGCCCGCCATCGCGCCGCCGAGGTAGGCCACGCCGCCCTTCTCCGCGCCGAGTGCACCGCGCGCGGTGTGGCAGGCGCCGCAGTGGCCGATGCCGTCGACGAGGTAGGCGCCGCGATTCCATTCGGCGGAGCGCGTCGGCACCGCTTCGAGCGGGCCGGGCGTGAGGTAGAGCGCGTTCCACGCGGCCATCAGCGGGCGCAGGTTGAACGGGAACGCGAGCCTGGTTTCGGGCACGTTCGACGCGATGGCCGGTTGCGCCATCAGGTGGGCGTAGAGGGCGGTCAGGTCGTCGTCGGTCATGCGGGTGAACGCCGTGTACGGGAACGCTGGGTACAGGTGATGGCCGTCGCGAGAGATGCCTTCGCGCATCGCACGCTGGAACGCGCCGAATGACCAGGTACCGATGCCATTGACCGGGTCGGGTGTGAGGTTGGTCGAGTAGACGGTGCCGAACGGCGTTTCCATCGCGCGGCCACCGGCGTTGGGTGCGCCGCCGGGTGCGGTGTGGCAGACGATGCAGTTGCCGGCGGCGGCGAGGATGCGGCCTTTCTCGATCGTGGCGGAGGTGTAGACGCTGGGGGTGCCGGTGGCGATGGGCGCGATGGTGGAGCGCCAGCCGATCAGCGCCAATGCTGCTGTGGCGAGGCCGATGAGCAAGGCGCTGGTTCTTGCGATGTAGTTGCGCGGCCCAAGACCCCTCACCCCAACCCTCTCCCCAAAGGGGAGAGGGAGTAGGGCTGACTCTCCGCTGCGCCCAGCGAGGAGAGGGCGTGTTGCCCCCTCGCCCCTTTGGGGAGAGGGGCTGCGCGCCACGATGCCCATCGCCGCCCGCACCACTTCCGGCGTGAACGGCGGCGCGCGAAGGCGCACGCCGGTGGCGTCGAAGATCGCGTTGGCGATGGCTGCGGTGCCGGGCACCGACGACGATTCGCCCACACCGAGCGGCGGTTCGCCGGGCCGCGGCATCGTCATCACCTCGACGACCGGCACCTCGCGAAAACTCAGGATCGGGTAGGCGCCCCACTCCCGCGCGATCGGCAGGCTCGTTTTCGCATCGACCGGCAGCGACTCCTTCAACGCACGGCTCGTCGTCTGCAAAACGTTGCCGTGGATTTGATGCCGCACACCGGCCGGGTTGATCATCAAACCCGCGTCGTGGCCGACGACGACGCGGCTCACGTGCACCTCGCCGGTCACGCGATTGACTTCGACATCGGCCACCCACGCGGCCCACGCAGCGCCGAAGCCGGGGAACTTGCTGTGCACGTAGCGCGCGTACGCGAAGCCCTGGCCTTTGAGCAGATCACCCGCTTGGGTGTGTTCGACCGGTTGCTGTTTCGGCCGCGTGTGCGCGAGCCAGCCGGCGCGCGCGGCGGTCGCTTCGACGAGCTCGCTGGCGCGCTCGTCGTTCAAATGCTGCAGACGGAACGCGACCGGGTCGGCGCCGGCCGCGGTGGCGAGCTCGTCGATGTACGACTCGTGTGCGAACGAATTCGGCAGTGCCGAGACACCGCGCAACCACGAGGCGCGCAAGATCGGCGCCATGTCGTGTGCGACGACGCGCAGGTTGGCAAAGGCGTACGGCGGTACCGCGCTGCGGTCGCCCATCTCGTAGGCGTGCGCCTCGGGTTCGATGGTGCGCGTGAGCAGCAGCGCGAGCGTTGGCGAGCCGTTGCTCGGGTACGAGGTCTGGAAGTCGTACGCGGCGGCGCGGCCGTCGGCGTCGAGTCCGCCGTTCACTTGCATCAACTGCGCCGCGCCCTTCGGCTCCCACAGATGCTCTTGCTCGCGCGTGAGCTGCACCCGCACCGGCGCGCCGACCGCACGCGAGAGCAACGCGGCATCGGCGGCCACGTCGTCAGCGCAGTTGCGGCCGTAGCAGCCGGCGGCTTCCATGCGGATCACGTCGATCGCGGTGTCGGGCAGGCCCATCAACTGGGCGAGATCGGCGCGCAGCACGTGCGGGTTTTGCGTGCCGGCCCAGACGGTCATCGCGCTCTCTTGTGTCGATGACCCTTGCCAATGCGCCACCGCGCACGACGGGCCGATCGACGCGTGCAGTTGGTACGGCCACACGTACTCGCGCTGCATCGGCTGCGCGGCGCCGGCGATCGCGGCGTCGACATCGCCTCGTTCGAGCAACACGCGGCGTGTCGACGGGTTGTTGCGCAGCGCGTGTTGCAGATCGTCCAACGGCGCGCTGCCGGGCCAATCGCGCCACGTGACTTTCAACGCGCGCATCGCCGCATCGGCCTGCTCCTCGCGCTCGGCGACGATGCCGATGAAATCGCGAATCACGACCACCGCGCGAATCCCGGCGATGTGCGCGATCGAAGATTCGTCGACCGACTCCAGCGTGTTGCCGACGAACTCGCCCGCGTCGACGCCCGCATACGGCGGCCGCACGACGCGTCCATGAAGCATGCCGGGAACGCGCTTGTCGTGCACGAACACTTCGTCACCGCGCACCTTCGCGGGGATGTCGACGCGCAGCGGCGAGGTGCCCACCACGCGGTAATCGTCGGGCGATTTCAGCGGCGCTTCGCTCGTCAACATCAGTGCGATGTGGCGGCCGGCGAGCTTCTCGCGGACGTCCTCGCCCGGCTGCGCGGCCAGCCACGCGCGGGCTTGTGCGGCGGCGCGGCGCAGCGGTTCGGCGTGAACCTGGATCGAGCTGCTGGCGATCGTCGCGCCTTGATTCGGCGCGATCCCCGTGCTGCCGAGGATCACGTTGACGGCGTCGAGCGCGACCTCGAGTTCCTCCGCGACGATCTGCGCGAGCGCCGTGCGGATGCCGGTGCCGAGGTCGACGTGGCCGTGCAGCGCGGTCACGCTGCCGTCGTCCCACACCGCGATCAGCGGCTCGTCGCCTTCGGCCGGGTTCGACGGCAGGGTCGCTGGCTGACCCTGCGCAGGCAAGCCCGGCGGTGGTGGCGGGCGCGAGACCAGCAGCACGCCGCTCGCGGCGCGCAGGTCGGCGCGTGAGTGCGGTGAGTCGGCGCGGCGGCTCGTCATGCGCGCGCCGCCATCAGCTCGGCCGCGCGCTGCACCGCCTGCAAAATTTCGATGTGTGCGCCGCAGCGGCACAGGTTGTGCGCGAGCGCGTCGCGCGCCTGCTGCTCGGTGGGTTTTGGAAAACGCCTCAGCAGCGCCACGGTGCCGACGATCATGCCGTTCAAGCAATAGCCGCATTGCGCGGCCTGGCAGTCGATGAAGGCTTGCTGCACGGGGTGCAAGGCAGCGCCGTGTTCGATCGATCCCGCCAGCCCTTCGAGCGTGGTGATGCACCGGCCTTCGACGCCACCGACCGGGATCACGCACGCCCGCGCCAGGGTGCCGTCGACCAGCACCGCGCACGCGCCGCACTCGCCGAGCCCGCAACCGTACTTGGGGCCGTTCAAGCCGAGGTCGTTGCGCAGGATGTTGAGCAGCGGTGCGTCGCGCGGCACGGTCAGCGCATGCGGCCGGCCGTTGACGACGACCGTGATCGCGCCGACGCCCCGGCCGCCACGCGCGCTCGGCACGCTACTTGAGCTTGTCGTCTTCACGCTTCGCGTCGGCCATCGCTTCGGGTTCCAGTTCCTCGGCGGCGCGGTTGAGCCACACGAACAGGCCCCACGCGGCGAGCATCAGCGCGGTCGCTGCAAGCAAGCTGGCGGCAAAGGGCAACTGCGCCGGGTCTTCGTGCAGCGCCTTGAAAGTCGCGACCAGCCCTTCGATCGCCAACGCGACCACCACAACGACGAAGAACCGCGACAGAAAGCGCCGCACCCGCGTCGGGGCACTGATGTCGGCATCGCGGACGACCTCTTCCTTGACGATCGTCTCGGCGATCTGCAGCGCGACCACCGCCGCGGCCAGCAGGCCGACCGCCTCGATGATGACCTGCGCAGCATTGCCGTCGAGACCGGCCACGAACGCCAGCCAGCCGGAGCGTCCGGCGATGGCGATCAGCATCAACGCCGCGACTGAGAACAGCGCGGCCATCACGAGGTGGATGAGTTGAAAGAAACGCGTGAGCAGCTTGAGCCCCGGCGGCGGGTCGCTCTGACGGGAGGCGCCCGGCGGCGCAGCTTCGACCCGACGCGCCGTCATGTGAGGTCGCTCGACTGAATGCGCCGCACGCCCTTCGCGGTCATCTGCTGACAGGCTGCGGCGAGCGAACCGTTCAGGTCGATGGCTCTCGTCGCATCTTCGATCACGTAGACGGTGAAGCCGGCCCTGCGCGCGTCCATCGCGGTCCAGGCGACGCAGAAGTCTGTCGCCGGGCCGGTGATGTAGAGCGTCTTGGTGCCGCGCTGTTTCCGGTAGCCGGCCAAGCCTGTGGCGGTTCTGTGATCGGCTTCATCGAAAGCGGAGTAGCTGTCCGTCTCTTTGTGGAAGCCCTTCCTGATGATGATTTGAGCGGTCGGCAATTTCAGGTCTTTGTGCAGCGCGGCGTCTTCGGTGCCCTGCACGCAGTGGTCGGGCCAAAGCACCTGCGTGCCGTAGCTCAGATTCGTGGTCTCGAACGGCTTCTTGCCGGCGCGGGTGCTCGCGAACGACGCGTCTGTTGCCGCCAGGCCAGCGGCAGTGGCAAGGGTCTTCAACAGGGTTCTGCGGGGGTCGGTGTTCATCGGCAAGCCTCCGGTGTGGTTAAAGATCAGACGCTCAAGTACGCGCGCCGCACTTCGACATTGGCCGCGAGCTCGGCCATCGAAGCGCGGTAGCGGATCTGGCCCTTCTCGAGCACATAGGCCCGGTCGGACACCAGCGCCGCGAAATGCATGTTCTGCTCCGACAGCAGGATGCTCACGCCCTGCGCCTTGAGCTCGAGAATCATTTTCGCCATCTGCTCGACGATGACGGGTGCGACGCCCTCGCTCGGCTCGTCGAGCAGCACGACATACGGGTTGCCCATCAGCGTGCGCGCCACCGTCAGCATTTGCTGCTCGCCGCCACTCATGCGGCCGCCGGGGCGGTCGGGCATCTCGCCGAGGTTGGGGAAGAGCGCGAAGAGTTTTTCTGCCGTCCACAGCGGCGCGGGCGTGCCATCGGCCCACAGGCGCGCGGGCTGCCTGCCGACTTCGAGGTTTTCCATCACGGTGAGGTCGGCGAAGACGCGGCGGTCTTCGGGCACGTAGCCGAGGCCCGCGCGGGCCACGTCGTGCGCCTCGGCTTTGGACACGTCGTTGCCGAGGAATGTGATCGCGCCCTTGCGCTTGGCGAGCAGGCCCATCAGCGCCTTCAATGTGGTCGACTTGCCCGCGCCGTTGCGGCCCATCAAGGCGACCACCTCGCCGCGGTTCACGTGCAGGTCGACGTCGAAGAGGATTTGCGCGGCGCCATACCAAGCGTTGAGTTGCTTTGCTTCGAGCAGCGCGATCGTCATGATGCCGTCGCCGCCTTTTTTTCCTCGAAGGTCTTGCCACTGCCGAAGTACACCTCCTGCACTTTCGGGTGATTGCGGATGTGCTCGGGCACGCCCTCGGCGATCAACCGCCCGCGCGCCAGCACGATGATGCGGTCGGCGCAGGCGAACACCACGTCCATGCTGTGCTCGGTGAACAGCACCGCCATGCCGCGCCCGACGACGAGGCGCTTGGTCAGCGCCATCAACTCGTTGCGCTCCTGCGGCGCCATGCCGGCGGTGGGTTCGTCCATCAGCAGCAGTTTCGGTGCATTGGCCATCGCGATCGCGAGCTCGACGCGTTTCACGTCGCCGTAGGCGAGCACGCTGCAGGGCCGATCGGCCTGGGCCCGCATGCCGACCTGCTCGAGCAGCGCAAGCGCTTCGGCGCGCTTGTGGTCGGCAGCGCGCCGCCACAGCGCGTACAGCTTGGCGTCGGCCGAGAGCAGCGCCATCTGCACGTTCTCGACGACGGTCAGCGAAGCGAATGTCTCGGCGATCTGGAAGGTGCGGCCGACACCCTTGTGCCAGATGTCGCGCGGCTTGCGGCCGATCAGCTCATGGCCGTCGAGCAGGACCGAACCGGTGTCGGCGCGCAACTGGCCATTGACCATGTTGAACATGGTCGTCTTGCCCGCGCCGTTCGGCCCGATCAGCGCGAGCAGTTCGCCGGCCGCGACCTCGAAACTCACGCCGTCGACGGCGCAGTTGCCGCCGTAGGATTTGCCGAGGCCGGTGACCTTGAGCAGGCTCATGCGTGCGCGTTCTTCATCCGGTCGAACAGCCCGCCGGCGAAGCCGGCAATGCCTTGCGGGAACACGAGCACGAGCAGCAAGATGATGCCGCCGAGCAGCGCGCGCCAGTAGTCGGTGTTGCGAGCGACCGCGTCTTGCAGCCAGGTGAACGTGACCGCGCCGACGACCGGACCGGCGAGCGTCTGCAAGCCGCCGAGCAGCACCATCACGAGGCCGTCGACCGAGCGGCCGACGGCCACGGTGTCGGGCGAGATGCTGCCTTTGGAGAACGCGTACAGCGCGCCGGCCAGGCCCGCGAAGACCGCGGCGATCACGAACGCGACCCACTGGATGCGCTTGACGTCGATGCCGATCGCGTCGGCGCGCAACGGCGAATCGCGGCCGGCGCGCATCGCGTAGCCGAAGGGCGCGAACAGGGCGCGTCGAATCAGCAAGATGGCGCCGACGACGAGTGCGAGCGTCAGGTAGTAGTAGGTGCGTTTGTCGGCGAGCCACTCGGCGGGCCACACACCGGTCAAGCCGTTGCTGCCGCCGGTGACGTCGTCCCACTGGAACACGACCGACCAGACGATCTGAGAGAACGCGAGCGTCAACATCGCGAGGTACACGCCCGAGAGCCGCACGCAAAACCAGCCGAACACGAGCGCACCGATGGCCGCGACCACGATCGCCGCACCGCCTCGCTTGGACAGCGGAGCGCGACCGGCGAGGCCTGCTTCGGTGCGCGCCTCGGGTGCGCGCGCGACGGCCGGAGCTGCGCACGCGTGCGCAAAGAGCGCCCAACCGAGCACCGAAGCGAGGCCACGCGCGACGGTCATCCGCGTGGGCGTGAGGGTCTCAGGAGTGGCTAGCCACGTGACGGCGCAGGCGAGCACGAAGGTCCAGAGGATGATCGGTCGCACGCGCGCGCTGCCCGCTTCTGGCGGAGACAGTCGCTCGAGCACGACCCCGCCAACCAACGACGACAACGCGACGATCGCGGCTAATTTAGGCCCAATCGACCCTCCGCGTGCCCAAGCCGACGGCGCCACCGACACGGCCCACGCGTAACCACCGGTGACCGCGGCTTGCCCCATGGCACCGATGTCGACGAACCAACCGAGGCGACTCCGAGCAACAGGCGCTGACTCCTCCTCGCTCACGAGGCGTCACCGCGCACCAGCCGTGATGGCGGAACCACTCGCTCACCCTCGTCGTCTTCACGAGCCGCGGCCAGCCCGAGCCTGCGCCACAGGTCGCGATCGACGAGCTGGCTCGGTCTCACATTTTGCAACGCCGCCAGCATGATCGATTTGGTCCCGGGTCGATCGGCCTCGAGCGCGTCGAGCGTTCGCCCCACGATCTTGCGTTGGAGGTTCTCTTGCGATCCGCATAGATCGCACGGCAAAATGGGGAATTTATGGCTCACCGCGAACTCGCGGATGTCCTCTTCGGCGGCGTACACGAGCGGACGAATGACGATGTTCGCGCCGTCGTTCGACACGAGCTTGGGCGGCATCGCCGCGAGCTGTCCGGCGAACTGGAGGTTGAGCATGAACGTCTGGAGGATGTCGTCGCGGTGATGCCCGAGCGCGATCTTGGTGCAGCCCATCTCCTTGGCGACGCGATAGAGAATCCCGCGGCGCAGCCGAGAGCAGAGCGAGCAGTAGGTCTTGGCCTCGGGGATCTTCTCTTTGACGATCGAGTAGGTGTCCTGCTCGATCATCGTAAAGTCGTAGCCCTCGGCCGCCATCCAATCGCGGAGCGTCTGGGCCGGGTAGCCTGGATGGCCTTGGTCGACGTTGACGACCTTGAGCTCGAAGTCGATCGGCGCCTTCTTCTGAAGCGCTCGCAGGAGGTGAAGCAGCGTGTAGCTATCTTTACCGCCGCTCACGGCGACCATGACGCGGTCTCCCTGCTCGATCATGGAAAAGTCCGCGATCGCCCTGGAAATGGCCTTCGTGAGCCTTTGCGGCGCAGTCGACATCGATCGCCGGTCTAGCACGCCAACGGCGCGTCACCGATCGGAGCTACTTTCCCGTGCGCTCGACCAACGAGAGGAACGTGAGCACGCCGTGCCCTGTCGCTCCCTTGACGTGCCACGCGTAGGGGCGCTCGGTGGACGCGGGGCCCGCGATGTCACAGTGGACCCAGTTCTTCGTCTTGCCGATGAACTCCTTCAGAAATAGGCCCGCCGTGATGGAGCCGCCCCAGCGCTCGCCGGTGTGCTTCAGATCCGCGCAGTCGCTCTTGAGCTGATCTTTGTAGGCGTCGACGAGCGGCATATGCCACATCTGCTCGCCGGACTGCTTGAGCGCGGCGGCGAACTTGCTGCGGGTGTCGTCGTTGGTCGTGTAGAAAGCGGACCAGGCGGTGCCGAGCGCGACGACGCAGGCTCCGGTGAGCGTCGCGTTGTCGATCATCATGTCGGGCTCGAGCGCTGCACCGTAGGCGAGCGCGTCGGCGAGGACGAGTCGGCCCTCGGCGTCCGTGTTGATGATCTCGACCGTCTTGCCGTCGAGCGAGCCCCAGATGTCGCCGGGGCGGTACGCGTTGCCGTCGGGCATGTTCTCCGCGCACGCCATCAACGCGTGCACTTCGACTTGCGGTTTGAGAGCCGCGACGCCGACCATGAGGCCGACCATGTTGGCGGCGCCGGACATGTCGTGCTTCATCTCGCCCATGCCTTGCGCGGGCTTGATCGAGATGCCGCCCGTGTCGAACGTTATGCCCTTGCCGACGAACACGAGCTTCTTCTTCGCCTTCTTAGCGGGCGTATAGCTCATGTGAACGAGGCGGGGTCCGTGCGTGCTGCCGCGGCCCACTGCGTGGAGCAGGAGCATGCCGCGCTTTTCGATCTCTTTCTCGTCGAACACGACCACCTTGAAGCCGTGCTTCTTGCCCTCGTGCACCGCGGCGTCCGCGAGAGTCTTCGGGTAGATCACGTTCGGCGGCTCGTTCGAGAGATCGCGCGAGACCTTCACGCCGTGCGCGATGAGCTGGCCGAGATCGATCTGCTTCTTCGCGTCCGGCAGGAACCGCTTCTCGGCGGTGAACGTGACCTCGGCGACCTCGGACTTCGGCTTGCGCTCGCCCGTCAGGTATTTCGCGAAGCGATACGCTCCGAGCTCGAAGCCCTCGACGAGCGTTCGGACCTTGGTCTCCCAGCCCTCGGGGACCGCGACGACGACCGTCTTGGCCTTCTCCGCGTTTGCACAGCGTGCGGCGCGCGCGGCGAAGGCGCGGATCGCGGCGGCGTCATTGACGTCGCGCTCGCCCAAGCCGAGGACGATGACTACGGGCGCGGGCACCTTGCCGCTCGTCGGCATGGAGAGCTGCTGCTCCCCCTTGCCGGTGAACTCCTGGCGTGCGGCGAGCTTACCGAGAGCGCCATCCAAGGCGGCGTCTGCAGAAGCGAATGCGCCCTTCGCTTTCTTGGCGGCAGATTGGGCCCAAACCCCAATCACGACGAGGTCAGCTGCGATCTCGTGGGGTTTGTCGGTGGACCGTACGGTGATCTCGATGGGCATGAACGCGTGCTCCTCCAGGTCGCCCATGGGTCGTGAGCGAAGCCGAAACGACGCGGACTATGGCAGACCGGCGGGGGGCTGGGGCGGGTCCTCGCACAAGAGAAGCTGCGCTAGAGGCGGGATTTTGACCAGGTCAATGCTTGATCCGGCAACTATGTGAGCCGGTGCGTTCGGTCAGTGGCTACCGGCGACGGCTGCGCGCTTGCCGGCTTCGCCGCTGCGCATGAGCGCGCTGCGGAAGGCGACGGGCCCGATGAGCTCGTTGAGCATCACCGCGCCGAGCAGACACGCGCTCGCTCCTTCGCCCCAGCCCTTGAACTGCTTGGCGACGAGCACGGCCAACCCGATCGCGATGCCCGATTGCGAGAAGAGGCCGTACGGGATGATACCTCGCTGCTCCTTCGGGGTGCGACCGAGCGACATGCCGAATCGCGCGCCCGTCCAGATCGCCGCAGCGCGCACGAGCGCCAGGGCAAGGGCGACCGGCGCGACCTTCTTGAAGATCGCCCAGTGAAGCCCAGCACCAGCGACGGCGAAGAACACCGCGAAGGTCGGCACCGCGGCACTCTCCAGGTCGTGCACCAGTTTCGCACCCTCGATGTCCGTCGCGTTCTCGAGAAAGAGCCCTGCCGACAGGCACATGAGAAGCGGATCGAGATGAAGGTGCGTTCCGGCCTCCGCGCACAAGAAGCAGACGCCGAAGACGAAGAGCGCGACCCTCTGATTGACCTTCTTCAAGTACACGGTGAAGACGACGCCGAGGATCAAGCCGACGCCGATCGAGCCGAAGATGTGGACCAGCAGCTCGGTCATGCCACCCCCTTCGCCGGAGGAGAAGGTCGCGCCCGCGAGCGCGTTCACTCCTGCGAAGAGGAAGATGATGAAGAGGTCTCCCATGACGACGAGGCCGAGCACCGTGTCGCAGATGGGCCCGGCCGAGCCGGTCTCGCTGATGAGCGCGAGCGCAACGGTCGGCGAGACGGCGGCGAGCACGGTGCCGATCAGGAGCGCGACGACTGCGCGCTGCGTGAAGGTCATGCCGTCCATGAACGGGAGAAAGTTGGTGATGACGAACGAGATCGATGAGAGAGCGAGCAGGGCCAGCGCGATGAAGAAGACCGCGCCGATGAGGGAGAATCCACCGATCGCGAGGATCGAGAGGTACTTGCCTCTGAGGCGCTTGAAGTTGAGCTCACCTCCCGCAGAGAGTGCGATGAGCCCGATCGCGACGCCGTTGACGAGCTTGAGATCGCTCAGCATGCGATCGGTCACGAGGTTGAGCACGCTCGGGCCTGCGACGAACCCGGAGACGAGATAGCCGGTGAGCCGCGGGAGCTTGACGCCCGCGAAGATGGTTCCGGACTGGATCGCCGCGAGCAGCACGAAGCCGAATTCGCCGGCCTG